>Ga0070728_10003810_pt1 | contig 16216 bp, 12 predicted proteins | sample tdDd471_FD_66723 | JGI IMG/M metagenome (GOLD analysis project Ga0070728, IMG submission 66723) | Marine sediment microbial communities from the Atlantic coast under amendment with organic carbon and nitrate - tdDd47.1 | ecosystem: Environmental > Aquatic > Marine > Coastal > Sediment | place...
AAAAATGGCCGAGCTAAGCCGATGGATTTCTCCTTCGGCAGCTCGGCCATCTTCGTCTTGTTTTTGTGGAGTAAAGAGCCGCCGCTTTTCGCACCTCTCTCACGAGAAGTTTGGCTTTATCGGGGACTTGCTGTTACATTAACCCATGCTAACAACGACTGTGAAACTGTCAACCGAATCTAATTTATTACAACAATCGGGTAATTATTATCTTGATGGCGACAGAAGTTCATCGGGAGACCATCCGTCTGAATGATTCTCCTGCATTGTTCCGGGAGGCACAGATTGACTGGCATGAGAGATTCATCCTGGCCCTGATATTCGTGGTTAGACTCGAAAATGAGATCTCAACAGTGATGTACAAAACGGTTTCCTGCTCTTTTCAACAGCAAAACGAATAAGACCGGAAATGTTGTCTTCCCTGCCGTTATTTTTGCTTAGCTCAAAGCCGTGGGTATGATAAAATTCATTTGTTTTTATTAAGCAGCGCTACGCGAGCCAAAGAGACATCACAAGACACGCCGCGCAACAACCCCTCTCGGGGCGAACCCGTGACCTTCCGGAAGGTATGTCTCATGGATTTCATGAGTATCAATGATCTTTTGCTTGAGTGCATAAGAGCTGCTGTGCTCGTCGCCTTACTGGTGATACTCTTCATGCGGGGCAATTACACCTCTCTTTCAAGACACCCCGGCTGGAAATGCATTCTTGTCGGTTTCAGCCTGATCACGGTGGCAACTTTACTCGACATTACCGATGAGATCCCGGGACTTGAAGCTTTTGTCCTGATAGGCGATACACCATATGAAGCCTTCCTGGAGAAAATACCGGGCTATCTTCTCGGCTACCTGTTGGTCCTGGTCGGGTTTTACAGGATGATCCCGTCGTTGCAGAAAGCAGAGCAAAACGAACAGTCTCTGCACGAAAGTGAGGAGCGTTTCCGGCAGGTTTTCAAGTCGAATCCGGACCCGATTATTCTTGCCAGGCTCGACAATGCAACCATCCTTGATGTCAACTCGGCTTTCGAAACGCTGACCGGTGATGACCCGAGTGGTTTGATCGGTAAAAAATTATCTGAACTCAGCTTCTGGAACAGCCTGGAAGGGAGGGATGCTTTTTATCGCCAACTGAATCAGGTCGAGAAAATTGACAACTTCGAGACGGAACTCCTTTTGCGGGGCCGGTCGGTTCGGGATGTGCTTCTTTCTGCCCAGACGGTAAAAATTGCAGGAGAGGCCTGTGTCCTGATCGGGATAAGGGATATCTCCACGGTCAAAGAGGCCGAGAAGGCTTTGGTTGAAATCGATAAGATGAGAAAAGAATTCATCTCAACTGCTGCCCATGAACTTAGAACACCGCTGAGCGTCCTGATCGGTTATTCCGAAATTTTGACAGATCCCGAAATTTCGGGAAAATTTTCAAGTCAAAAGCGTCAGGAAGCCCTAGATATGATCAAGGAGAAAGGCCTGGTTCTTAACCAGATAGTTGACGATCTTCTGGATATAAACCGGATTGAGGCAGGGTCGAAGTTTGGTATCAAGTTCGAAACGGTCAACCCGAATCTTTTGTTAAAGAAAGTTTTTGAAGAAATCAAAGTTAAGGCCTCCAAGCGGGACATTATTTGTCAATTACCAGAGGGAGAAGAACCTCAGCTGGTGTGTGACGGTCAACGCATTATGCAGGTGATGGAAAATCTGCTGAGTAACTCCTTGAAATATACCGGTCAGGGAGGAACGATAGCCCTTGCCGGGGCTGATCACGCCGACTGTTACGAAATTTCTGTCTCGGATGACGGCATAGGAATGTCTCCGGATCAAATCGAAAGAGTGTTTGACAAGTTCTATCGGGTAGATTCTTCGAATACTGCTGTCGGCGGCTTGGGCCTGGGGCTGAACATTGTCAAGGAGATTGTTGATGCACATCATGGTTCGATCACTATTGATAGTAATTTAGGCAAGGGGACATGCGTAAAAGTCACCTTGCCGAAGAAAATCATCTGATGGCTCCTCCCAGATTGGGACCGCGGTTTCCTGCTTGCTTTCTTATCTGTTGACTCCAGTTGATTTAGCAGTTATTCTCTATTTCACAAAAAGTTATGACACTCTGTTACGCGTCCATCTCGGATGTACAGAGTTCTTAGCCCCGACCTTCCCCTCCAGGAATCGGGGCATTTTTTATTTGTCCGGGCTTTTGCGAGACAGGTCGAAGCAAGCTCTTTGCATTCTGTCGCCCCGTTGATGTCTTGCCTGAATTTCGCTGCATGGGATAGAATCATGCATTGTCGACAAGCCAAGGAGCCTTTTTGATTCAACGGGGAAAAGTCAATGTCTGAGGAGTATCCCTCCCTTTTGCAACTCGGCTGGAACCATTTCTTCCGGCAGCAACTCAGCATCGAGGAGTGGCAGGAGACTGTTCCTGTACGGGTGTTTGCCCTGAATCGGCACCTGGTAGACGGGGTTGGCGAATCTGGCCGCAGGCAGTTTGCCATGCCGGTCGCCTGGCTGAATTATCCGGCCGAAAGCCTTCCCACCGTCGGCGACTGGGTCCTGGTTGACAGTCAGGGACAGCCCTTGCGTGTTCTGGAACGTACCAGTCTTTTCAAGCGCATGGCCTCGGGACGCGATGCCCGGGTGCAGTTGATGGCGGCCAACGTCGATACCCTCTTTATTGTCACGTCCTGCAACCAGGAGTTCAACCTCTCCCGCCTCGAACGCTATCTTGCCCTTGCCCTGGATGCCCGGGTCGAGCCGGTGGTTGTGCTCACCAAGGCGGACCTGATTGACAGTATCGATAAGTTTGCGGACCAGGCTCGGACTCTACATGCCGACCTGGCCGTCGTTGCTGTGAATTCCAAAGACGTTGACGCTGCGGTCATTCTCGGCCCCTGGTGTAAAGCAGGCCGGACCGTGGCCCTGGTTGGCTCAAGCGGGGTCGGCAAGTCGACCCTGGTCAATACCCTGAGTGCCCGGTCCGTGCAGGAGACAGGCGAGGTACGTGATGGCGACTCCAAAGGGCGTCATACGACCACCGGGCGCTCTCTGCACCTGCTGCCCGACGGCGGGATGTTGCTCGACAGCCCCGGCATGCGTGAATTGCAACTGAGTGACTGTGAAGAAGGTGTCGCCACGCTTTTCGAGGAAATCGAAGCTGTAGCGCGAGACTGTCGATTCAGTGATTGCCGTCACCAGGGGGAGAAAGACTGTGCCGTCGCGCAGGCCGCCGAACGTGGTGAACTTGATCCGCGACGGCTGGAGAACTATCTCAAGTTGCGCGTCGAGCGAGAGCGGACCGAAGAGACCCTGGTCGAAAAGCGTCGCAGGGACAAAAACTTCGGCAAGATGTGCAAACGGGCTCAGACGCAGAAACGCAAGGAAAGAGAGTAAAATTGCACTGCGTAACGCGTGGTGCGTGGCGAGAATAATGGCACGGTTCATGGAAGGTCGTTTTTCTCCGAAACCGACTCCTTCACATCTTTACAAGCCCTCCGTCGTTGCGTATAGTCTTAGTCTATTTCCTTAGGAGGTTCTGCACGTGGACAAGATTATTGATGGCAAGGCGATTGCTGCTGATATCCGTGAAGAAATTGCTGCCGATGTGGTCGCACTGAAAGAGCAGGGAGTGACCCCCGGCCTGGCAGTTGTGCTGGTCGGTGATGACCCGGCGAGCAGGGTTTATGTGACGATGAAGGAGAAGGCCTGCGAGAAAGCCGGGATCTTTTCCGATGAGCACAAGTTGCCTGCTGAGACGACCGAAGCGCAATTGCTGGCGCTGATCGATGCATTGAACCAGGACTCCCGTATCGATGGCATCCTGGTGCAGTTGCCGCTTCCCGATCATGTTGATGAGAGCAAGATCCTGGAGGCGATTTCGCCGGCCAAGGATGCCGACGGCTTCCATCCTTACAATGTCGGCCGTCTGGCGACCGGCAACCCGCTGTACCAGCCGTGTACTCCCTACGGGGTCATGAAGATGCTCGAGCATACCGGCGTTGACCTGACCGGCAAGGAGGTTGTGGTGGTCGGTCGTTCCAATATCGTTGGCAAGCCGGTTGCCCTGATGTGTCTCGCCCAGCATGCCACGGTCACGCTCTGCCATTCCCGCACCAGAGACCTGCCGGCCAAGGTCGGTCAGGCTGATGTCGTGATTGCCGCTGTCGGTCGTCCCGAGATGATCAAGGGAGACTGGATCAAGGAAGGCGCCGTGGTGATTGATGTCGGGGTCAATCGGGTTGGCGAGAAGAAGCTGGTCGGCGATGTCGAGTTCGAATCAGCGAAAGCGCGCGCCAGCGCCATCACCCCGGTTCCCGGTGGCGTCGGCCCGATGACGATCACCATGCTGCTCTATAACACGGTCGAAGGCGCCAAGCGCCGTGCAGCTCAACAGTAGACACTCACGGCCCGATGCGTTTAACGCTCCGGGCCGTTTTGCCTTCAAATTGAGGGTTTGCCACTCCAGCTGCCAGCCCCCAGCAACCAGTCACTGGCTTGAAAAATGATTATCAGCGAACTGAAACCTCTCGAAGACCTGCAAAAGACCCTGTCTGAGTTCAACAGGCTTTTTCTGGTCGGTTGTGCCGCCTGTGCGACCACGTGTAAGGCTGGCGGCGAAGAAGAGGTTTTCAAACTGCAGGAATGGCTTCTGGATCAGGGCAAGGATGTGACCGGCAGTGTCATCATCGATGAGGCCTGTCACATCATGCGCGCGGCGCGCGACCTGCGCCACCACAAGAATGCCCTTCATGAAGCCGATGCGCTGGTTGTCCTTGCCTGCGGATCAGGCGTGCAATCAATCTCTTCCAATGTTGAAAAACAGGTTGTCGGCGGACTGAACTCGATGTTCCTCGGCAACGTGCGCCGTTTCGGCCATTACGAGGAGATGTGTTCTCTCTGCGGCGATTGTATTCTCAATGAAACCGCTGGGATCTGCCCGGTAACAACCTGCGCCAAGGGCTTGCTTAACGGCCCCTGCGGCGGCATGGAGGACGGCCACTGCGAAGTCGACCCGGAGATCGATTGTGCCTGGAGGCTGATCTACGAGCGCCTGCAGAAACAGCAGCGGCAAGGAGTGTTTGCCCGCCGGGTGCCGCCGAAGAACTGGAGTCGTCGCCGCAAGCCTGGTCGCTATCGCCTGAAAAACGGCGGACGTTAACCATACCGGCGCTATTGTTTATGTCGCTATTGTCTAAACAGCTGGCTGACGGCCAGTTCGTCGTGACAGCCGAAATTGCCCCGCCGAAAGGGACCAACCTGGCTCCGGCGTTTGATGAAGCCAGAAAGTTCGTCGGCGTGACTGCGGTTAATGTCACGGATAACCAGGGCGCCAACATGCGCCTGTCGTCGCTGGCACTGGCGGCACGCCTGCAGCAGTCCGGTACGGAGACGATCCTGCAGCTGACCTGCCGTGATCGCAATCGCATGGCCCTGCAATCCGATTTGCTCGGGGCAGCGTCGTTCGGTATCGAGAACCTGCTGTTGCTCTCCGGTGATCACAGCAAGTTCGGTGACCAGCCGGACGCCAGACCGGTCTTCGATCTTGATTCGGTACAGTTGCTCGATATGGCCACCGGGCTGATGGCCGGTGTCGACATGGTTGGCAAACCGCTCAACGGCGTGCCGAGGTTTTTCCCAGGTGCCGCAGCCAACCCGTTGGCGGAGCCATTTGAGCTGATGTTCCAGAAGGTGACGAAAAAAGTCGAAAGCGGTGCCCGGTTTTTCCAGACTCAGGCCGTCTTTGACCGCTGTGTCATGGAACGTTTCGTGGACGCTATGCGGCCACTGGGTGTGCCGGTGATTGCCGGAGTACTGCTGGTCCGAAGCGGCAAAATGGCTCGCTTCCTGAATGACAATATCCCCGGGGTGAAAGTCCCCGGCGATCTGGTCGAGCGCCTCGACAAAGCCCCGGACCCGATGACGCAGGGCATCGCCATTGCCCGCGAGACGGTTGCCTGGGCAAGGGAAGTTTGTCAGGGCGTACACCTGATGACCCTCGGACACGAGGACAAGATCCCTGCGATACTGGCGTGAAGTCCCTGAAGGTCCAGTGCTGCAGATAATTGATCCATTTGTGTCCTGGTGTCATGGTGGCTGAATGGACAACTGTGTAGAGTTGGGAAGGAGATAGCCCATGCAAAAGACCCCCTTGAACCAGATTCATCGTGACCTCGGTGCGCGGATGGTCGATTTCGGCGGTTGGGACATGCCGGTGCAGTATGCCGGCGTGATCGAAGAACACCTTGCCGTTCGCCAGGCGGCCGGCCTTTTCGATGTCTCTCACATGGGTGAAGTTGAGGTCACCGGGACCAACGCCCTGGCATACATCCAGTTGCTGACCGTGAATGATGCGGCAAAACTGGTCGACGGTCAGGTCCAGTATTCAGCGTTCTGCTATCCGGAGGGCGGTATTGTTGACGACGTGACCCTCTACCGCTTCAGCGACACCCGCTTCATGTTCTGCGTAAACGCTGCCAATATCGACAAGGATTTTGCCTGGATGCAGCAGGTGCTTGCCGATTCGTCGCTGTCGGATGTCACTCTCGTCAATCGCAGCGAGGAATTCGCCCAGATCGCCCTGCAGGGGCCGGAGTCGGAAAAGATCCTTGCCTGCCTGACAGACCTGCCGTTGGCTGAGTTGACTTACTATCATTTCTGTGTGGGTGAAGTTGACGGGCTGGAGATGATTGTGTCGCGGACCGGCTATACCGGTGAAGATGGCTTTGAGCTCTATCTCCCGTCAGCTGCTGCTGTGGATATCTGGCAGGAATTGATGGCCGCTGGTCGCCCGCTCGGGCTTCAGCCGATTGGCCTGGGTGCACGCGACACCCTGCGCCTGGAAAAAGGCTATGCCCTGTATGGCCACGAACTCTCCCGTGAGATCTCCCCTCTCGAAGCCGGACTGGCATGGATCACCAAGCTTGACAAGAACGACTTTGTCGGCAAAGCTGCTCTGGTTGCCCAAAAGGCTGACGGGGTGTCGCGTCGGCGGGTCGGCCTGATCATGCTGGAACGCGGCATCCCGCGTGAAGAGTACCCGGTTTTTCTGGGCGACAACCAGGTCGGTATCGTGACCAGCGGGACCATGTCGCCGAGCCTTAAGGTCGGCATTGCCCTGGCGCTGGTAGCGCCGGAGGCGGCCAAGTCCGATACTGAGCTGGAGATCGTCGTGCGCAATCGTCGGATGAAAGCGAAGGTGGCCCGCCCGCCCTTCGTCGAGTAACCGTCACTATACGAAACAACAACGTTCATCATCAACCCTGGCTGCCCGGGGTTTACAGACAGCAAGGAGGAAGCCATGGAATTTCCGGAAGAGTTGAAGTACACAGAAGAGCACGAGTGGGTCATGGTCGAGGAAGACCTGGCTGTGATCGGCATTACCGATTTTGCCCAGGATGCCCTGGGTGATGTGGTTTTTGTCGAGCTTCCTGAAGTCGGTACCAGTGTCGAGGCCGGCAAGGCCTTTGGCGTTGTCGAGTCGGTCAAGGCAGTTTCCGATGTCTACGCGCCGCTCACCGGTACGATTGAAGAGATCAATGATGACCTGATCGATGCCCCCGAGATCATCAATACTTCTCCCTACGAGGATGGCTGGATGGTCAAGATTCGCATGGCCGAAGCAAAAGATGCTGACGAGCTGATGGACGCAGAAGCGTACCAGGCCCTGATTGCCGAGGAGAGCTGAACCGATGCGTTATATCCCGCATACTGCCGCAGACGTGAGCGAGATGCTGGAACGGGTCGGAGTCAAAAGCCTCGAAGACCTGTTTGTCGAGGTGCCCGGTTCGGTTCGTCTCAAGCGCCCTCTTGATCTGCCGGAACCGCTCAGTGAGACCGAACTGCTGCGCGAACTGAAAAAACTGGCGGTAAAGAATGCAACGCCGTCGACCCACATGAGTTTCCTCGGCGGCGGCGCCTACCACCACTTCAGTCCCGCCGCGGTTGACCTGCTGGTGTCGCGCAGTGAATTTTATACCGCGTATACACCTTACCAGCCGGAAATCAGCCAGGGGACCTTGCAGGCGATCTTTGAATTCCAGACCATGATCTGCCAACTGACCGGCATGGATGTCGCCAACGCCTCGATGTACGATGGGGCTTCGGCCTGTGCCGAAGCGGTCCTGATGGCGGTACGGCTGACCCGTCGCAAGCGGGTGCTTTTGTCGCGGGCACTCAACCCGCGCTACCGGGCAACCGTGGCGACCTACTGCCTGTATCTTGGGTTGGAGCTGGTTGACGTTGCTGTTGCCGATGATGGTCGGACCGATCTCAAGGATCTGGCTGCCAAGCTCGATGACACAACGGCAGCGGTGGTTGCCGGTTACCCGAACTATTTCGGCGTGGTCGAAGATCTTGCCGTGTTGTCTGAGCGGACCCACGAAGCGGGCGCCCGCATGGTGGTGGCGGTCGCAGAGCCGGTCGCTCTCGGCCTGCTTAAGCCGCCCGGCGAACTCGGTGCCGATATTGTTGCCGGCGACGGTCAGAGCTTCGGTCTGCCACTCGCTTTCGGCGGCCCCTATGTAGGTTTCTTTACCGTGCGTCAGAAGGATTTGCGAGCCATGCCCGGCCGCCTGGTCGGTGAGACGACCGACCTTGACGGCCAGCGCGGTTTCGTGTTGACCCTGTCGACGCGCGAGCAGCATATCCGGCGCGAAAAGGCGACCTCGAATATCTGTTCAAATCAGGGCTTGTGCGCCCTGGTGACGACAATCTTCATGAGCCTGCTCGGCAAACAGGGCCTTCGCGAGATGGCCGGACAGAACCTGGCCAAGGCTGCGTATGCCCGTCAGCAGCTGGCCGGCGTCAAGGGCTTCAGCCTGGTATTTGACGGCCCGTCATTCAACGAATTTGTCGTCCGCTCCGTTGAACCGGTTGCAGACGTGCTTAGCCGTTTGGAAAAGAGCGGCATCCTCGGCGGCATTGCCCTAGGTGATGACTACCCGGAGCTGGCGGACTGTTTCCTGGTTTGCGTAACCGAGCAGAACCAGCGCAGCGAGATTGATGCGCTGGTTGCTGCACTGCAGGGAGGTGCAGCATGACGACCCTTGGTACCAGCGGACTTGTCCTGAACGAAAAATTGCTCTTTGAACATTCCGATCCGGGGCGCAAAGGCTACAGCTTGCCGAAGCTTGATGTGCCCGAAGCGACCCTGCCAGCCGAACTCTGTCGCGACGAAATCGCGGGCTTTCCGGAATTGTCCGAAGTCGATGTCGTCCGGCATTTTACGCGGCTGTCAACCTGGAACTACGGTGTCGATTCCGGGTTTTACCCTCTCGGTAGCTGTACCATGAAGTACAACCCCAAGGTGAACGAGATCGCGGCCCGTCTGCCGGGCCTCGCCGATCTCCATCCGGCGACCCCGCCGCATCTGGCCCAGGGTATCCTGGAGCTGATGGATAACCTGCAGTCCTCGCTGGCTGAAGTCTCCGGTTTTGCCCGGGTCACCCTGCAGCCGGCTGCAGGTGCCCATGGTGAACTCGCCGGGATGCTGGTCATCCGAGCCTGGCATGAAGCGCGTAACAGCACGCGTTCGAAGGTGTTGATTCCCGATACGGCCCATGGCACCAACCCGGCCACTGCTACCCTGGCCGGCTACGATGTCGTGCCGATTGCTTCGGAAGGGATCCTCACCCTCGAAGAAGTCGAGGCGCACATGGATGATGATGTCGCCGCGCTGATGGTGACCAACCCGAACACCCTTGGCCTGTTCGAAACGAATATTGAGTCGATCTGCAAGCTGGTCCACAACAGGGGCGGTCTGGTTTATTGCGACGGCGCCAACCTCAACGCCCTGATGGGCATCGCCCGTCCGGGGGATATGGGGATCGACGTTATGCACTTTAACCTGCACAAAACCTTTTCCACGCCCCATGGCGGTGGTGGCCCGGGCGCAGGACCGGTGGGTGTCACGAAGGAGTTGATTCCTTACCTGCCTGGACCGGGTGTGGAGCGGGTCGGTGACGAGTATCGCTTCGAGATTGACAATGCCGACTCGATCGGGCGTCTGCTGGCTTTCCACGGTAATGTCGGCATCATGGTGCGTGCCTACTCCTATATTCGCAGTATGGGCGGTGCTGGTTTGAAACACGCCAGTGAGATGGCAGTGCTCAACGCCAACTACATTCGGGCCCGGCTCGAGGGGGTCTATGACCTGCCGTATAAAAACCGCTCATTGCATGAAGTCATCTTCTCGGACAAGGACCTTGAAGGTGGCTGCCATACCCTGGATGTCGCTAAGCGTCTGATCGATTACGGCTACCACCCGCCGACTATTTACTTCCCGCTGGTGGTCAAGGGTGCGATCATGATCGAACCGACCGAGACCGAGAGCCCGGATGTTCTCGACGAGTTTTGTGACGCCATGATCGCCATCGCCGGTGAAGCCCGCGACAATCCGGACCTGCTGCTCAATGCGCCGATGCGCTCAAAGGTTAGAAGGCTTGATGAAACCACGGCCGCGCGCAAGCCCAGGTTGAAATGGGAGGGGAACGAGTAGCGTGTAACGTAGAAAAAGGGTGGAATTTCAATGAAGCGTAGGGCAACAGATGGTTAATCTGTTGCCCTTTTCCATTGTTCTCATGGCCTCTAAAAATTAAATCGAAAGAGATTTAAATTTCGCAGCTCTCGGTTGCAATCGGTCTCATCAGCGTGATCTGGCCACCCCATTTTGAAAGCAATACGGCGAGGCCCCCTGCAACGGGCCGGCTCGTCTCCTCTGCTGTCCCTGGAAGCCATATCCCCTTCGCGAACGTTTATAGCCCTCTGCTAAGAGAAGGCATTTTTGCATACTTTTGTTGCCGGACAAAAGTATGGCGTCTGGCGGGACGCGCCCCGCCGGTGTTGGTTTTATCATCTAAAATTAAAAACAAAGCAGAATCCGGGGGACGCGCCCCCCGACGGCGCCTTACTCTTTTACTGGCCTAAAAGAGTAAGCAGAAAAGGGCCTACGCTGCGCTGGGCATAGACGTTCGCATGATTGCCGTGATTTCTAATGGCTTCTGTGTACGGGAGCCGGCCCGTTGCAGGGGGCCTCACGGTACTGCTTTCTTGACCCGGTGGCTTTTAATTGCATCGTACTCAGCGAATCAACGTGAAACTCTTTTTGTTGCAAACAAATTAAGAAGTATAGACCCCGTTTGCCGCAGCTAGTACCGAATGGATTAAAGCCGACATCCTCCAGATGCTTGCTCCAGCCGCCGCAGCAGACTCAACCAGGGGCTTTGTAAACCCGGACCGGTGGTAACTGCCGGTCGTCAGCCAATAGCTGGGAGGCCAGCAACGTCGTCAGTCCGAAAGCCAGCGTTGCCAACATCAGTGCTCGGCGCATCATAAAACCTTCCGGTTAAATCCATGACAGCAAAAGTCTTATATCGTTAAACTTTATGTTGTCGGCCGCTGTGAGAACAAGCTTCCACCGGAAATTCCATCAGCGGGAGGGCTGCTAATAGAGGTTGCGACGTTGGTAGCCGCCGTTGCCGCCGAGGTTATAGCTGAATGAGGCCATGATGTGCAGGTACTCATTCGGATAGGCCCGCGGCAGTGGCCCATAGGTGGCGCCCTGCCGGACGGCGCGCATCGCTTCGTCGTCGAGGACGCGATAGCCGGAGCTTTCCATCAGGATGATGTCGGTAATGTTGCCGTTGCGATCGACCGTGATGCGAAGCAGGCAGGATCCCTGCTGGGTTTGCATCCTGGCTGATTCAGGATAGTTCCATACCCCGTAAATATTGTTACGGAAGCGGCGCATGAAGGAGATCAGCAGGTCCTGCTGGGTGTCCATCCAGACCGTATCGCCGCGTTCAATGTCCTTTCGATATTTCTGTCGCCAGTCACGTTCAATCTGTGCCATGGCCTGGGGTGAAATCTGGGTCAGGGTCTGCAGGTCCGGAACCTCGGGGGATGGCTCGGTTCTCTTCCGTTTCCAGCCTTCACGCGTCTCCGCGAGTGTCTGGTCAGATTCGTCGGCCTTCGGTTTCTCCGGTTTTGATTCAGGTTGTGGCGGGGTTTGCGGCTGGGGTCTCGGTACCGGTTCGGGAGCCTGGACCACTGGCTCACGATCCTCGGTGTCCCGACCCTCCGGGGCGGTCTCTTTCTCTACGACCTGGTCCTTTTCCGCCAGGCGTTTGGCCGGTTTCTCACGAGGTTTTTCCAGCTCCTCACGGATCGGCAGGTCGAGTTCCCGGTCAAGTGGTTGGGGAGGACGGACCTCGACGTAAACCGGCGGCGGTGCGATTTCCGCCGGGAACAGCCTGTCCTTCGGCACTAGCAGGAGGAGCAGGTGCAGAAGCAGGGATAACAGGACAAACCCTGTGATTATGCGATTCTGTCTTTGTTCGGCAGTCATGGTGTCAATAATTCACAAACTCCTAATTATATTACAAGAGAGGCGTAACTGCCAGTATCGAATATGCCGGCCTTGGGTTATGTCCCTGGGGAAATAAGTTGACGATTTACGGACCATCCGGTATATTTTTTATCTTTAATAAAACCCTGTTTGAAGGAGGAAATGTCGATGCAACTCGTTGACCAGATCAAGGCAAAAGCCCGCACCAGTCTCCAGACGGTCGTGCTTCCTGAAAGTTACGATGACCGCATGATCCAGGCCGCTGAAGTAATTGTCGGCGACAACCTGGCAAAAGTTGTCCTGCTCGGCGACCCTGCCGCACTTGAAGCCAAGGCCGGTGAACTGGGGGTCTCCCTCGCAGGTGTCGAAGTCGTCGATCCAAAGAATGCCGCCGGCCTGGAAGATTATGTCGCCGAAATGGTGAAGCTGCGCGAAAAGAAGGCGATGACGCCTGATCAGGCTCGCGAAACCCTGACTGGTGAAGACAACCTTTTCTTCGGCGCAATGATGGTGCATAAGGGTGATGCCGGCGGTATGGTTGCCGGTGCCTACAACACCACCGGTGATGTCCTGCGCGCCGCCTTCCAGGTGATCGGTACCGCTCCAGGTATGAAGACGGTGTCTTCGGTATTCCTGATGGTGACCAAGAACCCAGACTTCGGTGAGAATGGTGTGCTCTGTTTCGCTGACTGTGCAGTCAACCCGAATCCGAATGCCCAGGCACTGGCCGAGATCGCTGTTTCCACTGCGAGCAGCTGCAAAAGCTTCCTCGGTGTTGATGCCCGCGTGGCAATGCTCTCTTTCTCTACCAAAGGCAGCGCCAGCCACGAGGATTGTGACAAGGTCCTTGAAGCTCTCGAGATTGCCAGGAAGCTGGCCCCGGAGCTGCAGATAGATGGTGAACTGCAGGCCGATGCCGCGTTACTGCCCAAGGTCGGGGAGAAGAAAGCCCCCGGTTCTGCCGTGGCCGGCAAAGCAAACACCCTGATCTTCCCCGATCTTGATGCCGGCAATATTGGCTACAAGCTGGTTGAGCGCGTCGCCGGCGCTGAGGCTGTCGGACCTATCGTGCAGGGGCTCGCCAAGCCGGTCAACGATCTTTCGCGCGGCTGTTCGGTTGATGATATCGTTTCCGTCTCGGCGATTACAGCTGTCCAGGCACAAGGCTGATCCCCGGGCGTTCTTTGTCTTATCGAGGCTTTTAGCATATATCGGGGCTGATGTTACGCATCAGCCCTAATGCTGTACCTTTAATATTACTAAAATTGTACGAATTGCGTTTACCGGGGGAAATGCATGCTCATCTACGAAGCTGAAGGCTTTCTTGAGGTCGAAGCCGGCAGTATCAACCAGCTCTGTCGATCCAGGGATCACGTCACTTTAGGTGATCCTGAGGGAAATAGTTTTGACGTCCACGCCATCCTTTGCGATTTTCAGGATAATTCCCAATCACGTTGTTACGTTGCATTTCATGACAAGACACTGAAGAAAGCCCTGGTATTTTCGGTCAAAAGCCCAACGGAAGAGTCTGTGTGGCAACATGGACATGAAGCGCTTACCGGGCTGGGGTACCAGCTTGATGAGCTCAATCTCAAGCTCAGCCCGGCAATGCTTGAAGTTGTCCTGCGTGATATCCCGGGACTCGCGTCACCCGATGAGGCACGTAAGCAGAGGGATGAAAGTGCCCAGCTGCTGGCCGAGTTGCAAGATGCGGTCGAGACAGGTCCAACCAGCGCCGCCGGTCGCAAAGCCGCCCTCAAGCTCGGTGCCGAGCAACGTCTGGCAGAGCGGGTTGAAGATCTTCGGCAACTCATGATCGATACGCTGTCTCCGGCAGAACAGCGCGATGCCGATGGCGAAGCGATGATGGAGCAGGTCACGGATCTGACGGCCAGACTGGAGGTCGCGGAAAGCCTTGTCGAGCAGGAGCGCAAGCAGAGAGAAATAAGCGAGTCGATTACCGAAGCTGCCGAGAAACGGATTCAGGAGCTCGAAGAAATTTTCATCGAAGTTGAGACTCGGTCAGCCGGAGAAATCAAGCAGAAACGAAAAATTATCGCGCTGCGGAAACGGGTTAAAGACCTTGAGGGTCAGTTGACGCTGGTCTCCGATGAGCTAGTCACTGAACGTCACAAACAAGAGCAGTTCGTAACGGATGTCAAGCAGGCTCATACACAAATTGCAGAACTGGAAGACAGGCTGCACAACGCCGAGAAGATGTTGGCGGACAGTTATGATCAACTGGCACAGGAGCAGGCCTTGAATAGCCAGATGGAGACCTCTTGCAGCGACGCAGAAAGTCGCATTCGTGAGCTCGAAGAAGAGGTCCAAGGCTTTGTTGAACAAAACGCCCGGATTGACGAAGCGGACAAGACTGTCGAAGAATTGCATTCACAGCTTGAAAAACTGGAAAGTGAGATACGCGATCTTCGTCAAGACCATCAGCAAGAATGTACTCTCCGCAAACGCCTGGAAAAAAGCTCGGCTAAAGACCACAAGCAAATACGGAAGCTTGAAGAAGCCCTTGAAGAGGCCAGGGAGAAGGCTTCAGCAGCAACGACTGAAGTGGCTGATGTTGGTGACCAGAAAGATTCCCTGCACGATGAACTGGATGACCTGCAACGCCGGCTGCGCGAAGCGCAGGCAGGAAAAGAGGGTGTTGAAGGTGAGCTTGAAGAAGCCCACAAGATAATTGACTCTCTCGAGCAAATGGTCAGGGAAACAGAACAAGCCTCTTCCATGGAAGTCACGGAAAAGCCAGAGGGTTCTCGAGAGATTCTCGAGCTCACAGCAGAACTTGCGCAGCTCAAGGAACAAATCGCGCAGGAACGCGCGAAACGGGAGGAGCTTGCGGAAGAAATTGTCGCAGCTGAAAAGAAGTCGTCAAACAAGGACGCCTCGAATTCCGTCGATTCTGAAACTGCTGAAGAGGTCGTGGATAACAAACCGGCCAAAGCGAGCAAGCCGCTGCCTCACGAACTGCGACCGGCACCGAACAAAAAGGCTCTTTTCCACCCGGACTGGGATCTTGAGGGATTGCCCTGCAAATCCGAAGAGCAGGTGGTCAGGGTCTGGGAGACAGTTTTTAACGTTCAGATCTCTTTGGAAGGTTACCCCCCACAATATTGCATGGCTTTTCTGGTTGTGTTGCGGATAGACAAGGTGAAAAAACTGTTCATGGTCTACCGCCTCAAGCAGAGTAAGCACACGCTTGTCTGCGTCCCTGCGGCAACCCCGGCAAACGAGACCCAACTGAAAAAAGTCATTAATGAAGGGTTGAAGTTTCTTAAAAAGAGTGGCTTTGAAATGGAAGAAATGCCGGAAGAGTATATTTCCAGTAGCCTGGGAAGTTATTTCCTGAAGGAGTGAGCCCAGGCCAAATCAGGCAGGAACGAGGAAAGGCCATGGTTGCCTTGGCCTTTCCTCAGATTGTTGACAAACCTTACACATGATGCGGGGTTCTTTGGCCTGGCAAATGAAGTTTCTATAAAGCGCAGGGCAACAGATGGTTAATCTGTTGCCCTTTCTGATTATGCCTTTGACTTTATTCCCCTGTTGCCGCCGCCGGTGACGAATGGATTAACGTCGATCAGCAGGGCGAACTGTCTGAGGCGCCAGCCGAGTTTTCGCCCTGCCGACGTTCATCTTTTCGGCTCCGGAAACCCGCATAGCGGGCAAGGCATTGGGGTGTGTTTCTTTGCTTACTTTCTTTCGCACAAGCAAAGAAAGTAAGGCGGCGTCAGGGGCCGCAACCCCTGCATAAACCTGTATTGATTGATTAGTTGCCGGTTGCGCCCGGCAGGCGCCCTACTTTTCTTGTCGGCCAAGAAAAGTAGGCAAAAGAAGGCCGCCCTCCGTTTGCCCGCCATAGCGCTGCGCCCTA
>Ga0070728_10003813_pt1 | contig 16206 bp, 12 predicted proteins | sample tdDd471_FD_66723 | JGI IMG/M metagenome (GOLD analysis project Ga0070728, IMG submission 66723) | Marine sediment microbial communities from the Atlantic coast under amendment with organic carbon and nitrate - tdDd47.1 | ecosystem: Environmental > Aquatic > Marine > Coastal > Sediment | place...
AAGTAACTTTGAATACGACAGATGCTGATGGTGCTCGGCATCTGCAAATGACTGCAAAAGGAGATGTTGACTCTGAACAAGCCGTGACTTGGCTACTGGGAGGTAAGTCACTCCCTGTTCAAGGGAAAACACCAGTATCGCTCTCCGGATGGATTTGTTTAGACAACTGTACGGCGGGACTTTCTCGAGTCGAGGTTGAATCGAATCTAAAAGGAGTGGCGATTGAGTTATCGGAACCTTTATCTAAAAGAGCCGCTGAAACACAGTCATTACGAGTTGCCATTGACCAGCTAAGCCAATCTCAACATATTGAGTTCACCGTTGGTCAGACACTCAATGGTGCTTTAAATTATCAGCGAGACGGTGAGCGGCTGAACCTAGTACAAGGAAATATTTCAGTTGGTGAGGGAAATTCAGCGGTTAGTTTGGTCAACAACACATTGTCGGTTTCCGTTCGTCTTGGAGCCATTCAACTAGAGCAATTACTGAATGAAATTAATCGAGTGTCTGATGCTTTTTCTAGTGAATCAGAGTCGAATACCAGTAGCTTACCGTTATTGGTGTCGATAACAATAGATTCGCTGGATATTCACGGCATACAACTGAACAATATTTCAGGCTCGATGGAGTCAATCGATAATGACCAATATAAAGTCACCTTTGAAAGTGCTGAAAGCGCAGGCGTTTTACTGGTTAATAATGATAAGTCGATTGACATTCAGTTAAGCCAGTTAATCTTGCAGGATGAAAACTTTATTGAATCGATGGATGAAGCCGATCCGAGAGAGCGAGTCGCTGCTATTCAGCAACTTCCAAACATCAATTTTAAATGTGATAGTTGCGTTATTAAAAGTGTTGACCTAGGTAAAGTCACCTCAAGTGTTAAGGTTGAAAATGATCGATTGTTTATGTCTGGTCAATTGTTCAGAGAAGGCTTGCTTGATGCCACCTATGAAACGGAGTGGAATCTTAGCGAGCAACAGACTAAGTCCGATATTACGTTAAGTAGCCGACGAATTGGCCGGTTATTAAGAGACTGGGGTGTGGCAATTGGTATTCGAGACAGTGCCGCAACGTCGGAGCTCAGTTTAAATTGGCAAGGAGCACCCTACGATTTTGCACTAGAACGTTTAAACGGAAGTGCATCATTGAGTATTGGAAGTGGATACTTAGAAGAAGTATCCGATGCAAAAGCACGAATCTTTTCTTTATTTTCAATGCAGTCTGTTTTCAGGCGTTTGGCGTTAGACTTTAAGGATATTTATAAGAAAGGATTTTTTTATGACAGCATCAAAAGTCAGTTTGTAATCGATACTGGTGTTTTGAAAACAACGCGTATGGAAATAGATGGTGCGGCGGCGAACGTATCAATAACCGGTGATGTTAATCTTGTCGCAAAAACCGTTGATCAACTTGCTGTCGTCTCTCCGAAAGTGACCTCTAGCTTACCCGTCTTGGCAGGGTGGGCGGTTGAACCAACGACGGGAGTCATTGTATGGTTACTGAGTAAAATGTTTGAACCGGCGATTGATGTTATTACCAAAATTGAATATCGCATGGTTGGGTCTTGGGATAACCCACAGGTCATTGAGTTAAGTAAATCAACCAAAGAAGTGGAGTTAACCGAAGAGCAGCTGGAAGCCATACGAAAGGTGCAAGAGGGTAATCAAAATGGCGACGATAAACCGCAATCCGATTCGCCTAGTGAAGCACTGCCACCACAGCAACCGGAGTCACAATCTGGCGATCAATAGCATTATCGTTAAATCCTTAGGAAGGGAGAGCAGGTAATGAGCGTTCTTAATGTCGGCTTGATACAAATGTGTTCTAGTACTCAGATTGAGAAGAACTTAAAAGATGCTGAACGCCTGATTCAGTGCGCCGTGGCGGATGGGGCTGAGCTAATTGTCTTACCCGAGTATTTTCCATTGTTTGCTCAGTCGCAACGGCAGCGGCAAGGAGCGCAAGAGCCAATGGGGCTAGAGCATCCTATCCAGAAGGCGATAGCTAACTGGTCAAAGAGTCATAAGGTTTGGATAGTTGCCGGAACTTTACCAGTACAATCATCTCATTCAAGTCGCCCTTACGCCCGTTCGTTAGTTTATTCCAGTGAGGGGGAATGTGTTGCCCACTACGACAAAATTCACCTTTTCGACGTTGAAGTCAGTGATCAAACTCGTCAATACCGCGAATCTGAGTTTACTCACGCTGGAGCCGAGCCAACGGTTGTGACTACGCCTTGGGGTAATCTTGGGTTATCGGTGTGCTATGACATTCGGTTTGCCGAGCTTTATCAACATTATCATGCCGAAAATTGCACCATCATCGCCGTCCCTTCAGCGTTCACTTGCCCGACAGGGCGAGCTCATTGGGAGGTTTTATTGAGAGCGAGAGCAATTGAGACGCAAAGTTATGTGTTAGCGGCGGCGCAAACAGGGCAGCATGAAAATGGTCGAATGACTTGGGGTCATTCGATGGTGGTGGATCCTTGGGGTGAGATCGTGGGACAATTGAATCAACAAGAAGGCTATCTTGTGTCGCAGATTGATTTGGCCAAGTGCGAACAAATTGCGCGCCGCATGCCTACTCGAGAACATCGTGTGTTAATACCAACTAAAAGTAGACCTGAATGACTCAACAACTGGACAGTGTAAAAGACTATTTTTTTGACTCTGCGGAGCTCGACGATAATAAAGTGACCAGCGTATTAGAAAATATGCTGGGACATGAAGTCGACCACGGTGAGCTGTACTTTCAAAGTACACGTCAAGAATCTTGGGGGCTCGAAGATGGTATTGTCAAAGAGGCGCATTACAGTGCCGATCGAGGTGTTGGCGTGCGTGCTTTGGCCGGAGAAAAGACCGGTTTTGCCTATTCAGAAGACCTTATCTTGCCTGCGCTATTGCAAGCTTCTGGAGCGGCTCGAAGTATCGCCAGAGAAGGATCAAATACCAAGATAAATGCATGGGATTCTCCTCGTGTGGTTAGTTTGTATGAACCACTTGATCCTATAGCCTCATTGACCGAAGAACAGAAAGTCGCTCTATTACAAGAATTAGACGCGGTTGCCCGCGCAGAAGATCCAAGAGTTTCTCAGGTAATGGCGTCGTTAGCAGCATCCTTTGAGAAGGTGCTAGTCATGGCAACCGATGGCACCTTAGCGGCTGATATACGTCCTTTAATTCGTGTGAATGTCGTGGTTATCGCAGAGCAAGGCGGGCGTCGTGAGCGAGGCGCCGCTGGCGGCGGTGGTCGAATGGACTTTGGAAGTTTCATGTCTCGAAATGACTTAAAAGGCATTGCCAAAGAAGCCGTTCGTCAAGCCTTGGTTAATTTAGATGCCATTGATGCACCGGCAGGTGTCATGCCCGTTGTATTGGGGGCCGGCTGGCCAGGCGTGTTATTACATGAAGCAGTAGGGCATGGTCTTGAGGGCGATTTTAATCGAAAAGGATCGTCGGCATTTTCTGGAAAAATAGGGCAACAGGTTGCATCTTCAAAAGTGACGATTGTAGACGATGGCACGATGGCTCAATGTCGAGGGTCGTTATCGATCGATGATGAAGGTGTCCCAACGCAAAATACTTTGCTGATTGAAAACGGCATTCTGCGCGGATACATGCAAGATAAACGAAATGCCCGCTTTATGGGGCAATCGTCGACTGGTAATGGGCGTCGAGAATCCTATGCTCATTTACCCATGCCGCGAATGACTAATACCTATATGCTGGCGGGTGACGATCTCCCTGAAGACATCATAAAGTCAGTAAAAAAAGGTATTTACGCTCCGAACTTTGGTGGTGGTCAGGTTGATATAACGTCGGGTAAGTTTGTATTTTCAACCAGTGAAGCCTACTTAATTGAAGACGGTAAAATTACTGCGCCGGTAAAAGGAGCGACTTTAATCGGAAATGGTCCAGAAGTAATGAAACGAGTATCCATGGTCGGAAATGACCTGCAACTGGATCCTGGAATTGGTGTTTGTGGCAAGGATGGCCAAAGTGTACCTGTCGGTGTTGGCCAACCGACCTTAAAAGTTGATGAGCTCACCGTCGGTGGAACTCAGTAATATCTATGTAGGAGTTTAGACTTCTAGACTCCTTTAAATCCCTGTTTTTACGACACATTTCTCTATTTTTATCCTTCTGATTACCTTATTCCTCGGCATTTAACGGTCTTGCTGCGGTGCTTGCTTAATTTTATTTTGTGGAAGTGGCTTTTTAGCTGAATAAAACTAATAATATTAATTAAAATATTATTATGGCGAAATTAAATATGTATTATCTCGCCATCGGCTTTTTATAATTAATTAAAGGAGCGGTTAATGGTAAAGTGGAATGACGAACTGGATGCTGCTGACACGGCAATTTTGACGGTGTTGCAACAAGAAGGGCGAATCAGCAATGTTGCCTTGGCTGAAAGAGTGAAACTTTCACCTCCGGCTACACTAACTCGGCTCAAAAGGCTAGAACGTGACGGATACATTGATCGCTTTGTTGCGGTTTTAGACCGGCATAAAACAGGACACGATACGCTGAGTTTTATTCAGTTGACCTTGTCTTTACATCAGCATCAACAGATTCACGATATTTTAGAGCGTATTGTGGCTATGCCCGAAGTCTTGGAGTGCCACAACGTAACTGGCGAGTATGACTATTTGCTGAAGGTAGCGTTACGCAATACACAGGCGCTCGAATTATTTATTTCGAAAAAATTGATTCCTATGCCAGGAATCGCGCGGCTTCATACCAGTCTGGTATTAAAAGAGTACAAGGCGAGCATGGCATTGGATTTGAACTAACTTTCAATTCAATAGGTGCAGTATGAAGTTTGATCACATTGAAACCAATACCATTCACGCAGGTAAGCTGATTGATACCCGTTTTGGAGCTTTGAGCACGCCGATTTACCAAACTTCAACCTATACCTTCGAGTCGACCGCTCAAGGTGGCGCTCGGTTTAGTGGTGACGAGCAAGGCTATATTTACGGTCGATTGGGTAATCCTACCGTGCGTGAACTTGAGCAACGCATGGCGGCCCTCGAAGGCACCGAAGATGCCGCTGCTATGGGATCCGGCATGGGAGCCGTTTCAGCGACTCTATTTGCATTGCTCAAAGCAGGTGATCACATTGTTGCTTCGGACGCATTGTATGGCTGTACCTTCGCTCTTTTAGAGCACAAGTGTCGTGACTTTGGTATCGAAGTAACCTTTGTTGATGGCCGCAATGAAATGGCGATTCGTAGTGCGATTCAAGCGAACACAAAAGTCATTTACGCAGAAACGCCAATCAATCCAAACATGGTCTGTATCGATCTCGATATGATCGCTCGAGTAGGCCAATCGAAAGGGATAACCACGGTTATTGACAATACTTTTATGTCGCCAGTTTTACAGCAACCGGCAAAACACGGCATCGACTTGATCATTCATAGTGCGACCAAGTACCTCAATGGTCATGGTGATGTGATCGCTGGAATTGTGTGTGGCTCTCAAGAAATGATTGAACATATAAAGCTGACCACGTTGAAAGATATTGGCGCGGTCATGAGTCCACATGATGCTTGGTTAATTATTCGTGGATTGAAAACCTTGCATATTCGAGTGGAACGTCATTGCCAAAACGCCGAAGTGGTCAGTGAGTTTTTGGAGAAACATCCAGATGTCGGCACCGTATTCTATCCTGGACTGAAAAGCCATGAAGGTCATCGATTAATCGGTACTCAAATGAAAGCAGCGGGTGGTGTTATTGCTTTTGAAATGAAAGGCAGTTTCGAAAATGCAGTCGCGTTTATGGATCAATTGAAAATGTGCAAGCGCGCGGTTAGTTTAGGTGATGCAGAAACTTTGATTCAACATCCAGCGTCAATGACACATTCGCCTTATGAACCTGAACAACGACGTGCCGCAGGCATCAGCGATACCTTGATTCGTTTATCGGTTGGTTTGGAACATGTTGACGATATTATCGCCGACTTAGAACAAGCGTTGAATGCAGCCTACAGCGGGATTGCGCGCGTCGGTTAAACACGCTGCCGTCATTAAGGACTGGTAAACAGAATCGTTTATCAGTCCTTCAATATCAACGTCCATTATTCATTTCTTTCAGTGCTTTTTCTAACACTTGTCTAGCGATCGAACGATAAGATAGGCATCACTAACATTATTGAGTCTCTGTTCTAATTAGACTGCCGTGCCTTAGGGGACAAGGTTTAAATAACTGAGGTAACGTTGGTGAATATTGCGAACATAATTAACGGGTTCACTTCCTCGGCAGTATCCAAAGCGTGCATTCTTATAATATTTGGGCTGCTGTAATAAAAGCATTGCTTTCTCAACATGGTTAAACCAGCGATCATCGCGAAGGTTGAGTTGTTTTGCTAGCTTTTGCGCATCGCGGACATGCCCAAAGCCTGCATTATAAGCGGCCAAAGCAAAATATAAGCGCTCTTGCGGCGGAAGCTTTGTGTCGAATCGATCGCGCGTCCAATCAAGATAGGTGACACCCGCCAAAATACCTTCTTGTGGCTGAGTAAGTTGCTCGAAGCCAAATTCACTGGCCGTTTTAGGTAGAACTTGCATCAACCCTCTAGCACCGGCGAAAGATTGAGCCGTTGGATCAAACTTACTCTCTTGGTACATTTGAGACGTAATCAGTCGCCAATCAAAATTAAACGCTTGAGCCGCAGGTTTGACCAAATCGTCATAAGGTGAAAGTTGGTTACCCAATAACAAACGCTCTTCTCTTAATTTCTTTTTTTGTGATTCGTCAGAAAAGTATTTCTGCTTCGTCACATTGTAAAAAACTTGACGGTATTCTTTGGCGATAAAGGCATTTAATTCAGTTAACAGTTTTGGATTATTTTCTCTTACAACGTAAGCGATTGGAATCGACTCTTTGAGGACTAAGGGCGAGACGATATCGTCGCGAAACGTCTGCTCTATCGCGAGAAGGTTGCTGTCGGCAACCGTGAGGTCGATTTCACGGTTGTCGACTTGATCAATTAACATTTCTGTCGATAACGACTCGTCTGCTGCGACCAGGTTGAACGAATATTTTTTTTGAAGAGACGTTAACGTCATCCAAAAAGCGCTCGAGCGTCGCACATGTATTGTGCGGTTATTTAAGTCATTTAAGTTAGTTATCGGAGCGGCATCGCGATGAGCTATCAGGTGTTCATTCACTCGATTATAGCGAATGCTGAACTGACTGTTTTTCTGGCGCTTTTCCGTTCGACTGATACCCGCAGCAATAACATCGCCCGAGCCATCGTTTAATAAATCTTGCATTTGTTGATAGCTATCCGCCACGATCACTTGCAAAGGAACGCCTTGTCGTTTTGCAAATTCTTTAAGCAAATCATAATCAAAACCCATTAACTCTCCGCGCCATAGAAAATAGGTTTCTGGGCTATTGCGCGTTATCATTCTTAACGGTCGCTTTTGTTTTTTGATGTTATCTAAGTCTGCCGTGCGTTTTGCTTCCGTCGGACTTGAAAGATGATGGGCGTTGATAAAGTTATTTAATTGTTGCAGCAGAGCGGGGGCGTTTGGATGGATGGCCCATGCTTGCTTTTTTATAGCCGGTAGTGTCTTGATAACGCGGATGTCTTGACGGTAGTCCAACAATGTATTCACCGTCGATTCATCAAGTAAGGTGAGCTCAACTTTTCCTTCAGAGAGTAAGTTAGCAATATCATCGCTAGATACGCCACCATCAAAGGTTTCAATTTGCCAATTCGGAAAATTTTCCTTTACGGTTTCAATAAAAGAGCTGCCGGGTAATAGGGTGATTGATTGCGTTTGCTCGAGATTCGGTTTTGGCGCATGGCTTGCGATGATTAATTGCTCACGGCTGCTGCTCACAGGCAAAGTAAATTGAATTTTCGAGGCCCGTGATTCGGTCATTGTTAAGTGCCGTGCAATAATGTCGGCTTGAAAAGTATTGAGTTTTTCGAGCATATCATTTAACGAACGCGCACTGATCCATTTAATGGCGAGCTGATGTTCAAGTGCAAAATTCTCAAGTAGTGACTGATGATAGGCGGCAGCCGAATAAGAACGAGGCAACGCTTCCTCTAACTCAAAATTTAATTTGAGCGCGCGTATATAGCCTGTCCTTTTTATGTCGTCCCAGCTTCTTGCGGCGGTAAGCTGTTCTTTATGTTTTTGCTCGCCTTTAGCATTTAATTGTGCGGTATTCGCATCGGATGTTGGGGCATTGGATGCGTTCTTTTTGCCATCGACAACAGACGCGTTGTTGTCGATAGTATCTCGAGTTTGTTGCTCATTACTTGATTGATCACATCCAAGTAGTGGCAGTAATAACAGTACGCTGAGAAGAGATAGGGCTATTTTTTTATTCATTGTACAGATGAAATATATTGCTTGAGTTTACCGGCATGTTTGCTGGGATCTTTCTTGGCATTTCTAATTAATTGGCGCAGTTGCTGCCGATCGCTGTTAGGGAAGGCGCTAATGAAGACTTCTGGACTTTCGTTTTGATTAATCAGTTTATCAAACCAAAGATCACGAAGAGATGGCTCTGCAGAAGTGGAGAGTGGCTTACCCAGTTTAATTCGCTCGAGCGCAATTCTAACATCATCGAGTTCTCGCTCTCTGAGTAGTTTTCCTATACGTTTAAAGTGACGCTTTTTTGCTTCGTTGCCCTTAACGGTGTCAATTTCTTCAAAAGCTTCAACAATCTCTTCGTCTAGTGGCAACTTCTTGATGATCGACAAGCCCATACTTGCCAGTTCAACACCAAACTCAGTGATTTCTTTCAGTTCATTTTTTATTTGCGTTTTACTTCTTACATCATCAGTGTTCGCGCTTTGGTTGGCTTGTTCTGATGGGTTTTGATCTAGATCGTAGGGATCATTCATTTGCGATTCTCATCGGGTTCAAAATTCGAGTCTTATAGTAGCAAAAATCTTATCAGGATTAGAGTAGATACTGCGTAAATCGAGTAAGTGATTATCATCGAAGCGATGTTGATAGGTAAGGGCGGCTGTTAACTGATAGTCTTTCATAGGAAATTCATACTGTAGACTAGTATCGTATCGTTGGAAATCGACATTAAACCAGTCGTTATACTGCTGATATCCATTGTACCAAGACCATTGCTCGTTCAGCGAATAAAAGGCGTTCAGACTTAATGTGTTGGTTGCGACACTTCTACGGTAGTAAGAAATGGAGTTATCATAGATATCGGTTTTAGAAGCGCTTAGCCATAATCGAAAATTGTTATTAATATTCCAATCAATTTGGGCTTCTATCCCTTTTAGGTTCATCTTACCGGTATTCACTAAGTTGAACTCATCAACTTGAGTATCTCCTTCTAACAAATTACACAAAGCATCATTGAATATTTTAACATCCAGCTCAATACCATTTTCGATGTTGTGATAGAACCAACCGAGCTCCCAAGTACGAATTTCTTCATATTCCAAACCACCACTCGATTGGACATGTTGGTAAAAATAGGCAAAATCGTCGTTTCCGTTAACGGTAATGGGTGAGCCATTGGTGTCGGTTAAGTTTCTTAGCCGGTAACTGCGAATATTGGCTTCCTCGAACAAGTCAGGGCTACGACTTGCCTGACTGTAGATCAGCCGAAAGCTTTGATTTTCGTCATACAACCAGTTTATTGCCGCTCGTGGAGACGTTGATTTACCGATCATGCTATCGTCTTCAAACATGGTTCCGGCATTGATGTGTATATCAGCCGTGGGCTTGTACTCGGCGTGCACAAATAAGCGAACAATTGATTTGCTTGCGCCACCATTGAAGTAGCTTTCTGACACGGCGGTGTCTTCTCTGAAGTTCACGCCTGACACCAGCCTGAACTGTTCACTGAGCGTTGATACATATTGAGCTTCTGCGTCAACACGCTTTTCTGTTAAGTTTTGATTGGCATAGCCACAGGCAATGTCGGCGCCATTTTGAAAAAGCCGCAAATAAGCGAGTTGAGCTTGGTTATCTGTGGTGGTATCGCCAGAAGATGGTGGAACATTGGGCAGAGCTGGAATAAAGATATTATCCGTATAGTCGGCATCCAATGTATAAAGGTCAAATAATTCATTCGATAAAAAGAGTTGGGGAGCACACGTCTGCCAACTTTCTAGTGACTTGGTATAGGTACTAAAGAGTTGCAAGGTTAACTCTTGATCGGTGCTTAAGAAGTGTTTCGAAGTGGCATGAATGAAGCTATTTTGGATATCTGAAATATGGTAAGGGGTTACTTCGTTAGGCTCTAGATCGTCGATTTGTTTATTACTATTACTGTGTCCAAATTGCAGTCGAAAATAGTCATTATCATTTTGGTGCCAAACTAAATCGGATGACAAAGATGTGGCATTGAATCCATCAAAACGCGGACGGTTTAAGTTATCTTTCTCAAAACCAGAGTCTTGTTGCGCTTTTAAATTCACTTCAAATGCGAGTTTATCGAGGTTTTTCGCAAACCGTAACTCACTGTCTCGTATGCCATGATTGCCTTCGTTATGCGACAGGCTGACGCCTAACTGATCTTCGGGATGAAAGGTGATGATATTGATGATCGCTAAATAACTATTGGCACCATAAAGCGCAGAGTTTGGGCCTCGAATAACTTCAATACGGGAAATTTTATCAATCGGTAACGGTAAGTCAGTCCAGATTATTCTCGCGAGCGCGGCCTGATAAATTGAGCGTCCATCAACCAGCACTTGTAAATGACGACTGTTCTCACCTCCGAGTGCGTGGTAACCCACCTCAGGAGTATGCCCTCGCTCATATCCGACGGTCATACCAGGTACTAAACGAAATACTTCAGCTAATGAGCGAACGCCAAGTTGCTTAATGGTTTTGTGATCAATCACCGTGACGGCAGCAGGCGCTTCTGATTTAGGTTGTTTTAAACGAGTAGCACTGAGTACGACCGGCAAATCTTGTTCAAAAAGCGGCTCTAACGTCAACTCGTCTTCGGCCGCAAACAGTGGCAAAGAAAGCGCTGTGGTCAATAAGGCTACCTGAGAAATTACCTGTCTCAACATGGAGTTTTGATCTACTCTTTTTGTCTGTTGTGTGTTTGTTATCGTTTTACCATACCCACTCACTCGTGCTGCTTTGTCATCTTATTTGTCGTTAGTGACGAACGAAGGAGCATGGTATTATGCAGACTATTGGTTAAGTTTAGTGACTTGATTTGAAAATTTCACTATTTTTTCATTGGGAGATTCTGTGCAAGATACCGACAACACCGCCTTGAGCGTAATCGACATGGACGAGAAACTGGTCAATATGCGTGAAGTATGCGAACAGATCCTCGCTCTTGCTGCCAGTAAAGGCGCGTCCTCAGCAGAAGTTGGCGTCAGTCAAGATACAGGAATCACCGTGCAAGCGCGGGCTCGAGATATTGAAACCGTTGAGTTTAATCAAGATGGCAGCTTTGGAATCAGTGTTTACTTTGGCCAAAAAAAGGGCACTGCATCAACGACTGACACCAGCCAACGGGCGATTGAACAAGCGGTTGAGGCGGCCTGCAATTTTGCCAAATATACCTCAGCCGATCCATTTGCTGGACTGGCCGATGCCGAGTTGATGGCCACCAAAATTGAAGACCTGTCATTGGACCATCCTAGCGATGTCAGCGTCGATGTTATGAAACAAATGGTGCTCGACTGTGAAGCGGCCGGTCTCGATGTTGCGGGTATCTATCAATCGGACAGCACCTCCATTTCAGCTCACAGAAATGCGCGTGTATACGCCAATTCACATGGTTTCATTGGCGATAGTAGTAGTACCCGTTACAGTTTGAGCAGTGTACTTATCGCGCAAGATGAACAAGGAATGAAACGCGACTATTGGTACACACTAGGGCGAAAGTTTGAACAGCTAGAGAGCGCTCAGGCGGTAGGGACGAAAGCTGCTGAGCGAGTGTTGAGTCATTTGAATGGTCGGGTATTAAAAACCCAAAAAGCCCCAATTATGTTTACTCCAGAAATGGCTCGTGGCGTGATCGGGCATTTTCTTAATGCAATTCGTGGCAGTGCTCTTTACAACAAAGCGAGCTTTTTAGTGGACGCAAAAGGCCAGCAATTGTTTCCTGATTTCGTTCAAATTGATGAACGTCCGCATTTAATCGGTGGTTTAGCCTCAAGCTATTTTGATAATGAGGGCGTTGCGACAAATCCTCGACATATCGTTCAAGACGGCGTGTTACAAGGCTATGTTTTGAACAGCTACGCTGCGCGAAAAATGCAGACTCAAACAACAGCGAACGCGGGTGGTTTACATAATGTATTCATCAGCCATCAAGACTTAGACTTTAATGCCATGCTGCAAGAGCTGGGCACGGGATTTTTGGTGACTGACCTAATGGGCCAAGGCGTCAATGTAGTGACCGGTGACTATTCGCGTGGCGCATCGGGTTTCTGGGTCGAGAAGGGCGTTGTACAGTTTCCAGTGCATGAAGTAACGATTGCCGGCAACTTAAAGCAAATGCTTCAGAACATTCGCTGCATTGGTAAGGATCAAGATCTCCGCTCGGCCATTGTTAGTGGTTCAATGATTATTGACGGAATGACGGTTGCCGGACAATAGTCAGCATTGAAAAAATCAACTCTCAAAAAAATCTACTCTCAAAACATCGACTCTGAAAAAGGAAACTAGCGCCGCTGGTTTCCTCACTTAATAGCCACTAATTTCTGAGCTTATCATTGAGCCACTTTTGGTGGTGTGCATACGTGCCAGATTAGGCAAAAAATAACGTTGCGAACCCAAGAAGCGTGAAAAATCCTACGACGTCCGTGATGGTAGTCAGTATCACACCACCAGACAGCGCCGGATCGATATTAAACTTTTTGAGGGTCATTGGTAGAGTGGCACCTGCGAAAACCCCAACGACGAGGTTGACCACCATTGCGCCTGCGATGGCAATGGCAAGTAGCAGAGATTGTCCGGTATAGCTGAACCAGAAGTAAGTTAAGGTGCCGACACAAAGAGCCCATAGCAGGCCATTGATTAAACTAACGCCGAGCTCTTTCATAATCAGCCAGCGACTGTTTCCGGCGACAACATGGCCAAGAGACATACCGCGGATGACCAGTGTCAGGGTTTGTGTGCCAGCGACTCCGCCCATGCTCGGAACAATCGGTTGAAGAATCGCCAGCGCCGTGACAATTTTAATGGTCTCTTCAAATAACCCGATGACTTGCGCTGCAACCAATACCGTCAGTAAATTAATACCTAACCAAATGGCACGGCGTTTGGCTGACGACCACACAGGAGCGAAGGTGTCATCGGTTTCGTCAAGGCCGGCCATGCTCATTAATGAATGCTCGGCTTCTTCTCGAATAACATCGACCACGTCATCGATGGTGATTCGGCCAAGTAGCCGGTTCTCATCGTCGGTAACGGGGGCCGATAATAGGTCTCGTCGTTCGAATATCTGTGCGACTTCATTGGCGGGTGTTGAAGCATTGATGGTTTCAACTTCGCCATTCAGTACGTCCTCAACAATGGATTCTGGACGACTGGTGATCAGGGTGGCGAGACTGACAGCCCCTAACAGACGATCGCGCGTGTCAACGACGTAGATGCTGTCGGTTGAATCAGGAAGGCCCTTCATACGTAAGTAACGTAACACCACATCAATGGTGACTTTGGGGCGAACCGTGATGGTGTCGATGTTCATCAAGCCGCCAGCGGTGTCTTCAGGGAAGACTAAGGCGGCCTCTATGCGATGGCGATCTTGATCGCTCATCGATGCCATAACTTCTAAATAGACGCTTTCTGGTAATTCGCCGAGAATATCGGCTAAATCATCAATCTCGAGGCCTTCAAGCGCCTGGGCAAGTTGTTGCGGTGCCATTTGATCGACAAAATTGTTTCGAATTTCATCGTTCAAATAATTAAGGATGTCACCCTCTCGCTCGACGTTGACGAGCTTCCATAATAGGTTTCGGGCACGAGGGGGAGAGGATTCTAGCAAATGAGCGACATCGGAAGGCGGCATGTCGTTTAGCATCATTCGAACGTGCACGAACATACCGCTGTCGAGGGCTTCATTCAATTGCTGAATTTTGTCGACATTTTGTTCTTGTTCGTAAGTTTCGACCATGCCTGTCCCGTCGTTGCTAAAAATCTGGCTATACGTTGAAATCCGAGCTTGCTACAAAAAAGTTAAAAATAGCAATAAGTTAGCTGCTATACATTATAGCTTTTCTAGCAATTTAGTCGACGGTAAATCAGGGTTTTTCGTAGAATCCATCCACAATTAACTGACTCAATGCTGCGATGGCTTGTTGTTCATCATGCCCGTGTGCGGTAATTTGAATTTGTTTGCCGCAATTCGCTGCCAGGGTTAACAGATGAATAAGACTGTCCGCCGGAACTTCGCGGCCTTCGTGTTCTATGGTGATGGTCGATTCGAATTGATTAACCAGCTTTACCACCTCGGCAGCCGCTCGCGCATGCATTCCTTTAGCGTTGATTATGGTGCAGTGTTGTTTAATCATGTTTCTGATAGGTCTTAATCGCGGTTCGAGCAGCATCAGCGAGCAAATCCGCCGCTTGTTGTAAATCGAGTGCTTCACAGTGGCGAATGGCATCGAGCATCGCGTCATTAAATCCAGAGACCACGATGGCCGGACATTCATCAGCTAACCGCTGTAATAACGTTTGGTGAGTTGCATCACTATCAACTAAAACAATAACACCACGGCCTTTGTTGATGTTTCGAATGCGTCCTGAAATGTGAGGAAACACGATATTATCGGTGGCGTCTGGGTTGAAGGTTAAGGTATGACAATCGATATTCATCGAGCCCACTCGCTTTCGAACCACGCCAAGAAGCTCTTTTCCAGCCATTGAACGAGACAGTATCAAGACCGATAAGTTTCCCATGAACGGTTACCCTAGTGTTTTAAGTCACGATGAGTGACTTTCGTATTCGGACGTTCTTTGCGAAAATGCGATGCCAGTTTCTCGGCCATAAAAACACTGCGGTGATGTCCGCCAGTGCAACCAATCGCCACCGTCATATAACTGCGATTGTCCTGTTCGAAACGAGGCAACCAAGTATGCAGCAATACTTTTAATTGCCAAAAAAGTTCCATGACCAACGGTTGGCTTTCAAGATAATCGATGATGGGTTGGTCTTTCCCATTGAATTCTCTCAGTTGTGGATCCCAATATGGATTGGGCAGACAGCGTACGTCGAAGACGTAGTCTGCGTCGGTTGGAATACCATTTTTAAAGCCAAATGACTGGAAAGTAACGTCCATTTGCGCTTTATGATTCACCAAAATGCGCTCTTTAATAAAGTCGCGTAGCGCATAGGGTGTCATTGATGTGGTGTCGACCAAGAGGTCGGCACTGAGTGCTACGGGTTCGAGCAATTCGCGTTCTTTCGCCAGTGCTTCTTTGAGAGTATAGCCGCTTTGGGTTAAGGGGTGACGACGGCGGGTTTCACTGAATCGCTTGAGTAAAGTCGCATCGTCGGCATCGATATAGAAGACTTGAAACTTTTCACCTTTTTGCCCAATTTGCTCAAGAATGTCGGTAAATTTCTCTAAGTCTGACGGGAAACTGCGCGCGTCAATGCCTAAAGCAAGATCTTGATGCTTCACCTCGAAGGTATCGACTAATTGTGGAATCAATGACAAGGGAATGTTGTCGACACAGTAGAACCCTTGGTCCTCTAATGAACGCAAGGCGACGGTTTTCCCCGAGCCTGATCGTCCACTGAGAATAACGCGTTTCATATTATTCGACTTGTTCTGTTTTTTTAAGGCCTGCGACGACTATATCATACAGCGCTTGGTTATTGTATGCGTTGCGCAGTTGGCGACAGAATGAATCAGATTTGAGTAGGTTGGCGATAGAGGACAGTGTTTTTAAATGCTCATCGTGTGCTTTTTCAGGCACTAAAACTGCGAACAATATATCGACAGGTTGCTTGTCTGGTGCATCGTAATCAATACCTTCTTCGAGCATGAGTATTGCGCAGACAGCTTTATCACAACCATTGCAGCGACCGTGAGGAATGGCGATACCTTTGCCAAGGGCCGTGGAGCCTAGCCGTTCGCGGTTAAATAAACTATCGAGGACCTGCTGTTCAGATAAAGATTGACAAGAGCTCGACAGGGTTTCGCTGAGAATTTCAAAGGCTCGTTTTTTACTCGAGACCTGAGCACACACCAAAGTGCGCTCAGGGTTTAGA
>Ga0070728_10003819_pt1 | contig 16193 bp, 11 predicted proteins | sample tdDd471_FD_66723 | JGI IMG/M metagenome (GOLD analysis project Ga0070728, IMG submission 66723) | Marine sediment microbial communities from the Atlantic coast under amendment with organic carbon and nitrate - tdDd47.1 | ecosystem: Environmental > Aquatic > Marine > Coastal > Sediment | place...
TTTTATAACCTAAAAATAAATGAAAGAACCGAGTTACTGCTTAAGGAATCGCAAGAGATGACGGTAACTTTAAAAGAAAATGAGAAGCAATTGCAACTCAATGCTGCAGAAATGCTTGAGGCCCAAGAAGAGTTAGAGAAATCGAACAAACTTCTTGAAGGTCACATACAAGAAGTTGAACATGCGCAACAACGATTAGAAGCTTTATTAACAAATGCATCAGAGTTTATCTCTATTTACAACGAAAAACAACAACTGGTTTTCGAAAGTCCATCGGTTAAGCAAATACTTGGTTACTTGGCAGAAGATGAGGTATCAGGAATGGATCCTGAACTGATGACACCAAGGGGTTATAAAACCATTAATAATTTGTTTCAGTATCTATTGGTGACACCTGGTGGTGAGCAAACTGCACAATATACTTATTTAAAGAAAAGTGGGGAGAAACTCTTTCTGGAAACCACAGGAAAGAACCTGCTTCACGATCCGGCAATAAAAGGTATCATTTTTAACACTCAGGACATTACTGAACGAAAGCGAGCAGAGAAAGAAGAGCGCATGAAGAGCCGTATGCAATCCCTTTCTGAAAATTCACCTGATATGATTATCCGTATTAACACAGGTGGTAAGTTAGTATACGTCAATCCTAGCGTAGCTGATTTTGTAGGTATTCAGGCTGCTGATTTAGTTAAAAAGCGTGTTACCGAATTAAATATTGATGAGCGTTTTAAGAATTACATGCTTGATTCTTTAAAACAGATTCGAGCTGAAGAAAAACAAATTATATCCGAGGTTGAAATCGAAGCGGCCGAGACCACTTTAATTATGGAAATTAAAGCTATTCCTGAGCTAAATGAAGATAAAGATTTAGAGTCAGTTCTATTCGTGGCTCACGATATGACTGAGTTCAAGAAGATAGAACAAGAAATTAAGGAAAAAAACAAGAAGATTTCAGATAGTATTAACTATGCACAGCGGATTCAAACAGCTATATTGCCTGATACAAATATTCTACAAGAATTTTTTCCACGTTCATTTATTTTTTATCGGCCTAAAGATGTGGTAAGTGGAGATTTTCCATGGATGTTTAAAAAAGATAATTTCTTTTATATTGCAGCGGTCGATTGTACTGGTCACGGTGTTCCAGGTGCTCTTTTATCATTTATTGGTTACTTCTTGATGAATAACATCGTTAATGCTTCTCACAGCCTAACTGCTGCTGAGCTATTAGACAACTTGCATCTTGAGGTACGAAAAACACTTCGTCAGGATCAAGAGGGTTCAAATGGTCGTGATGGAATGGATTTAGCTCTGGTGAAAATTGATTTAGAATCGAATGAAATGCAGTTCGCGGGTGCTCATAATCCACTGTATTACATAACTGAAGGTAAGTTAAATGTGTATAAAGGTTCGCGAAAAGGTATTGGAGGTAAGCCACTTGCGCGAAAAGTAGAGAAAGACTTTGAAAACAATTCTATTCAATACAAAAAAGGAGATCAGTTCTTTATTTTCTCCGATGGATTACCTGATCAAGTAGGTGGTCCTAAAGGCCGTAAATATCAATCTAAACGGATTAGGGAAGCACTAGAGATAGAACCTAACCAGACAATGGCACATTTTGAACGTCATTTTACTAGTGATTTCTATGACTGGATGGGTGATTGTAAACAAGTTGATGATGTATTATTAATTGGTATTGAGTTGTAGCTCGAGAAAAAACTACAACTCATACTTGCTTATTTATTAATCAGATCTTGGGCCAGTAGCTTAATATCTAGACCTGAAAAATTACCTGATGTCATGATTAAAAGATTCTTTCCTTGGTAATCTTGATTGTGGAGGAAGCTTAGCAACTCAGATGATTTTGTCATTATCTTAAGATCTTTACAATCGAAAGCCTTATAGACATCTAACTCAGTTATCTGAGGTAGTTTTTTGTGTGCCAATACATCAGGATTAAAGAAAACTACAGCCACATCTGCTTCATCCATTGTATTCTTGTACTGAGGTAGAAAATCTTTATTCAGACTACTAAAAGTGTGCAACTCCATTACTGCAATTAATTCACGTTGTTCAAACTGCTGCTTCATTGCACTTGTGGTTGCCTCTAATTTACTTGGCGAATGAGCAAAATCAAGATATATATTTGTTTCTGCATTCTTTTCTAAAAGCTGTAAACGTTTAGCAGCCCCAGTAAAATTCTGCATGGTTTTAAAAAATGTATCATCATCAATACCTAATTGTCCACAGATTAACCGGGCTCCATTCATATTTTGTAAATTATGCTTGCCAAATACCTCCATTGGATAATCCTTTTCATTCCAATGAATTATAGTTTGCCCCTTATCATTTGTGTATGGTAATGTATTATAAGGATGAGTTGAGATTCTACTCTTTAGACTCTGACCTATTTTTAATAACTCAACATCTTCATCAAAATAAATTAAGCATCCCTTTTTATCGATACTAGTAGCAAAATGAGTAAACTGACTGATATAGTTATCCCAGGTAGGAAAAACATTCATATGATCCCAAGCTATACCTGTAAGCATTGCTATATGTGGCTTATACCAATGAAACTTTGGCGTTAAGTCAATCGGTGAAGATAAATATTCATCACCCTCAAAAACCGCAATTGGAGCTTCCTTGGTTAACTTTACCATCGTATCAAAACCATCTAGTTGTGCACCCACCATGTAATCAAAATCCATTTCAAGGCATTTTAATACATGCATTACCATAGCTGTAGTTGTTGTTTTGCCATGACTACCTCCAATAACTACACGCTTTTTATCTTTTGTTTGTTCATATAAATATTCAGGATAAGAATAAATCTTCAAACCCATTTCCTGTGCCCTTTTCAACTCTGGATTATCCTTCCGAGCATGCATACCTATTATAATAGCATCTAAATCGGATGTAATATTATTGATATTCCAGCCTTCTTTATCAGGTAATAAACTATGCCTGGATAACCGTGATTTTGAAGGTTCAAAAATCTCATCATCAGAACCTGTCACATTAAATCCCTTTAAATGTAAAGCTATTGCTAAATTGTGCATGGCACTGCCACCTATTGCTATAAAATGAACCCTCATATTTGTTGTGCTTTATTTATCCTTCAATTTTTCTGTTGTGAATTAAGATAAAAAATACCGCATATTAAAGCTTTTGAGCTTGATACCAGTAACTTTTCAAATATATTGATCTCTTTTTAAAAACCGCCATCAGGTCAGATCGTTGTGCCTCTATCCCTCTAGTGATTGGAATTGTAACAGGTATTCCATTTCTGATTTATATGTTTCTACAGTTCTTAATGTTCTTCAACAGGTTTAAACTAATGACCTGTAAAAAGTTTATTTATCGTAAATTTAATGTTAGCTTTGTGTTAACTCATAAAGGGTTTCGTACGTCTATTGATACGAAAAGTACACACAGGACTTTTGGGAATTAGTATAAACGTAAAACAAGGAGGCCTTATGAACAAGTTGGTAGTATTAATTCTAACGGTTTTAGCGAGTGTAACAATGCACGCACAGCTAAATACAAAAGATGGTAAATTTTACGATCAGAACAATAAGTTGTATTCAGGAATTTATACTGAATATTATGATTCTGGAAGTAAAAAGGTAGAGATGAATGTAGTAAATGGCCTTAAACATGGGCTTACTACTATTTATTTCGAAGATGAAAAAACAAAAGAAATTCGTTCTTATCATGAGAATGAAATGGATGGGACCTGGTTAACTTACGAAGCTAGTGGCACCAAAACAGGTGAAGCAAATTACAAAAAAGGTAAGAAGCATGGTAAGTGGTTCATCTGGGATGAAAAAGGTACAAAACGCTATGAGATGTCATATAGCAATGGTGTTAAAGACAGCATCTGGACTATTTGGGATGAAATAGGCCAGGTAGTAGGACAGAAGAGTTATTAATTTTTCTAAAGAGATAATAAAGAAGGGTAATTCAAACAGAGTTGCCCTTCTTTATTTATACCGAGTTCAAATTACTGATAATCAAAATCCCGTCTGTATATTTTTAGTAAATTACATGTCCTTTTTAAAGCAAAAAACCTGCCCTAAAGCAATTGTTGGTATATCATCAAATCACATAGTATGAAAAGAAGAGACTTTTTAAGAACTGGTATAGGAGCTGGTTTGATTAGCGGAGCATTACCTCTATTTGGTGGCTTAGATAGTATAAATGGACAACCTGTTAAGACGGAGTATGACTTGGCAGCCGTGCGTGGTGGTAATGGTGGCGATATGTTTGATCGTGCAATAGAAGCCATTGGTGGGATTTCTAAGTATGTGAAGGCTGGACAAAAAGTTGTTGTAAAACCAAATATAGGTTGGGATGCACCTCCAGAAAGAGCAGCAAATACTAACCCTGAAGTGGTAGCTCGCATTGTAAAACGCTGTAAAGAAGCAGGTGCATCAGAAGTATATGTTTTTGATAATACATGTAATAAATGGGATCGTTGCTATCGCAATAGTGGTATTGAGGATGCCGTTAAAGAAGCAGGTGGTAAAATGATTCCTGGAAATACAGAATCTTTTTATAAGGAAGTTGAGATTCCTAACGGTAAAAGCTTAAAAAAAGCAAAAGTACATAAGATGATACTTGAATCAGACGTCTTTATAAATGTGCCAGTAATGAAACACCATAGCAGTACGCGTATCTCCTTAGCTATGAAAAATCTAATGGGCGTTGTATGGGATCGCAAATTCTATCACTCCAATGATCTTCACCAGTGCATTGCCGACTTCTGTACTTTTAAAAAACCTGACTTAAATATTATCGATGGTTATAATATGATGACAAAGAATGGTCCGAGAGGTGTTTCAGTAGCTGATGTAACCAATTTAAAAGCTTTAATTGCTTCACCAGATATTGTGGCAGCAGATGCTGCAGCAACAAAAATGTTTGGCTTACAACCATCTGAAATTGGACACATTGGTATTGCCCATGAAATGAAACTTGGAAATATGAACCTAGAGGAATTAAGTATAAGTAAACAAAAAATGGTTTAATCAAAAGTGGTTATTATCGCATCTCCTTTCCATATTAAGTTTTAATACGGCAACAGTTCGCTAACTATTAACAGATGAATTATAAAAAACTAAAGCAAACAAGAGTGATTTTATCACTCTTGTTCTTTATACTAACAACATCACTGTTTCTGGATATTTATGAGAAATATGCTAATGAAACGGTTCATGAAATTTTATTTCTCCAGTTTATCCCTTCTTTACTCCAGTTTATTCAAACCTTTGCAATAGGTACAATTGGTTTTATTATCGTTATTGGTCTAACAGCTTTTATTGGTCGCATTTATTGTAGTACAATTTGCCCATTGGGGATATTACAAGATGTATTTGCCTGGTTAGCTAAAAAACGTTCGCAAGCAAAATTCTTCTATAAAAAGAAAAAAGCTTATCCCATTCTACGTTATTCGTTACTAGCTATAACTATAATATCTTTAATCATTTCATTCTCAACAATCATTAGCTTATTAGATCCGTACAGTAACTTCGGACGTTTTGTTACTTACCTATTCAGGCCCGTTGTAGTGGTTCTAAATAATGGTATTGCAATGTTACTTAATAAGTTTGAAGTATATAGTTTAAATCCAGTAAAGCTTGTTGCTGCTCCATGGTTCATGTTGATTTTTAGCATACTCATATTCCTTACAATAGCCTTTATGTCATATAAGAGAGGGCGATTATTTTGCAATACGGTCTGTCCGGTTGGCACATTTTTAGGTTTAATATCTAAAGTTTCCTTTTTAAAGATTCGTTTTGATGAAGACAATTGCACCAAATGCGGGAAATGTATTGGCGCTTGTAAGAGCGAGTGTATCGATCTAAAGTTATATACCGTTGATCATTCACGTTGTGTTGATTGCTTTAATTGTTTGGCGGTATGCAATGATTCTGCATTGAAACTAACCTCAAAACCCCCAAAAGCTAATACTAATACATCCAGAAGAAATGCAATTACGACAGGCATAGCATTGCTTGTTGGTCAAAAGCTTTTGGCTGAATCAAATCCATCAAACGATACTTCTAAATTATTGGTGAATAAAAAAGAGCATCCTGTTTCACCTCCCGGATCGATTAGTATAAAACGTTTTAACGAGATTTGCACAGGTTGTGGATTATGCGTTGCAGTTTGTCCAACACAGGTATTACAACCCGCAGTAGGTCAATACGGATTGAAAGGATTTATGCAGCCACATATGGACTACGTCGATGGAGGCTACTGTAATTTTGATTGCAGAGGCTGTGGACAAATTTGTCCAACGGGGGCTATTCTCCCAATTGAAATTGAGGAGAAGCAAATTACTCAATTGGGAAAGGCCGTATTTGTTAAGGAGAACTGTGTTGTTTATACCGATGGTACAGATTGTGGGGCTTGCTCAGAGCATTGTCCTACAAAAGCCGTTAATATGATTCCATACGAAGGTAAACTACTCATTCCTGAAGTGGATCAATCCATTTGTATCGGTTGTGGAGCTTGTGAACATCCTTGCCCTATCGATGCTCCATATAAAGCCATTTATGTCAATGGTAATGCTGTTCATCAGGCAGCAGAAAAACCCAAAGAAGAAGAGCAAACGTCTGCTCCTGTTGAAGAGGATTTTCCATTCTAAATAAGATTGCGTAAAAAATAAGAGAGGGCTACAAAAATGAAAGCCCTCTCTTAGTATACTATAAATCGATACTTAATTATGGTCTAATTTTCTGTAGACGTCTATTTAAACGACGTAATTTAAATGTCTCGAAATATCGAATGACTTTACGAAGGATATCAAAATAAAGGGTGATGTAAAAAAACATCACTCCTAGCCATATAATTAACGTATTAAACAAAGGTGTTGGTAATATCACATTCATTACTCTTTTTTCGGGAGCGTATAAAATAGATCTTCCCCAATTAGATATTGGACTTTGGAAGATAGGGTCCTTCTTTTGTATTATACTTCTACCTGTAACAACCATTTGCTGGAGTTCGGACTTATTTAACACAACTTCTTCTAAAGCCTCATTCTGATAGGTTTCTTTAAACTTTAGAAAAGCCTCCTTGGACCCAAATTCATTGATTAAGGTCTGGTATAAACTGTCTTTTTCTCGTTTCCCATCCTTATAATATCGCATATTTGCACTTTTCTGATTACTCAAAAAAGTGGATGTTTGATTATATGAGTTTTCATCATATACCGATTGACCACTAATGACATATGAAAGTAAGGGGTAACGTGATATTTTATGCCCCGCTAGTCGCAATATCTCGGATTTAAGCAGTTTCGATGCATCATCTAACTCTTGTTTATTATTACGTTTCAGATGATATGCACAAGTTTCATTAAAGTCTTCTAATTTCGGAATAAGAAGGGTTCTGTTGTATGAGGCCGTACTAATTTTTCGTTCTACATCGAAGAATAAACTCTCGTATGAATTATTTTTAAATTGATTAACAGCAAGTGCTTCATATGCCCAGCGTGAAGTCATCATATCTCCAATACGCGGAACGTATTCCTCAGAGGCGATGGTTTTATGTAACTTATCAAAATTGACTATTACACCACTAAACAACAATTGAGGTACTAAAATTAAAGGAATTAAAACATATATTGCTACAACGGAATTTAATCCACTACTAATGTTCAATCCAACCATATTTGCATAACATGCCGTACTAAAAAGTATTAACCAATAGCTTAAGGTTAGATCCTTTATTTCAAGAATATAGTTTCCAATTAGAATAAAACTTAAGGTTTGAATAGCAGAAATAATGAACATCACCATAACCTTGCTATTCAAGTAACTAAACCTGCTTAAATTAAGAAATGATTCGCGTTGTAGCAGTCGCCTGTCTTTAAATATTTCCTCAGCACTTACAATAAGCCCTAAAAATAAGGAAACCACAACACACATAAACAAGTACGCAGGCATATTTACATTCTTTGAGAAAATATAAACAGATGCATCTGTTTCATCGCCACTGATATACTTTGTAAAGAAACCAAGGATTAAAGCTAATATTGGGGCCTGAAGCATATTAATAAGCACATATTGCTTGTCTTTAATTTTCGACAAAGTATCGCGCTGAAAATATATACTAAATTGCTGCAACCTCCCAGGTATGTTATATAAGTTAGGTGGTAGTTTCTCCTTCCTATTATTATGTTTTGGATCTTTCCATTCAAACTTGTTCTCAAAATCTTCCACGTAGTGATTGTACCATTCTTCGGGTGATACCTTCCTCTGACGAATAAATTTACCGTATGGATTTACCATTCTGGCCTCAATAATTCGCAAAGGTTGCTCTGTTTGTACACTACCACATGCATAACATTCACTTTCCTCCGGATTTACATACGATGCTTTTTGCTTGAAATAAGTAATAGCATCCATGGGATTACCATTAAAAATAATCCGGCCACCTTTATCAATAAGCAAGAGCTTATCAATTAATTTATACAAATCACTACTTGGCTGATGAATATTAATAAAAACGAGTTTTCCTTTTAATGTTTGTCGCTTTAGTAATAGCATCACTTTCTCTGAATCCATTGATGATAAACCAGATGTAGGCTCATCGACAAATAGGACGGAAGGCTCACGTATCAGCTCAAGAGCAATATTTAGACGTTTACGTTGTCCACCACTCAAAATCTTATTCAGCGGGGAGCCTACTACCAGATCGCGTGCTTCAACCAAGTCAAAATCATTTAGAGCCTTTTCAACTAAATCGGTAATTTCTTCTTTGTTGAAATGACTAAAGCAAAGGCGCGCATTAAAATACAGGTTCTCAAAAACGGTTAGCTCTTCCTTTAGTAAATCATCTTGAGGGACATAGCCAATTACACCAGCTAAAGCCTCTGATTCTTTATGAAGATCAAATCCATTAATATGTATCCTACCATCGTCAAATTCCAAATTACCGTTTAATACGTTCAGCAAGGTTGACTTACCAGTTCCACTTCCACCCATTACTGCCACAAGCTGACCAGAACGGCCGGAGAAGCTAAAAGGATGAACTCCAAGCTGATTATTGCTAAACTTATAAGATACATCAAGCGCACGATAAAGAATACGAGCGCGATCTGCCCGGGCAATAAAATTCTCAGCCACACGACCATAATAGACCGGAGCCATCCGAGACGTCTTAATGACAGAGCCAGGCCTAAAAGCAACAGCTTTGTTCTGTTCAATTATGTGTCCATTGAGATAAAGGTTACGACTACCAGAATATCTGAAGACAAATAAATTGCAGGCTTGAATGTGCAATACCCACACAAAAATCTGCTGTTTAGGATTATAAATGTGCTTTATTTTTTCGTCAGGTTTTTCTTTTTGGCCACTTATTAATAATAGTCGATCTTTATCATCCACATCAAGTGGATATCCCAATATAAACTTTCGAAGATTGTCGTAATCATCTTCTTCTAGCATTAGGTTTTTGGCGAGCGCATCAGTAAAAATTCTCTCTTCCTCTGATACACGACCATCTCGCATAATGAAATTGAGCATATTATTGACCAGCAGAAATTTCTCTGTCTGCTCTAATTCCTGATTCAATTCATTACATATTTTCGTCAAGCGATCCATATTATAGGAAGCTTGTTTATCTCGTGCCTTTTGATCATTACTATATGAGTCTTTATGGTAGTCGCTGATATAAAATTCGTAGCGCTCTAAAGCCTTCTCAGCATACTCTTTATTAAGATTTCGCAATAGGAAATTCTTAACTTCCAAAGACCCATCCCCAGTCTTTTGCTCTTCTCTTTGATCTGTAAGAAGGGCAAAAATCTGCATTAAGGCATCAAGAAAAAGTTCACTCATTATAGTTTAATTTGGTAGGTTAGAAAGATAGTAATTTTTTTATCTGAATTGATTAGTTTTTTATAAGACGGCCATGTAGAATGAATTTTCTGTCATGTGTACATCTTACTTAAGCAAGATATAATACAATACTAATCAATAAAAAAAAGGGAAGCCGGTATTGGCTTCCCTTTATAAATATCTTTATATTACTACTTACGAAACATACTTGTCGCGCAATACGGCTACGTTCTTTTCTATGGCTTCCAACTGTTCAATAGTAATACTGCCAGCGTCAGTACTATTAAAAATTTCGTGAAGAATCTTAAGGTCTTCAACTGTTGATTTAATATCTTCATTGGCAGCATGAGACTCTAGCATACCCATTAGTTGATTTAATGGGGCTTTCTGCTCCATAATAATTGCTACCATTTCTTTATTACTAAATGTTTCTTCAGAAATATGGCAAGCAATATATAGGGCTTCAACCCAGCTGCCTGAGATAACCAATAATGAAACTGATTCGCGATCATTTTTATTTAAATACTCATAAGTATTATAAAATGAGTTTGTAATCACTTTAACCAATTCATCTTTGTTATCAAGGTTATTCTCAATCGCTTCTAATAAATTCTTATCAAGAGCCGGAGAAATATCCAACTTGTCGATAAGTGTTTTTGAAGCATTCATAAAATCAAGTGTTTCTTGCTTTTGATGATAAGTACTGGCATAACTTAAATCGGCACTATAAATACCAAGATTGATAGCTTGTGCTTTTTCGGTGAAATACTTATCAACATTAGTGGCCGGATTTGATAATGACAAAATGTAAGCCGCTTCGATACGATTAAGCATTTCAGTCACTTCAAATGACGTTGGTAAAGGGTAAACAAACTCTCTAACTTCCTTTTCTACGTTCTCTTTTTTAATTTCGGGTGCTTTGTTTTGCTTCGCTTTTTTGCTGTTACAAGCAGTTAACATTATAGTAGCGGCTACAACAAAAGAAGCTATTCGAATAGTGCTTTTCATCTCTTAAGGTCTTTAATATTTGTAACAAATATAATTGATTTTAAAAATATTTTGTGGAGCATAACTTATTAAATGCAGTTTTAATTGATATTAATATTTTTTGCTCCAATTACTGCAGTATATGAACTGTTTGTTTTTCATCGCAATTGCAAAGTAAAGGACTTGTTTTGAGCTAAATACCAATCATGATGTTGATGGATAAGAAAAACTTAAATGAAGACAGAAAATAGAATCATAGTTTTATTATCAGTTTTTATTTATGTTACACGACTAATGGCCATATCTGGTAGTTGTGGTTCAAATTCAAATATATGAAAGGTATTTTGTTAGCGGTAACCACAGCTGTGTTGTGGGGAATTTTAGCAATTGCGCTAAAAGTGGCATTGAATTATTTTGATTCGTATACCATAGTGTGGTTCCGCTTTTTAGTAGCAACACTTACGCTGGTAACCTATTACGCTTTTGCTAAGCCGGCATTACTAAACATCTATAAACGCCCTCCATGGAAGATGTTGCTTGCTGCGAGCTTATTAGCTGGGAACTATATTGGTTATGTACAAGGTATTCATTATGCCGGACCAGCTGTTACTCAAATCATTATTCAAACTGGACCTGTAATTCTTGGCATAATAGGTTTTAGCATTTTTAAGGAAAAAATTTCCTTACTTCGAGGGATTGGTTTCGCTATAGCGACAATTGGTTTTCTAGTGTTCTATTTTAACCAGATCAATGAAATGCACTCTCCTAAAGAAGCTCTTAATATTGGCGTGTTATGGATTCTTGGTGCTGCTGTTAGTTGGGCTTCTTACGCATTTCTTAATAAAAAGCTTGTCCAGAGATACCACCCTCAGCAAATCAACTTGATCATATTTGGCTTGCCCAGCTTATTATTTTTGCCAACTGTTGATTTCAGTTTATTCACACAATCTTATGAATGGTGGGTATGGTTATTAATGGTTGCATTGGGTTTAAATACTGTTGTTGCATATGGGACTTTATCGGCGGCATTTAAATATACCGAAGCGAATAAAATCAGTATTGTAATAATTATGAATCCAATCATTACTTTTATTGCCCTTGAGTTACTGTTACTCTTAGACATCAACTGGTTTGTTATCAGTAAAGTATCAACTCTGGCTTATGTAGGAGCGCTTTTAGTAATATTAGGAACTATTTTAGCCGTTGGAATATCCACAAAGAAGAAGAAATTATCGACCTCGTCTTCTAATTAGTACAATTCCATATTCCTTTTCGATAAACTGAAAATACTGATACAATTTAAAATTGAAATCAATCCCATAGTCAATGCTTATATCATAAGGAATTTGAGTTTCGTAAAAATCTCCATAACGTAAGGGGTTACCATGCCTTATATTCCATTCGATACAATAGCGGCTATTCCAGTTTTTGTAATATTGATCAGAGTAAAAGGACTTTGGATAAGGCTGTGTTACTAAAAAAGTGTCAAACGTTGGATCAAAAACGATGAGATCATATTCGGTAGAATCCAAAGCTTCAACAGAAATTTCTTGTGAGGGAATATCTGTGCTTAGAGATTTGGGTGAATTACATCCAATCAAAAAACATGCAAATAAAGCAAGAAATAAAGGAGTTTTCATGGCCGATAAGTTTTAAAGTACCTTATTAAAGGTAGCAAATTTCAAGCCAAAAGGCATATGTATTAATCTAAAAATACAGCAAAGGTTAAAAATGCTTAACTTCGTGTTTACCTTAATATTAAACACCTAAATGGTGAGGCCTAAATTGATCATTATACTTACAATTACAATCGTTAAAAAGTGTTTTATTTAAGATCTATTTTAAATATGCTCTTTCTTCTTAATAATTATTAATAAAGGCTTGCATCCATCCATATTTTTCTAATTTTGCATGCTCTGTAATAAAGAAAAATATCTATAAATAATAAAGTCATGAGTTATAAAGCGATATCGGCAGCCGAAGCTGTAAAAGTTATCAAGACAGGAGATCGTATTCACTTAAGTAGTGTTGCGGTTACACCACACAAATTGATTCAAGCAATGGTTGATCGTGGGCGTAATAAAGAATTTTACGATGTAAAAATTCAACACATTCATATTGAGGATAAAGTAGATTTTGCAGATCCTGAATTTGAAGGTGTATTTGTTTCAGAGCAATTCTTTGTTGGTGGTAACTTGCGTAAGCAAACACAAGCTGGTTACGCTGATTACATTCCTGTTTTCTTGAGCGAGACTCAGAAGTTAATGCGCGAAGGTGTATTAAAAGTGAATGTAGCCATGATTATGTGTTCAACTCCCGACAAGCATGGTTTTGTATCACTAGGAACTTCTGTTGATGCTACTCGTGCTGCTGTTGAATGTGCCGATATTGTTATTGCTGCTGTTAATCCTAACGTACCTCGTGCCTGGGGTGACGCTATTTTTCATATGAGCGAGATTGATTATTTCGTTGAAGATGATAGTCCATTATATACTCACGATATGGGGCACTTAACTGAGATTGATACTGCTATTGGTAAAAATGTTGCGGAATTGATTGAAGATGGAGCTTGTCTTCAAATGGGTATTGGTGGTATTCCAAATGCTGTATTAGCTCAGCTTGGTAACCACAAGGACTTAGGTGTACATACTGAAATGTTTGCTGATGGTATTCTTCCTTTAGTTGAAAAAGGTATTGTAAACGGTAAGCGTAAGCAGATTGACCAAGGAAAAATGGTAGCTTCTTTCTTGATGGGATCACAGAAACTTTATGATTTTATTGATGACAATCCAATGGTTGCAATGATGGACGTGCGTCACACAAACAGTGTAAATGTAATCCGTCAGAACGATAAGGTAACAGCCATAAACTCTGCTTTAGCAATTGATATTACCGGACAGGTTTGTGCCGATTCAATTGGCACTACTCACTATTCGGGTGTTGGTGGCCAAATTGATTTTATCCGTGGTGCTGGTTATTCAAAAGGAGGACTTCCAATTATTGCAATGCCATCTGTTACAGCTAAAGGGCTTTCAAAAATTGCACCTACTCTATTAGAAGGATCAGGCGTTGTAACAACACGTGCTAACATGCACTGGTTTGTAACTGAACATGGTGCAGTTAATCTATACGGAAAAACAATGCAAGAGCGTGCTAAACTAATTATGTCTGTTGCTCACCCAGATCATCAAGAGATGCTTGACAAAGCTGCCTTCGCTCGTTTTGGTTCTCATTTTCATTATGTGAATCCAAACATTTAATCTGAGAATACAATACACTTTAAATAAAGATAAGCTGCCTTAATAAAGGTGGCTTTTTTTATATGCAAAACACTATCGCCATATAACAATGCTTTTTGACTATCATCGTGGCAATGTCGCCGGATGATGCGGCTGTACGAAATAGTGCTTCGGCAATAAGAAATATTCTCTTTTCTCTCTTTTTTATGTTTAGGGCTAGAGGTGTCTTTGTGATGTTGTAGTTGGATATGTAAAGTATCAATTTTTATTATGATGTTTCTATTTGTCAAGACTTAACGCTGTTCTAGGTGCGTATAGAGTAAGGATTGTCAATAAAATATTCGAAATAAAACACTACATAAGTAAGATATATATTACATTCGCGCCTCACATTCTAACTTAATAATATTTATGAGATTTTTAGCATTTCTAACCCTACTTGCTTGCACATCGTGTGCAACAATCTACACGGGCACAAAGCAGATCGTTCATTTTGACAGTAGCGAACAAGGTGCAGAGGTTTATCTTAATGATGACAAGATTGGAACAACACCTTTTACTTATCGTATTAAACGTAAAGCATCAAAGCAGGAAATTAAGATAACCAAGAAGAATTATGAGGATTATACGGCAAATCTGAATAAGGACTTTCGCCCAATTTCAATTTTATCAACCATATATATCCCGGTTGACTTTGTAACAGGTGCAGCATGGAAGTATAAAGAAGAATATATAAATGCGGATTTAGTAAGAAGTTCTGATAAGCAGACCAACGACATTAGAAAGAGCCTTTTTTATATTGTGAAAAATGATGGAGATACGATTTACACAGAACCCGATCATACCTGGTCTAAAAAATACTTGAAGTACACAACCCTTGATGGTGTAAGTTCAAAAATGCAGTGGGAAAGTATTAATGAACATCAGAATTTGGATTATGGAAGGAGCTTTCTTGGCTTCGCCTTTCTACAATTTAAGTTAAAAGATGTTTATGGCGTAAATAAGTTTTCGGTCATTCCTGTGGATTCGACTAAGCGGAAAACGTTTATAAGACCGATGAGAATCATTGCTAAAAATGGGGATTATAGTATTATGGAAGATCAATACACCAAATCCCACTATAATGGAGACGGTTCAGGCGTCTCATATAAGTATTTTGTGTATTACTTATATAAAGGTAAAATTGAGCAGGAAGAAATAAAGAATAAAAACTGTGTGGAAATAACTCAAAAATACTTTAGTAATAATACTGAACTTATTAGTATGCTAAAGAAAAAATCAAAAGTTAAAACTTTTTATAAATACTATGAAGAGATTAGAGATCCTTATGAAAGCTTAACCTATTAATGAGTAAGCCATCGTGAGGTGGCTTGTTTGTTTTTATAACTCCTGTTGTTGCCTTATTAAGTAATTATATACTGAGGATAAATATTATAGCCCTTTTAGTTCTTCAATTATTTGTAGGCCCTCTTCTAATGAAGAAACGATAATTCTAAAATTATTATGTTGGGCTTTTGGGGCCGCATCTTGAAGGGCCATGCGCTGTAAGGCATCAGGCATAATCTGAACCGAACGTTTTAGATTGCGTGTATTTGAATATTGCATCACAAAACTCATTAATTCTTTCACTTTAATGTCAACGGGTTTAAATTCTGGTGCCAATTCAATTAATGAGTAAAAAGGTTGCCCCTTAAAACTATCAACAGCATCAGCATAAATGGTTTTAATATCATTACCTATTGCAGTGGCTGCGGAATCGCTCCATCTGTTTTCAGTTTGAGATATAAAATATCATTCTTAGTCTGTATCTTAAAATAATCTGCAATGTTCATCGTATTCTTAAATTTTATTTTCGCCACAAAAATACTTTAATTGAATTAGGCCAGGTTGTACGTATGTCAATAATTACCATGCATTCATCAATAAATGACTGCGTCTTCTCAGGCGGATGTCACAAATTAATTGTCAATAATTTCAAAAAGGATTGTAACTTATCCCAAAGAATTGGCGTCCTATTTCTCAGAGGGATTATTATGCCCGCATTAAACGAATGTTTTACCCATAAATACGCTATGATGAAAAAAATAAAAAGATTAAGTGTGCTGTTGTCGATGGT
>Ga0070728_10003822_pt1 | contig 16185 bp, 12 predicted proteins | sample tdDd471_FD_66723 | JGI IMG/M metagenome (GOLD analysis project Ga0070728, IMG submission 66723) | Marine sediment microbial communities from the Atlantic coast under amendment with organic carbon and nitrate - tdDd47.1 | ecosystem: Environmental > Aquatic > Marine > Coastal > Sediment | place...
TTTTACGCCTGAAGTTTTCGAGGCGGAATTTCCTATCCCGGTTGGAGCTGCCAATCAGATTGTTTCGCAGAACACTCCGGCGGAAGAAGATCCGGTACCGGAGCTTGATCCTGTTGCTGAGCCTGAAGTCGTTGAAGAAGAGATGACGGATCAAAATGAATTGCAACCCGAGCCTGAAGCAGAACCAGAAGAGGTAAGTGAACCGGAGTCTGAGTCGGATAACATGCTGTGGTACGGCGTGGCCGCAGGTGTAGCTTCACTATTGGCTCTTATTGGCGGGATTGTCTACTTGCTTAAAAAACGAAAAGGCAAGGTGGATGAAGGCGATGATGCGGTACTGACTGACGAGGATGTCGACGAGATTATGGAAGATGAGCCGGTCGCTGAAGAAGCCGTGCCGCAGGATGATGAACTGGATTTTGTTGAAGACAGTCAACCCGAGCCCGAACCCGAACCCGAACCCGAACCCGAACCGGAGCCAGAGCCAGAGCCAGAGCCAGAGCCAGAGCCAGAGCCAGAGCCAGAGCCAGAGCCAGAGCCAGAACCGGAATCCGAAGCGGATGATTCGATTGATCTGGATGATGTTGTCGATGAGTTGGAGCAAGTGGCAGACGAACCTGAGCTCCCGGAAGACACTGCTGAAGATGAAGAAGATGTGGCTGCGACAATCGCGCAGGCAATTGAAGATGCAGCAGATGAAAAGGAAGATGAGCTGGACAAGGAGATCGAGGATGCGCTCGACATCAGTTCGGATGACGATGATGACGACGAGGAATTTAATCTGGAAGACTTCGATATTGGTGATACCGATGATCTCCCGGATGAGGATAAAAAATAACTCGCTAGGCGAGCGACCAGTGCGCTGCAGGCATTTATTGTAAAAGGTGAACTCCACCTCAAAATAAGTGCTTGCATCGCTAAAAACCACTCCCTATAATACGCCCACTTTCGAAAAGCAGTTCCTGAAAAGGACAGCTTAGTAGTTGAGTTTATTGGCTTTTTGGCGGAGATAGCCCGCTTTAAAAAGTCTCGCTCCAGCATTCGTGGAGCTTCTAAAAAGCGGGAATAGCTCAGTTGGTAGAGCACAACCTTGCCAAGGTTGGGGTCGCGAGTTCGAATCTCGTTTCCCGCTCCAAACTCCTCTTTAATAAATCGCGCAACCCTCAGCATTATTCACCGTGTGGTCTAGACTTAAACCTTTATAATGTTTAAGTCACGCTGGATGTCGCAGGTTATGTCCTGTGCGGGAGGAAGTCATGTCGGGTGTCCTGGATTCGGTGGATCAAAGAACCAGACTGGTTGGCGAGAATCGTCTGGAAATACTCATGTTCCACCTCGGTGGCAGACAGACATTTGCGATCAATGTTTTCAAGGTCCAGGAGGTTGTCCAGCTTCCTAATCTTACCGTAATGCCGCACCGGCATTATTGCGTCGAAGGTGTGACAAGCCTGCGCGGTAAAACAGTTCCGGTAATCAATCTCAGTCAAGCGATAGGGCTGTCGGCTCTCAAGGTCGACAAGGAGTCGACAGTCATTGTCACAGAGTATAATCGAACTGTGCAGGCGTTTTTGGTCAGTGGTGTCGAGCGCATCGTCAACCTTAACTGGGAAGAAATCGAACCCCCGCCAAAAACAGCCGGTCGTACCCATTACCTCACTGCCATTACGCGTTACAACAATCAGATTGTAGAAGTCATTGATGTGGAGAAAGTGTTGGCGGAAATCAGTCCCTATCATACCGATGTCTCCGCAGACATTCTGGATTCAGAACTGCTTGCGACGGTCGATGATAAATTTGTTCTGATCGTGGACGATTCGCCGGTTGCTATCGCGCAAGCGAAAGGAACGGTAGAGAAGCTCGGCTTGGAAACAGTGACGGCTGCCAACGGATTGCAAGCGTATAAGCTACTCAAGGACTGGGCAGAGCAGGAGCCCGAGCGGCTTGCACGCTGTCTGATGGTGTTAACCGATGCTGAAATGCCCGAGATGGATGGTTATCGTTTGACCACAGAAATACGGAATGACGACCGTTTGAAAGCCTTGCATGTGGTCATGCATACGTCGTTGAGTGGCAGCTTTAATAAAGCCATGGTGCAGAAGGTGGGCTGTGATGACTTTTTATCCAAGTTTCAGCCCGACGAGTTGGCGGTTGTTGTTCAGGATAAAATACGACAGGACGCTAAATAGGTCTTGCACATTTCATTAAGGAAGCTTGGTTTATGACGCACACAATCAGTGCTTTGTATTGTTATCCGGTGAAGTCACTGAAGGCGGTTGGACTCGAAAACATGGCCATTGACAGCTTTGGTCCGCTCTGGGACAGGCGATTTATGCTGGTGGATGGCGACGGCCAATTCATAACGCAGCGGCGCTATCCAGTGTTGTCACAGGTTAGTGCAGGCTTTGACGGACAGGTCCTGAGCGTGTCTGGGATTGACATGCCCCCCCTGGATGTCGATCTGGAAGAGTTTGAGGGTTTGACCGAAGTCGAAGTTTGGCGAGATCGCGTCACGGCGGATGTCTGTCGCAACAAGAAAATCAACGCAATGTTTTCGGATTTGTTGGGGATCGAAGTTCGCCTCGTGTTTATGCCGGAGTCCAGTTTTCGTCAGATAGATCCCGAATACTGTGCAGAGCGTCGGCGAGTAGGTTTTGCCGACGGCTTTTCGTTCTTGCTGACTAATCAGGCTTCGCTGAATGATTTAAATTCGCGCCTGCCTGCGCCGATACCCATGTCCCGCTTTCGGCCAAATATCGTCTTCGAAGGGGATCGCCCTTATCAAGAAGACGATTGGAAGCGCATTCGTATTGGCTCTGTCGAATTTGACGTTGTAAAGCCATGTAGTCGTTGTGTGATGACGACGATTGATCAAAATGGAATTGCAGGAAAGGAGCCGCTAAAAACGCTTTCAAGCTATCGGCGCAATGCCTACGGCGTGTGTTTTGGCCAGAACCTCGTTCATCGTCGGGAGGGGCGAGTAAGCGTTTCCGATGTACTGGAGGTTCTGGAGTGATCGTGTGCGCCAGAATTAATAATTGTCTGGCGTGTTCGGTCAGAAAAGGTCTACCTCGTCACTGGTTTGATCGCCATCATCGAGCTTTTTTTCGAAATGATGTCGATAGACTTCCAGTGCTTCCTCAGTAGTGGCCCCATTCATAATATGCTGAAACATGATGCGCTCTTCTTCCATGCTGTAATTGGACATAATGTCTTCTTGCAGTTTGCTCCAGGCCTGGGGGTTAAAAAGTTGTTGGGGATTACCGACCAGGTCACTCAACCAGACCAGATCCCGTTTTACGTGATCCAATCTCTGTGACAGGCGATCATAGAACTGAAAGGCCATGATTGCATTCACAACGCGATTGTGGATATCGGACGGCGAGACTTCGCTATTATTTTTTGATGCGTCTTTACTGTTCTCATATGCATTCGCCGCGTCATTTTCGACGATCTTCTGAAGTTCGCCGGCAATGTAAGTAAATGATTGCGTCAACTCGGCGACAGATTTTTCTCCATCGGTCATCGAGCATTCTATCTGTGCCACGGCCAGAGTAAGCATATTGATGGTTTCGCGAACCTGACTCCAGTCAAGATCCGGGTTTCGGGCCGTGGATGTCCCAGGACTATCGGGCAAAGCAAGGCTCCTGTAATAAAAATAATCGTTGTTAGCGGGCACAGAAAACCGGGCATTGCAGTTCGCACAGGAACTAGGATAATGGCGCTGGTTTAAATGTACCCCGATCAGCCTTTAGCAGAGCTGATCATCGCTCGTTTCAAAACAAAGCATAGCTTAATTCCGCTGTTTCGCGAGCAGTCGGGTCGGTAAAATAACTGGAGTCGTTCATGAGTGTGGTTCGTCTGGAGGGTGTCAGTCTCGCCTACGGTCTAAAGCCTCTTTTAGATAATGTTGATTTGGCGATAGAGGCAGGACAACGCCTGTGCTTACTGGGCCGAAATGGTGAAGGCAAATCATCGTTAATGCGCTTACTAACCCGTGAAATAGAACCCGACAGCGGGACGATCATCTTCGACAAAAGCCTAAAGATTGGTTTTTTGCCTCAAACGATGCCCGCAGCGGATGAAAGAACGGTATTTGCAGTTGTCGCAGAGGGGCTGGGAGAGGTCGGAGATTATTTGCGCGAGTATCAGGATTTGCTGAATGCGCACGGCGATGATGCGGGAATGCTCTCCACCCGAACGCAATTTCTGCATGAAAAGATCGAGAATATGGATGGCTGGGCCATTCAGAACCGTATCGGCCATATGCTCAAGCGCTTTGGTATTGATGAAAATGTGCGGATGAAGTCTTTATCCGGGGGCTGGCGTCGTCGCGTTTTGTTGGCAAGGGCTCTGGTGAATGAGCCTGATCTGTTGCTTCTCGATGAGCCAACCAACCACTTGGATATCAATACTATCAGCTGGCTTGAGGCGCGCCTGAAGGAATATCGAGGTGCTTTGCTTTTCGTCAGTCATGACCGGGCTTTTATAAGAGCTCTGGCTGGCGGCATTATTGAACTGGATCGAGGTGTTCTGAGGTCATTCAACGGCTCGTATGCGGATTATCTGGTGGATAAGGAAAAGCTCCTGGAAGAGGAGGCCCGTCAGAACAAGTTATTTGACAAGCGGCTTTCTGAAGAGGAAACCTGGATTCGAAAGGGGATCAAAGCGAGAAGAACCCGCAATGAGGGGCGGGTGCGAGCCCTTAAGGATATGCGTGAACAGCGCCGACAGCGCATTGATGCGCAGGGAACTTCCAGTATCGCCATAGCGGAAGCAGAACGATCCGGTAAAAAAGTCATCAACGCTGAACATATCAGTTACGCCTTCGACGATGTCAAAACGGTCGTCCGTGACTTTTCCATTACGGTCATGCGAGGTGATCGGATCGGACTGCTGGGCGCCAATGGTGCAGGAAAAACCACACTTCTTCGGCTTTTGCTGGGCAAGCTGGAGCCACAATCAGGCAAGGTTGTTTTAGGAAGTAAGCTCGAAGTGGCTTATTTTGATCAGCTCAGGGAAGGGATAGATGAAGAAAAAAGCGTGTTTGACAATGTCGCCGACGGACATGAGTTTGTTGAGCTAAATGGCCGTCAGAAACATGTGATTAGCTATCTCAACGACTTTCTGTTTACGTCTGAACGGGCGCGAACGCCTGTGAAAGCTCTGTCCGGAGGTGAGAGAAATCGTTTGTTGCTGGCGAGACTCTTTTGTCGGCCAGCTAACCTGATTGTCATGGATGAACCCACCAATGATCTTGATGTTGATACTCTCGAGCTTCTTGAAGAGCGTTTGATTGATTATAGCGGGACGCTGCTTTTGACCAGCCATGACCGGGAATTTATGGATCAGGTTGTAACAAGCACCCTGGTTTTTGAGGGCGAGGGAAGAATACACGAGTATGTCGGGGGGTATTACGACTGGGTACGTCAAACCGGTGGCGTTCTGCCTGATGAGCAGGTTTTTGAGAGAAGTCCGTCCGATACCCGTGAGCCGCCTGAGCAAGCAGTGAAGCCCGTTGAAACGCCGCCGCTAAAGACAGCGGGGAGCCGAAAAAAGTTGAGCTACAAACTGCAACGCGAGCTGGATGCGTTACCTGAGCGGATTGAAAGCCTCGAAGCGGAAGTGGAAGCGCTGCAGTCTACCATTGCCGATCCGGCGTTTTTTCAGCAGGATCACGCTCAGGTTGAGCAGGTCACGCAGTCTCTGGCCGACAAGGAAGAGGCTTTGGCACAAGCCATAGAACGCTGGCTTGAGCTGGAAGAAGAGGCGGGCTCAGCATAGTGGGGTTTGTAATTGCGATTCTGATTACATTGGCAATTATGGGGTCAGTGCTTTGGGTCATGCCTTCGCCCCGCGATCAGGCGATCACGAAGCTTCGTCAGCAGGCAATGAGAAAGGGCATGAAAGTGAGGCTGCTTGATGAGCACTTGCGTGTGAAGTTGTTTCCCTGGTTGGCTGACAAACGTTCTTATGTTCTGTATGAAATGCCTTTTGCCTTAAAGGGCAAGGGGCAGGAGTCTAGGACGTGTGTGCTGCGTCTGGTTGGTCGCGATACGATTCACGAACTGGATCGTGATATCGAAACCCATGACTATATTGAATACCATGATCTGTTGGGCCGTGTGCCAAAATCGACAGAAGCGATAGCGTTTTACGGCGGTGGCGTTGCTTTGTTGTGGCGTGAGAGTGTTGGAGAGAATGATATTGATTTGATCGAATCGGTGCTTAAGCACTGTGCGGACCAGCCTCCATGGGAGGGGGTCCGCAAAACTATCTGACTTGGCTAATAGTTGCTTGCCATGCCCTGAATGTCGTCGATAATTTTCTTCGAATACAGATTGACAATAAAGTTGACGCGGTTTTCGTTGTAGTTGATATACGAGCTGCGAATAAAGTCCCATTTGGTCTTTGCAGCATCCAGAAGTTCGCTAGCATTCGCGTTATCAGCGGTCAGTGAAATAAGCTCATCCAGCTGTTTTTCGAATTCTCGTGCCAAGGAATCGATTGTGATTTCCGTGTCGCCCCCTGTGTACACCTGGCTGACTGTTGAAGTCGATCGAGCCGAGTATTTTGTCATCATCAGTGCGATATTTCGAGACGCATCACGGCTCAGTGTGACGATTTTTTCCGGTTGCGTGTTGGTGACACTGATAACGTTGTTGTATAGGCCGTCAAGCGCGTCTGTAAGCGCTATGTTAGTTGTTGCCATGTCGCCGGCAAGCCTGAGATCCGGATATCCTGTATCAACAACCACATCAATGTTCTCGGATAAAACATTGGAGTATCGATCCCAGCTGTCCTGAACACTGCTGAAGGTTTCAGTTGTGGCGCCATCGGCAAGCGAGGTTTCAAGTATTTCGATATTCTGGTTAATGGTATCGACAGACTCGTTGATTGAAGAGAGCTGCTTCTGGTCTGCCTGATTGGCACTAAAATTGTAGAAGCTGTTCACGGAATAGTAGGAATGAATGGTGGTTTGGTAGATTCTATCGAGCACTTCTTTTGCCTGATCCTTCTCAAGCGCCATGGTCGGTGAGGCAGTGAGGCTGCATACCAGCATCGTGCCAAGGGTAAACGAAAGAGTACGGTTAATCAGGCTGATATTGAATGTCATCAAGGGGTCTCCGTGTATCAGGTCCAAATAAGAAGCTGCCTGACAAATGTCAAATGCGTCTTGTTATAAAAAAATCGCTTTAATTCAGTGTAGTATTGAATTTTTAACTTACAAATAGACTCCTTTAGCTCCCCCGGAATAGCTTGCACGCGTTCAGAGTATTCTTGTTTGCAGCGAATTTTTGACTAGTTTCATGCGCGATCTCGATCGGTTTTACTTCGCTAGCGGAACAGTTCAATCCATTTTTTTACCTGTTTGAACTCTGGAGATATAAATTGTTAAAAAACAAACAGATGCATTAGATATCTTGAAAAAATCTAGAATAAATTTAAGTAAAAACACTAATTCAGATTGACAAATGGGTGATTTTTTTCCATCTTTTCGTCCTCGCAATTCAAACGATCGTATGAATTTCGGAAAATCCCGTTTTTTACAGGGCCAGAAAACTTTGCCAGTACCCCGGATCAATTTGGTTTTGAGAGCGGGTTTGGTACGGACAATTAACTTGGAGAACAGTTGATGATTTACGAAGGTAAAGCCATCACGGTTAAAGAAATCGAAGGTGGTATCGCACAACTCAACTTCGATTTGGAAGGCGAGTCAGTCAACAAGTTTAATCGACTGACTATTGAAGAACTCGGCGCAGCGGCGGAGAGCCTGAAAGATGCGAAAGGCATCAAAGGACTGGTTGTTACCAGTAGCAAAGACTGCTTTATTGTAGGCGCGGACATCACAGAGTTCACAGACCTGTTTGCGGGTTCTGAAGAAGACCTGATTGCAAACAACTTGAAAGCCAATTCAGTATTTAGTGCAATTGAAGATCTGCCATTTCCTTCTGTCACGGCGATTAACGGTATCGCGCTGGGCGGTGGATTTGAAATGTGTCTTTCCACCGATTATCGAGTTATGTCCACGTCTGCTAAAGTGGGTTTGCCTGAAGTTAAGCTCGGTATTTTCCCCGGGTTTGGCGGCACTGTGCGTCTGCCTCGCCTGATTGGCGCTGACAATGCAATTGAGTGGATTGCCGGCACAAAAGAGTATCGCGCCGATGATGCATTGAAATTCGGTGCCGTTGACGCAGTTGTTAAACCGGAGAAACTGTTGGAAGCAGCGATTTCTCTGGTTAATGAAGCAATTGAAGGCAAACTGGATTATCAGGGACGTCGCGCTGAGAAAACGGGCAAGCTCAAACTGAACCCGATGGAAAGCATGATGACGTTTGAAACCGCGAAGGGTTTTGTTGCCGGTCAAGCGGGTCCAAACTATCCGGCGCCTGTTGAAGCGATCAAGGCAATGCAAAAGCATTCAGGAATGTCTCGCGACAAGGCGATAGAAGTCGAAGCAAAAGGCTTCGCCAAAATGGCGAAAACATCCGTTGCTTCCTCTCTGATTGGTTTGTTCCTGAATGATCAGACACTCAAAGCACAAGCAAAGGCTTTGGAGCCCAAGGCGTCTGAAGTCAAGAAAGCGGCAGTGCTGGGTGCAGGTATCATGGGTGGTGGTATCGCTTATCAGTCGGCTCTGAAAGGCACGCCGATCATCATGAAGGATATTGCACAAGCAGGTCTGGATCTGGGCTTGAATGAAGCCAAGAAGCTGCTGTCCAAGCGAGTGAGCAAGGGCAAAATGACGCCTGAAAAGATGGCTGACGTTTTGAACGCAATCGATCCGGCTTTGAGCTACGGTGATTTTGCAGACGTTGATCTGGTGGTTGAAGCAGTTGTCGAGAATCCGAAGGTTAAAGATATTGTTTTGCGTGAAGTAGAGGATGTCGTCTCGGAAAATACAATTCTGACGTCCAATACATCCACAATTTCGATCAATAAGTTGGCTGCCAACTTGAAGCGCCCGGAAAACTTCTGCGGCATGCACTTTTTCAACCCTGTGCACATGATGCCTCTGGTCGAGGTTATTCGTGGCGAAAAAACCAGCGAAGAAGCGATAGCGACGACAGTCGCGTACGCAAAAGCAATGGGTAAAACTCCGGTTGTCGTCAATGACTGCCCAGGATTTCTGGTTAACCGTATTCTGTTTCCGTACTTTGGTGGCTTTATCGGTTTGGTGCGTGACGGTGCTGATTTCCAGCGTGTTGACAAAATCATGGAGAAATTCGGCTGGCCAATGGGTCCCGCGTATCTGCTTGATGTGGTTGGTATGGATACAGCGAAACACGCGGGAGAGGTTATGGCTGAAGGTTTCCCTGACCGCATGAAAAATGAATTCCGAACAGCGATTGACATCATGTTCGAAGCTGAGCGTTTCGGTCAGAAAACGGATAAAGGTTTTTATACCTATGAGCTGGATCGCAAGGGTAAGCAGAAGAAAGTCAAAGACGACTCCGTCTATGACATGCTGAAGCCGGTTGTAGAAGGCAGCAAGGAATTTACTGACGAAGAAATCATTGAACGCATGATGGTGCCGCTGTGCATCGAAACCGTTCGTTGCCTTGAAGATGGCATTGTAGAAGAAGCAGCAGAAGCGGATATGGGACTGATCTTCGGTATTGGTTTCCCTCCTTTCCGTGGCGGTGCTTTGCGTTACATCGATTCTATCGGGATCGAGGAATTCAACAAGATCGCAGACAAATATGCTGATTTAGGTGCTCTGTATACCCCGACTGACGGTATGAGAGAGATGGCTAAAACTGGCAAGAAATTTTTCGGCTAATTGCTGAAACAGAATCGAACGGAGAATATCTATGAGTCTTAATCCAAAAGATGTCGTCGTCATCGATGCGGTGCGCAGTCCAATGGGGCGTGCCAAAAATGGCTGTTTCCGCAATGTACGTGCTGAAACCCTGTCGGCGACACTGATCGAAGCACTTTTCGATCGCAATGAAAAAGTGAACCCCAATGATATCGAAGATGTTATTTGGGGTTGTGTAAACCAAACGAAAGAGCAGGGCTTTAACGTTGCGCGTCAGATATCTTTGCTGACCCGACTGCCTCACACCTCATCCGCACAGACAGTTAACCGTTTGTGTGGCTCCGCAATGTCGGCTATTCACACTGCAGCGCAGGCGATTATGACGGGCAATGGCGATGCGTTTATTGTCGGTGGTGTCGAGCACATGGGCCATGTACCTATGACTGAAGGCTTCGATCACAATCCTGCGGCGAGCAAATACTCAGCCAAAGCCTCCAACATGATGGGTCTGACAGCTGAAATGCTTGCAAAAATGCACGGTATCTCACGTGAAATGCAGGACGAGTTTGGCGCGCGCTCTCACCGGCTTGCGCACAAGGCTACGCTCGAAGGCAAGTTCAAAAACGAGATCGTTCCAATTGAAGGTCATGATGAGAACGGCTTTAAAAAGCTGATTGAAAATGACGAGACAATTCGTCCTGAAACGACTGTGGAATCACTTTCCCAGCTCAAGCCAGCCTTTAACCCTAAAGGTGGTACGGTGACTGCCGGAACGTCATCTCAATTGACAGACGGTGCTGCAGCGATGCTACTGATGTCTGCGGAGAAAGCAGAGGCCTTGGGTCTTAAACCGCGTGCCCGAATTGTTTCCATGGCGGTAGCGGGTTGTGATCCGGCCATCATGGGCTACGGTCCGGTTCCGGCCACGAAGAAGGCACTCAAGCGAGCAGGCTTGACGGTGGATGATATCGATTTCTGGGAGCTGAATGAAGCGTTCGCCGGTCAGTCATTGCCTGTGATGAAAGATCTGAAGTTGCTGGATGTGGCAGATGAGAAAGTTAACCTGAAGGGCGGCGCAATCGCTCTTGGACACCCTCTGGGCTGTTCAGGTGCGCGTATCTCGACAACCTTGTTGAATGTACTGGAAGAGAACGATGGCAAATATGGTGTATCTACCATGTGTATTGGTCTTGGTCAGGGCATCTCAACAGTTTGGGAACGCCTCTAAGCTTTGTTGATCTAAAAAAACCGTGGCATTTGCCACGGTTTTTTTTTAAATGATGCTGCGCTTATTTGATCTGCGCTGAGGGCTGGTCGCTCCCTGAGGAAAAGATGCGTCCTCCTTTTTTGGATTCATTAAGCAGTTCAGTCAGTTCTTTCACTTTTTGATTTTTAACGTCACTGTCCAATGGTGCTTTTTTCAGTGCATCCCGCGCTTTTTTTAGGTGTAGTTGATACATAACCATGTCGCGTTTCTGGGCATAGTTGTTGGCTTGTGCGAGATGGCTTTCTATCTCGAGCTCGGAGCGAATGTTATGGATATGTGTCACAAAATGAGCATGTTGTGACGCGCTGAGCTGATTGTTGTTTTTTTTCAACTCAAGAGTTTTCAGTAATTGTGACATCAATATCTGAGCAGCATTCAATTCGCCATCCGTTACAAAAAATGGTTTCAGGTTATTATCCCTTTTTCCGGATTCGTAATGTTCCATATTCGCTGACTGTGTTTGCAGTTGTTGATTCAGATCAGTGTCGGATGGTGCCAATTCCAAGGCGTTACGCAGAGCATAGAGTATGTTTCTTTGCAGGAAGCAGATCAGGTCATAAGTAGGGTCAATTTTCAGTAGCAGGTTTCGGTACTCGCTGAGTTCCACCATTTGCTTGTGAAGACTATTTAGCTTTTTTTTGCGCACTGCAATGGCTTGCTGACGGTTATAACTGATGGCGCTAACGGCCAGCGAAATAAGGATAATTCCGACGATAGTGAGGATCGCAAAGCTTGTCGACATAAATGGTAGGCACATTTAATTTTGTCAAAGGAGCTTTAAGTGTAGCAAAACTTTCATTGAGCAATATCCCGAATCTATGGAGCATTTCCCGTCTAAGCTGTCGTGAGGACAGGGGCAATTTTTTTTGCAATCACTTGACCCCTAGACTACAAATCAATATATATGTCGCCTGTGCTAAACGTCCGACCCGGGTTTTATGGTCGGATCCTGCATCGCACCCACAATCAAAGCATTACTGAATTTATTTTGGAGTCACATGGGTAAGTCCCTCGTTATTGTCGAGTCACCAGCGAAAGCAAAGACCATCAACAAGTATTTGGGGTCGAATTACATTGTAAAATCCAGTGTTGGTCATATTCGAGATCTACCGACGTCAGGCAGTGGTTCGACAACGACTCCTCAGGAGCGGGCGAAGCAGGCGGCCGCAACGCGCAAGATGAGCCCGGAGGAAAAAGCCGAGCACCGCAAGCGCAAGTCCAAGGACCAGTTGATCGCGCGGATGGGGGTCGATCCGGAGCACGATTGGAAGGCGCGCTATCAGATCTTGCCCGGTAAGGAAAAAGTAGTCAGTGAGCTGAAAAAACTGGCTAAAGACGCGGATGAGATCTATTTGGCGACGGATTTGGATAGAGAGGGAGAAGCCATTGCGTGGCACCTGAAAGAGGCGATTGGCGGAGATGAGTCCCGCTATCGTCGCGTCGTTTTCAATGAGATTACGAAAAAAGCGATACAGGAAGCGTTCAAGACACCGGAGCAGCTCGACCAGTCCCGTGTAAATGCGCAACAGGCCCGGCGTTTTCTGGATCGCGTTGTCGGATTTATGGTTTCACCTTTGCTGTGGGCAAAGATTGCCAGAGGCTTATCTGCCGGCAGGGTTCAGTCTGTGGCAGTGCGTTTGATTGTAGAGCGCGAACGTGAGATCCGAGCCTTTGTTCCGGAAGAATATTGGGAAGTTTTTGCGGATCTGAATCGAGCAGAAAAAGAAGGCGCACGATTTCAGGTATCCAGGTATCAGGGGCAGAATTTTCGTCCCGTCAGTGAGGCAGAAACCAAAGGGTATCTGGAATCACTCAAGCAAGCGCAATTCAGTGTTTCGAAGCGGGAAGATAAACCCACGCGTTCAAAGCCCAATGCACCCTTTATAACGTCCACCTTGCAACAGGCAGCGAGCACACGCTTGAGCTTTAGTGTGAAGAAAACAATGATGCTGGCCCAGCGTTTATATGAAGCCGGTTACATAACCTATATGCGAACCGATTCAACCAACTTGAGTCAGGAAGCGGTCGCCAACTGTCGGGACTATATCGCAGAAAACTTTGGTTCCCGTTACGTGCCGGATTCGCCACGGCTATACAGTAGCAAGGAGGGCGCTCAGGAGGCGCACGAAGCCATACGGCCCTCCAATGTTGCCACGCTGTCATCACAGATCAGTAACCTCGAAAAGGACGCTGAGCGACTCTATGACCTGATATGGCGTAATTTTGTGGCTTGTCAGATGACGGATGCTGAATTCCTGAGTTCTTCGGTAGAGGTGACAGCGTCGGATTTTCTGCTGCGCACTCGAGGTCGCGTCATCAAGTTTGACGGTTTTTTGAAGGTCATGCCAACATCAGGTAAAAAGGATGAAGATGTGTTGCTGCCGGACTTCAAGGTGGGGGATACGCTTAAGCTGAACAAGCTGGATCCCAAGCAACACTTCACCAAGCCTGCTCCCCGTTACAGTGAGGCGGCGCTGGTCAAGGAACTGGAAAAGCGAGGCATTGGTCGTCCATCCACCTATGCATCAATTATCTCGACGATTCAGGAGCGTGGTTATGTGCGCCTGGAGAATCGACGTTTTTATGCGGAAAAAATGGGTGATATCGTCACAGATCGTTTAGTGGAATCATTCAGTGACTTGATGGACTATGGTTTCACCGCTCAAATGGAAGAGCAGCTGGACGAGATAGCGACGGGACAGAAGGACTGGAAAGCCGTATTGAATCAGTTTTACGGAAATTTTGTGACTAAGCTGGATCAGGCTGAAGCTGCGAACGATGGCATGCGGGCCAATGAGCCGACCGAGACGGATATACAATGTCCGAGTTGCGGACGCCCCATGCAAATTAGGACGGCGAGTACCGGGGTTTTTCTCGGCTGTTCCGGTTACGCATTGCCTCCGAAAGAACGCTGTAAAACCACGATCAATCTTGTTCCCGGAGATGAGGTCGCCAGCGCAGATGACGACGAGGGAGAATCCAAATTACTCCGCAAAAAACACCGTTGTTCGATCTGCTCCACGGCGATGGAGAGCTATCTGATTGATGAAAAACGTAAGCTTCATGTTTGTGGAAACAATCCGGATTGTCCCGGTTTTGAAGTTGAGCAGGGCGAGTTTAAAATCAAGGGATACGACGGGCCAACACTGGAATGTGACAAGTGCCAGTCTGAAATGCAATTGAAAACAGGGCGGTTCGGTAAATATTTCGGTTGTACGAACGAGGCATGCAAAAATACACGCAAGTTGTTAAAAAACGGCGAGCCGGCGCCCCCTAAAATGGATCCGGTACCCATGCCGGAGCTGGCCTGTGAAAAAGTTGATGATACATATATCCTCAGAGACGGGGCTGCCGGATTGTTTCTGGCGGCGAGCAAGTTCCCCAAGAACCGTGAAACGCGAGCACCACTGGTCAGTGAGCTGCTTCCTCACAAGGACGAAATTGATCCGAAGTACGCGTTTTTAATGGAAGCTCCGGTCAAAGACCCCAAGGGGAATCCATCTATTGTGCGCTTCAGTCGAAAGACCAAGGAGCAGTACGTGATGTCCGAAGAGAAGGGTAAGGCGACCGGTTGGTCAGCCCACTACGAGAGTGGTAAATGGGTGGAAACCAAAGCCAAACCCAAAGCCAAGGCCAAGACGAAAAAAGCTAGCTAGTGATTCTGTAAGTCATATCTGTAAACGAAGAAAAGCGGCATTAAGCCGCTTTTTTTTGGGGCAGGGATACTAGGGTGACCTGGGTTTGCGAAGCCGTTCCAGCAGGCTGGAAGTGTCCCAGCGATTTCCGCCCATGTCCTGGATGTCACCATAAAACTGGTCGATCAAGGCGCCCATCGGCAATTTGGCGCCCAGATTACGGGCTTCGGTTAGGCAAATATCAAGGTCTTTACGCATCAGGTCCACTGCGAATCCATGTTCGTATTCGCCACGAATCATCGTATCGGAACGATTTTCCATCTGCCAGGATTGCGCCGCGCCTTTTGATATGACATCGATAACCTGATGGCAGTCGAGGCCGGCCTGCTCAGCGAAATGGATAGCTTCCGCGAGCCCCTGAACAACGCCGGCCACAGCAAGCTGGTTCGACATCTTGGTTAATTGTCCGGCACCGCTTCCTCCCAGAAGGGTTACCGCCCGGGAATAACTGTTCATGACGTTCAAAGCCTGATCGAACGCGTTTTGTTCTCCTCCACACATAATCGTAAGCTGACCCGATACCGCTCCCTGTTCGCCCCCTGAAACAGGCGCATCGATAAAATGCAGTTGTTTTGCCTGAGCGGCTGAAGCGATTTCACGGGCTATCGATGCAGAGGCGGTTGTATGATCGATCAGAATGGTTCCGGGCACACATTTTTGTACCAGACCGCGTTCAGACAGATACATGTCCCGGAGGTCTTTGTCATTGCCAATGCAGGTAACGACATGCGTTATTCCTGTCGGCAACTCGCTAAGGTCTTCTATCACAGTACCTTGGAAGTGGGATGACCATTTTAAGGCTTTCGATGGTGTTCTGTTATAGACCGACAGCTCGCAGGTTTTCGAAAGATGACCTGCCATGTGATATCCCATCACACCGAGGCCGATGAACAGTACATGGTTAGATGACATGGTTACCTCGCTGGTAGAAATTGTCCCGGTTATTGCAGCCCGCTTGCGTGCTAGTTTTCCAGTTCACTACGCAAGTTTTCGATACGTTCCCGGTTGGCATCAAAATCTCGATAACCCAGTCGTGATGCCGATCGGACATGAATCACGGTGTCTTGAATAAGAAATTCAACATCGTCGACAAACCCCATCAAATCGCTCGTATATTCACTGTAGATGTATTCCGGTGATTTCACCACGATCTGGGCCTGAGGGTTCGATTCGATAATCGACACCAATGATTTTTGGGCTTCAGTGGGAGATGTCTCGGGAGAAAATGTCAGCGGTGCAATGTAATGCGTTTCATCTTCCTGATCGGCCTGACTGCTGACGCAATTCGGACTTTCCGGGCAGGGTCGGAGCTCGTTATTGATCTGCCCTAAATATACCGGACGGCTTCCTGAGCAGCCTGTAAAAACAAAACAAGCCAGAATGATAGTGAACAGGCGTGAATAACAATACTGGGACATGGGAAAGATCCTTGTTTAGCCGGAGACCGGTAGGTTGGATTTCGG
>Ga0070728_10003827_pt1 | contig 16175 bp, 11 predicted proteins | sample tdDd471_FD_66723 | JGI IMG/M metagenome (GOLD analysis project Ga0070728, IMG submission 66723) | Marine sediment microbial communities from the Atlantic coast under amendment with organic carbon and nitrate - tdDd47.1 | ecosystem: Environmental > Aquatic > Marine > Coastal > Sediment | place...
AATTTTTTATTTTTTTTTAGATTTGACAATAATGGACAAAATGTCGCCGTTATTGGAGTGTAATTTGCAAACGGCAATTATTTTTTTGTATATTTGAACAAGCGATGAGCGGAAAAAGAAAAAATTAAAAAAAATTCTATATCCGGAAAATAAAATAATAATCGCTTCGTTTTTAGTTCGTATTCAACACGTAAAAACTCCCTTCGGGGATTAACGATATAACTGGGGTTTAGTTTTATTTCCGAAAAGTGTGGAGCCAATGGCTATCACACTTTTCTTTTTTTGTCAAGGAGGGTCTTTTTTTTTACCTTGGGCAATAAGAAATGAGTTAATTATAATGGACATAAATGCCTTCTCGGCTATTCTGCCCAATATCGAGCAGATTCCCCAACCAGATGCTTTCTTTCAAACCGTGAAGGAGCAATATCCTCAGCACTTACAGGAAGGCTATTTCTTGCCAGCTAGATCACCGTCCTTCTATATCCAGAGAATCAAAACCAGTACTAACACTTATACGGGCTTTATTGCCGCTGTTTCATTAGGGGCGTATTTGAATGGAGAGATTAAAGGGCATGAGGAGACTTTGACCCGTAAAGCTCAAATACAAACTGAATTATTAGAAGAACGCCAAGCCCTGATCAAGCCTGTACTGGTAACTTATCCGAATGTATCTGCAATAGATACTTTGGTGCAAACCCAATGGCAAGCAAAAGCACCCATACAAGAAGTTTATTTTGAAGCAGATAAAACCCAATATCAACTGTGGGAAATCAATGATGCAGAGATTCTAGCCGCCTTTAAAACCTTATTCGAACAGCATATCCAAAGTGTTTATATTGCGGATGGACATCATCGTATTTTATCAGCTAGTTCATCACGCCTGGGATTGGAGCAAGTGGTTTGTGCTTTTTACCCTTACAGCGAGGTAATGATTCGAGATTTTAATCGATTGGTTACTTCTGCGCTTCCCCTCGATGAGTACTTGCTGAAAGCCCTAGAGAAAATAGCGACAATTCAACCACTGGTAGCCGGTAGGAAGCCCAAACAAAAGCATGAGCTGACTTTTTATTATCAACAACAGTGGTATAGCCTGAAATGGAAGGAGCTACACCAGCTGATCAAAAAACTAAGCTTGCCCTTATTGGATACACAGCTGCTGGATGAATATATTCTGCAGGACTTGCTTGGCATTAAAGATGTAAGGACCACTAGCAATGTCACCTATATTGACGGATTACAATCCATTGCCACTATAGAAAAACAAGTGGAAAGCCAACTACATGATAGTATCGCCTTTTGCCTTTACCCGGTGGATCGGGCAGAAATGGCCACTTGGGCCGATGCCGGAAAAACACTTCCGCCCAAATCGACTTGGTTTGAACCGAGGATGAAAAACGGCATTATTGTGCAAGAAATTCAATTACGGAATGGCTGATAACTGAGGTTAAACGGCGTCTTCTACCTGAATAACGGTATTTTTAAAATAAATTTTAATCAAAACTTAGGGATGGCCTGATTTTTGCTTAATATTACATCGTATTTGTTTTTGCCCTCTTAGGGGCTATGAGAAAACTACGGACAGAAGGGAGTACAACTAGCACTAAAATCATACCTGGGACTCGATTATGAGTTCTTTTACACTTTCATACACCTTAAAGGAAGATTTATTTTCCTTTTCCCATCATGTTCATGGATTCAAACCATCCCTATGGTATTGCCTAAGTTTAGGTATTCCATGTGATCCCAAAAATTAACCTCCAATAGGCTGGAGGAGTATATCTACACACCAGTATTACACGCTTCCTTTCAAAGAGCTTAAGGAAGTAACCAGGGTAATGTCCCTGGGAGGCTATGTACAACATTTTTGACAGAGTGGACGGCATTATGAGAATAACGCAATTATGAGAAAACTTGAGTCCTTAAGGTTCAAAGGGCAACGGATACTTAATCTCCATTAAATTACTTATCCGGCATGAACTAATTGCATACAATCCCCCCCCAAAGTTGCTTGTGCAACTTTAATCCCCTATTCTCAAGTGCCCCACTCTTTTTTTGCAATGATTTCACCGCTGCTTATACTGGCGGTATCAAACTTATACTTTTGAAGTTGGATTTTATCGGGCCCTAGGAGTCGTTCCTAGGGCTTCTTTGTTGTGCTAAGCAATCATTTTCTTTAGCCGGTGTTTTGCCCGACTAAAGAATAGAGTTCATTCTGAAATAATTTGTAGGGATGGAAATTATTTCAGAATGAACTCTAATACTCCAATAATAGATTGAAATCCTTATTTTCGCGCAAAACCCATCCAATTATGCGTAAGATTACGGCTGATCTAATTCTTCCTGTTACTAGTGCTCCATTAAAGGATGCGGTGCTGATCGTAAATGATGAAGGAAAGATCCTCCGGATAGAAGACAAAAAAGACCATAATTCATCTGGCATTGAAGCCTATTCTGGCGTGATTGTACCTGGTTTTGTAAATACGCATTGTCATCTGGAGCTTTCCCATATGTTGGGGAAAGTGGATACGGGAACCGGCTTGTTGGAATTTATCCGCAATGTGGTGTCTTTCCGAGAGGTTCCCATGGCGGAGATTGAGACGGCGATCATCAAGGCCGATCAAGAGATGTGGGAAAATGGTATTGTCGCGGTGGGCGATATCTCCAATAAATTGGATACAGCCTCGCAAAAAAACAATAGCCCCATTCGTTATTATACTTTTGTTGAAATGTTTGACTTTAGGCAGGAGCACCTAGCTGAGACCACCTTTCAGCAATATATTGAAGTGTTCCAAGGCCAAAGTAATAAAGGGGGCAACCAAAAAAGTTGCGTTCCTCATGCGCCATACTCCGTCTCACGCGCACTATTCCAAAAAATTAAAGAAGCAAACCAGGCTCCCGTCACGGTGAGCATTCATAACCAGGAAACGCCACATGAAGATGCCCTCTTCCTTTCGGGAGAAAGTGGTTTTGTGGAACTGTTTGGGGCTTTCGGCATGGATATGTCCAGTTTGACACCTAGTGGTAAAACGGCTATCCATTATGCTATAGAAAATATGGACCCAGCACAACGTAACTTATTCGTTCATAATACCCTCACTTCTGCTGCAGATATTCAGGCTGCACAGGCTTGGAGTGATAAGGTGTATTGGGCGACCTGTGCCAATGCCAACCTGTATATTGAAAATCGATTACCTAATTATCAAACCTTTATTGACCAGGAGGCTCGAATGACGATTGGTACCGATAGTTTAACTTCCAATTGGCAATTGTCCGTTTTGGAAGAAATGAAAACGATCACTCGCTACCAATCTGGTATTCCCTTTGAGACACTCCTTCGCTGGGCAACTATTAATGGAGCTGAAGCATTGGGCTTTGAGGAGGATTTAGGTAGCCTGGAGGTTGGCAAAAAACCCGGCTTGAACTTGCTAAACATGGGAGCAGATTTAGTTTTTAATGCGAATACCCAAGTGACCAAATTGCTATAAATAGTAAACCACTCGTCATTTTCGAAAAATTCTTCTGGGAGATGAGCCTATGTTCCTTTCCGCTTCACACCTAAATGTTGGCTTCAATTCCTATATTTATAGTTATTACACTCTTTTCCCATACCCCCAAAATCCGAACGCTATGTCCACCAGAAGCCTTTCTTTTTTGTAGAAACAAAACGAACCAACTATGAAACGAGTCCTACTATTTATTTTACCCCTAGCCCTGTTAAGCCTAGGATCACTAGCCGTACTGGAAGAAGCTGCACCAGATTCTCCCAATATTCTTCTCATTCTGACCGATGACCAAGGGTACCATGATGTGTCTTATTATGGTACAGAAGATATTAAAACGCCACATATGGATGCCTTGGCGGCGGAGGGTATGCGATTCGATAATTTTTATGCGAATTGCCCCGTATGTTCGCCTACCCGAGCAGCACTACTTAGCGGTCGCTACCAAGAATTTGTTGGAGTACCGGGTGTGATTCGCACTTATCCGACGAATAATTGGGGGTACCTTGATCCTGCTGCCACTCTTTTGCCCGATATGCTGAAGATCGGTGGGTATCATACTGCTCTAATCGGTAAGTGGCACCTGGGCTTGGAATCGCCTAACATTCCCAACGAAAGAGGCTTTGATTTTTTTCACGGTTGGTTAGGAGATATGATGGACGATTACTGGAAGCACCGTCGCCATGATGTTAATTATATGCGGAAGGATAAAGCAATTATTGATCCGGAGGGGCATGCGACAGATTTGTTCACCGATTGGTCTGTAGATTATATTAAAGAGCAGGCCAAAACCGACCAGCCCTTTTTTCTATACCTTGCCTATAATGCACCTCACTTTCCGGTACAGCCACCTGCCGATTGGTTGGCTAAAGTGAAAGAAAGAGAGCCAGGTTTATCAGAAAAAAGAGCCAAGTTGGTCGCCTTCATTGAACATCTAGATGATGGTATTGGTAAGGTGATTCAAGCCCTAAAGGATAGCAAACAATATGAAAACACCATCATTGTTTTTACCAGTGATAATGGTGGTTTGATACGGGATGAAGCAAATAATGGCCCTTTACGAGATGGTAAACAAAGTGTCTATGAAGGTGGATTGAAAGTCCCGACTGTCATGGTTTGGAAAGATGTCATTGCAGCGGGAAGTACTAGTGATTATAAAGCGCTCAGTATGGATTTATTTCCTACTCTAGTTGAAGCCGCAGGTTTGCGAACCACCCATCCGATTGAAGGAAAGAGCTTTTTATCTTTACTACAAGGGGAAGAGGACTTGAAGGATAGGGATCGACCTTTGTTTTTCTCTAGACGAGAAGGGGGGACCCGCTATGGAGGACTCACCATTCAAGCTGTACAATTGAACAATTGGAAACTACTGCAAAATGATCCTTTTGCCCCGCAAGAACTCTATAACTTGGCAGAAGACCCGCTAGAGGAACACAATTTGATCAAAGAGCAACCAGAAAAATATAAGGAGTTGAACGCCTTGCTGATGAAGCATTTACAGGAGGCGGGGAAGGTGCCTTGGCAGGCTGAGAAGTAGATTAGGTGGGTTGCGGCTTATGGGGTTGCGAGTTGGCGAACGCACAACCCCACAACCCGCAACTCTTCAATTTTTTACTTCTTCAAATGCCAGCAATCAATGCTTTTCAATTCTGGTCCACCTCCGCGGTCAGCAGAACCGCCAGCAATGTAGACCTTTCCTTTGTACAGAATAGCTTGTGTACCGTGCCGTCCTTCTAACATGGCCGGTAGTGAATGCCATTTACCATCGGATACATCATAAGCTTCTACCTCGCTATGAGCGGGGACTTGGGTGTCGCTTTCACCGCCCATTACAATTAGCCGATCACCATGTACCACGGAAGTAGTACCTGCTCTTAGCGTAGGGAAGTTGGCATTGCTAGGAAGGGTACTCCATTTGCCAGTAGCAAAGTCATAGACATCTACCGCTGCCACCGTTAAATCCATGACATGCTTCGTTTTGCCAGAGGTATTTCGGCCACCAACGGCATAGAGTTTGCCATCGATAATAGCCGTCTGGAAATGATCCCGGGTATTGGGGGCATCCGGAAGCGTTTTCCAAGTACTGGTCTTAGGATCGAATTCATCAAACCAAGTATTATGCCCCGTGTAATGCCCTTCTGTATTTCCACAGAGGAGATAGAATTTATCTTGATAGATGGTTACGCCAGCTGCGCCGCGTTCGCGTCCTTCTGGTAGCTTGCCAGCTACGCGCCACCGATCTGCACTGGGACTGTAGACATGGATAAACTCAATGGGCTCTTCTTTCGGATAGGGGCCAGTGAAAGCACCGATTACCCAAATTTCTCCTTGGTAGGCAATAGCCTGGAAATGGTGAATTTCCTGTGGGCTATCTGCTCCTTGTGACCAGGTGTTTGTATTTGGATCGAAAATGTCGACTTTCCGGGTATTGCGACCCCCTAAAGCGTAGAATTTACCATCTAGTTCAACGAAAGCGGATTCATGGCGATGATGGGAGGCGTTATTGGTGGTTAGACGATGCCAATCGCCTTTTTTCCAGTGTTGAATTAGTTTTTGAATGCGCCAATTGAGTACCTCTGTGACATAGAGTTCTTCACCAGGGCCTACTGCAATCCCATGGGCGGCTCTAAATTGGCCGACCTCCGTCCCGGTCCCTCCTTTAAACTCACCTAGAATATTGCCTGCTAGATCAAGCTTAAGAATTTTTTCATTATCTCCATCTGTCATGTATAGGTTGCGCTCAGGGCTAAAGGCAAGGCCCCAAGGTTTCCCTACATCAGCCCAAGTTTTGAGGTGCTTTCCTTCTTTATCAAAAACTTGTATTCTGGCATTGTTTCTATCAGCGATATAGACTTGATCGCGATGATCCAAGACGATATTGTGCGGATTGTCAAATTGGCCAGGCCCTGATCCTTTTTCTCCCCAGCTTTTAATCAATTTACCGTTTTTATCCATTCGAACTACACGGTGATTACCGTATCCGTCTGCTACAAAAATATCACCATTCCTAGCGATGGCGATATCGGCGGGTTTGAAGAATAGCACCATGTCTCGGGTTTCATTGTATAGGCCGCTGGTTCCATTTTCACCCAATACCATCAATACTTTCCCTGCTGAGTTCATTTTGATCACTAAGTGCGAGACCAAATCTGTAGTCCAGATATTATCCTCGCGATCTATTCGCAAGCCATGGGGGTCTTTGAAAATCCCATGTCCAAATGAACGAATGTATTGCCCTGCTGCATCAAACTCCATGAGTTGACGATTCCCCTTATTGAAGGCAAAAATATGCCCCTTTGAGTTGATGGCTACACCCGTGGGTTGAATCATATTCCCATCAACTGGTGTTTGTAGGAAATGGGGCACAGGTTCTAAATCTAATGCTGGAGGGCTGGCCTTTTGTGCGGTCAAAAGCTGTGTGACGCAGCAAATAAAGGCGATGTATAATATCTTGCTCATAACAACTAATCGTTTTGTTTGGCCTAAGTTAAAAGGATTTAATAGTGGAACAAAACCGACTGATCAAATAATTGGGAGCTGTGGCTAAATTTGAAGAATCTACAACAATTTAGGGCTCTTTCGCTTATCCTACACATGGCCTTGAAGGCGGAGTTGGATAAGATCAATCATGAAGGCCAGGTTTATGCACCTGGCTTTGACGTGGCTCCACCTGATGACCATCAGTTATCGCTACCCGAATTCTTGCTGAAGCATTTGGTTGAGCCTAAGAAATAGCTATAGAAAGACTAGAAAAATAGGATTGAATAAAGTCTAATATTTACTAAGAAATCTGCTGGAAGCTGAGACCCAGTTCCGCCTTGATTTTCTGATTGCTTACTACTTTATAAGTAAGCTTATCTTCATGGAGAAAGGTGGGCGGAGACAAACCCAGTTCCTTTGTTTTTTGTGTGTAGTAGTCTTTTCTTTGTGGGTGTTCATCTGCGCAAACATTATAAAGGGCACCCCATTTTTCTTCTTGAATTACCTTGAGAATAGCTGATACGGCATCATCTAAGGCTACCAAGTTGATGGGGGCAGCAGCATTTTTTAAATCCTTTTTCCCAGCTAGAAAGCGAGCAGGGTGGCGGCCGGGGCCAAAGAGGCCTGCCATTCGCAGAACGGTCAATGCGATGGTTTGCTGGCGCAACAACTGCTCGGCTTTAAGTAAAGCCCGGCCAGCGCCTGTCATGGGCGCAGGTAGGGTCATTTCAGTTACGATATCATTATGGGAACCATAAACGCTAGAGGAACTGATAAATACCATGTGTTGAACGCCTCCCCGTAGAGCCTCTTTCACTACCCGCTCCACCTGCTGCGGATGCTCCGTTTCAACCTTTGGATTTCGTCGTCCAGGGGGGATGTTCAAGACCAAGATATCTGCTTCGAAAAAGTCTTTGATCTCTCCTTCAAAGCTATCGCTTACCTTAAAGACGTAAGCTTGAATTTGTGCTTCCTCTAGCGTAGCTACCTTAGTCAGCGAGGTAGTCGACCCTTTTACCCGAAAGCCCTCCTCCACCAATCGCTTGGCGAGCGGTAAACCCAACCAACCACAGCCCAAAACGGAAATAGTTTTCGTCATTACTATTAATTAGCTGCTGCAACTGGCTGCACAAAAATACGCTCTACTTTCTTTGAATTGCGCACTATTTTATAAAAGGATTCCAAATATTTGATCATTTTTTTTCGCTCCTTAGCGGGTAAGTACTCAAAGTTCTGAATAACCTCGATCATGGCTGCTTTCTTGGCCTGGAATAGACTGAGGATGGGGTCGAGTTCTTCCATTGTTTTTAACCCACCTAAGAAAATGCGGTCGGTCACTGATCGAACACCAAGGCCTGCATCAGGTGTAGCATAACTAGCATTGACCATTCCTGAAAAATCAAAGTCATAAGGTATCGGAATTTGCTGACCATTTTCTGAGGCAATAACCTCTGCATTTTTGCAGGTCGGGAGTACCCAGTCGGTGTTGCCAATGAAGAATTGGAAAACCTGAAAAAGGGTATAATCATACGGATTGAGATTATCAGGAGTCATACAATCCACATCATCGATGACGCCATCCACGCGTTTGATCAACTCTTCTAAATCTTCTATGAGAAAGCCTTTGAAATTTCGATCGGCTCCAGCGGTTTCAGTGTCGATCAGTGTGAAGTCTATCAGCTGCGCCCGGAAGCTTTTTTCCGTTAGTATATTATAGAGTTTGTAGATGAGGTATTCTTTGTAAACATAGTCTTGGTAGTCCTCTTTAGATTTGCAGGGATAAACGACTTTAAATTCATTCAGTTTTTTGAAGTTTTGTTTCTTGAGCGATTTATTGGAAAACTTGATTTTTATAGGTGGATTTTTACAGAATCTACTCCGAAACTTTCCTCTTATCTTGACTTGAATATCCTCCTCGATCGGTTCTCTTTCTACAAAAGAAAAGATGGCAGAGCCCGTATAGTACTTCTGGATTTTATAGTCCGAGAATACTTTATCTACATTGGTTTCAATGGCTAGAGTTGGTAATTCTTCAGCCAGGAGGTGGTCCATTAGGCTGACTTTCTTTGCCTTTTTTTGGCTATAAATGGTCGAGGGGACAAGCATTTGGCAAAATAGCAATAGGCTAATGGTTAAAAAATAGTGAGTTGAGTTCATACTGGGTAATGAAGTTGTTTAAAATGTAGCTTGAAATTAACAGTACAGGCTTGAAAATCAAAATGAAGCTCCATTTAAGACACGTATTTCTTGCCTGTGAGTCAAGTAGGAAAATGCAGTTGAAACCTGATTCTTGGTTAAGTTAGGGTGGGTTGGATGTCAAGGTGGTGAAAGTGAGTAGATTATATGTTCTGAAACACCAACATGGGTTCTTTTTTTTCTAGTGTTTTTTTAGGATGTCAATTGTCTTGTGCGGACAATACTGGTGAGAGACAACAACTTTCTGCTTAGAAATTACATTTTTATAGTATGGAAAAGCCCAAAGTCTATCAACCCATTAGCTGTAATTTTTACGATCACTTAGAAGCCGTGGCGACCCTTCGTAAACGGGTACTTATTCGCTACCGCAATGAGGCGGAAGCCATTATAGCGATAGAAGCCGTGATAAAAGATTTCTATGTTAAAGAAAAGGTCGAATTTATGGTACTGGACGATGGATCCACCATACGTTTGGATCAATTGATAGATGTAGACGGAGAAGTACTGTCCTCCTATTGTTAAACCACTATTTTTGATATTCGAAACAACCGATATCTGGTGGGCTGTCTCTGTCGTTGTTTTCTAGATCACTTGCGATACTTGGAATGACCTTACCTGAATCGATAGCAATGGAAAGTGAATCCAGGTGATAATCGTCAAGATTGGGTTCTACAAAAAGAATATCAGTCCTTTCACCATTTATGCAAGATTCGCATTGGTCGACAAAGAAATTGGAGTACGCCCCTTCATCGGCTTCCAATAAATCATCGATCTTCACAATACAATTCTCGAATTTCACATTGAACATTTCGGGTTGGGCGCCATCAAATCCATCATCAAAAGTGATTTCATCTCGCTGAGAACCAAAGAAGATGCTGTTTCGGAAGCTCGCATTAAGCCGATAAGCCGCATTAGTTTCACAGGTGGCATCATAGCAGAAGAAGTTGGTGGCAGCAATGGCTGAAGCATCTATACCATAACTAGCTACGGTACAATGGTCCATTTTGTAATCTCCACCTAGAATAAATTGAACGGCATCAGCGCCATTGTTATAGACCAGGGTGTTGGTGGCGGTAATCGAGCCATGATAACCTACCAAGCCACTACTCGCTGTATTGTAAATCTGAACCTTATCGAGGGTTACCTCACCGGTGGAATCCACGTAGATGCCAAAGATAGAATTGCGGATGGTCGCATTTTCAATTTTACTCCCTTTGCTGCCCCTACCAATGATAATACCATACCATTGTCCTGCCTCATCCGAAAATGATTCTTCCAGGCGGTCTCCTTCAATAATGACAGGCTCTTCGGGCGTACCTTTCACTTGTAGCTGGCCCTCATCCAGGACGTAGATGAATCCGTCGTTGAATACACCAAATTGATCATTCTGCGCAATTCCTCCATGCACATGGACACGCGTGCCCGCCGTGATTTCCAGCATACAGCTATCAATAAATATCTCGCCAAAAATAACGTAAGGTTTGGGGTCGTCCCACGTAATGGTGGATTCATCACAACTCAAAATCACAGGAACCCCCTTGTTGAAACGGCTAGGAAAATAATTGGCATTTTGTCCCCAAGCCTCTAGGTGAACCCTTTGGGCGTTATTGCCAGATTGTACAATGACTTTATCTTCGATGACAAAAGGACTAAGTGATTCGGGTTGATCGGGGTCAACAGTGACTTCAATAAAGACATATACACTATCGTTGCCCCAGATAACAGTCTCCTCAATTTCATTCCCAGGAATACCATCCACATTCATTCTAAAGAAGGAACTGGTTCCACTTTCAAAAGATATTTTCCCGACCCGAACGGCTTCTTCACTGGGGTTGATAATCTTGAAATAGCGAGTAGCAGAGCCTAAAGCGGTGAAAACGGTATCAAAGCGCAGGGTATCTAACGAAAATTCTAAGTCGATACTACCGTCTGTAATAAAGGATTCTTCCTGTTCGCAAGCACTAAAAATCAATCCAATCGCAAGGCAAAGTAATAATAAGTAGTCTTTCTTCATCGTGGTCTTTTTCTAATTGTAAAAGTAGAACGAATAATTGGATGCACTAGTCTGGAAAACCATTTTTTTTACTAAGGTGTTTTGATTTAAATTTTCATTTCCTATTTAGAAGTGAAGAGCCTGCGACAAGTGTCGACTGAGGTAGGACAAATGTTAGGGAGCGGACAACCAACTTCCTCGGATTTCTAGTACCTTTGTCGGGAATTACAACATAGGCTTGAAGGCTATCAATTTTGTGAATCACAAAGCTAATATACAACCAGACGCATTTTGACAAAACCAATCATAGACGTAATTATCCCAGCCTACAATGAGGAAAAATCAATCGGCCTGGTTTTGGCCGATATTCCACAGGACTGGGTACGAGAAGTTATTGTATGTAATAATGCTAGTACCGATCGGACAAAAGCTGTAGCGGAAGAAGGCGGTGCTACCGTACTAGATCAACCTCAGATGGGGTATGGAAGTGCTTGCTTAAAGGGGATCGAACATATTCAGGGGAAACCGGTCAGTGAACAACCCGATGTGGTGGTTTTTTTAGACGGAGACTATTCCGATCATCCCGAAGAATTGCCTAAACTCCTACAACCCATTATAGAAAAAGATGTTGATCTGGTGATTGGATCAAGGGCTTTGGGGCGTATGGAGTCGGGAGCCATGATGCCACAGCAAGTATTTGGTAATTGGCTAGCTACGAATCTAATTAGGCTGTTTTACGGCTATCATTTTACCGATTTAGGCCCTTTTCGCGCCATCAAATGGCAGCAATTAATGATTATTAGAATGGAGGATCCGGATTTTGGATGGACGGTAGAAATGCAGGTCAAAGCGGCTAAATTTAAGTTGAAATGTGAAGAGGTGGCTGTGACTTATCGCAGAAGGGTAGGGGTCTCCAAAGTGTCAGGCACTATTCGCGGTACGATTTTGGCAGGGCATAAAATCCTCTGGACGATTTTCAAGTTGCTTTGATATCCGGCCTTTTATAGGTGATTTGTAGAAAAAACTTTTTTTAAGATGTCAATATTGGCCTACGCTGTTTTAGGAATCTATTCTTTTACCCTGCTTTATGTCACGATTTATTGCGTGATGCAAATAAAGCTGCTCTATCACTATAAAAAAGGAATAGCTAAGGCGGTACCTGAACCTTCACGGAAAAAAGTTCGGGCCCTGGTTCTGACGGACGAAGCGGTTTCGACTTGGGAAGAGGGGAAGATAGCTGGAGAAATGGAACCTAAGGCTAGCGACTATCCCTTCGTTACGATCCAGCTACCTATTTTCAATGAACGTTATGTGGTCGAACGCTTGATTGATACAATAACTGAATTTGACTATCCGAAAGATCGATTTGAAATTCATGTGCTGGATGACTCAACAGATGACACGGTAGAGATTACCAAACGAAAAGTGGAGGAGTACAAGGCCAAGGGGTTTTTAATTGAACAGATTACAAGAACGGACAGGAAAGGCTATAAAGCGGGTGCTCTCAAGGAAGGAATGCAACGTGCGCAGGGAGAATTCATTGCTATTTTCGATGCTGACTTTTTACCTAAGCCCGATTTTTTGAAGAAGACCATTCCATGGTTTAGAGATGAAGAGGTGGGAGTGGTTCAAACGCGGTGGGAACATATCAATGAAAACTATTCCTTGATTACTCGCCTGCAAGCCATGCAGTTGAATGTACACTTCCGGGTAGAGCAAGTAGGCCGCATGAATGGTAACTATCTCCTGCAATTCAATGGTACGGCCGGGGTATGGCGGCGCCAAACTATTGAAGAAGCTGGTGGATGGGAAGCAGATACCTTGACGGAAGATTTGGATTTGAGTATTCGTGCCCAATTGAAAGGCTGGAAGATCAGATTTTTGGAAAATGTAGGCTCTCCTGCTGAATTACCGGTCGAGATGAATAGCTTGAAATCACAGCAATTTCGTTGGATGAAAGGCGGCGCAGAAACGGCGAAAAAGATGCTTCCGACGGTTTGGCGTTCGGATTTAGCGATGGGGAAGAAGATTCAGGCCACGATTCATTTATTGTCAAGTACGGTTTTCGTATTTGTTTTTGCTATGGGCCTCTTCAGCGTTCCCTTATTACTATTATTTGGGGATTTGATGGAGCAAGGTCTAAGTAAGGACTTTTTTGCTTACTTTTTAGTGGGTTTATTAGCTATTATTGCGGTCTATTATGTGGCCAATGTGGCGCCTAATGAATCGAAGGGGAGTACCCTCAAACAAGTGTTCAAGTTCATATTTCTCTTTCCACTCTTTTTGGCTTTATCGATGGGACTTTCTTTGCACAATACGATTGCTGTGTTGGAAGGCTATCGAGGGAAAAAATCTCCTTTTGTAAGAACGCCGAAGTTTAATATCAAGTCGATTCGAGATAAACTCAATACGACCAACTATCTGACCCAAAAGGTTTCCTGGACTACCATTTGGGAAGGCTTTTTTGCCCTGTATTTTTTAATGGCAATTGTAGCCGGTTTTTATTTGCAAAACCTGGTTTTCATTTTCTTTCATGTGATGTTGTTCTTGGGGTATGGGGCTATTTTCTTCTTTAGCCTCAGTCATATGAGGATGAGATCTTAAGTCTCAACTTGCTAAATAAAATGCCCAGCAGTATGGCTACCATCTACCCTGAGACGATCCTCGGCATTTCACGTCATCATTTCCGATTCCCCACTGCAAAATGGGCTTGGCTATTGGCCCCTTTACTGCTACTCGCCATTAGTTATCTGGGCTTGCAGGTAGGGCAATCTGATTTTTATCCGCTCATTGGACTATATACTTTTCTATTTTTATCCTATCTGGCTATATACCGCTGGGCTGCTCCTGAATCCCTAGGTTTTTGGTGGGGAATTGGCATCGCTATGCGATTAATTCTGGTTTTTTGCCTGCCGCTCTTATCAGACGATGTGTATCGTTTCATCTGGGATGGGCAATTGATAATCCATGGCTATAATCCATTCCATTATTTACCGAGTACCCTAATGGAGGAGGGACCAGCCATACCGGGATTGACCCAGGAATTATATGAAGCCCTCAACTCGCCTAACTATTACACGATTTATCCCCCAGTTGCACAAGCTACATTTGCGATAGCCACTTACCTGTTTCCGACAAGTATTTATGGCGCGGCCGTGGTCATGACAGCTTTCCTGTTTTTATTTGAACTAGGGAGTATCTGGCTGATTATTCAATTGCTCGCACATTGGCAAATGCCGATAAAGAATAGCTTGCTGTACGCCCTCAACCCTTTAATTATCATAGAGGTTTGCGGCAACTTGCATTATGAGGGAGCGATGGTCTTTTTCTTGTTGCTGGGTATCTGGCTGATTGTGAAAGGCCGTTTTTATTCGTCTGCCGCGATCTTGGCCTTTTCGGTGGCGTCTAAGCTACTGCCCTTGATGTTTTTCCCGCTTTGGGTAAGGCGATTGGGGAGTATAGAAAATGATGGAGAGGGGAAGAGAAGTGGTGAAGGGGTGAAGAGAAGAAGTGGTGGAAGGAGCTGGGAGGGATACTTAAAGGATCAAATACAGTTGCTGTGGCAAATTGATATCAAAAAGAATGTTCGCTACTTTGTCTTTTGCTTTATCATAATAGCCGCCTTATTCTCGCCGCTTTTGAACGGTGTTTTTATCCAGAACTTTGGGAATAGTATTGGCTTATATTTTCAAAAATTTGAATTTAATGCGAGTATCTATTACCTCCTGCGCTGGATAGGTTTTCAATTTACAGGCTACAACATCATTGCGACCATCGGCCCTTGTTTGGCACTGGGTACTTTAACGGGCATTGTACTTTTATTTGGCCTAGAGCAAAATCCCAAGTGGAAAACACTTCCATTGCAGCTATTATGGGCCATCTGTCTGTATCTTCTCTTCACGACAACGGTACATCCCTGGTACACGAGTCTTCCTATTGTATTGTGCTTATTTACCCGCTTTCGCTTTCCTATTGTATGGTCTGGGCTTATCTATCTTACTTACATCAACTACAGTGCGGAGGTCTACCATGAAAATCTCTGGGTCGTAGGCATAGAGTATGGTTTGGTCGCTGTGGTTTTCTTGGCGGAAATGACCCGTGCGAAGTCGGCCCGACCATTATTCTCCTGAGGTATTCTTGGGCTGAGCAAGGATGCCCAATGCCTTACAAAAATGCAGTGGCACCTACATTGTTGACTGATCTTATAGGGATTAAAGCTAAAAGTCCCTAAATTATGGCTTTTTCAATTTTGATGCTTTTGCCCAATGCAGTTATTATTAGCGCTGATTTTAGTCATTTTAGTAGCCGGTTTAGTTTATAGCATTTTGTATACCATCGGATATGCGCTACATCGCCTCAGAACGCCACCGAATAAGGTAAAAAAACTGCAGTGGTATGTGGGATTGGGTTTAGGCTGTTGGCTACTTATTGTAGGGCTTAGCGCTTGGGGGGGTGCCTTCATGAATTTCACCGCCTCTCCTCCACGGATGTTACTGGTGTCTCTTCCTGGCCTAATTGCTACCTTGTTTTTGCTGCGGTCACGTCACTTTGTGGCTGGTTTAAAGGCTATTCCTCGTTCCTGGCTGTTATTTGCCCAAACCTATCGGGTATTTTTAGAATTGCTGCTTTGGTTTGGCTTCACCATTGGGATGGTTCCCTTTCATTTAACATTTGTGGGCTTCAACTATGATATTGTGGTAGGACTTACGGCTATTCCTGCCGGATTATTATTCTTTAGAAAGGGAAGATTACTTCGTTTTGAAGCCATTGTTTGGAACACCTTTGGGCTCATTCTATTGTTGTATAACAGCTTCATTTTTTTGATTTCCTTACCCTATTCTTTTCAAGTTTTTGATATTGAACCCTCCAACTCTTTCATGACCCAATTTCCTTTTATTTGGATTCCGGCCTTCTTGGTGCCTTTGGCAGCTGCTTTGCATCTTTTCTCTTTGCGTCAATTGATGATACCCGAACAGCGTAGACGATTCTCTATACGTCGGAAAACG
>Ga0070728_10003828_pt1 | contig 16173 bp, 18 predicted proteins | sample tdDd471_FD_66723 | JGI IMG/M metagenome (GOLD analysis project Ga0070728, IMG submission 66723) | Marine sediment microbial communities from the Atlantic coast under amendment with organic carbon and nitrate - tdDd47.1 | ecosystem: Environmental > Aquatic > Marine > Coastal > Sediment | place...
AAGCTCGCACGTTGGAGACCGCCGAACGCTGGATCGATGCGCGTCGCATCTACATCGAGCTGATTCGGGAGTTCGGCCGGGCCGATCTGATCGAGGACATTCGCCTGCCGCTGATGATCGACACCCTGCCGGGTGGCGTCACGATTCACATCAACGGTCAGCCGATTCCCGCCAAGGCGCCGCACGTCATCCGCCTGAACGCGTTTATCGAGTCGGACATCCAGCTCAGCCGCGAGGGCTACGAGCCCACGTCCATGGTGCTCGGTCCGTTCGGCAAGAACACGGACCCCGAAGACTTCATCAAGCGCGCAGAGCTGCTCAAGATGGCCATGCTGGAGCTGAACCTCGGCTCAAGCCCGATCGACTCGCGTCCGGTGGTCTGGGGTCAGCGCGCAGCAGTCATCGCACGCGACGGCACGTTCGCGATCATCGACACGAAGACCAACAAGTCGATCCGCAAGGCTCGCATCCCGAAGGTGATCGGATTCGCCGCCGGGCTGGTCGCCGCCGGAAACACGGTCTACGCGCTCGGCTTGGACGGCAAGCTGTACAGCATCGGTGCTACCAAGGGCTACACGACGCGTGACCTCGGGTTCCGCGACGGCGTCTACGCCACACCGATCCTCAAGGACAACGTGTTGTACGCCGCAGATGAGTCGGGCATGGTTATCGCCTTCAACCTCGAAAGCGAGGAGCGGATCTGGGTCGCCAAGGCGGCGCCCAACGTCGGACGGGGCCTCGACCTGGTCATGCAGAACGACCAGCTCATCGTTTCCTCGGAAGGCGGCACGATCACGGTCCTCGCCATGAAGGACGGCAAGCGTTCGGCGCCGGACATCAAGGTCCCCGGACCGCTGCGCTGCGCACCGCTCGCACTCGACGACTTCAACATCGAGATCACCCTGCACGACGGCACGCTCGAGATCTGGGACCTCGAGACGGGCTCCAAGCGGCCCAACAACGGCCAGCCCAAGATCAAGGGATCCCGCACCCAGCGTCCGATTCATCACGGCAGCACGGTCTTCGTGTCACCCCGCGACCGCGAGCTTCTCGCGTTCGACCCGAACACCGGCGATCCGTCCGTGGGTTACCGCCCGATGAAGAGCGTGACGCGCGTGAAGGTGAGCCCCACCGATCGCATCGTGTTCGCCCATGGCTCGGCATTGACCGCCTACGCACGAGGCCGCGACAGCTACGCCCCCGCATGGGTCTTCCGCGCCAACGGTCGCATCACCTTCGCTCCGCTGATCGTCGACGGGGCTGTCTACATTGGAGACGATCGCGGGTTCATCTACCGCGTGGACGCCAACGATGAGTGATCACGCACGAATGGACCAATTCGCACGTCGGCGCGGCTCAACTCGCCGCGCCCGGAAGTCGATAGGGATTGCACGTTTCCGGCGTTGGGCCGGAGAGGGACAGCAAGCGTGAAATTCCTAAAGAAACTCCTCGGAGGCGGTCGCGCCTCGAATTCCGCCGCCAACGCCGCCCCGCAGATTGCTCGGGAACTGGAGTCGGTCGTTGCGGAAGCCGAGCGCCTGGTCGCATCCGGACGGCATGAAGAAGCGATGCACATCGCCGAACATGGCCTGCAACGATTCCCCGCTGCCGCCCGCCTTCGCGGCGTGATCCGGTACGTCCGGCGCGCCAACGCGAAGCAGCGCCTGACCGAGCTCAAGCGTGCGCTCGAAGCGAGCAAGGACGAGCGTGCGTACCGCGAACTGACGGCGCTGCACCTCGACCTGGGCGACAAGGACCAGGCGCTGGAGGTGGCGACCGCGCACGTGGAGGAGTTCCCGGACGCCGCCGATGCGCACGTCCTGCTCGCGGAGGTGTTCCTCTCGAGGTACTTCACCGAGCTGTTCGCTCGCGACGCATGGGCCGCCATCGAGCGACTCGACCGTGCGCTCGAGCTCGACGCCTCGACACTGCGGGCCCACACGCTCCTCGCGATGCTCTACTTCGCGATCGGCGCGCCGCGTGCCAGTGCGACCTCGATCGGGAACACGCTTGCCATCGACGCCAGCAACTTCAACCTCGCCGAATTCAAGGACGCGCTTCTCGAAGCGGCCGGTCCCGAGGGCGAGGAAGACGTCGAATACCTGCTCGACTACGCGCAGGACCACCAGGAGATCCCGAACAACCCCGGCGATTTCCCCGGCGGCAAGCGATTCTCGCTGGAGGCTGTCGGCGGCGCACTCTCGCCGAAGCTGTTCGCCGCGGCGGCGCAGGGCATCGGCAAGCGTCTCCGCATCGAGCAGCTCGCGGCCATCGGCAACAACGGCCGTCCGCTGGCCGTGGCCGGAGAGAACAAGGAGAGCTTCGTCAAGCTCGCCTGCCACATCGACGAGGCCTCGCGCCGCGCCGGCCGTCAGATGAACTTCGGCACGATGCAGCGCTTCATGGTCGAAGGCAAGTTCGGTCGCGTCGTCCTCGTCCCCGCCGGCAACTGTGCCGTCGCGGCACGAGCCCCGCGCTCGATCAGCACGGAACGGATCGCGGCCGGCCTCGAACTGGTCGTAACCGCCTCCCGCTCCGAGACCGACGAAGGAGAGGCGTGATGGAACAGGTACTCGAACGACTCTCGCAGGAGCCCTGGGTGCGCGGCAGCATGATCGTCTCCAACGAGGGGATGGTCGTGATGGACAACGTCTCGGCGGAAATCGACCGCGACGCAGTGTCCGCTCTTGCCAGTGATCTTGTCACGGAAACCACGTCCGCTCTCGATGAGGCGGACATGACGGCCTTCACCCGGATTGTTCTCACCGCCACGGCGGGCGAACTCGTCGTGGTCGGCTGTGGCTCCGTTTACCTCGTCGTCATTGCGGCGGCGGGCTCGGAAGCCTTCTATATCGAAATCGACAGTGCCGCACGAAACCTCCGCCGCTTGGCGCCCACGGCGTCGCTGCGGGAACTGTAGGAAGACGGAGCAGAGGAACTTCAGCGATGGTCCAGATCAACTTCGCCAACAAGGAAATCCAGTGCAAAGTCGTCTACTACGGCCCCGGTATGTCGGGGAAGACGACCAACCTGGAGGTTGTTCACAAAAAGGCGCCCCCGACGTCGAAGGGTGAACTCACTTCGATCGCCACCGAGGGTGACCGCACTCTGTTCTTCGACTTCATGCCCCTCGATCTCGGAAACATCGCGGGCATCAAGACGAAGTTCCAGCTCTACACGGTTCCCGGCCAGGTGTACTACAACTCCACCCGGAAACTCGTACTGCAGGGCGTCGATGGCGTCGTCTTCGTCGCCGACAGCCAGGCGGAGAAGATCGAAGAGAACATCGAGGCGATGGAGAACCTCAGGGCCAACCTCAAGGAGTACGGCCGCGACCTCCACTCGATTCCGATCATCGTGCAGTTCAACAAGCGCGACCTCCCCACCGCCATGACGTGTGAAGAGCTGAACGAGAAGCTCAACCCGATGGGCGCCCCGACCTTTGAGGCGGTCGCGGCCACCGGCGAAGGCGTCTTCCCGACGCTCAAGGCGCTGGCGAGCCTCGTGCTCGAGTCGATCAACCGCGACAAGAAGGGCGGCATGGCCTCCGCAACGGCCGCTCCGGCCAAAGCCGCCGCCGCGCCCGGCGCACCGCGCAAGATGCCGACTGCCCCGAAGCCGATGCCGGCTCCGGCCGCCGATGGCGCGCCCGCCGCGCCGCGCCCGGTGCGACCGGCCGCGCCCGCAGCACCGCAGACCGTGCGCCCCGCTGCCTCTGCCGCCACAGCGACCGCGTCGCGACCGACAGGCGGAACCAAGACAGTCAAGCGGCCCGCACGCAACGCGGAGCCGGCACGCCGCCCCGAGGCTGGAGTCCGGCCGATGGGCAAGGTCAACATCAAGGAACGCAAGGATGCGTCGTCCATGATGCTCTGGGTCATCGTTTCGACGGTCATCCTCGGCGCAGGCGCCTTCCTCGCCTGGAAGTTCAACCTCATCGGATAGGACGGAGAAGAGCAATGCCGCATCCCAGCCGTCAGTATTCCGACAACGACCTGCGCGAAAGCCGGTTGGTCTTCTACAAGGAAGACATCCAGCAGATCGACAGCACGTTGCGCGAGTTCCTCAGCCGCTCCAAGTCCCAGGCCGCCCTGCTCGTCGACAAGGACGGGCACCTGATCACCCAAGAGGGCAGCGCGGACATGACGGAGACGGACGTCGACACGATCTCCGCCCTCGTGGCAGGCTGCTTCGCCGCCACCCGCGAGATGGCACGCATCCTCGGCGAGGAGGAGTTCACAGCCCTGTTCCACCAGGGCCGCAAGGACAACCTGCAGCTGACGCTCGTCGGCCAGCGCACGATCCTCGCGGTGCTCTTCGACGACTCCACCACGATCGGCATGGTCCGGTTGTATGCGGCCGAGGCCGCGCGCAAGCTGACTTCGCTGTTCCGCAAGATCCTCAGCCGCGGCGAGACCGGGCACGGGGAGAACGAACTCGCCGACTTCGAGCAGGCCGCCGCCGGTACCCTCGACGACGTCTTCGGCATGTAGCGCAAACGCGTTATTCCAATCAGGAGGGTCCGGGGAACCGGGCCCCCTTCTCATTTGGGGGCAAGCGGCTCACTGAATCGCGAGCTGATCGTCGATCATCGTGCGCAGGGCGGCTGCCGGCTCGGCGTGCTGCCGGGCATCGAACCGCACCGCACGGATGCCGAGCTCCCGCGCAGCCTCGACGTTCGGCTCGTGGTCGTCCACGAACAGAAGGCTCCCGGGATCCAGGTCGAGTTCGCGCAGGATCGCCTGAAAGAACGTGACATCCGGTTTCATCGCGGCCAGCACCCAGGAGTAGAACTCCCCGGTGAATGCCTCGGCGTATCCCAGTGTGGTCGACATGTGCCGCGCCCGATAGCGCTGCTGATTCGACGCGAGGAAGCAGGGGTACTCGCGGGCGCGCAGCTCAGCGACGAGTTCCAGCATTCCGGGAACGATTTCAATCATCGACCAGAAGCGCAGGACCTCATCGACGGTGACCGTGACGTTCGCCTGGCGCAGGACAGCCTGGAGCGCTTCGCGGAAGTCCCCTTGGCCCGTCAGCGACGCGCGCTCCTTCTCGAAGATCTCATCCATCAGCTCTTCAACCGGCACCCCGGCTCCCAACGCGGCCTCCATCGAGGTGTGCAGGTCGGTGGACATCGTCTGAATGACCCCGTCCGCGTCGAGCAAGATCGCATCAATCGCCATCCCCCTGAACCTATCACTCGATCACCCACGCGCTGCGATCTCCCGCCCGCGTGACCGCCTTCTGGGCTACCCTGTCGCCTTGCGAACCTCGCTTCTGTTCCTGATCCTGGCCGCCTGCGGACCGACGCGGTTCTACGAAGGTCCCCGGCTGCCGTCCGACGAGATCGCCCTGCTGATCGTGGAGGGCGGCGACATCGACGAGAACCGCAAGTTCATCGCGAAGTTCACGCGCTTCGACACGCTGCCGCTGCGCAGTCCACCCAAGCAGTGCGAAGTGCTTCCCGGGGAGCACACGATCGAGATCGTATGGATGCTCCAGACCCTTGCGCCCGGCCCGAAGAAGGCCTGGCTGCGCTCGGCCATGAGTACGGAGACGCTGGCGTTCCGCGCCGAAGAAGGCCAAACCTATCGTCTCGTGTGGGGCGACGTTCGACCCGAGTTGCGTGCCGAAGTGCCCGAGTAGGAACCGCGTGAAGCTACTCTGCGAAGCGATGATCCCCCTGCTTGGCGTGCTCTTGATCGTCACCGCCGTGCGACGCCGACCGCTCGCCGTCCTCGCTCGCGTCGCGGTCGCGCTGGGGTGGGTTTACCTGTTCCACTTCGGCGACATGTACCTCAAAGTCTGGAAGGGCTGGGGACTCGACTTCTCGGCGCATACGGGCGTGGCCGCTGCGGTCGGATGCACCCTCGCGGGCATGGGTCGAATCTGGGCTGCGATCACCGTCGTAGTCTGGATCGTCTACGCATATTTCATGATTCAGCTCGGCTATCACACATGGGCGGACATCCTGACGACGGCCCTTGCGGTCCTGCCCGGAACGATCGGTGCACAGTTCCTGTTCCGGCGACGCGGTACGGTGGCGTCGTGAGCTTCCCCGCCGCTCCCGACTCGATTCCCGACCTCCTCCACCGAGCCGCGCTTTCCTTCCCGGAGCGCGGCGTCCAGGTCTTCGACGGCCGGGGTCGCAGTTCCACGCGCCAGACCTTCCCGCAGCTCCTCGAGCGTGCGCACGCCAGCGCTCGTCGCTGGAACAGCCTCGGTCTCCGCCCCGGCGAACCCGTGCTGATCGCGCTGCCGACCAGCTGGGAGTGGTTCGACGTTTGGCTCGGCGCGGTGCTTTTGGGCGCGCTGCCCGTTTCGATGGCACCGCCCGGAGGCCTCGGCGGCGGCGACGCCTACCGGTCGAAGGTGTTAGGCCTGCGCGATCGTCTCACGACGCGCTGGGCAGTCGTGCCGCCGGCGACACGCGCGGAGCTCGGTGCGGTGGACGGCGTGATCGACCCGGCCGCGCTGGCCGCCGCACCGGAGACGCCGCTCGGTTCCCGGCCTCCCCAGGAATGTGCCTTCCTGCAGTTCACGAGCGGCTCGACCGGCTGGCCGCGTGCCGTGATGATCTCGCAATCCGCAGCGGTCCATAACCCGATGGCAATCGACCTGGCCATCGGCACCCCGCGCGGCGCACCGGCCCACGAGTGGTCGGACGCGGTCGTGTCGTGGCTGCCCCTGTTCCACGACATGGGTCTGGTCGGCTGCTTTCTGTTCGCCCTGTATTGCGGCCTCGAGTACGTGGTCATGCCCCCCACCGTGTTCCTGGCGCGGCCCAAGCTGTGGCTGGAACAGCTCGGCCGGCACGGGGCGGCGCTCAGCCCGGCACCCAACTTCGGCTACCAGTACTGCGTCGAGCGAATTGCGGCCAAGAAGCAGGAAGGGATCGACCTCTCCGGCTGGGGTGCGGCGATGACGGGTGCGGAGATGATTCGCCCGGAGACGACCGCCGCCTTCGAGGAGATGTTCGGGACGCGCGGTTTTCAGCGGGAGTCGTTCCGCCCCTGCTACGGGATGGCGGAGAGCACACTGGCGATCACGTTCGACATGGAAGGGCGCGGCGTGCGCACCGATCGCCACGACGCGGAGGATCGCGATTTCGTCTGTGTTGGCCGCCCGGTGCCGGACACCGAGGTGGAAGTAGCCGCGCGCGCGGGAGAGATCGGCGAGATTCGCATGCGCGGCGCGGGCATTTTCTCGGGCTACTACGGCGACCCCGAAGCGACCGCCGACGCGCTGCGTGACGGCTGGTTGCATACCGGCGACCTCGGGTACATGAAGAACGGCGAGCTCTACATCACCGGGCGCACGAAAGATGTCCTCATCATCCGGGGCAACAACATCATGCCGCACGAGATCGAGTGGGCCGCCGAGGAGGCCACGGGAGGAGGCGGTGCCTGTCGCGCGGCCGCGTTCTCGGTCGAGAGTCCGACGCAGGGCGAGCAGGCGGTGCTGGTCGCGGAAGTGGATGAGCGCGACCCGGACGCGCAGGCGGAGCTGATCCGCGCGATCAAGACGCAGGTCGCACGCAGCGTGGGCTTGACGCTGCAGGAAGTGCGGTTGGTGCGGCGCGGGCGCATTCCGCGGACGACGAGCGGCAAGGTCCGCCGCCACGAACTGAAAGAGCGATTCCTCTCAGGACAGTTGGAGCCGCTATGATGTCCGCGATGGATCGCCAACAGGCTGCTCTCGACGTCCTTGCTGAAGTGTGCGGCCGTCCGGCCGAGGAACTCTCCCCGGACCAGGACCTTGTCGCCGACCTCGACATCGACTCGCCCAAGGCGCTGCAGCTCCTCGTGACGCTCGAGGAGAAGCTCGATATTGAGATCCCGGACGAGGACGCCGCGCGGCTGGAGAAGGTCAAAGACGTACTCGAGTACGTCGCCGCCTGACGGTCGCCCGTGCCTTGGTTCCGAGTTGACCCCCGCAGCGCCATCGGTGCGTGGTTCCTGCGTTTCTGTGGAGCCGTGGCACGCAGCGCAATTCGCCTGATCGGTGGGACGTGCCGCTACCAGGTCATCGCTGGCGGGGAGACGCTCCAGAAACTGCTGCAGAATCCGGGTCCAGTCCTGTTGGTCATTTGGCACGACCGCGCCATCTGCTCGGCGTGCTACTTCAGCGGCCCGTTCATTCGCGATCGTCTCGATCTCGCCCTGATGATCAGCCAGTCGCAGGACGGAGAGATCGTCTCCCACATCGTGCGACCCTGGACGCGAGTCCGTTCGGCGCGCGGATCGGCCACACGAGGAGGGCGTGAGGCGCTGCGAATCATGCACCGCATCATGGCGAAGGAGAAAATCCCCGGGCTGCTGGCGCCCGACGGACCGCACGGTCCGCGCCGTAAGTTCAAGCTGGGTGCCGCCGTTCTCGCGCAGATGGCGAATGCGCCGGTGGTGCCGGTTGCCCTCGCCCCCGAGCGCAGCTTCCGCCTCGGCTCGTGGGACAGGCTGATCATGCCGATCCCGTTTTCGCGCGTCGCGGTCGCCTTCGGACAGCCAACTCCGGTGCCGCGGGGTCTGTCGGGCGAGGAACTCGAGAGCGTGCGCGCGCGGCTGGAGACGGAGCTCAACCGCACCACTTCGCTCACCGAGATCGCCGCCCTGCCGAACCGGCCGCATCCGGTGCCGGCGGCCGGCTAGCCGCGCTAGCCGCGCTAGCGATCCGCGAGAAAGCGGCCGCCGGAGCGGCGTGCCAGCTGATAAAGCAGCTCGCTGTTCTGGTCGCGTGAAAGACCGACGCAGTGGAACCGGACACCGATCCACTCATTGCGCGCCGCGATCTCCTCCCAGATGAGCGCCGAATCGAGGAACGCCCCCTGGCTGGGTTCGCCGTCCGTGAGCAGGTACGCCGTGTCGGCTCCGCTGCGCAGGGCGGCTTCCGCGGCACCGTAGATGTCCGTGCCGGGCTGAAGCGCGGGTTCCGCAACGTACGCGACGGCCTCCGCGACGTTTTCCTTCGTTGCTGGCCTGAGTCGGCGCCACAACTGCGTCCGGCGCCCACTGAAGAGCATCACGTTGAATGAGACGCTGGGCGGGAGCCCGCGGAGCGTCCGCGTCAGCTCGCGGATCGTCCTGCGTTGCCGCGGCTCCCTCGTGCCCCCCATTCCGTCCATCGGGAAGCCCATCGAGATCGACACGTCGATGCAGAACAGAATGCGACTCGACCGCGTGCGCGTGCCGTAGAAGTCGACCCGTCCAAGATTCGCGCGCTCGGTCCCGTTGCGCCGCGCGATTTCGACCTCGCAGTCCTCACGAACACGTCCGAGTGCCGTCGGCGCGCGCAACTCGAGAAGCTCGAGCGACCAATCCGACGACTCGCCCTGCAACGCGCGGACGCCGGCGCGCGCGGTCAGCTCGCTGTCGCTGTACACATGGCGCTCGATCCAATCGCGGAGGCTCTCGCCGCCCTGCCGTACGCGGGCTCGCATCAACGCCGTCCGCAACTCCGAGTCCTTCATCTTCGCTACCGCGCGTTCCGTCGCTTGCCGCGCTTCCTCCGTCGCGACGGCACCGAGTACGCGCGCCGCACCAAGAGCGACGGCGGGCCGTTTATCCCGCAGGAACGCGACAAGCTGGCGAACCGCCGCGCGCGACTGCGATCGTTTTGATGCGGAGATCGTGCCGCCCAGCTGGTCGAACCACCAACTGCGAAACATCCGCTCGGAATGACGAAGCGCGCGCACCGGCTGGCCGCGGTCATGCTCGGCGTCGAGTCCCTTGGTCAGGTAGTGGTACATCTGCTGGAAGCGCCGGGGATCGTCCAGCTCGACGTACTCGACCAGCTCGACCATGTGACGCAGCTTGGCGTCGCGAGCGTTCTCCCGCCAGAATCGTTGCTTCTCCAAGAGCCGCTCGCGATAGCTGAACCCGGCGTGCAGGCGGGACCGGCGATTCATGGCCTGCGGGATCGCGTCTTCGAACTTCGGCGGCGGAAAGTAGAGGCTGGGGTCGACGCCCCTCGCCCACAGCTGCTGCTCCGGCGACAGCCGATCGAACTCGGTGCGCGTGATCAGCGAGATTCCGAAGGCGGGCGTGGCGGGGTTGAAGAAGTCACGCAGCGGCAACTCGCCCGCCCATCCCGGGCAGGCCAGAATCCCCAACAACCAGACCGCGCGCCGCATCCGCCGATTATCAACGTAATCCGGCGCCGCGTTTCACTTGCGTGCGGCGTACTTTCCGCCATTGTTGCGCGCGAGATTGAGCAGGAACCCGGCGTTCTGCTCCTTGCTGACCCCAATCGCGTGGATGACGACGGCCGCGCGGCGGTTCTTCGCGGTAATCTCCGTCAAAATCTGCGCGGGGTCCACGATGCGCCCGTCGGTCGGCACTCCGTCGGTCATGAAGTAGATCGTGTCCGCCTTGGGCGCCTTGCTCTTGCCCCGCGAGCCGGTGGCCAGGCCGAGCGCGGTGTCGAGCGCGTCGAAGATGTTCGTGGACGCCTGCGGCACGAGGCCTTCGATGTACTTCACGGCCAGCTTCTTGTTGGAAGCGGTGGCCGGGACGAGCTTTTTTTTCCAGACGTTGACCGTGGAGTGGTAGCTCACGATGGTGAACAGCGCGTCTTCCGGCAAACGCCGGAGCGCACGCACCATCTCCTCCTTGGCGGTGTCGATGCGCGGCTTCTTCTTGCCGTTCTGGCCATCGAGCGGAAACGCCATCGAGCCGGACACGTCGAGACAGAACACGATGCGCTTCGAGCTCGTGGGAATGCCGTAGAACGAGACCGTCTTGCCTTCGTCGCCGGGCTCGGCCGCAACCGCGACACCCTTCCTTTTCTCGGGCGGTTTCCACGTGGCCGCGTTGGTGCCCCACCACGTCTTCCACGCCGCAGCGTCGGGCGCAAGTCGCTTGCCCGTGAGCGCCTCAAGCGCATCGACCACGTCGTCTTTGAGGCGACCTTGTTCTGCTTCGAGTTGCGCGATCAGCATCTCGACCGATTGCTTCTTCGGCAGCTGTCCGAGCTCCGCGATGACCGCGGCGCGCACCTGCCAGCGCTCGTCCTTCAGACGCACGGCCAGCAGCTCGTAAGCGCCCTCCGGCCTCGTGCGGCAACGGATGCGGATCAATTCCGCGAGGACGAACGGATCTTCTTCTTTCGCCAGCGCGGCGTCGAACAGCGCGTTTCCGCTCTCATCGCGCAGATGCCCGAGGATCCCGACGCAACGCAAACGCTGTCGCCAGTCCTTGTGCTTCAGGCCGCCTGCGAGCGCGGCGTACGGCTTCCCGCGCTCCGCTTCGGGCAATGCGCCGATCAGCTCCGCAATGCGCGGCAGCAGCCACGCGTGGAACTGATCCTCGCTCTGCTGCACGGAGAGCATCTGCTGCAACCGCCGACGCTGCTGCTCGTACGCCATCAGAAGCGAACGGCTCACCATCACCGAGTCCGGCGCCTTGCCGTGCTTCTTCATGTAGCGGTCGAACTGCTGCTTCTGCGTTCGATCGAGCTGCTCCTTGCTCTTCAGGAAGTCCTCGGTGTGCTCGGTGACGACCTTGTCGTACTTCACGGCAAGCTTGTCGATCGTCGTCAGCTTCGTGATCACGCCCGCAAGCGAACTGGGCGGCAGGTTCGTCGCCAACGCGTTGAACTTGTCCTGCTTGCGCTTCAGTCTCGACTCGAAGCGGAATCCCGCGAAGCGATCGCGCGGTCCCGGTGCGTTCAGGCGCTTGACCCGCTCTTTTTCTCGTTGCTCCGGCGACTTGGCCGCCTCCAGCTCTGCCTTCTTCTGCTCCTCTTCCTCTTCCTCCGGCGTCAGCTTGTCGGGCGGCGGCTTCTCCCACCCCTCAGGGTCGATGCCGCGCGTCTCGAGTTGCTTCGCCTTCGGGAGCTTGCGCCACTCCGGCCAGGTGTACGGCAGGAGCGCCACCTTGGCGGGGTCGAGGACGTCCTTCAGTTTCGGCTTGGCGGCCAGCGCCACGGTTGCCAAAAGAATGAGCAGGAAAATGCGGCGCATCACGCACGAATCTTACAATTCCTGCCGTGGCCGAATACAGGACCGTCTGCCGAATCGAGGAGTTGCGCACCGGGGAAGGGCGCCTGTTTGAGTGGGACGGCAAGCAGATCGCCGTGTTCCGACGGGACGACGGGGAGTACCGCGCGATCGACGACACCTGCCTGCATGCGGGCGGCCCGCTCCACGAGGGGGGCATCCTGGAGGGCCGCGTCGTCTGCCCCTGGCACCACTGGGAGTTCGACCTCGAAGATGGATCGTGCTCCCTGAATCCGTTCCACAAACTGACCGTCTACCGGGTGAGGGAGCGCGAGGGAGAGGTGCAGGTCGAGGTCTAGAGAACCTGCCGCCACAGCAGCCCGGCCAGGAAGAACGCCGGGAAAGCGAAAATCCCTCCCCAGAACAGGGCATCGGCGACCGCCTCCCAGAACTGCGCCGGAGTGAAGCCGCGAGTCGACAGATAGGCTCCGCCGAGGCAGGGGCCGAAGAGGCTCGTGTAGAGGATCAGGTTTCTCGTAATCACGCTGAAGCCGCCGAGCAACCCCTCGCCCGCGAGCAAGACGAGCACGAGAACCGCCCACAGGGCTACGAGCCCAGCGCCAACCGTCCATCCCTTGAGAGCCAGCATGGCGGGTCGCTACGCGCCCGGCTTGCGAAAGATCGCAAGGCGCTCCCGGCCCTCGCGCCCTTCCGCCGACTGGGTCGGAGTCGAAAAGTGCAGCAGCTCCAAATCCGCGCCAAGTACCTGTTGAATCTCGTCCTCGGAGACGCCGTACGGAGGGCCTTCCGGCTTGTGCTCGACGGGAAACAGCAGCGCTACGAGCGTCGCCCCGGGTTTGAGCGCTGTGTGGAGAGAGGCGGCATATTCCGGGCGCCGCGCGGGATCGATGGCGCAGTAGCAGGTGTATTCGACGATCGTGTCGAACGATTCGGGGTGACGCCGCCCGAGATCGAACACGTCCAGATTCTCGATCGGCGGATCCTCGGCCTGGACGGCGAAGTCGAATCCGACGGCGTCGTAGCCCTGCTCGCGCCAGTAGCCCACGTCGTGGCCGCTGCCGCACCCCGGGAAGGCGACGCGTCCCGGCGGCGGCGCTTGCGGCGACGAGAGCAAGTGCACGAACACGGGACACGGGCCGCCGAGATCCCAGCGCGCCGTTCCCTCGGCATAGCGATCGGCCCAGTACTGGGGATTCGAAACGGATTGGGGGTCGGATCCGGGGTCGGACATCCGCGCAAAGTATCACCGGTTCCGGTTGTCTGGCTGCTCCCGCTTCTATATGCTTTTCGGCCGTGGTCAAAGTGCGGATTGTTGAGGGGCCCGGAGCGGGCACCGATTTCGAAATTGACCAGGCTGCCATCCTCGGCCGCCTGGATACGAATGACATTCCGGTCCAGGACCCGAAGGCGTCCCGCGAGCACGCCAAGATCTACTCCCAGGGCTCGAAGTTCTCGATTGTCGACCTGAATTCGGTCAACGGGACGTTTGTTAACGGCGATCAGATCACCAAGCATGCACTCGAGGACGGCGACCGGATCACCATCGGCAAAGTCACGATGGTGTTCGAGAACCCCGAAGACGAGGCGCTCAAGGCCGCCGCCCCCAAGCGCAAGAGCCTCGAAGAAGCGTTCGACACCGCACGCGACGAAAAGCCGAAGGGCGGCTCCGGCGGTAGCGGGACCCCCGAGATCGTGATGGCGAGCCACAAGCCCCTGCAGTTCAGCAAGGTGCAGGCCGGCAAGCCGCTGCTCGGGTTCGACATGGACCAGCTCTCCCCCACGGGCAAGCTCGTCATGTGGGCGATCATCATCGCCGTCGTGAGCGTTCTGGCCTATCTGAGCTTCGCCCTCGTCGCCGGCGGCGGCGCCCAGTAGCCGCAACTGCCGCCTTCAGAGGTCACCGATTCGTGAACGACGGTGCCAGGCACCGTCGTTCACGAATAGTGCTTCGAGTTTTGCCGCGGCGGCGTCCCAGCTGAATCCGCGCGCGCGTTCGAGCCCTCGCGCGCCCCATTCATCGTCGTTTGCAAGGGCGGTGCGCACCGCGGCGCACCAGGCGCTTGTGTCGCCGACGGGCGCATACAGAGCGGCATCTCCACACACTTCGCGATGGGCCGGGATGTCACTGGCGACAACCGGCCGGCCGGACGCCAACGCTTCCAGCGGCACCATGCCGAATCCTTCCTCGCGAGCGGGACAGAGCACGACGCGGGCGGCAGCGATCTCGGCGCGCAAGGCGTCGTGCGACAGCCACTCGACGCCACGGCCGACTTCGTGCAGCGGCAGCTCCAATTCCGCCGCGACCGCGCGCGCCGTCGCCGCACCCTTGTGCGGCAGTCCAGGGTCGCAGACCAGCAACCAGTCGCCTGCGGCCGGCACCGGAGGCTGAAGAGCGACACCGTTGGGGATGACCGTGGCATCAACGCCCCACGCGGAACGCACGGTCTCGCTGACCGTGACGATGGTGGCTCGCGCAAACTGGCGGCGGATCATGCGTTGGCGCCAGAGCGCGCCGCCGCAGTCGTGCAGCGTGATGACCGTCGGAATGTCCGCCACCGGGTAGTGGTCGGTCAGCAGGACGTCGCCGTCGGTGGGCAATTGAAGTCGAAGCCAGCGTCGCAGCGGATCGGCGGCACGCACGGGCAGCACGCGCGTCTCGACACCGGGCGGCACGACTTCGAGACTCGTGTCCTCGGCCACCAGAAACACGACTTCGTGTCCCTCAAGAGCACCGTACAGGTGCCTCGCGCGCAGCCCCGCCCCGCCGGGCACGGCTCCGTACGAGGTCGCGTTAACGAGCAAGCGCATCGGTCCACAAGCGCTTGTAGGCGCGTGCAACGTCCTTGGGCCGGAAACGCAACAGCTCCGCGGGGCCGTGCGTCCTCACGAACGCGCGATGCTCGGTTTCGAGCGATCGCTTCCACGCATCGGCGATCTGATCCTTGCGTCGCGGATTCACCGCGATCGCGGCGCGCCCCCCGACCTCGGCCGCGCCCGTGCCTTCCGCGACGATCACGGGAACTCCACGGCCCAGCGCCTCCAACACCGGAAAGCCGAAGCCCTCCGAGCGGCTTACCAGCGCCACCGCACCCGCGTTCCGATACAGGTAGGCGAGCATCTTCGAGTCCACCTCGCCGAGGAACTCGACGCGCTCCTGCATCCCGTTGCGCTGAACGATCTTCTCCAGATACGTCCGGCGCTTCGGATCCTGCGGCCCCGCAAGGCGCACCAGCCCTTCGCATTGCGCACAACCTTCGAGCAGCGCCTCGATCGACTTGCGTCGGTCCAGACGCCCGACAAACAGCAGCGATCCGTCGTGATCGTGCTGCATCTCCTCGACGTTGGGCGCCGGGTGCGGAATCACGCGCGTCATCCGCACGGCTCCCGGGTGCACCATGCGCAACTGCTCCAGCGTCGCCTGGCTTGGCACCACCATCGCCGCACAACGCGCCATCACGCGATTCAGCCACCGCCATTGGGCCAACGCCCGGCGATTGCCCTCGAGTCGCGCGTTCACGACGAACGGCAACTCGTGGAGCGTCACGGTTACCGGCACGTGCTCCAGGTCCGGGTGCGCGAGTACGGGCGAATGAAACAGATCGATCTGCTCGGTTGCCTCGCGCAGCGCGTACGACTCGCGCCACGCCCGCGGCTTCACCGGCCCGCCGGTCGCCTTCATCCGCACGCCGACGGGCACGGGCACGTCGCGCGGCGCGAGCGCAACGATGTCGAGATCCGGCTCGTCTTTGCGCAGCGCCTCCAACACCAGCCGGATCGCCGTGCGCACTCCGCCCGGCGGCCCGGCCAACTCCGTGACATCGAATCCGATTCTCACGCGAGCACCGCCTCGTAGGCACGCTGGGTCGCACGCGCGCACTCCGCCCACGTGTACTCCGCAGCACGCGCATACCCGCGCTCGATCAGCGGCCCCCGCACCCCCTCCTCATCGATCACCCGCTCCAGCGCTCCTGCAATGGAATCGACATCCAGCGGATCGACGAGCAATGCCGCGCCCTCCGCGAGCGACCGCAACGGCTCCACGTTCGACGTCACCACCGGCACCCCGGCAGCCATCGCCTCGAGCACCGGCAACCCGAACCCCTCCAAAACCGACGGATAAACGAGCGCCGTCGCCCCCGCCAACTCCGCGCGCATGTCGGCCTCGGGCAGATGGCCCTTCCACTCGACGCCGGGTGTGACGCGGGCCAACTCGATCA
>Ga0070728_10003832_pt1 | contig 16166 bp, 14 predicted proteins | sample tdDd471_FD_66723 | JGI IMG/M metagenome (GOLD analysis project Ga0070728, IMG submission 66723) | Marine sediment microbial communities from the Atlantic coast under amendment with organic carbon and nitrate - tdDd47.1 | ecosystem: Environmental > Aquatic > Marine > Coastal > Sediment | place...
AGCTGCGCGATCTGCCGCGGCGATAGCTGGTAGACGTCGATCCCGCCGATCCGCCGCGCCACCTCTCGGATCTCCGTCTCGTCCATTACCGAGAAGGCCGTCGACAAGGCGTCGGCGAGCGTCGCGTCCGGCGCCGTAACGGTGATTCCCCGGAGTACCGGCGCCGTCCGGCCGGTGCGCGGGTCGATCAGATGGCTGTACCGGCCGGCCCGATCGAAGACCGTTCCGTATCCGCCGGAAGACGCGACCGCCCGGTCGAAGCAGTCGAGGGTCGCCAGCGAACGTACCGGGTCGGCCGGGTCGGCGACGCCGACACGCCAGGGCCGGCCGGCCCCACGGTCGCCCACCGTGCGCGTTTCGCCGAGGTCGAGGAGGGTCCGTTCCACCCCGTTGCGCCGAAGCAAATCCGCAATACGGTCGGTCACGTAGCCCTGCGCAATGCCGTTGAGGGTGATGGCCATGCCCTGGCGCGCGAAGGAGATCTCCCGTGGCTCGACCCTGACGCCCCGCCAGTCGACCAGCGGCATCAGGTCGGATACCTGAGGCAACACATCGGTGCCCGAAGCCGCGAAATGATCGCGGTAGCGCCGCCAGAGCGGCTGCACCGTCACGTCGAAGGCACCGCCGCTCGCCCGGCTGATCTCGCCCGCTCTGGCCAGCAGCTCGACGAGTTCGATCGGCGGGTCCGGCAGCCGGCCGGCCCTGTTCAGTTCGACGACGGCGGAATCCAGGCGGTACAGGCTGAAGATCGCTTCCAGTCGCTCGAGCTCCCGCACCGCAAGCCCGATCAGCCGGCGTGCTTCCGCGCGGTCCGGGTGCAGCAGCCGGATCGAGGCCCGGGCCCCCAATGCGACACCCCGCCAGACGCACGGCTCGACATCTCCTCCCTCTGCCCGCAGGCCGCCGGGCAGCAGCGCGACACCGGCCGCGGCCGCCGCGATCGAGAGGAAGCGACGGCGCCCGCAGGTCGAAGCGGCGGTGTTGGTTCGTTGAGGTGACGTCATGATCCGATCCCTATTGGTGGGCGGGGGCGGTGGGTGCCGACGCCAGCCCGCCGTCGGCACCGAGGATGAGGTTCTCCGGCACCTCGCCGAAGCGGTAGATCGCGCCGCCATGGACGACCCGGAACCGCTCGGCGGCAGCCCGGTCGGCGAACGGGACCACCTCGCGGGCACCCATGCCGCCGACCGCCGTGCTGCCGACGACGAACACTGCGTCGTGCGCCAGGACCCAGGCGCCCGAGAGCGGCTCGCGTCCGTCGGTCGAGCGCCCCATGTCGCTGACGTACAACGCCACGACGGTCCGCGGCTCGCCCGGCAGGATGGTGAACGCCAAGGCGTCGCGCACCGAGGTGAACCACAGCGGCTCGCTCTGCCCGCGCAGGAACACCTGCCCCTTCGGGCCGGGGTGCTCGGCAACCGCCATGCCGCAGAAGTAACCGACCGAGTCCGGTCCCGGCTCGCGCGGCGTCGGCAGGGTCGAGACCTGTGCGCCTTCTCCGCAGGCCGCCAGCCCGAGCAGGGCAGTGAGCGCCAGCAGCGTCGCCCGCACGGACTTCATGGATGCCTCCTGTTGAAAACCGCCACACCGGCCGCCAGCGGCAGCACGATCCAGCCGGCCAGCGCGCCGTACAGCACGGCGACCGGCAGGCTGCCGGCGTCGCCCGGCGCGCTCATGCCGGCGAGCAGCGCCGCCGCACCGTCGCCGCTCAGGTTGATCAGCCGGTACACGTCGGCCGGATTGAAGAGCAGCAGGAAGTCGAGAACGCCGCCGCTCAGCACCGTCCCCTGGTCGAGCACCAGGACGCCGAGCAGCGCGGAATCGTAGAGCAGCACGAAGAACAGCCAGAGCCCGACCGCGAGGCCGGCCGCGGTCGGCCGCTCGCGCACCACGATGCTGGCGAGGCTGCCGAGCGCGACGAACGCGACACCCAGCATGACCGACGTCGCGATCAGCCCGCCGTAGGCCCGCCAGGCCTCCGCATCGGCCGGCACCGTCGCGGCCAGCAGCACGCCGGCGGCGCCGTACCCGGCGACCGTGGCGATCGCCAGAGTCGCGCCGTGGCCGAGGAACTTTCCGACCACCACCTGCCAGCGCGCCACCGGGTGTGCCAGCAGCAGCAGCAAGGTACCGCGCTCGGCCTCGCCCACGATCGCGTCGAACGACAGCAGCAGCGCCAGCAACGGCACCAGGAAGATGGTCAGGCTGGCGAGGCTGACCACCACCACCGCGACCGGCGACGCGCCGACGGTTCCGGTCGGGGCGCTGCCGAGCAGCACCAGGCTGAGCGCGAGGGCGGCCAGGATCAGCGTGGTCGCGGCGGCCCAGCGGTTGCGCAGGCCGGCCCGGACCTCCTGTCCGGCGATCACCATCAGGGCGTTCACGAGCCTTCTCCTCGGGTCAGATGACGGTACAGGGCCTCCAGGCCCGGGCTCTCGATCTCGACCTCATCGATAACGTCCCGCAGGGCGTCGAGGGCATGGATCACGTCGGCCCGGTACGCCGGGTCGACGGCCAGCTCGAGGCGCTCGGGATCGCGCGCCAGCACCGTCGCCCACGCCGAGACGGCATCGAGCACGCGCTGCGTCGTGCAGTGCCGGACCGTCAGGCGGAGCCGGGCGGGAATCGGTGCCCGGCGCCGCAGCGTGGCCACGTCGCCGGCCGCGATCAGGCGGCCGCGGTGCAGCATCGCCACCCGGTCGACCTCGCGCTCGATCTCCGCGAGCGCATGGGTCGAAAGCAGCACCAGCGCACCCCGCCCACGCAGCTCGGCGATGGTCTCGTAGACCTGGCGACGGGAGTCCGGGTCGAGCCCGGAGGTCGGTTCGTCGAGCAGGAGGATGCCGGGCTCGCCGATCAGCGCCTGTGCCAGGCCCAATCGTTGCCGCATGCCCTTCGAGTAGGTGCCGACCCGGCGATCCGCCGCCTCGGCCAGCCCGACCCGGTGCAGTATCTCCGGATTGGCCTTCAGCGGCGCGTTCTTGAGCCGCGCGTAAAAGGCCAGCAGTTCGGTGCCGGTCATCGCCGCGTGAAACGCCACGCTCTCCGGCAGGAAGCCGAGCCGGGCGCGAACCCGCGCACCGTGCCGCCCCGCCGGGTCCTCGCCGAGCACCCGGACCGTCCCGGCAGTCGGCCGGATCAGCCCGAGGATCAGCTTCATCAGCGTCGTCTTGCCGGCGCCGTTGTGCCCGACCAGCGCCACGGTCTCGCCGGCGTCCGCCCGCAGGCTGACGTCGTCGAGGGCCGACAGGCGGCCGTAGGAGCGGGAGACATGCTCCAGGGAGATTGTCGGTGTCATGGCTCGGACCTTCCGATGTCCGGCGCCGCCATCAGCGGCGCGGTGTCGACCACCCCGCCCGGGTACAGCGCCGGCAGGCGGGCCTGGGCGAAACGCAGCACGGTGACCGCCGGGCTGTTGATCAGCAGCTTGGCCTGCGGGTGCCGCCACAGCAGGTCGTCGACGATGTCGTTCGGGCGGTACTCGCGGTCGGCGATGCCGTCGCCGTCGAGGTCGAAGGCCGGGTTGTCGCTCCAGTAGTTCCCGCGCCCCTCGTGCGCCCAGACCACCCGGCGGGTTCCGACGTACTTCACCTGCGTCCGGTTGCCGACGAAGGCGTTCCCGGCGATCCGGTTGCGCTCCGATCCGGCGGTGAAGTGGATGCCGATGGGGCAGCCCTCGAAGCGGTTGCCTTCGATCCGGTTGCGGTGCGCGTTGTAGATGAACAGGCACTTGCCGGCGCTATCGCGCACGAGGTTGCCGGTGATCCGCGACCTGTTGACGTAGTTCATCAGCAGACCGTGCTCGCGGTCGCCGATGCTGACGTTGTCGCGGACCTCGAGGTTGTCGGAGAACATCAGGGCCCACGCGGCGTGATTGCCGGTCGAGCGGTTGCCGACGATCCGGCTGTCGTGGGTGTACATGTAGTGGATGGCGAACCGCAGGTCGGCGAAGCGGTTGCCTTCGAAAGTGTTGCCGCGACTGGTGTTGACGAAGATGCCGTCGCGGCCGTAGCGGATGTCGTTGCCGATCACCGCAGCGCCCGGCGCGTTCCAGATCGACACCCCGTTCCCGGCCTCGGACATCCGCAGGTCGCGACGGCCGAGGATGACGTTGCCTTCGACCCGCGAGCCGGCGGCGCCGTGCAGGTAGACGCCGAACAGGTTGCCCTCGAGCCGGTTGCCGACGATCGCGGCGCGCGCGGCGGTCCGGGTGACCAGCACCGCCGAGTCCATCGCCGGGACGTCTGTGCCGGAGCCGCGGATGGTCAGGCCGGCGACCCGCACGTCCGGGGCGGTCACCGTGATCACGCTGCCGGCACCCGACCCCTCCAGCACCGCCCCGCGGTCGCCGACCAGCGACAGCGGCCTGTCGATGACCACCGGGCCGTCGTGTCGCCCTGCCGCCAGGCGTACCACGTCGCCCGGCGCTGCCGCCGCGACGATTGCCGCCAGGTCGGTTCCGGCCGGTACCAGCCGCTCCCCGGCCCCGGCCGGCGCCGCCGCGGCCGAAGCCGCGGCAACCACCAGGACCAGGCCGGCGAGAAGCGGACGCTTGCTCGACAGCAGCCGTCTCATGTCGTCACGCCGCCCGCGGCTCGACGAGCATGCGGCCCTTCATCTCCATGTGCAGGGCGTGACAGAACCACTGGCAGTAGAACCAGTGAACGCCCGGCCGGTCGGCGGTGAAGGTGATGGACGCGGTCGCCTGCGGCGGCACCTCCATGGCCACGCCGTGGTTGGTCATGGTGAAGCCGTGGGTCAGGTCCTCGACCTCGTCGAGGTTGGTGACGTAGACCGTCACCTCGTCGCCCTGCTTGACCGTGAACTTCTCCAGGCTGAACGCCGGCGCGACCGAGTACATGTAGACCCGCACCTTGTTGCCGTCGCGGATCACGTCGGCCGCTTCATCGAGCACCACGCCGTCGGCCGCCGCCTGCTTCTTGGCGTCGTCGAATTGTGGGTCGTTGCGGTCCCAGACATGGACCGGGTTGACCTTGGAGCGGTGGACGATGGTGGCGTCATGCGGCTCGGCGAAGCTCGGCCCGTCATGCACCAGCTTCATCTCGTCGCCGGAGATGTCGATCAGCTGGTCGCACTCCGGCTTCAGCGGGCCGACGTTCAGGAACCGGTCCTTGGAGAACTTGTTCAGCGAGATCAGCCACTTGCCGTCCGCCTCCTTGGTTTGGCCCATGGAGGTGTGGTTGTGGCCGGGCTGGTAGTGCACATCGAGCTTCTGGACGATCGGGTCGACGTCCTTGCCGGCGAACTTCTGGATCGCCTTCTCGATGTTCCACTTGCAGATCTGGCTGTCGATGAACAGCGTGGTGTAGGCGTTGCCGCGGCCGTCGAAGGCGGTGTGAAGCGGGCCGAGACCCAGTTCAGGCTCGGCGACGATGACGCCGCGCGGCTCGATCTTGTCCTCGAACAGATCGTCGAACCGGCGCACGTCCATGACGCTGACGGTCGGCGACAGCTTGCCGTTGGCGACCACGTGGATGCCGTCGGGGGCGGTGTTGATGCCGTGCGGGCTGTTCGGGATCGGGACGTAGCGGGTGTAGCGCGAGCCATGCCGGCCATCGAGCACCGGCACGCCGTTGTACTCCTTGTAGTCGCCCTTCTTCACCGCCTCCTCGATACGGGCGATGTTGAAGATCACCACCCAGTCCTGCTCGGCCGCGGTCATCTCGGCGAGGTTGACGCCGCCCTCGGAGTTGTAGCTGGTCGAGAAGCAGTACTTGCCCTGGTAGTCGGCATCGACATTGTCCAGGTTGCCGTCGACCATGACCTGCCAGGCGATCTTCATGGTGTCGCCGTCGATGGCGGTGAAGATGCCGTGGTATTTGCCGGGCTCGTCCAGGATCGAGCCGTCGTTCGGCAGCGGCAGCCGATCCTCGCCGTTGGCGAACACGTAGCCGGTGCGCGGGTACTTCTGCACGCGCAGGCCGTGCACCGCCTCCATGTTCGGGATCTCGATGATCTTGTCGCACTTCATGACGTCGCAGCGCACCCGCGCGACCCGCGAGTTCGCCTTGTCGTTCATGAAGACGTAGCGGCCGTCGTAGGTGCCGTCGGTGAACGACATGTGCGGGTGGTGCAGGTCGCCGTTCAGGTACACGCCGCCCTGCTTGGCCAGGAACTCCCTGGTCTCGGGCAGCAGGCCCTCAGTCAGGATCTTCCGGCTCTCATTGGTGGCGCCCCAGCCGGTGGCGCTGCAGCGGTTGAACACCGGCACCCGCATCAGCTCGCGCATCGACGGCAGGCCGACGATCCTGAGCTCGCCGGACTGGCCGCTCGAGAAGAACACGTAGTACTCGTCGAGCTCGCCCGGCCCGACCTCGGCTTTCTGGACGGCCGCCTGGGCCGCACCCGGCGCCAGCAACGCGCCGCCCGCGAAGCCCGACGCGCCGGTGAGCCCGGCCAGCGTCGCCGCCTTCGCGGTGGTCCCCAGCAGGTCGCGCCGGCTGACGCCCGTGGCTTGATCGATCATCTTGGCCATGTCGGATCCCCTTTCAGTGGCCGTTGTCGTGAACTAAGGCTTGTCGGCTGCGATGCGCGGCCGGTCGGCCGGCCGTGCGCCGAGGCTCGGCGATGCCATCGCCGCCCGCTTCTCCCGCTTCAGCCGCTTCTGGATCACGACCGGGCATTTGCGATCGTGGCGGTACAGGACCTGGCAGTGCAGGCAGGAGATGCATTCGTTGGGATTGATGTGCCCTTCCGGGTGGATCGCCTCGACCGGGCACTCGTTGAAGCAGCGCATGCAGGGGTTCCCGCACTCGCGGTAGCGCTTCAGCCAGTCGAACATCCGCATCCGGCCCGGGATCGCCAGGGCGGCCCCGAGCGGGCACAGGTAACGGCAGAAGAACCGCTCGACGAACAGGCCGGCGCCCAGCAGCGCCAGGGCGAAGGCGACGAACCACCACTCGCGCATGAACCGCAGGATGATCGCGGTCTTGAACGGCTCGATCTCGGCCAGCCGCTCGGCGGTCGCCAGCGAACTCAACGACACCCCGAACAGAACCAGGAAGATGACGTACTTGATCGGCCACAGCCGCTCGTGCACCGCCCACGGCACCTTGAGCTGCGGCACCTTCAGCAGCTTGGCGCCGCGGTTCGCGAGCTCCTGCAGGGCGCCGAACGGGCACAGCCAGCCGCAGAACGGCCCCCGCCCCCAGAACAGCAGGGCCGCCGCGACCGAGAACCACAGGATGAAGATCAGCGGGTCGACCAGGAAATGCGACCACTGGAAGTCGGTGCGCAACGAGTTCAGGAACGCCAGCACGTTGACGATCGAGAGCTGCGCCTGCGCCACCCAGCCCAGCCAGAACAGCGTCATCGCCAGGTAGCCGAGCCGGATCCGGTCGAACAGCTTCTCGCGCTTCACCAGCACGTCCTGGAAGAAGAAGATCCCGGTCAGCGCCGCCAGCATGGCGCCGAGCACCGCGATCGAGACGACCTTGCTGCGCCAGATTCGCTGCCAGAGCGGAACCGCCGACTCGCCCTCCGTCGCGACGGTCTGTCCGGCTGCGGCGGCCGGCGGGACCGACGCCGCCGGGGCCGCTGCGGCGACGGCCGAAGCCTTCGGCTGCACCGTCCTGGCGTAGGGGTCGGGCAGGCGGTAGTCGAGCACGAAGCTGGTGAACGCCTTGTCGAGCGCCCCCGTGGCGCGCTGCACCAAAAGCTGCAGGCTCCAGGTCTCGGCCGGCTCGAACTGCACGCCGGCCGGCACCCGGAACAGTGCGATCTCCTTGAAGCGCGGGGCGCCGGCGGCCGCGAGGTCGGCGATCCGCTCGTGCTGCTTGTCGCGGAACCGGATGGTCTCGGTGCCTTGCGTCACCTCGATGCGGTCGAACACGCCGCCGCGTACGTAGCCCGATCCCTTGAAGGAATAGCGGCCTTCGCCCATCACCAGGATCGCCGCACCGCCCGGCCCCAGCCGCTTGCGCAACCGGTCGTACCCGACGTCGCCCAGCAGGCTGCGGCCGATCGCCGGCTGAGAGACCAGGGCGACGTACAGGTCTACGAACCGGTCCGACGGTTCGCCCTTCTCGGGCCGGCCGGCGGCCTTGCGGTTGCCCGACCTTTCGAAGGCGGAATTGACGTCGCCGACCGAGACCCGCAGCCGCCGCACCGCGCCGTTGCCGAGCAGGGTGTCCCAGTCGGTGGTCTCGCCGCCTACGGGGTCGACCACGCGGTGCGGGCCGATATCGGATGCGGCACCGGCATCGCCGAGTACCCGCTGGGCCATTCTGCCGGCCGAGCGGATGATGGTGTCGCCGATCACCAGCACGGTGACCGTCGCCCCCGACACGATGTCGACCTCCGGCGCCGACTCGCCGCGCGCCGCCGCCTGTAGCGGGTTGAAGCCGATCAGCCCGGCGATGTAGCCCTCGATGCGCTCCTGCGGGATGCCGATCAGCACGATCGGCTCGTGGTGTTCCACCAGCTTGGCACCGACGACGGTGCCGGACGGGTCGAGGCCGACCAGCGTGTGGATCGGCTTGCCGGAATAACCGGCCGTCCCGACCACGTCGGAGGTCAGGTAGGCGTAGCCGACGACCTTGCCGTCCTTCAGCGCCGGCGCCAGCGGTGGCGAACCCTCGGGATCCCCGAAACGCTCGGCGCCCGGCACCAGCGTGCCGGCGTCGACCTGCGGCAGGAACCGGCCGAGCAGCGGTTCCGCCCGCACCGGTGCGACCGACAGGACAAACAGCGCGATCGCAAGCAGAACGCTACCCGTGCGGACGAGCGGGTTGCGGCGCCCAGTCCTCAACTGCTTGATCTGACAGATTTTATTCATCACCGCTCCAGGTCCATGCGCTCCGGGGGAGGGCCGAGACGGGACGAACCTATGGCCGGCAGCAGCGCGGGATGTTGCGCAAGATCAATTTCCCAGAGCGATTTCGGTGCGAGCCTGCCGGACAGCTGGAAATTGAGCCCATGGCACACCCATGACCCGCTTGAGCGTCCAACCACCGACCCGCGTCGCAACCATGGCGGAGCTGGTCGGCATCGCCCACGCGATCGAGACCGAGGCGGTGCGCTGCTATGACCGCCTCGCCCGCGAGATGCACCGGCGCGGCGAGCACGAAACCGCCGAGGCCTTCGAGGCGATGGGCCGGGAGGAGGATGCCCACATCGCCGCGGTCGACGGCTGGGCCCGCCGCCTCGGGGAGCCCGCCCCGGACGACGACCGGTTCCGCTGGCGGCTGCCGGTCGAACTAGCCGCGAGCTGGGACGAGGTCGCCGGCAGCGCGCTTCTGACGCCCTATCGCGCCTACGCGATCGCCGTCGACAACGAGCAGCGCGCCTTCGCCTTCTATGCATACTTGGTCGCCGCGGCGGAGGACCCGGCGATCGCCCGCGAGGCCGAGGCGCTGGCGCGTGAGGAGCTGCGGCATGCGGCGATCCTGCGGACCTGGCGCCGGGCGGCGTGGCGCAAGGAGCGGCGGGAGAGCGGCAGCGACGTCGACCCGGTCGAAACGCTCGCGGACCTGAACCGCCTGATCGACGCCGCCGAGGCCGAAACCGCGGGCTGCCACCGCTTGCTGGCTGAGCGGCTGCGGGCCGCCGGCGACACGGAAAGCGCGGCCCTGCTCGACGAGCTCGCAGGCGAAGCCGCCGCCCGCGCGTCCGCGCCGCCGCCGGCCGGCTGCGGGGCCGAGGAATGCCGGACCCGGCAGCCGGTCGGCCTGCTGCATGCGGCGCAGCGGCCTCTCGAGCGGCTGTGCGACGTGCTGGAAGCAACCCTCCTGGCCACGCCGGATCCGGAGATGCTGTCGCTTGCCGAGCAGGCGCTCGACAGCGTCGTCGCGCGGATCGCGCGGATCGGCCGGCGCCTCGAGGCGGCCGACCGGCCGGCCCCGCCGGAGAATTGAGAAACCCGCCGGCTGTTTGTCCTGGAACAAACCGCCGGTCCCCAATTGTCGGTACGACCGGCTCAACGCCCGTGTGGCGGGATCACCGAAATCCGAAACTCAGGAAGGGATATCGACAATGCGCAAGCTCGTCATGATCGGCGCTCTCGCCGCGGTCGTGGGAGCCGCCGCCGCGACCACCGGCGCCGCATCGGCCGCCGAAATCGAGGTCAAGATGCTGAACCGGGGTGCGGCCGGCATGATGGTGTTCGAGCCGGCCTTCGTGAAGGTCGCGCCCGGCGACACCGTCCACTTCGTCGCGGTCGACAAGGGTCACAACGTCGAGTCGATCGACGGCATGCTGCCCGACGGCGCACAGCCGTTCGCCGGCAAGTTCAACGCCGATCTGGCGGTCACCTTCGAGAAGCCCGGCGTCTACGGCTACAAGTGCAAGCCGCACTACGGCATGGGGATGGTCGGGCTGGTCGCGGTCGGCGACCCCGTGAACGCCGACGCCGCCAAGGCCGTCCGGCAGTCAGGCAAGGCCAAGAAGGTGTTCGCCGGCCTGTTCGAGAAGCTGGCCTCGACCACCACCGCTGCCAAGTAGCGCCGGCGGTCGCGGCCGGCCGGTCCGACGGTCGATGCCTTCGGGTGTACGGAGCCGCAAGCGCGGCTCCACCGCCGGGCTCAATCCTCTGGCCTGCCAAGGAGAAACGATCGATGCAGCTCGCCGACGCCGATCCGATCGCTACCGTCGAGACGCCGTCGAAGCCGGTCCCGGTCGGCATCCTGACCGTGTCCGATCGTGCGAGTGCCGGCGTCTATGCCGACGCAGGCGGTGCCGCGGTCGCCGACGCCTTGGACGAGATCCTCGTCACCCCCTGGCGGGCCTGCGTCCGGCTGGTGCCGGACGACCGTCCGGTCATCGAGCGGGCTCTCATCGACCTGGCAGACCGGCAGCGATGCCCGTTGATCGTCACCACCGGCGGCACCGGACCGGCCCCGCGCGACGTCACGCCGGAGGCGACCGAGGCGGTCTGCCAGAAGCTGCTGCCCGGCTTCGGCGAACTCATGCGGTCGATCAGCCTGCGGCATGTTCCGACCGCGATCCTGTCGCGCCAGACGGCGGGCATCCGGGGGGCGTCCCTGATCGTCAATCTCCCGGGACGCCCGGCGGCGGTCCGCGAGTGCCTGCTGGCGGTGTTCGGCGCGATCCCCTACGGAATCGACCTGATCGGCGGGCCCAGGCTCGATACCGACCCGACGGTCGTGGCGGCGTTCCGTCCCGGCGAGCCGCGCCCGGACGCAGAGACGACGGAGGCCCAGCGATGACCGCGCTTTACCCCGAGGCGACCTGGCTCGAGCTGGTCTCGACCCACGAGACGACGTTCGAGCGGCTGGTGGCCCACGACCCGAAGATCGCGAAGTTCGGCCGCGTCCTGGGCGACGAGCGGGTGGCCGACCGGCTCACCGTCCAGGACGTCGCGCGCATGCTGAACCTGCCGGCCCCCACCCTGCTGGCTGTCGCCGCCGGCAGCGCCGTGGACGAACCGCCGATCCGGGCGGCGCCGGATCCGGTGCGCGACGCCGAACGGTCGGATGCCTCGATGCAACGGGTGCCGCTCGACCTTCGGCCGGTGTTCGCCGACGGTCACGAGCCGCTGGCCCTGATCCTGGACGAGATCGAGCGCCTGCCGGACGGCGCCGCCCTGGTGATCGACGCGCCGTTCCATCCAATGCCGCTGCGCCGGCTGCTCGAAGGACGCGGCTACGACAGCACTGCCCGGCAGATCGCGGCGGACCACTGGCGCGTCGCCTTCTGCCGGACAGGGTCGGAGACCTAGTCTCGGATCGGCGCTCAGGCCACCATTCCGGCCCCGGCCACGCCGTGGACGAAGCCGTTGGCGAACGGCACGTCCGGGTACAGGCGTGCCAATGCTCGGTGACCCTCCGACACCTCGCAACGGCCGTCGAGCACGTCCCGGAACACCCGGGCGACCGCGACCATGTCGCAGCGCTGCGGCGACAGGCGCAGCGCCCCGACCCCGGCCTCGGCGAGCGCGCGCGCTTCGCCAAGCAGGTCCGCGCAGGTATGGGACAGGGTCTGCACGCCATTGACCGCGAGGAACCCGTCGCCATCGAGCGTGCGCACCGGCAGCCCATCGGGATCCTTCCCGCAGACGAACCGGCAGTTGTCCTTCGCCAGGCCGTGCAGGCGGGCGTGATAGCAGCGTGCCGAGATCGCCAGAGGCACCCGGCCGAAAGCGAACACCTCGACGGTAACGCCCGGCAACGTGGCGGCGATCGTCCGGATCGACGGCAACGGCAACTCCGGCGGCAACGACAGTCGGCGGGCACCGCGCTCGGCGAGCCAGGTCGCGGTCGCCTCGTTGTAGACGTTGACGAACGGCCCGACCGCGTGCGGCCGTCCCTGCAGGTATCGCAGGCAGGTCAGGTCGTTGGCCTCGACCATGAACTCGCCGCTCTCGGCCAGTTCCGCCGCCTGGCGCCGCTCCCGCGGCAGCGAGATCAGGATGGCCGATCCGAGCAACACCTGCTTGCCGGCCGCGATCAGCCGCTCAGCGACGGCGGGCAGATACTCCGCGAAGAACGGCGCGCGCTTGGAGCAGACGGTCTCGCCGAGCACCACCGTGTCGATCTCGGCTTCGTCGGCGATCCGGAAGTAGAAGTCGCGCCAGTCGTCCGGCTGCCAGTGGTAGAGCACAGGTCCGAGCGTGAGTTGCATGGAGGTCTCCTCGGCGGCCGGGGCAGTGGACGGACACATCAGCGCCAGGTCTTGCGGTAGGCGCCGGTGGTGGTCGCCTGCCCCTCGGTCAGGTCGGCGAGGGCGGCGGTATCGATCTCGCGACCGGCGGCCAGGGCGGCCAGCGCGTCGCGGAAGCCGCCGACCACCCGCTCGGTGTAGGCGCGGCTGCGCTGCCGGCCCTCGATCTTCAGGGCCGTCACCCCGGCCTCGCGCAAAGCCGGCAGCAGGGTCGCGGCATCGAGGCTGACCGGATCCTCGAACAGGTATCCGGCCCCGCGGTCGGTGGCGAACCGGCCCTTGCACAGCGTCGGGTAGCCGGCGGCCTCGTCGGGACCGAAGGCGTTGACCGTGAAACGGCCGAGCCGCGAGAGCATCCTGCCGTCGCGCTCCTCGTAGCTCACATGGCCGGCCGGCGAGCACACCCCCTGCATGTTGGGCGACTGGCCGGTCGCGTAGGACGACAGCGAGCACCGGCCCTCGGCCATCACGCACAGCCCGCCGAATACGAACACCTCGGTCTCGCAGTCGATCTCGCGGACGATCGCTGCGATCTCGGGCACGCTCAGCACCCGCGGCAGCACCACCCGCCGGACCCCGAACGCCTCGACATAGAAGGCGATCGCATCGGGGTTGGCGGCCGCCGCCTGCACCGAGACGTGCAACCGCTGGCCGGGGTGCCGCTCGGCCGCGTAGGCCAACAGGCCGAGGTCGGCCAGGATCAGCGCGTCGGCGCCGGCGGCGACCGCCTCGTCGACGGCACGGTGCCAGAGCTCGAGCGCGCCGGCCCGAGGGAAGGTGTTGACGGCGACCAGCACCCTGACGCCGCTGCGATGGGCGTGCTCGACGCCGGTGCGCAACTCGTCGCGACTGAAGTTCAGACCCGGGAAGTTCCGGGCGTTGGTCTCGTCGCGGAACCCGCAGTACACCGCGTCGGCTCCCGCCGCGACCGCGGCCTTCAGGGCGGCCGGCGTCCCGGCTGGGCAGATCAGTTCCACGAGCGGCCCTCCGTCCGGTGGACGGCGCCCCGCCCGAACGCCGTGCGGACCCGGCGCACCGCCCGGTCCAGCGGGTCGGCGGCCGGGCCGAACGGCGACAGGGCGACCCGGCGCAGGTCGATGCAGGCGTCGTCGACGGCGTTCCGCAAGGCGAGCAGCGCCTCCATGTCGCCCTCCACCTGGAGGCTTCGCGAGAAGAACAGGGCGTCGCCGTCGAACGCCCCGTCCACCATGCCGAGCAACGCGCCCAGCGGCCCGGCGATCCGCACATCGAGATCGCCCGGCAGTCGGCGTACCGGGGTGACCCTCGGGGTCGTCGGTCGCGGCTCGAGCACGAAGGCGAACGGCAGGTCCGTCGGGTCGAGGCCGAAGCGCTTGGCGGCATGCGGGCCGAGACGCTCGAACAACCCGGGGTACCGGTCGCGGATCCGGGCCACCAGCATGGCCAGCGGCGGCTTCAGCAGCAGCAGGGGCAAGGGGCGCAGGGCGGCGGCGACTGGCGCCGGGACTTGCGGCACGACCGATCCAGCGGGTTGCATGCGGTGACCTCCCGGCAATCGGATACCCGGTCCCGGCGTCGCCCGTATTTGCGCTGGCGCAAAGAACGCCGCGATGGCTCGCGCAACTCATCGGGCTCCGAGCGCCCCTTGAGGAGTCAATCGTGCTGCGTCGCGAGTTGCCATCGTTCCGCGACCTGCGCGACTTCGTCTCCCATCTCGATGCCAAGGGTCAGCTGGTACGCGTCCGCGAACCGGTCTCGGTCGTTCACGAGGCCACCGAGATCCACCGTCGTGTCCTGGCCGAGGGCGGGCCGGCGATCGTCTTCGAGCGCCCGGTGCGGGCCGACGGATCGCCGTTCGACATGCCGATGCTCGTCAACCTGTTCGGCACGGTCGAGCGGGTGGCCTGGGGGCTCGGGATAACGCCCGGGTCGCTGCCCGACCTGGGCGAGGCCCTGGCGGAACTGCGCGAGCCGCATCCGCCGCAGGGGCTGGACGACATCTGGCGCAAGCTGCCGCTGGCGCGCGCGGCGCTGTCGATGCGACCGCGCGGAACCGGCTCGGCGCCGGTGCAGCGCCGGATCGCGACCGGTGCGTCGGTCGACCTCACGCGCCTGCCGGTCGCCACCCACTGGGCCGGCGAGCCGGCGCCGCTGATCACCTGGCCGCTGGTCGTCACCCGGCCGCCCGGCCCGTCTTCGGTGGACGAGGGCAATGTCGGGGTATACCGGATGCAGGTGCTGGGCCGGGACCGGGCGCTGGTCCGCTGGCTGCCGCATCGCGGCGGCGCCCGCCATCATCACCAATGGCGGGCCGAGGGGCGCGACATGCCGGTGGCGATCGTCGTCGGCGCGGATCCGGCGACCGTTCTGGCGGCCGTGCTGCCGTTGCCGGAGAACCTGTCGGAGCTGCGGTTCTCGGGCCTGCTGCGGGGCGAGCGGCCACGGCTGACGCCGTGCGCGACGGTACCGCTGATGGTGCCGGCGGATGCCGAGATCGTCATCGAGGGCATCGTGCCGGTCGACGAGACCGCGCCGGAGGGCCCGTACGGCGACCACACCGGATACTACAACTCGGTCGAGGAGTTCCCGGTCGTCCGGGTCACCGCGATCACCGCGCGCCAGGACCCGATCTACCTCTCGACCTACACCGGTCGGCCACCGGATGAGCCGTCGCGCATTGGCGAGGCGCTGAACCCGTTGTTCCTGCCGCTGGTCCGCCGCCAGTTCCCGGAGATCGTCGATCTCTGGCTGCCGCCGGAGGCCTGTTCCTACCGCATCGCGGTCTGCTCGATCGCCAAGCGCTATCCCGGCCACGCGCGGCGCCTGATGCTCGGGCTGTGGTCTGCGCTGCCCCAGCTCGTCTACACCAAGCTGCTGATCGTCGTGGACCCGGACGTCGACGTCCGCGACTGGGCCGACGTCATGTGGGCGGTCTCGACCCGTTCGGACGCCATGCGCGACCTCGTGACCCTCGCGGACACACCGATCGACTACCTGGACTTCGCGTCGCCGAAGCCCGGCCTGGGGGGCAAGCTCGGGATCGACGCGACCGACAAGATCGGCGCCGAGACCGATCGGGAGTGGGGGCGGCCGGTGAAGATGCCGCCCGAAGTCGTGGCGCGGGTCGACGCGTTGTGGCCGACACTCGGTCTGACCGGCAGGAGCTCGGGATGACGGCGCAGCGACGGGTCGTGGTGGGAATCAGCGGGGCGTCCGGTGCGGCGATCGGCGTCCGGGTCGTCGAGCTGCTCGCCGACGCCGGCATCGCCGTGCATCTGGTGGTGTCGACGGCGGCCGAACGGACCCTGCGCCACGAGGTCGGCGAAGAGGCCTTCCCCCGGCTCGCCGACCTCGCGGCCGTGATGCACCCGGTGGAGGACGTCGGCGCGACGATCGCCTCAGGGTCGTTCCGGACCCGGGGCATGATCGTCGCGCCGTGCTCGGTCCGGACCCTGTCGGCGATCGCCGCCAGCGCCGCGGACAACCTGCTGGTCCGGGCCGCCGACGTGCACCTCAAGGAGCGCCGCCGGCTGGTGCTGATGGTGCGC
>Ga0070728_10003833_pt1 | contig 16166 bp, 7 predicted proteins | sample tdDd471_FD_66723 | JGI IMG/M metagenome (GOLD analysis project Ga0070728, IMG submission 66723) | Marine sediment microbial communities from the Atlantic coast under amendment with organic carbon and nitrate - tdDd47.1 | ecosystem: Environmental > Aquatic > Marine > Coastal > Sediment | place...
AAGGTTGTTTGCTTCTACATGTAGGTAAACTTCACTTTTTGTATATGGAACACGCTCAACTTCTGTATCTTTTCCTTTATAAGTCTTAATCAAAACCAATGAACTCTCATCTTTCATTAGTTTAAAGTGATTTCGATTACTCCGATAAATCACTAAGCCGGCTTGTTCATTCTCATTTATTGCTTTAAATACCATTTTCGTCACCACCTCAAATTTATGGTGCTCAATTCGTTGGACTAAAATAGAAGCATTAACTAAGCCCTTAAGTACTTCTTTGCGAAGTTTTAATTTGAGTTCACCTTTATCAACCGAATAAAAGGTTTCTTTGGGCGTACGTACTGTATACCAATTCATCCCTAATTTATTTCCAATAAACTCATCTTTCTCGGGAGCTTTTTCAACAGGTGTCCAGGGCAAGTCGGGTCGTGTTTGGCTCATCAACACTTTACCATACCCCGGATTAAAAATTGGTGTTTGCCCTTCAAATTCAACTTTAGCTAAAAATGTTTCTCTTCCAAGTGTCGTTATGCCATCAATGCGACGTTTACCAAGCATGACACTCCACCATTCTCCTTTTTGGGTTTGAACCAAATCGCCGTGACCTATCGCATGAACCGGATAATCCTGCCCCAATTGACGATGCGATAAAACCGGGTTAACGTAATCTGAAACATAAGGCCCATTAATGGAATCACTATGATGGGCAGTGAGTGCATGATTGGTTCCTGTTCCACCTTCTGACAATAATAACATGTACTTATTATCAATCTTATATAGGTGAGGTCCTTCAGCATATACTGCATTATTGGCGTGTCCACTTGATAGGATATTTGGTTCACCAACTAAGCTTCTTTGCTCCAAATCCAGTTCCTGATTATAAACAACTGATTGATTCTTCCATTCCTGCTCTTTTCTCTTCACATTATATTGCCCTGTATAGTAGCATTTACCATTATCCCAGAAAAGAGATGGATCAATACCCGGTGCTTCAGTTAACCAAATTGGATCTGACCAAGATCCTGAAGGATCGGTAGCTGTGATGTAGAAATTCTGTTCACACCTGACACAGGTGGTGATTATATAAAACAAACCATCGTGGTAGCGGATAGTTGGAGCAAATATACCAAAGGTTTCCGGTAAGCCATTAAAATCAACCATATCGGGCCGATCAATGCCATGTCCAATTATTTTCCAATTGACCAAATCTTTACTGTGGTAGATAGGTAAGCCCGGATACCACACAAAACTTGAATTAACGAGATAGTAGTCATCTCCAACTCTACAAATAGACGGATCAGGATGATAACCTGGCAATATCGGGTTGTTAAAAGTAGTTGGACCCGATTGCCCAATCACATTTATGCAAACCATTAATCCTATTACAATATTGATTGCTTTCTCCTTCATATCAAAAACTATACAATTACCTTTTATTAGTACAAATAGCGGATGATGTCACCTATTTTACTAGCTCGAATTCTGTTTCTAAAAAGATCTCAGAACTAGTACCTACAAATACTTTGAAATCACCCGCATCAGAATCGAATTGCATTTTCTTATTCCAATACTTCAATTGCTCTTCAGTTATTGAAAAGTCAACGTTTACACTTTCGCCAGCTTTGATAAATACTTTTTTAAATGCCTTCAACTCTTTAACTGGTCGGGCAACACTGGCCACCAAGTCCTGTGTATATAACTGAACTGTTTCATTCCCATCATAATCACCTGTATTGGTAATATTAACGGAAACCTTCAATTCATTGCCCTGTTTTAATCGCTTATTTGAAATTGTTAAATCAGAATACGCATATGAAGTATAGCTTAAACCATATCCAAACTCATAAAGAGGTTTATTAGGAATATCCATGTATCGTGAAACAAATCGGTTTTTATCTCCTTCGGTATAAGGCCGACCAGTATTTAAATGATTGTAATATACCGGACATTGTCCCACATGATACGGGAAACTCATTGTTAATTTACCAGATGGGTTAACATCTCCGAATAACACATCGGCTAAGGCATTTCCCGTCTCACTTCCCGGAAACCAAGCACATAATACCGATGGGAAATTATCGTGATACCACTTCATCACCAAAGGTCGTCCTGTAAACACCACCAATATAGTTGGTTTATTCAGTTTTAAAATTTCCTCAGCCAATTCTTTTTGTTCACCAGGAAAGTCAAGCTCTGCCCGTGAAGCAGCCTCACCACTATAGCCTTGAGGTTCACCCATACACATCACAACGAGTTCTGATTCCTGAGCAGCTTTTATGGCATCATCCCAATTCCTTCTTTTTCCGGATTTACCTCTAAAACGATAGCCTTCCACCACCTTCAAATCAAAATCATCACCTAAACGATTGGTAAACCCTTCTTTAACAGTCACAAAATGCTTGCGATCGCCCCAAGCCCAGGCACCTTCAATTTCTTTAGTTTTTGCAAACGGTCCAATAAGAGCTATTGACTTTGTTTCAGGTGAAATTGGGAGTAAAGGTTTTTCCAGCTCTAAAATCGTGTCGTTCTTTAATAAAACCATTGACTTAGTCGCAATATCACGAGCTACTTTTAGGTGTTCAGGTGCACAATGAAGCTCTTTCTCTCCTTTAATATCAATGTATCGATAAGGATCATCGAATAGCCCAAGCTCAAACTTATAGCGTAAAATACGTTTTACAGATGCATCAATTTGCGTTTCATCAACTTTCCCTTGTTTAACTAACTTTTTAAGGTTTAGCACATAAGCCTGCGAAACCATTTCCTGATCCAGGGTAGCGTTCATTGCCAAAACTGAAGCTTCAGAATCGTCCTTAGCCAATCCATGAATTACTAACTCGTGAATGGAATTAAAATCAGATAAATAAATACCCTCAAATCCCCATTCATCACGTCCTACAGTTTTTAATAACCATTCATTACCAGCACAAGGCACACCATCAATTGTATTAAAACTTGGCATTAATGAGCCAATGCCCTCTTCAACTGCTGCTTTAAAAGGTGGCAAATATATTTCTCGTAAAGTACGTTCAGTAATATCAACCGTGTTGTAATCCCTTCCTGCTTCAACAGCTCCATATGCAGCAAAGTGTTTTCCACAAGCAATCATTGTATGTCTATCGGATAAATCATCACCCTGATAACCGCGAACACTTGCCCTTGCAATTAAACTAGTCAAATAAGGGTCTTCACCTGCTCCTTCAGTACACCTTCCCCATCTAGCATCCCGCGATACATCAATCATAGGCCCATTATGAAAATTAGTTCCAGACACTGTTGATTCTTTTGCAGTTATAGCACAAGATTGTTCAACTGCATCCATATCCCACGAGCACGCCAAACCCAGGTTGATCGGAAAAATAGTTCTATAGCCATGGATAACATCAAAATCGAAAAAAAGTGGAATACCCAATTTGGTTTCTTCTACGGCATACTTTTGCAATTCATAGGCTTTCACTGCGCTTTTATTACCTAGTATCGATCCTACCCAACCCTTTTTTAAATAATAAGATGGCTCACGTACATCATTGACTTCTCCTAGTTCAGTTACATCGCCCATAGGTGTGGCAATTTGATAAAGTTGACCAATTTTGTCCTCAAGCTTCATCAGTTTTAAAACAGAATCTACTTTCTGGTCAATTTGAGCCCGATTCCAGTTTGGTACATCTTTTATTGCCTTTCGGCTGAGCTCTTCCATTCGTTGATCAAAATTCTGAGCATGACCAATGCCATAAACGAAACAGAATAAGGCTATTAATATAGATTTCATATAAGTTAGTTTGCTGATATTTAGTTCCAATATTCGTCTCTTATTTCCATCATCACAGGGTATTCATCATCCGTATCATTCAACTCCTTTTTCAATTCTAACAGTTGTTGTTTGAGCTTAGATATAACCTTTGTGTATTTAGGATTTCCATATTCATTGCTTAGTTCTTGAGGATCTTTTTTAAGGTCATATAATTCCCACTCTGGAGTTGTTGGTACAATTGGACCTGAATCTTTATTAAATACATCTATTCGTTTCGCATCAGTTCCAGTCATACCTAATGTCTGTCCGTAATAAAACACCAATTTATATCTGTCGGTACGGATTCCATAATGAGCAGGAATACCATGATCCGCTAAATGCATCCAGTATCTATAATAAAAAGCATCACGCCATTGCTTATCTTTCTTACCAGACAGAATCCTTTTCATACTTTTTCCATCCATTGCTTCTGGAATATCAATTCCGGCATAATCAAGCATTGTTGGCGCAAAATCGACATTACTCACCAATTCATCAGATACTTTATTTGCTTTAACCGTTTCCGGGTATTTGATTAATAATGGCATTTTTAAAGTCTCTTCCATCATCAATCGTTTATCAAACCAACCGTGTTCTCCTAAGAAAAACCCTTGATCACCAGTATAAATAACAATTGTATTTTCATCTAAGCCTGACTCTTCTAGGTAATCCAGCAACTTACCAACATTCTCATCAACAGCAGCACAACAAGCCAGATAACGCTTCATATAAAGTTGGTAAGCCCATTTTGTTCTTTCATCTCCCTTAAGGGTATCTTCTTTACTTTTCACCCCCAAATCCATTCTTTTTAAATCTTTTGAAATGGTATTATATGTGTTAGTGGACCACTTTGAACGAGGCTCATGATCCTCATATAAGCTTTCTGGTTCGGGAATTGTTACACCATCAAACATATTTTCAAAACGCTCAGCCGGAGTCCACGGCCTGTGTGGTGCTTTAAAATGACACATAAGCATAAAAGACTTATCTTCATTCTGTTCTTTTAAAAAATCAAGCGCTAGTTGACCAACAACATCAGTTGAATAGCCCTTATGTTTAACCCCTCTGCATTTTACAAACGGTTTGCCTTCCTTTTGCCATTCACCTTTTTCCTTCAACAAAGGATTTTTATAACGTCCCTGTCCTGATAATACATTATAATAATCGAAACCTGTAGGTTCGCTCTTTAAGTGCCATTTTCCAATAACGCCAGTTGTGTAACCATTTTTCTGAAGCATCTTAGCTACATTATTATGCTCTACATCTAAAGGATCAAGAAGTGTATAAACACCATTGTTTTGACTGTACTGCCCAGTCATTATGGTAGCGCGCGAAGGTGTACAAATTGAATTGGTTACGAAACAGTTATTGAATAACATGCCACCTTCAGCTAGACGATCAATATTAGGCGTTTGAAATACTTCAGCTAGGCTGTGATTATATGCACTAATTGCCTGTGATGTATGATCATCAGACATGACAAAAAGGATATTGGGCTGTTTTTGAGCATTCAAATACGTTAATAATCCAATAAATATTAAAGCTGTTGTACAGATCTTTTTCACCATTGTTTTTTATTTGCAAGATATTGATGCAAACACAATGATTACGGTAAAATTTTACCGCATAGAAGGGTAAAAAAGTTCTATTCTCTTTTACCCTTCCAAAGCTCAATAAAATTTACTCCTTTTTATGTTGTCGTGCATATTCTGAAGGCGACACCTCATAATACTTTTTAAATACTTTACCAAAATACTTTGGATCATTAAACCCAACATCGTAGCATAGGTCGCTAATTCTAACATCATGATGTTCCAGCAGATAAGCGGCTCGTTTTAATCTTAAAGAACGTACAAAATCGCCGCATGTCTGATTGGTTAGAGCTTTTACCTTTTGCAAGAAAAGCGTTCGTCCCATACCAATGGTATCATAAATATCTTCTAATTTAAAATCAGGGTTAGAAATATTTTCTTCAACAATTTTTATCACTTTATCCAGAAATATCTCATCAGCATTTGTCATTGCCAATTCATCGGGCGTAAGTTCAATAAATTTCCTATCCCATTTCTCACGAAGTTTTTGTCGCCCTTCAATTAAATTATTAATTACTGATATCAAATATTGCGGATCGAATGGTTTGGTAATGTAGGCATCAGCTCCAGTTCGAATACCTTCGATTTTTTGTTCCAGTTGCGTTTTTGCTGTTAATAAAATAACCGGAATATGAGATATATTTATATCTGTCTTTAGCTTTCTGCAAAATTCCAGACCATTCATCTCAGGCATCATTACATCGGACACAACCAAATCAGGCAAATATTTTAAAGCTTTTTCCAACCCTATCTTTCCATTTTCAGCGAGTTTTACACGATAGTTGCCCGACAAATATTGTGATATAAATTGTCGTAAATCAGGGTCATCCTCTACAATTAAAACTGTTTTTAATACACCACTTGTATCTACTGTATTATCATCAATTTCTTGCGGCTGGATAAATGCATCTTTATCTGAAATACTATCCGTTAATTCCTCATTATTACTATAAGGTCCTGCAATGTTACCATAAACAACATCCATAGCGAAAGCTTCTTCATTTACAGGCAGAGTTACATTGAATACTGAACCTTCTCCTAATTGACTCTGTACATCGATTTTCCCTTTATGAAGTAGCACAAGTTCTTTACATAAAGCAAGGCCAATTCCTGTGCCTTGTCTAACATCATTTGAATCTTTTGCTTGATAAAATCTCTCAAAAACATGTGGCAAGGCTGCTTTCGAAATACCAATACCTGAATCCTTAACTTGTAAGTGCACTTCTTCATTTTTCAAATGACAATGCACTTCTACTGTATCACCCTTATCACTGTATTTAAAAGCATTACTAAGTAAATTATTAAGAACTTTATCAAGAATATCAGGATCGTACCAACACATAACACTTTCTCCGATATCTGCGTTCAAACGTATATCCTTACTTTTTGAAATACCTTCAAATGCTTGAATAATATTACGTATCTGTTTCTTAATATCATTCTTTACAACTCGAAGATCATATTTTTCATTCGAAATTTTCCTAAAATCCATTAATTGATTAATTAAGCGCATAAGGCGCTCAGTATTTCTTAACATTAAGGAATACATACCATCTCGTTCTTGATCCTGAACCGTTTTATTCATCAAACTCTTTAATGGTCCAACCAATAAGGTTAAGGGCGTTTTAAACTCATGTGAAATATTGGTAAAAAACTGCAACTTCATGTTATTTAATTCATTTTCTTGATCATGTTTGAAACGCTCAATTTTTAGTTGCTGCCGTAATTTCACCTTATCAAACGCATATTTCAGAATTGTGATAACAATCAACAAAATAATGATGGTATAAATAACATAAGCCCATACATTGGCATACCAAGGATGCTTAACTTTAATTTCAAGCTTTGTTGTTTCACCAGCATTCTCAATACCATCAAATGAAGCCTTAACCAAAAACTCATATTCTCCAGGAACAAGGTTAGTGTAATTCACGAAATTATTCCCATGAAAAACAGATGTCCAATCCTGATCAACACCATTTAATTTATAAAAAAACTGAACATTATCTTGGTCAGAATAGTCGGAACTACTAAATCCAAGTCGAACATTTTTCTTTGAATGATTTAAAACTATTTTTTCTGTATAAGCAGGATGTGCTTTTATTTGTTGGTTCTCAGCTGTAAAATCACCAACCTTTAGCTCCTTATTATTAACAACTAATGCAACTATATTTGTTTTGGGTTTATGTACTTTAACATTTACTTTTTCAGGGTAAATTAGAAGTACATTACCATTTGTCATACAAAGCGCAATGTCTCCATTAGACAGTTGATATCCACGATTCATATAAAAGCTAAATTCATAATCACCAATTCTATCATGTAAATACTCTAACTGTCTCGTTTCTCTATCAATTTTAAAAATTCGGTTCTGGCTACAACCCCACATATCACCACTCCTATCAACCACTAAATTGAATATCATACCAGGTATTTCATGCGAATACTGGATAAGATTACTCGATTCTTTTGAAATTATGTATATTTTTTTTCGACTTCCCAACCAGATATTCCCATCCAAATCTTCTTCAATGCAGGAAAAAGTTAAATTAACCTTAGCTTCAGGATCATCGATATTAATTTTTTTAAGTTCTCCCGTTGCACTAAAGTATCTACTCAAACCATACCTTATAGAATAAATTAACACATCACCGTTACTTAATGGTTTTATTACTTGGGGTAAATAATAGGCATCTATCGGCTTAAATATTTCTTTGTGTAAAATAACACCATTTACATCTTTCGTAAATCTAAATAACTGATTACTAAAGGTACTAATCCAATAGGCCCCACTTTTATCTTTTATTATATCAGCTACCTTTAAGCCATTCAAAAAATGTATTGTTTCCTTTTTACTAAGTTTAAAATTTTCGTCTATTTTGTATATTGAAGTTTCACTTGAACCTGAAATAAATACCTCTTCATCATCTTTTAAAAAGCTATTAAGGGCTATATTATTAAATTTAATATTCGATTTTCCTCCTGTTTTAAATATTTCAATCTTGTTGTTTGTTAAGAAAAAAATATTTCCATTTTTATCCATCTGTACTTTAGTGCCAACAGCCATATATGGTATAGTATTACCGAACTTAGTTTTACCAATAAAGCGATAGAACACAGGTGATGACACCATCTTTAGAAGACCATCAGAATAAGTTCCAATCCATAAAACACCAGCATTATCCTTGTATAAGGAATGGATATTTCGATGCTTTACGTGCTTAGAAAGCAGCATCGTATGATTAGTCACTTTGGGTACATCATTAACAATACTTAATCTACACAATCCCGCTCCATTGCCAATCCAAAACTGATCATTAATACATTGAACCGCTTCAATACCGTTAGAGAGTAGAGCTCTGTATTTATCTGTCTTTATATTTTCAATATAATTCAGGGCCTTGTCAAATAAAATAATTCCATCATTTTTACTTCCTAAAACAATATATTCGCCACTAATCTGTATCGCGCTAACTACAATATTATTCATTCCAATACTTTCCCAATTAATTCTTTTACCAACCTTTTCCTCATCAAGCAATATTAAGATAAGTTCCTTCGTAGTAGATAGTATTATTTTATCATACTTAACCTTTAGTTTGGTAATCCTACTTTCAAGATCACCAATAATCTTATGACAGCTTACTGATTCAATCATAGAATCTTCACCTAACAAATAATTCAACTTATAAAGAGCTGTACTTGTACAAAAATATAGTGTCCCTTCTTCTCCTTTTTGTATGGAAACAATCGCTTGACTAAGCACATCTTGATTTAACACATTTCCTAATAATACATAGTCACTATTTTTTGTATTAAAAGTAAATAAGCCAATATCAGTAGCCCCCCAGATTAAGCCATCGGAAGTACAAACAATTCCTTTAACGGCATCTTGATCTAATTTTATTTTTGAATAATCGAGTCCAATATCATAATGTTTGTGTTGAATACCGTCATAACGCGATAACTGCAGAGTTGAAGTATACCAAATAAATCCTTTAGAGTCTTGAACAATATTAGATATCATCGGAGAATGATCTGTTCGATCAACTACCTTTGAAAAATTATAAATGTATCCTTGTGAATAGCAATCAATTATAGTACTTAATGTTAAAATCAGCGCTATCACATATCTAGGAGAAATCCGATTTGTCAACTTTCTTATCATCTCGAGCGTTTATATTAGCATTCTAAATATAAGTAATTTAAAAGAAAAGGTGTACCGAAAAATCGATACACCTTTTACTAAACTATAACTTATACTTAAGGTTTATGTTTATTTTGCCTCTACCTTAGTTCCTTCAACCTCAAACATATCCATCATAAAACCAGAAAACTTTTTTTCACTTTCAAGTTCTACAACAATACTAACATCATATCCCTGAGCCGTATACATAAAACTTAACTCATCACCATCCACCTCAATATCATACAATTTAAGTGGCTCACCCATTTGTGCCATCACTTCCTCACCTACAAAAGCACCAGTTAATTTACCATCCTCGATTTTCATTTCCATCTGCATAGTCATGTCTCCATCAGGTAAATCTTTCATTAACAAGTCCCACAACCCTAAAAATTTCTTCTCGTCTTCGGTTGCTGCTTGCCCTGCAAATATGGATACAGTAAACACTAACATCATCATTGTAATACCTAACTTTTTCATCTGCCTACAATTTTAATTAACTTTTTATTTTAAACTGAAGTTCTAACAATCATGAACTTTTTTGTTACAAATTTATCCTGTCGAGCAATATTCAATCCTATAATTTATTCACTTTTATGGGTAAAATAATCCTCATCAAATATTTTACTCCTTGACAAATCACTTAAAACCAAAGACTCTACCTCGAACGAATATAATTGCCCAGTACAACGTTACTCTTCAGGAACAAATGTCATGATACGCATACCATTCACTGAAAAGTTATTGGTAGGTAGGTAAATTGATTCTTCTTTTTCAACCACTAATTTATCAGCTGATAATTCAATGATTTTATAGCGATCCACAAAGTGGTAATGTCCCAAATAAGATTGGCCTATTGTCAGATATTGAACACCCTCTTCTTCATAAATACTCCAACTTGAATCTTCTGGATTTGCGATATCACAAATTCCTTCATCAGGCGTATGACCAACTTCAAGAATTGGCCAATTACAAAGTGTACGGTCGTCACTTATTACATTATAACTCCCTTGTAACGCAAATGTAAAGTCATCATCATAGGCCTCAGGATCTAGCTCATTGGCGCCACTTGCATATAACTCCATGTTACCCCAAGCCGGAACATAAAGAACAATAGCTCTGGCTTCTGTTGACCAAACCCAGGTCTTCATCCCATCTTCATCATCACAACCTCCTGTTAGAAACTGAATAGTCTCATTTTCACAAATAACAGGATCAGTTGATTCAATTACAACCTGCTGATTAACTTTTGTTTCGCCTCCTTTCCCGGAAACAACTAAAGTTACATCATAAGAACCTTTGAACGGATAATACGCTTCCACCTCAGTTAACTCGTAAGCATAGTGCTGATCGCCATTATCCATATCCCATGAATACAAAAAGGCATTCGCATAATCAGCTGTAACTACTACATTATTTGGATTATCGTATACAACAGCTACTTCTCCCTTAGGCAAAGTAATGTCATCTATGCTCTCTGTCTTGTCACAATTTGTGAATAATAACATCACAAACAAGCTAAGTACAATCAGTTTATATATTTTCATCATGTCAGACTTATTATTAGTTATACCCATTATTCTGCTTAATTTTTCCATTTGATTTTTGTACTTCTTCAAAAGGAATTGGCCACACTTCGTTTACACCAGCTGTAAATCCAGACAATAAACTAGGTGCTAAGCCCCAACGTACTAAATCATAAAAACGATGACCTTCTAATCCTAACTCTATACGGCGCTCACGATAGATGGCATCTATTAAGTCCTGGCCTGTGACACTTTGATGAATTGGCTGCAATATGGCAGGATCTGTATTACCTGAAGCTCTCTTACGGATTTTATTTACAAATTCACGCGCAGTTCCTTCATCTGAAGTATGATAACATGCTTCTGCATATAAAAGGTAAACATCTGCTAATCGAAGAATTCGCTTATTTACTCCACTCATTTGTTGTGGATTAAGTGAACCTTCTGGATAAGGATTTCCATCGCTATAGATTACTTTTTGATTAAAGTAACCAGTTCCATAACTTACTTCATACTGATCTGAAACAGTAGCATCTTGGCGTGGATCATCCATTTCATATTCATTTATAAAATCAAGCGACACCTGACAATAGCCTTTTCCTTTATCATCTACCGGACTTATCCAATACGCCTGTGCACTTCCTTCTGTTCCAATATACCAAAAGCCTGGCGTCAAGCTCATATCATTATTAGTGAGGTAATTGATCTCAAAAATCGATCCTGAACCAAATTCTCCTTCGATAACAAAAATTGAAGCATAATCAGGGGCTAATTCATATTCACCTATTGGAAATAAATCCGTATATACTTGTTTAGCCTCGGAGTATTTCTCTTGAAACACCAGAACTTTTATAAGTAAGCCATAAGCAGCACCTTTCGTTACACGCCCCAATTCAACATTTGATTTTAGCATTAGATTTTCACCTGCAAACTCTAGGTCTGATTCAACAAAGGCATATATATCGCTTACTGATGAACGCTCTACAACAGAAGCTGTCGGTGACAGTACCTCTTTAACTAAAAGAACTCCTCCAAAAATAGTATTCAATTTAAAATACCAGTAAGCTCTGAGAAAGCGAGCTTCGGCTTCGTACTTCTTCTTAGTTACCTCATCAGAAATATTAACCCCTTTTAGCTTATCTAAGAAAATATTGCATCTAAAAATGCCCAGATAAGCATTTTTCCATGCAATCTCCAAGTGCACATTTGATGATTTAATTGTAAAGTTGGTCATTTCAATCAGTTCATCCTGCCATGCTTTTTCTGATTGCCCACCTTTTTCAGCATCATCAGAACAGATATCACCAATCATCCAATCATGATATGGATTATTTGCCCATTGATCTTCCCACTGCAACACATCGTAACAAGCTGTTAAAGCTTCTTTCATTTCCTGTTCATTCTGATAATAAGTTTGATCAGTTACTTCCGATAAAGGTTTTCTGTCTAAAAAATCCTCACACCCGAACAGAACAACAGCAAAAAGCAATATTCCTATATTATATATCGTCTTATTCATAATCTTTATCTTTTAAAATGAGGCGTTAACACCAAAAATAAATGTTCGTGGCATGGCTACCACACCGCCATCACGACCTATTGAAGTAAAATTTTGATTATAATAATCAAAGCCTACACTCTTTTCTTTTCGTCCTATTTCTGGTTCAGCACCAGAATAATTGGTGATGGTAAAAAGATTTTGAGCAGACACATATAATCTTAGCTTACTTATTTTAAGTACATTCTCTTTCTTCAGATCAAAATTATATCCCAATTGAATATTCTTTAAACGTAAATAAGAACCATCCTCAATCCACAACGAAGAATTTAATTTATTGTCAGCTCCAGAAACTTCAGCCGCTCTAGGATATTTATTGCCACTACCAGGTCCAGTCCAACGTTCATTAAAATAATAAACTGGCTTATTTGAAATACCCGTTATCATACTACTCGCCAATCCATTATATATATCATTTCCTTGAGTACCCTGAAACATTGCGGATAAATCCCACTGCCCATATTTAAAGTTTATATTTAGACCATAAAAGAAATCAGGGTGCGGACTTCCAATCCAATTTTGATCATTCGCATCAATTTTTCCATCATCATTTAAATCCTGATATTTTATATCTCCAGGTCGAGCGGAAGGTTGAATCACCAATCCTTCACTATTCGTATAGTTATTCACTTCATCAGCAGTTTGGAATATTCCATTTGCTTGATACCCCCAGAAAGAAGCAATTGGTTGACCAACATCAGTTTTACTGATGCCATTCACTACAATAGGTTGCCCCCCAGCGCCTAAACTAAGTACCTTGTTTCGTATAAATGAGATATTACCTGTTACTTCATAGGAGAATTTTCCTTTTTCACCTCTCACGCCAATCCCCAATTCAAGCCCTTGATTTTCAACCTCTCCTGCATTTGCAAATGGATTAGTAAATGAGCCCATATAATCAAATACTGGTAACTGCACCAACATATCTGTGGTAAGCTTATAAAAATAGTCTGCATTTAATGTAATTCGACTATTGAACAAACCGAGATCCACACCAATATTACTGGATTCAGTTGTTTCCCACTTTATATCTGGATTACCAATCATAGTAGGCGCTTTACCATTTAATGAAGACTCACTACCTGGATTGCCAAAGTAATATCTAAAACCATCATCTACACGAGTGGCAAAAGCATAACTACCAATTTTTTGATTACCAATCTGACCCCAACCGAGCCTCAACTTTAGTTGCGACAACCATTCCTTATCTTTTAAAAACGATTCCTGATACAAGTTCCAACCGACAGCAAACGAAGGAAAGAACCCCCAGCGGTTACTTGAACCAAAACGAGAAGAACCATCAGCTCTAAAATTTGCGGTAAAGAGGTATCGATTATCAAAATTATAATTCAATCGTCCGAAACCTGAAACCAAGGCACTCTCTGATAAAACACCTGCTACACTTGACGTACTGACATTTCCTGTTCCTATAAATTTTGAATCAGCTAAACCATCAGGGATTTCAGAAACTGATTGTGTAACATCAGTAATTTTTAACTCCTGTAATTCATGGCCTATCATTGCATTGAACTTATGCTTTTTGTTAATGTCAAACAAATAGCTTAGCGTATTTGTCCAAACATAAGACTCGCGTAATGAACTAAACTCAGCTAAACGTGAGTTTTCGTTGCGTTGATTAGGATTAATTTCATAAGCTGCTTCAAACACTTGTACTTTATTGTTAAAAATATTTTTACCATAGGTAGTTTTAAACATTAAACCTTCGGTAAAATCAATCTGAGCAAATACATTACCTATAAACTGCGTTCCCATGTTTTCGGGGTTATTTAAATGAAATAACGCAACTGGGTTTGGAGCTGATAAGTCATGAGGATCATATCCCCAACTACCATCCGCATTTTTGACTGCCATTAACGGCGTTGCTGTATAAAAATCCTTAACACGTGCACCACTTCCTTCTTGCTGATAAACGCCTTTACCTCCAAAATCAACATAGGTTAAATTGTTACCTAATGTCAGCCAATCTTTCACCTTATAGGTATTATTCAAACGTACACTATAACGTTTAAAATTAGATTCTATAATCGTTCCTTCTTGATCGAAATAATTAAACGACAAATTATAAGTCATTTTCTCACTACCTCCAGCTACTCGTACATTATGGTTGTGCATCGGAGACTGTCTGAATCCTTCATCAATCCAATCTGTACCTTTTCCTAATTGCTGTGGATTTTCCATTCCCGCTAACGGAGTAAGCCCATCAGCTCTTCGTCCTTCATTTCTAATAATAGCATAATGCTCTGCATCTGTTAATGTTAAGCGATTAATTGGAGTTTGCCAGCCAAAGTAGCCTTCGTATGAAATAATAGTTTCCTTTGCTGAACCTTTCTTGGTTGAAATAAGTACAACTCCATTAGCCCCTCTTGATCCATATATAGCAGTTGCTGAAGCATCTTTCAATATTTCCAATGATTCAATATCACCCGGATTAATAAATTCGATGGTTTCAACAGGCACACCATCAACAACATATAACGGGTTACTATTCCCCACTGTTCCAATTCCCCTGATTTGCACATCAACACCTGCACCTGGCTTACCCGATGTAGATGTAATTTGCACGCCAGAAGCTCTACCTTGAAGAGCCTGATCGACACCAACAGCGGCAATTTTCGTTAACTCTTCACTTTTTACAGAAGCAACGGAACCTGTAATGTCAGATTTTCGTTGAATACCATAGCCAACAATAACTACTTCATCCAAATCTTCAATACCTGATTTCAGAATCACCTCAATATTACTTTTCCCGGCAACATTCAGTTCTTGTTTATCAAAACCAATAAAACTTACAATGATATTCGTATTATCACCTGGGAGTTGTAGATTAAATTCTCCATTATAATCAGTGATAGTACCCTGATTAGTACCCTGTATAATAACTGTAGCTCCAACAATTGGTTCTTTTAGATTATCATACACAATTCCTTTTACACTTTGATTTTCAGGCATCCTTGGTTTTGACATCACAACTTTATAAGAAGAAGCAGTCGTAACTTCAACTTTCTCAATCTCATACCCTTCAGCCATTACATTGAAATATACAGTCCCTTCCGGTAAATCAATTGAAAATTTACCATTATAGAATACAACACCTTGCGTTGTACCTCCAACATTAATACTGCCAACGGAAACGGGCGCTCCTTTGGCATCTATTATGGTTCCTTCGATTTTTTTGCCTTGAGCCTGCACCATTGCTACGCAACAAGCAAACAGCCCCAAAAAGAACAATAACCTTCTCTGCCGAGCTTTTTTAAATAGATTTGTCATAGTTTCTCTTTTGCATTTAGTTACTAATTGTTAAGTAATCAAGAACCTCATCAAACAACAACCCTAATCGCCTGATTATTAACCTTCTTAATTAACTTCAACAATAATAAAAACTACTGCACCTTTTTAATGGTAATTTTCATTCCTGTTCAAGGGTAAAATAATTCATATGACTCTAATTTATTCATTAATAAAGGTAAAATGTAAGTAAAGCGAACTTTATTACCCC
>Ga0070728_10003838_pt1 | contig 16138 bp, 14 predicted proteins | sample tdDd471_FD_66723 | JGI IMG/M metagenome (GOLD analysis project Ga0070728, IMG submission 66723) | Marine sediment microbial communities from the Atlantic coast under amendment with organic carbon and nitrate - tdDd47.1 | ecosystem: Environmental > Aquatic > Marine > Coastal > Sediment | place...
CAGCCATACGGTGGCGCCGACCAGCACCACTGCCGCGATCAATACCCCGACCACCGGCCCGAGCAGCCACCACATCGGCATCGGGGCCGGTGGGGCATGCTTCGGCGAGGCGTGCTTCGGCGCGTCGGTGCTCTGCTCGGATGTCACGGGCCCACTGCTCCTCGACGACCGCACCCCTGTCCGGCGGACGGGCAGCGCCTCTCAGTCTGCCGCAGCGAACTCCGAGAGGAAATCCGGCTTGAATGCCAAGCCGTGGCCGGGCCGATCAGGCGGGCGATAACTGCCGTCGGCCGGTACCACCGGCTCCACCCAGGCGTCCTCCAGCCAGTCGACATACTCGATCCAGTGCGGATTCGGAATCGCCGCCATCAGCTGGACCATCAGCTCCGGGAACAGATGCGGGGCGATCCGCATGCCCCAGGTATCGGCCAGCACCGCGATCCGCCGCAGCTCGGTCAAGCCGCCGCGCATGACGTCGGGCTGCAGGATCGGGATCTTCGGATGCTCGAAGAACGGCCTGAGGTCGTAGCGGGTGAAATGGGTCTCGCCGCCGACCACCCGCAGGTCGAGGGCATCGGCGATCCGGAAATAGCCGGCGAAGTCCTCGCACGGCACCGGTTCCTCGATCCAGTAGACGCCATGCGCCTGGAACCGCCGGCCGACGGCGATCGCCTGGTCGGCGGTCCAACCCATGTTGACGTCGACCAGGATCTCGACGCCGTCGCCCAGCGCGTCGCGCATCCGCCGAACGTGAGCGACGTCGGTGGCGTCGTCGTACAGGTGCCCCGCCTGCATCTTGATCGCCGGGAAGCCGCGTGCCGCGTAGGCCTTCGCCTTCGCCACCATCCCGTCGCCGCCCAGGCCGCGCCAGCAGCCGCTGCCGTATGCCGGCAGGGCCCGGTCGGCCCCGCCCCACAACCGGTAGAGCGGCATCCCCGCCAGCTTGCCGGTCAGGTCCCACAGGGCGATGTCGACCGCCGACTGGGCGAACACAGTGACGCCCATCCGGCCGACCCAGTAGTTCGCCTTCCACAGGTCCGACCAGATCGCCTCGACCTCGGTGCCGTCACGGCCGATCAGGTGCGGGCGGATCATCTCGTCGAGGCAGGCCGCCACCGTGGCCGAGCCGCCGGACAACAGCTGCAGGTACCCCATGCCGACCGCCCCGCCCGCGGTCTCGACCTCGACGACCAGCAGTTCGCGCGGCCGGTTGTAGGTCGGCGACCAGCGTGGCGGGTCGACCCAGGGGGCGATCAGCCGACGCCACCGGACCTCGACGATCCGGCGGTCGGACGGTATCTCGGCCGACAAGCGCCGAGCGTCCAAGTCAGCTCACGAACGAATCGATGAAGGTGGCGATTCCGAAGAACCCGGTGCCGATGATCAGCAGGACCAGAAAGTTGGTGGGAAGGATGCCCCTCGGCCAGTCGCCGCCGGCGCCCTTGGCGCGCGCGACCGCGAAGATCACCAGCAAGACGCAGACGCCCAGCAGGCCACCGCCCTCCAAGAGCTCCCAGATATTCATGCGCTTCCTCCCTGTCAGCCGGTCGTGGCCGGCGATTGCGTGGCGCAACGATAGTCCGTGCATCCATCCGAAGGAACCCTCGGCGAAGGAGCCCCGCGGGCGTCGGAGCTTCTACCGGAGCCGCCGAACCGCTGATACGGTTCGCGCTCCGGCGAACCGACCGGACGCTCGCAGACGACGGGGAGGTCTCATGAATCAGGCGATGGTGCTCGCCCAGGTGGCGCGGAGCTTCGGCGAGCGGCCGGCGATGTCGGTCGGGGAGCGGGTCCTCTACGACTACCGGACGTTCGCCGGGCGGGTGGCCCGCATCGCCGGCGGCCTGCGCGCCCTGGGTCTGGCCCCCGGCGACCGGGTGGCCCTGGTGATGAAGAACGGCCCCGAGTATTTCGAGGTGATGTACGGCGCCTGGCACGCCGGGCTGGCGGCGGTGCCGGTAAACGCCAAGCTGCACCCCAAGGAGCATGCCTACATCCTGGACCATTCCGGTTCGCGGGCGTGCATCGCCAGCCCGGATCTGGCCGAGGCACTGGAGACCGTGCGCGACGACATGCCCGGACTCGGCCGTATCGTGGTGACCGGGACCGCCGCCTACGAGGCCCTGCTGGCGGCCGATCCGGTTCCGGTGGCCGACGTGGCGCCCGGCGACCTGGCGTGGCTGTTCTACACCTCCGGAACCACCGGCCGGCCGAAGGGCGCGATGCTGACGCACCGCAACATCATGGTCGCGGTGATGAACTACTTCGGCGACGTCGACACCATCCTGCCGACCGACTGCATGATCCACTCGGCGCCGATGAGCCACGGCTCCGGCCTCTACGGCCTGCCGCACATCGCCAAGGCGGCCAACACGGTGATCCCGGAATCCGGCGGCTTCGACGTGGCCGAGACCCTGCGCCTGATCGAACGCTGGCCCGGCTGCTCGTTCTTCTTCGCACCGACCATGGTCACCCGGCTGATCAACGCCCCGAACATCGAGCAGGCCGACCTCGCCAACCTGAAGACCATCGTCTACGGCGGCGCACCGATGTACCTGGCCGACGTCAAGCGGGCGCTGGACGTCCTCGGCCCCAAGCTGGTGCAGATCTACGGCCAGGGCGAGGCGCCGATGACCATCACCGGCCTGCCGAGGCACGTCTTCCTGGATCGCGACCACCCGAAGTGGGAACAGCGGGTCGGGTCCACCGGCTTCCCGCGCACCGATGTGGAGGTGCGGGTCGTCGACGACGACGGCGACGACGTCCCGACCGGCGAGACCGGCGAGGTGATCTGCCGGGGCGACATCGTCATGGCCGGCTACTGGAACAACCCGGACGCCACCGCTTCCGCCATCCGCGACGGCTGGCTGTGGACCGGCGACGTCGGTGCGTTCGACGAGGACGGCTTCCTGTCGCTCAAGGACCGCTCGAAGGACGTGATCATCTCGGGCGGCACCAATATCTACCCGCGCGAGGTCGAGGAGGTGCTGCTGCGCCATCCGGAGGTGCTCGAATGCGCCGTTGTCGGACGCCGGCATCCCGACTGGGGCGAGGAAGTGATCGCCTTCGTGCGCCCCCGGCCGGGTGCCGAGGTCGCGGTCGAGGACCTGGACCGGCTCTGTCTCGACAACATCGCCCGCTTCAAGCGGCCGAAGGAATATCGGGTCGTTCCCGACCTGCCGAAGAACAACTACGGGAAGATCCTGAAAACCGAGCTGCGGCGGATGCTCAGCGACCCCGACCCGGCGTAGGGTCACCAGCCGATCCGATCAGCCGGTTTTAACCAATCCATTGACCGAAATGTCGATTCTTCAAGCTGTTAAAGCTCCATGTCACAACATGGCAATTAATCAATATTGTTAGCAGATTGCCCAGAGTTCCAGGTTATGACTCTGCCGTCATCCTACGATGTGTTGCGACCCCGCTCCCAGGGGATAGGGGACGGTGTCGTGCCGGTGGCATGACGATGGTTGGGGGCACGATGACCGGCATGACTGCGAACCAGCTCGTCGATCGAGACATGTTCGAGGAGCTTACCAAGAAGCACGAGCGCTTCCTCGCGAACCCGAAGACCGGCACGCGGCTTCTCCTCGCCAACGCAACCATCGAGAACGTCCAGACCACCGCGGTCGACCTCCGCGGTGCCTGTTTCATCAACGTGACCTTTCAGGACTGCTCGTTCTGGCGAACCGAGCTCGCCGAAGCCGACTTCGAGCTCTCGTCGGTGCTCAATTCCAGCCTGGAAGGCTCGAACCTGCGGAAGGCAAAGCTGCGCGGGGTGCGGCTGCGCGGAACGAACCTGAAGCATGCCGACCTGACCGACGCGGACATCGGCCCGGCGACGGTGACCCTGGGCGGCGGCACCAAGGGCGCCGACCTGCGCGACGTCGATCTCGAGCGCGCCCGAATGGCGAACGCCAACCTCGCGGGCGCGGACATGCGCCGCTCGAACCTGTTCGAATGCGACCTCCAGGGCGCGATACTGCGGGGGACCAACCTCAGGGAGGCCAACCTGGCCGGCGCCAACCTGGCCGGCGCCGACCTGCGAGGAGCCGATCTCAGCAACTGCGTCCTGCGCGGCGCCCGCATCGCCGACTGCGATCTCTCGGAAGCCAAGCTCGACGGCGCCCAGGTCTTCCTCGGCCTGAAGGACTTCGACAAGAAGACCCAGCAGAAGATTCTCAGTCATATCGAATGGGTCATGAGCGAGGGTCGGCAAGGCCACCGCGGCTCGTTCAAGGAATCCGACCTGTCGAACCGCAACCTGGCCTATGCCGAGCTGACCTGCGCCGACCTGAGCAGCGCCAACCTGAGCGGGGCCAACCTGACGGGCGCGTTCCTGGCCGGGGCCGACCTCCAGGGCGCCAACCTCGCCGGAGCGCAGGTCTCGAAGGCCGACCTGCGCGGCGCGATCCTGACCGGAGCAACTCTCGACGGGGTCGATCTGGAATCGGCCCAGATCGGGGGCCTGATCGTCAAGTCGGGCGGCCGCAAGACCACCCTCGCGACCCGGCTCGACGGCTAGCTCGGTCCCGGCCCGGCCACTCGCTCCAGCCAGCCCGACAGAGCAGCGGCGAACGGCGCCACGCTCTTGTAGCGCCGCATGTCGTCGGGCATGCCGGCCAGCGTGTCGCGCAGCGCGGCAGCGAGCTCCGGCCGGCCGACCAGAACCGACAGCGGGTCGATCACCGTCTTGATGCCGAACACCAGCACGCCGGTCCGCGGCAATCGCGCGAAAGTCTGCCGCTCGATGCGGATCCAGGCCCTGTCCCCGACATTGTCGGCGGTGATCGCGTCGTCGACGCCCGTGCGGCCGTGGCCGGCCGGCTGGAACAGGGTCGGGTCGTCGATCACCGACCAGTTCGCGCGCATGAACAGCTGGCCCGGCTCGACCCGGTCGAAGAACCGGTCGACCGGCCGGGCCAGGCGCTCGTTGAAGCCGGGCACCGGCCCATGGATCGCCGCCATCGGCCGGCCGAGCTTGTCGGCCAGTCGCCAACGCGACGGAAAGCACAGCGAGGCCGCGATCAGCCGCCAGGTGTCGCCGTCCGGCGCCATCAGGCAGAGGTCTTCCTGGACCAGCCGGCCGGCCAGGTCGAGCGGACGGTCGGCGAAGTCTGCCCGACGATGGCGATCCCCGGTCGGCGCCACGGTCACGATCGCGTCGTCGACCTCGACCAGGTCCGGCCGATCCCGCTGCAGATGCGCCAACAGGGTCTCCAGGCATTCGCCCTGGGCGTCGAGGCTTTCCGGCAGAGCCCCGAACACCTCCGCCGGCCGGTCGGCAAGCAACCGCCGCTTCTCGGCGATCTGCTCGGTGTAGTGGTCGTCGACCTCGATCCAATCGGACGGGTCGATCGCCTTGATCCCCAGCGTCAGCTGGAATCGGCCCCTGTCGTAGGGCGTATATCGGGGTGCGTCGAGCATGGCCGGATCCTATCCCCGCGGCACCACCGGAAGCCAGTACGGCCGCCCCACCGCCACCCCCTGCCAGGGCTGCGGACCGGCGACCGACACCTCGACCCTCAGCCCGTGTCCCCGACGACGGGGATCGGAAACGCTTTCGAAGACCCGCCAGGTCCAGGCGTGATCGCTCGGCCGCTCGAACGGGTGACTCTCGATCACCTCGCCGGTCACCGCATCGCGAACCGCAAGCACCGCCGTGAACGGGAACCGGCGGGAGCGGACCGGCACCGCGAGCGCCGAGCCGTCGCCGGCCGGCGGCAGGTCGATGACGGCGACAAGATGTGAGTTCCCGGCCCCGAGGGTGCCGACCGCCGGCAGCACGGATTCCGGCGGCGGCTCCGGTCCGAACCGGTCGCCGGTCTCGCCCTCGAGCACCGTCCAGCCGCCGTCGGTCGCCGGCCGGGCGCCGACCGGCAGCGTGGCCAGGAACCGCGGCGCCCGCGGCCACAGCCCGGCCGCCAGCAGGCAGGAGCGGCCGTCGGCGAACACCCCGACCACGGACAGCGGAGCCGTGGCCGCGTTCGGCCCGGTCGCGTGAAAGCCGCGCCCCCGCCAGCCGTTGCCGATCGCCGCGCCGACGTCGTCGCGACGATCACGGCTGCCCCCCCAGCCGACCACGGCACCGCCGGCATCGGTCACCAGGACCCATTCGGGATGCTCCGCTGCATCCGCCGCGGCGGCCCAGCCCCTGACCGCGATCCCGACAACCGGGTCGTCGGCCGCCGCGTCGACATGCCCGCGGCATTCGGCCGTCGGCTTCGGCGGGTCGGCCAGAACCGCAGCCGGCGGCATGAACGCGGCACGGTCGGCGAACGGCCCCCAGCCGTTGGCCTCCAGCAGTTCGAGCACCCGGTACGGTCGCCGCGGCACGAACGGGAACAGCGCGTGCAGGTCGGCCGGGCGGTAGCCGCCGGCCAGATAGCTGACCACGGCGTTGACCCGGGCGTCGCGCTCTCCGAGCGCTGCCGGGACGTGCTTGGCGCCATCGACCAGCCCTGGAACCAGCAGCAGCGCGGCCCCCAAGGCTGTCGCTGCGGCCTGCAGGCGCGGACGCTCCACCCGCACCAGCCGGTCGAGCAGCAGGGCGGAACACACCAGCAGGAAGATGAACGACGGCGTGGCGTAACGGGTGGCGTTGGCCTGACCGAGACCGAAGGTCACGCGACCGAGCGCCGTCAGCAGCGCGGCACCGATCACGAAGCCGGCAATGCCGAGCAGGACCGCATGGCCCGGCCGGTAGCGGCTCGGCCGAATCACTGCGTCGACCGCCATCCCGATGGTCATCAGGAACAGTAGCGCCCCAACGATCTCCTGGCCGCGCGTGCCGATCGCGCCGATCGCGTTGGTCAGGTATCGGAACGCGTAGCGCAGGATCTTCCACGGTTCGGCCATCGTCTTCAGCGGATCGCCGTGGCCGGGATGAGCGTGGAACCCGGCCGCCTCGATCCCGACCACCGCGGCCGCGACCGCCAGCAGCAGCCACAACGGCCCGCCGCGCACCCCGCACCACAGCGCCAGGACCACCAGGACCGGCCAGACCAGCAGGCCGTTGGCCATCGAGTAGGTCGACAGCAGGCCGGCGGCGACTGCCGCCAGGACCAGCCCCCACGAGTGCCGTCCTTCGGCCCGGGACACCGCGACGAACGCCAGGGTGGCGAACAGCCAGACCTGGATGAACTGGACCTGGAAGCCCCAGACCAGGTTCTCCCACTGCGCCGGAGACAGCACCGCGCCGAGCGCCGCCGCCGCGAAGATCCAGAGGACCCAGCCGCGATGGCCGAGGCCACGGAACACCAGCGCCAGGACCACCGCATGGATCGTCGACGACACGATCGTCACGACGATCAGGAAGGCCTGCGTCCCCTGGAACAGCCAGATATCAGCCAGGAACCACAGGCGCGGCACCACCAGGCGATGCTCGTTGTGACGGGCGTAGAATTGCTCGAAACGGTAACCGTGCCAGCCACCGGCGTTGAAGAACTGGCTGAAGAAGTCGATCGAGTCTGCGAACGGGATCGGCGCGAACGCCGCGACCGCGATCCCGATCCCGGCCAGCGCCGAAACCGCCGCCAGGACGACCGTGAGCAGCCCGGCCGCCCTCACGCCCCGCCCTCGCGGCGCTTGGCGAACGAGAAGTGCCGATGCCCGAAATAGCTGGTGACCGCAGGGATCGCGACCCCGATCAGGTGGGCGATGTCCTCGGCATGCCAAGTGAAATCGATCGCCGGAAACACCAGCCGGGCCAGCCCGACGCTGACGATCCAGACCTGCGCCAGCGCCACCATGTTGACCAGGGTGAAGCGCACCGCCTCGTCGACCATCGCCCGCCCAGAGCGCTCGAACACGAAAAGCCGGCTCAGCGCATAGGCGGTCACCATGCCGACCAGGTAGGCCACGACGACGGCGACCTCATAGACCATCGAGTGGCTGAGCAGCCAGCGCGCGCCGACGTTGACACCGGCGGCCACGCCGCCGGTCACCAGGAAACGCCCGAACTCGCCCAGGACGATCGCTCTCGCCACGTTCAGATCCCCACCGCCGCCGCCATCATGGCGCCGTAGCGCACGCTCTCGGAAATGCCGCGGTCCTCGGGATAGTAGAACGAGGTGTCGGCGATCTGCAGGCCCTCGATCGGCGTGCGGATCGGCGGGATCTTCGCCGCGAACCCTGCCTCGCACACCGGCTGGGCGTGCCGCAGCCGGCCGACCAGGCTGGCCTTCAGGTCGTCGTCACCGATCGCCGGATTGAGCCGCCGGATCGCCGCCATCGACTCGGCGACGAACGCCGCGTCGTCCCGGCCGAACTTCGGGTGCGACTGCGGCATGTAGAACGGCACGTAGACCACCGTGTCGTCGACCGGGCGCAGCCGCGAGAACTCGATGATCCCGGGGATCTCGACCGCCGGGTCGTTGATGTTGACCCAGAAGTGCGGCGACACCGACTTCTTCAGGCGCAGCAGCACGCAGACCACGCCGATGTTCTCGATGGCGTCGTAGCGCGCCTTCCAGTCGTCGGGCAGCGCCGGCACCAGGCCCGACACGTACGGCGTCGGCATGGTGGAGATCGCGGCATCGACCGGGTCGACCCCGGCGTCGGTGCGGATGCCGGCGACCCGGCCGTCGGCCACCACGACCTCGCGCACCGGGGTGCCCAGGCGGATCTCCCCTCCCTGGCTCTCGATCGCCTCGACCAGCGCCCGCACCAGGGTCTCCGAGCCGCCGTCGATGTAGCCGAGCTGCTCCTGCATCAGCGACTTGCGCGAGGTACCGACCCGTTTGATCCGGGTCCAGATCCAGGCGGCCGAGACCGTGTCGGCGTACTCGAAGAACTTCAGGTCGAACAGCCGCCGCCACAGCACGTCGTAGGCCTCGCGGCCGGCACCGTTCTCGATCCAGTCCTTTGCGGTCAGGTTCTCCAGCGGCCGCCAGTCCGACCGCTTGGTCGACAGGAACATCTGCAGGCCGTAGCGGAACTTGGCGACCGGCGAGAGCTTCGGGAAGGTCAGCAGCGCCACCGGGTCGCCCCAGCGGTACATCCTGCCGTCGACGAAGTAGCCCATCGAGGTGTCGCGCCAGCGCATCCGGTCGCCGATCCCGAGCTCGTCCATCAGCGCGAAGGTCGAGGCGTCGGCCTTGCAGACGAAGTGGTAGAAGCGCTCGATCGACAGCCCGTCCAGGTCGGCGTGCGCCGCCATGCCGCCGGGCACGGAATCCGCCTCGTACACCGTGACCCGGTGACCGGCCTTCAGGGCGTGGTAGGCGGCGGCGAGGCCCATGGCCCCGGCGCCGACGATGCCGACGGTCGCCAATGCGGACTCCTCAGAACTCGAGCACGACGCCCGAATAGGTCGGGTCGTTGAAGGTGGCGTGCAGCGCCTCGTCGAGCGGCGTCGAACGCACCCCGAAGATGCCCGGCCAGTCGATGATCTCGAAACTGTCGGGTGTGACCAGGGCCTCGAGCTGCTTGGTGGTGAACGGCGGGTTGCGGTCGACCAGGGCGTAGGCCTGCAGCAGCAGCCGGAACAGCCCGTAGGGGATCCGCACGATCGGGGTGCGCGCACCGGTCGCCCGCTTCACCGCCCGCATCAGGTCGATGTAGTCGATCTTCTCCTGGCCCGAGATGTTCCAGGCGCCCTCGCGGCGCTCGCGCAGGCAGACCGCGATGATGTCGCAGAAGTCGAGGACGAACAGCGGCTGGCGCATGTAGCGGCCAGAGCCCGGAATCGGGAACGCCGGCACCTTCTTCATGAACCGGGCCAGCCAGCCCAGGTGCTTGCGGTCGAACCAGCCGAACATCAGGGTCGGTCGCAGGGTCGCGTGCGAGATGCCGGATTCGACGACCAGCTTCTCCTGCGCCTTCTTCGACTCGGTGTAGAAATCGACCGCCTTGGAGTTCACCACCGACGAGCTGACGTCGACCAGGTACGGCACCTGGGCCGCCTTGATCGCCGCCAGTACCTTCTCGGTGGCGGTGATGTTGTTGGCCTCGAACTCGCTCCAGTCGAGCCCGCCGATCTGGGCGTGCAGCTGCACCACCGCGTCGGCGTCCTGGAACGCCTCGACCCACGGGCCGGCGACCGCCAGGTCGGCGGCGATCACCTCGATCTCGGGGTGCAGCCGGGCCAGCGCCCGGGTGTTGGACGGGTGCTTGTCGATGCCGACGATCCGCAACGACGGATCGGTCTTCAGCCGGGCGATCAGGTTCTGCCCGACCAGCCCGGCGGCACCGGTGACGACGATCTTGGTCAACAGGCGCTCCTCGTCCGGCGCACGTCGCTCAATGGGTCCCGGCTCTCCGCGGCTCCGCCGCTGCGGCCGGGATGAGGTGAGTGGAGACGTCGCATCCCTCCCTCATCCCGGACGGCGCGCGTCAGCGGGCAGATCCGGGATCCACGAAGCGGCCGGTAGGTTCCGGCTCTGCGCGACCTTGTCGCTCCGGCCGGAATGACGACGGAGAGGATGGACGGCATCATCAGGATCAGATCTTCATCCGGTCGAAGATCGGCCGCGGCAGGTTGCGGATGATCAGCATGATCAGCCACCAGAACCAGGGCGTGTAGACCACCGCCCGGCGCTTGGCGATGCCGCGCTCGATGTCCTCGGCGACCTGTTCCGGCGTCGCCCACAGCGGCCCGCCCTTCGGGACATGCGCGGTCATCGGCGTGTCGACGAAACCCGGGCGCACCGAAACGACTGTGACCGGCGTGCCGGCGAACCGGTGCGCCAGCCCTTCCAGGTAGGCGGACAGGCCGGCCTTGGCGGCGCCATAGGCGTAGTTGCTGCGCCGGCCGCGGTCGCCGGCGACCGAGGAGATCGCCACCAGGGTGCCGACGCCGGCCTTCTCGAAGCGGCCGGCCGCCAGCTCGCACCACACCGCGGCGCTCAGGAAGTTGGCGCGCAATCCGTGCTCCAGCCGCTCGACGTCGTCCTGGGCCGTGGCCTGGTCGCCCAGCATGCCGTAGGCGACCAGGACCGTGTCGAGCCCGCCCAGCCGCTCGACATAAGCGGCGAACCGCTCGGCGGCACTCTCGGTGTCGGCCAGGTCGCTCTCGGCGGTCAGCACCTCGGCGGCGCCGCGCGCCTGCAGGTCGGCGGCCACCACGGCCAGCTTCGCGGGATCGCGCCCGACCAGCATCAGCCGGTCGCCCTGCGCCGCCCGCAGCCGCGCCCAGCGCTCGGCGATCGCCGAGGTCGCCCCGAGAACCAGAATGCGCTTGGAATCCGCCATCGCCACCCGTTACCCGTCCTGCGATACCCGCCGCCAGAAGCTGGACAGCAGCATCGGGTCGCGCCGGTCTTCGAGATCACGCCAGGCCGGATAGCCGCGACGGAACTCCGCCGCCGGCAAGCGGCCGTCCTTGGCCGGGTATAGCCGCCCGCCGGCCTCCGCCACAACCCGGTCGAGGTCGCCGAGCAACGCCAGCGTCCGGCCGCCGCGGTTCGGGAAGTCGAGGGCCAGCGTGGTGCCCACCATCGGGAACGACAGCAGCCCCGGCGAGGCCGCGTCCCCGAAGTTCTTCAGCACCGCCAGGAACGACGCCTCGCCGCTGCGCGCGATCCGGCCCAGCAGCACCTGCACGGCGTCCTTCGCGGTCGCCGGCGGCACCACGCCCTGCCACTGGTAGAAGCCGCGCGGCCCGTACAGCCGGTTCCAGTGTCGCAGCCGGTCCAGCGGATAGAAGAACGGGTCGTAGGGCTGCTCGCCCCGGAACGCCGAGCCCGGCTTGGCGTAGTACAGGCGGTTGAAGGCCCCGACCGTCCAGCGGTTCAGCAGGAAGCCCGGCGCGTCGACCGGCACCGCCGGACCGCCGGCGCGATGCGGATCGAGCGGCCCGTGCACGGCGTGGCGGCCGCGCGAGAACACCCCCCGGCCGAGATTCTCGCCGGTCGCCAGGGTGTCGACCCAGGCCACGGTGTACGGCCAGTCGGCGCTCTCGTCGGACAGCCGGAAGAAATCGTCGAGCCCCCCGAACCGGTCGTTCTGCACCGTCACCGCGGCACTGCCGATCCGCAGCAGCGCCAGCTCGACCCACAGCACGATGCCGGTCAGCCCCAGCCCGCCGACGGCCGCCGCGAACAGCTCCGGCTCGGTGTCCGGCCCGCACTCGACCAGCCCGCGGTCCGACCGCCACAGGCCCAGGCGCCGGACGTGCCGCCCGAAGCTGCCGGCGACATGGTGGTTCTTGCCGTGCACGTCGTTGGCGACCGCACCGCCCAGGGTGACGAACTTGGTGCCCGGCGTGACCGGCGGGAACCAGCCGGCCGGCACACACAGCCGCAGCACGGCGTCGAGCGACATCCCGGCATCGGCCCGCAGCACGCCGGCCGCGCGGTCGAAGGCGATCGCCCGGTCCAGCCCGGTCATGTCGACCAGCCCGCCGCCCAGGTTCAGCCCGCTGTCGCCATAGGACCGGCCGAGCCCGCGCGCCAGGGTGGCGCCGCCTTCCCCCGCCGAGGCGCGGGCCGCTTCCTCCAGCTCGCCCGGCCACACCGGTGCGGCCACCCGGTGCCGGCCGCGGTGCACCCGACCCCAGGCCAGGATACCGTCGTCGTCGCGTACGGACGCCCCGCTCATCCGGCCACCAGCACGGCCAGCACCGCGATCCCGCCGAGCACCAGGCTTTGCCGGTCCTTGAGCGCGAACACCACCGGGTCGTCGTGCATCTCGCCGCGGGCGGCGAGCAGCCAGACCCGGGGCACCCACCAGCCGAGCACCGCAGGCACCACCCAAAGCCACTCGGGGTCGGCGAGCCGGACGGCGTGCAGCGGATCCGCCACCAGGTAGATGATGAACACGAACACCGAGGTGATGCCGCTGGCCAGGCCGAGCGTCAGGACGAACGGTCCGTCGCCGGCGTGGTAGCCGCGGCCGGGAATCGAGACCACGCCCCGCTCCTCCAGCCCGCGGACCTCGGTCAGCCGTTTCACCAGCGCGAGGCTGGTGAAGAACGCCATGCAGAACACCAGCAGCCAGGCCGGCACGCCGCCGTCGACCAGCAGGTGGCCGGCCAGCAGCCGCAGGGTGAACAGCGAGCCGAGCGTCAGCACGTCGACCACCGGCTGGGTCTTCAGGCCGAACGAATACGCCAGGGTCAGCGCGAGGTACGCGACCAGGGTCAGGAACACCTCGACATCGACCAGCAGCGTCCCGGCCAGGCCGACGGCGATCAGCAGCGGCGACAGCACCAGGCCGATCGGGATCGGGAGGGCGCCCGAGGCCAGCGGCCGGTCGCGCTTGCTGGGATGCGTCCGGTCGGCCGACAGGTCGAGCAGGTCGTTCAGCAGGTAGGTGCCGCTGGCCGCGAGCGAGAACAGCGCGATGGTCGCCAGGGCGGCCACCAGCACCGTCGGCAGCTCGTAGCTGCGGGTCAGCAGCAGCGGCAGCAGCACCAGCGCGTTCTTCGCCCACTGGTGCGGGCGCAGCGCCTTGAACAGGGCCCGCCCCAGCCGCGGCGGCGCCCCGAATTCCGCTTCGATCGGGGCCCGGGCGGCGACCTCGTCGCGGCGCGCCAGGGCGGCGTTGACCGGGATCGCACCGGCCGCGCGCTCCCAGACCGCCAGGTCGGCCCGCGCGTCGCCGGCGTAGACGAAGCCGTCCGGGTGCCGCTCGGCCAGGGCCCGGGCCTTCACCGCGCCCTTCAGGTTGGTGTCGCCGTCGCTGCCGAACACCGCGTCGAAGACCCCGACCCGTGCCGCCACCCGGTCGACCACACGGCGATCGGAGGCCGACACCAGCTCGATGCTGCGCCCGGCCTGCTTCTCCGCCTGCAGATAGACGACCAGGTCCTCGGTCAGCGGCAGTGCGGCGATGTCGACGCCGTCGCCGGCAGCATCGACCAGCCGCGCCTTCAGATGGGCTCGGCCGGCCAGCAGCCAGAACGGCAGCGCGAACACGATCCACGGCCGGCGACGCAGGGCCGCCAGCAACGTCTCGTACAGCAGATCGGTCCTGATCAGCGTGCCGTCGAGATCGACACAGAGCGGCAGCCGCATTCCCATCTCCCAGCGCGGGCTCGCTTCTTCCTACGGAACGCCGGGTGCGGCGGCAAGCTCTCGTCAGCGCGGGTGGGCGGTCTTCCAGGTTTCGGCCGCCGCCTTGGCCCGGGCACGCTCTTCCTCGCTCAGCACCCCCGCCACCGACTCGCGCAGCCCGGCGGCCGCCTCGATCCCGGCGTCGTCGGCGAGGATCAGCCACTTCAGGGCCTCGACCGCGTCGGCCGGCACCCCGGCCCCACGGGCGTACAGGTTCCCGAGGTTCAGGTACGCCTCGGCCACGCCCGACGAGGCCGCCTTCCGGTACCAGTCGGCGGCCTGCCCCTGGTCGACCGGGCCGCCACCGCCGGTGTCGAGCAGGACCGCGAGGTTGTACTGCGCCGTCGCCATGCCCTGGACCGCCGCCTTCTCGTACCAGGACCGCGCCCGGGCGAGGTCGCGCTCGACGATCGCGCCGGTCTGGTACAGCACCCCGAGCTTGAACTGCGCCAGCGCGAAGCCGGCATCGGCCGACCGGCGGTACCACTCCAGCGCCTCCTGCGGGCGCGGCCGGTCCTGCAGGCCCTGCTCCAGGGTCAGCCCGAGATAGAACATCGCCTTCGGATCGCCGGCCCGCGAGGCGTCCCGATACCAGCGCATGGCGTCGCCGTAGCTGCGGGGAACCGGCACCTCGTCGGCGCGCGGCCCGCCCGGGCACACGGTCGCAGCCAGCGCCGCCGTCGCGAGCAGGAGGGCGATAGCGTGGCTTCTCACCGGCGGGCCCGACGGTGACGGAGGGGGTACGCGGACGTGGTCACGGGCTGAGCGGGCCGGTACCGCTGGTCGACCGCGGCGGCGGCCCCTGGTAGCCGATCAGCCGGTTCGACTGGTCGCCCGGCAGCGGCTGGCTGTAGCAGTTGACCTTGCCCAGGGTGCGATAGCAGTACGAGGTCGGCGGCGGCAGTGCCGGCTCCTCCTGCTTCGGCTGGAACGCGTTCGACACGTCGTTCATCGCGTTCTGCACGCCGGCACAGCCGGCAAGCGCCGCGGCCAGAGCAAACACCGCCCCGGCCGCTCCCCACGCCCTTGCGCGTCGCGTGCTGCGACTCGTCATGCCGTCGTCACCCCATCGTTCCCGGCGCCGCCCAGGCAGACGCACCGCGAAGGAGTAAGTCTAGACGACTCCTCACGCAATCCCAAGACGGCCGGCCCACCACGGCCCGATCGTCGCAGCCCGCTGGTCAGTGCACCGTCTTCAGGACGTCGCCGACGGTGTCGACGATGAAGTCGATGTGGCTCTTCTCGACGATCAGCGGCGGCGACAGCGCGATGATGTCGCCCGTAGTGCGGATCAGCAGGCCCTTGTCGTAGGCCTTGAGGAAGGCGTCGAAGGCGCGCGCCGTCGGCTTGCCCGGGATGCCCGCGAGCTCGATCGCCCCGACCATCCCGATGTTGCGGATGTCGATGACGTGGTTGCCGCCCTTCAGCGAGTGCAGCCCGTCCTCCCAGTACGGCGCCAGCTCGGCGGCCCGCTCGAACAGCCCCTCGTCCCGGTACAGGTCGATGGTGGCGAGGCCGGCGGCGCAGGCCAGCGGGTGCCCCGAGTAGGTGTAGCCGTGGAACAGCTCGATGGAGTTGTCCGGCGCGTTCATGAACGCGTCGTAGATGCCGTCGCGGCAGAACACCGCGCCCATCGGCACCACCGCGTTGGTGATGCCCTTGGCGGTGGTGAACAGGTCCGGCTTGACCCCGAAGTAGTCGGTGGCGAACGGCGCGCCGAGACGACCGAAACCGGTGATGACCTCGTCGAAGATCAGCAGGATGCCGTGCTTGTCGCAGATCTCGCGCAGCCGCTTCAGGTAGCCCTTCGGCGGGATCAGCACGCCGGTCGAGCCGGCCACCGGCTCGACGATCACCGCGGCGATGGTCGAGGCGTCGTGCAGGGCGACGATGCGCTCCAATTCGTCGGCCAGGTTGAGGCCGTGCTCCGGCTCGCCGCGGGTGTAGGCGTTCTTCGCCAGGTCGTGGGTATGCGGCAGGTGGTCGACGCCGGTCAGCAGGGTGCCGAAGGTCTTGCGGTTCGACACGATGCCGCCGACCGAGATGCCGCCGAACCCGACGCCGTGATAGCCGCGCTCGCGCCCGATCAGGCGGGTGCGGGTGCCCTGGCCGATGGCGCGCTGGTAGGCGAGCGCGATCTT
>Ga0070728_10003841_pt1 | contig 16136 bp, 15 predicted proteins | sample tdDd471_FD_66723 | JGI IMG/M metagenome (GOLD analysis project Ga0070728, IMG submission 66723) | Marine sediment microbial communities from the Atlantic coast under amendment with organic carbon and nitrate - tdDd47.1 | ecosystem: Environmental > Aquatic > Marine > Coastal > Sediment | place...
GTCATCCTGCTGCTCGCATGGTCCCTGTCCGGCGTCATCAAGGAACTGGGCACCGCCACATATCTGGTCAACGTGCTCTCTGACACGCTTCCGGCCTTCCTGTTGCCGTCCATCATCTTCATCCTCGGTTCCATCATCTCGTTCGCGACCGGAACCTCATACGGCACCATGGGCATCCTCATGCCGCTGGCTATCCCGCTGGCTTACGCACTGCAGGCCGACCCGAGCTACGTCATCCTGAACATCGGTTCGGTCCTGACCGGCGCCATCTTCGGTGACCACTGCTCCCCCATTTCGGACACCACTATCCTGTCCTCCATGGGTTCCGCGTGTGACCACATTGATCACGTCAAGACACAGCTCGCCTACGCCTGTACGGTAGCCTTCATCGCCATCGTCGCAGGCTACATCCCGGCAGGTCTCGGCATGCCGGTTTACATCACCCTGCCTGTCGGCATCGCCCTCACCGGCCTCGCCGTCCGCTTCCTGGGCAAGAAGGTCGACGCTTAACACCGACCAACACAACAACAAAAACCGCCCGACCAGTCATACTGGTCGGGCGGTTTTCTTTTGGTCACTCAAAAAATCAAATCAAAAAGAATAGCGATAGTACTTCACATCCACACTCATGACAGGAACCCTCTCGGGCAACTGCGCTTTGGGTATCTCCACAAAACCGTTCTTTTCATAGAAACGATGAGCGGCATGGTAAACGTCTACGGTACCGAGATAAACTTCTCGCACACCTTTGTCCTGCGACCAATCAAGCAACGTTTGCATCAGGGCAGCGGCAATACCATATTCCTTGCCACGATACTCCTTTTTCACAAACATCTTGCGCAGAGCGCACACTCCGTCACCGGTATCCAAAAGCGCGAGGGTTCCCACCAGCTCATCGCCTTCGAATGCGAGCCAAAAGTTGCCCACGCCCTGCTGATAAAAATCAGGGATAGTGAGCAAGTCCGGCTGTTCTTCAGCGGACGTCTGCACACCAAATTCATTGATCTGGATAGTCGTGATGAGGGTGACGATGGAATCAGTATCGTGATCGGAAAAGGGTATTATATGCATAGAATTAAATCATTCGAGTAGCGACCCAGTCCAACACCATGGCCGGGTTAACCGGCACCTGCGTATTCAGGGCTTCTTGAGCTTTGTCCAGCACAAGCCCTATGCGCCGAAGGGACGTGAGGTCGTGAGAATTGGCAAGAGTTGAAGAAAGCGGTGTCCCGCATGAACCGGATATGGCCTCTCGTAATTCGCGCTGCATACCAAGCACCACTTGCATGGCAAGATGCTTATCCACGGCTCCCTTGGAAGACGTGCGCGCAAACCAGCCGCGCCCGGTCTGCCAGAACGAAACCAGCGCCTGCGCCCACTCCGTGACTTCGGGAGTATTCTGACGCACATCGGGCCAAGCCAAAGTGACCACCCATGAACGGGAAACCAGAGTCTCCAGCAATCGTTCGCGTTGTGGAGCAGCCAGAACAAAAACATTACCAGGGCGAGGTTCTTCAAGAGACTTGAGCAATGCGTTGGCGGCCTCGGTCATGAACATCTGGGCCTCGGCAAAAATCGTCACACGATAGCCGTCGCCATTAGGCGGCTGCCCCCAAGTGGAACGCAGTTGGCGTACCGGATCGACCTTGATCAGACCTTCCCTACCATCAAAAAAGAGAAGATCGTTAAAGGCGAGGTCACCGATCTGCTTGCACGCCGGGCACTGCCCGCACGGGACGGAACCGGACGCACAGTTGAGCCGCATGGCCCAATACAAGGAGAGGGCGACGCGGGATTCCGCGTCGCCACCTTCAATAACGATTGATTGAGGAGGATCGTGAGCAATGGCGTTGAGGCGTTTCACCGCATGCTCGTGCCCTGCGAGGGCAGCCAGCGGATCACCGTTCAATGTCATTACCATCCTCCAAACTAAAAGGTCTGAACCCGATCAGGACCAACAGAAACGATACCGACTTTCACACCGGTAATTTCCTCGATCCGTTTCAAATATGCCACGGCGGTGGCCGGAAGATCATCCCAGCTCCGTGCGCCGGTAATATCTTCGTCCCAACCTGGCATGGTCTCATAGACTGGCGTGACGTAAGCCATGCCGTTCTGCTCCTGCGGAGGGTAAGCAACCTGCTCGCCTTTGTAGTCATAGGCCACACAGAGCTTGATCTCTTTGAGACCGGACAACACGTCAAGCTTGGTAATAGCCAGCTCAGTGGGACCATTCAATCGAGCGGACTCCTTGAGCACAACCAGATCAAGCCAACCACAACGACGCTTGCGCCCTGTGGTTGCACCAAACTCATGGCCCTGTGTCTGCAGGTATTCACCATCAGCATCGAACAGTTCCGTGGGGAACGGACCGGAACCAACACGGGTGGTGTAGGCCTTGACGATGGCGATGATACGCTCCAGATCACGCGGCGAACAGCCGGAACCGGAAGCGGCGTTGGCAGTTACCGTGTTGGAAGATGTCACGAACGGGTAGGTGCCGTGATCGATATCCAGATGGGTGCCCTGAGCACCTTCAAACAAAACATTGCCCTGAGCTTCCTGAATGGCAGAAGAGACATCACCCAAGTACGGGATCAACCGTTCGGCCACGGGCAGAACCTTATTAAAAACGGACTCTGCGTCCATGGGCTCTGCACCATACAGGTGCTTGAAAAGTACATTTTTTTCTTCAAGAGCCTTGACGATCTTGGCCTTGAGCAGTTCCGGATCGGCAAAGTCTCCGGCACGGACACCGCAACGGTTCATCTTGTCCTCATAACAAGGACCGATACCGCGGCCAGTGGTGCCGATCTTGCCGTCATCAGACTTGGCGGCTTCACGAGCTGCGTCCATCTGACAATGGTATGGCAGAATGACATGGGTTTTTTTGCTGATCATCATGCGGGAAGCCGAAACATCCAGTCCCTTGGCGTCGAGCTTGTCCAGCTCTTCGCAAAAAACAAACGGGTCCAGCACCACGCCGTTGCCGATAAGACATTTCTTGCCGGGATGCAGTACGCCGGAAGGAATCAGATGCAGAATACACTGTTCCCCGTCCACCACCAGGGTGTGACCGGCATTGTTGCCGCCCTGAAAACGGACAATAGCGTCCGATTTCTCGGCGAGCATGTCGACGATCTTGCCTTTACCCTCGTCCCCCCACTGGGAACCGAAAACCACTATATTGGACATGAATTGCTCCTTGAATAGCCGGATTTATCGGACCGGCGTAAATTGCGCGCACAAACGGTTATCTTCCGTAAGTATAAATACGTGCGTCTGTCAACCAACAGAAATAGCAATTACTTGGTATTTTTGGGGGTCAATGTCAGTAACTTGCCCCTACGATCCTTCTTTTGTTCATCAGCAACAAGCTCCGGCCCCGTACCTTGCGGACCAGATTCAGGTTCTGCAACGTGCTTCTCTGGAGAGGTCAACGCCACAAGATCTATCTCGTGCGGAGCAGCATCCGGCATGCGGGACTGCGCCCAATTATAATTGAAAAGTTGATTTTTAAGGCGGGTAGACTGGATGAGGTTGAAGACCAGTACGGACTCCTCCCACCGTTTGGTGGGTTCGAAATGGCGGACCTTTTCCGCATATTTCTCCCACAGGCTCATGAGCGAAGCCTCGTCAAAGGCATTGATTTGACGCGCCAACTTCAAGAGCGCCTTTTCCATATAACTTTCAGACATCGATTATCCTTGATTTATACAACAGCAATAGCCGGGACATACTCCATACCAAACATCCCACCACCCCGCCAAGGCAAAATCGCGTCGGTTTTTCCACAAAAGACAAGACCCCCAGCACAATCTGTACAGGAGGTCTTGAACAACCATGTCACAACAGTCAGTTGCGGGCCGTCAGAAGACGGCCCGCAAGGAGAGGAATGGCTCACAATTCATCAGAACTTTTCAAAACCATCGTCATCGTCATCCATATTCATGCTGACCCCGCCACCCGGAGCCGGAGCGGCCTGCGCAAGCGGCTTGGGCTGCGCCGCCTGAATCCGGGGAGCTGGGTTCTGTGCGACGGATACAGAGGGATTTTGGAAGGTTTCGTGCGCACCGAGCTTGAAGAACTGCATCGAATTCTGCAACTGCACTGCCTGGGCAGACAATTCTTCCGCAGTAGAAGCAAGTTCTTCTGAAGCGGCCGCATTCTGCTGAATAACCTTATCCATTTCATGAATGGCAGAGGTCACCTGAGTGCCTCCTTCATTCTGTTCATTGGTGGCAGCAGAGATTTCCTGCACCAATTCTGCGGTCTTCTGAATATCCGGGACGATCTTCGACAGCAAATCACCAGCCTCTTCAGCCACCTGCACACTGGAAGATGACAGTTCGCTGATTTCGGAAGCGGAGGTTCCGCTACGCTCGGCCAGCTTGCGCACTTCGGCTGCGACTACGGCAAAACCCTTGCCATGTTCACCGGCTCGGGCGGCCTCAATAGCAGCATTCAGTGCCAACAGGTTGGTCTGTCGAGCAATATCCTCAATGATGGATATCTTTTCCGCGATCTGCTTCATGGCATCCACGGTCTTGGCAACAGCCTGTCCGCCCTGTTCAGTATCGGACGCAGCCTGATTAGTCATTGAATTGGTAGTCTGGGCATTGTCTGCATTCTGACCAATGGAAGAGGTCATCTCTTCCATGGAGGCCGAGACTTCTTCAATCGAAGAGGCCTGTTCCGTGGCACCTTGCGACAACTGAACCGAGGACGATGCCAACTCCTGACTGCCCGCGGTCACTTGCTCTGTGGCGGAACGAACATCGGTGACGACTCGCCGCAATTCGCGCAGCATATTCGCCATGGCCGATGCCAACTGCCCAACCTCGTCCTTACTCCGGACGGAGATGTCAGAACTCAAATCACCATGGGCCATACGATTTGAAGCTTCGACAGCCTCATTCAAAGGAACTGTCATGCTCCGAATGACAAACATGACGACAAGAATAAGGATTCCCATGGCCACTACCGTTGGAATAAGAATCTGCCAACGCAAAGATGTGACCTGCGCTTCTACATCGTCAACGTAGATACCGCTACCAACAATCCAACCCCAAGGCTTGAACAACTTGACGTATGAGACCTTGGGAACGGGCTTAGAAGCGCCCTTCTTGGGCCAACTGTAATGAACGAAACCTTCACCATTCTTGCGACTGACTTCAACCATTTCCCGGAAAAGATAGATGCCGTCCTGATCCTTGATATCACCCACATTCTTGCCGACAAGCGAGGCGTTTGAACCATGAGCCACGACAACCGGCTCCATATCGTTGATCCAAAAATACTCATTGCCCTTATATCTTGACATGGTAATTTCAGAGATAGCGGCCTTTTGAGCCTCTTCCTTGGTCACAGCGCCAGAGTCGACTTGATCGGCCCAATATTGGATGGAACTGTACGCCACATCAACAACACTCTTGGTAGCAATCTGCTTCTCTTCCATGAGAGAATCACCTACAACCGGTAAAAAATACCCCATCAGACCAAGGACAACCAAAGCGATTGCCCCCAAAAAGATGCTGAGAATCTTGCTTCGCATGCTCCAGTCACGGAATCGCAGTATAGCCATAACCCCTCCAATGTTGGAAGTTCATTTAAAATTCAATGAGTTATGGATTTTTAAAATTATCCACTCACCGATTTTCTTCAATTGAACAATACACTGTTTCAAACTAGATAAGTAGGAATATAATGCATTGGGGGATTATATATTTTCGATTGGCCCATATGGGGATTATTGCCCGCCGGAACAAGCTGTGATATGACCGCCCCCTCACATGAGCACAACAGGGAGTTGATGAAATGAGCGATTTGAAGAAAATGTATCATACGTTGCAGCAGGACCCATTTCCGGCTGACATGAAACTGACTCTGGGAGATCAGGAACTGATCTTCAAAAAACGCACTTGGGAAATCGAGGGCGAGACCAAGGGGTTGCGGTACGGCGAAAACCCGGACCAACCTGCAGCACTGTACGAACTGGCCGAAGGTCAGCTTGAAGTGGGTGGCGTTAAATTCATTGGTCAAGGACAGGGGCTGGTGTCTGCGTTGACCGAAGAGCATATGCTCCAGGCAGGCAAACATCCCGGAAAAACAAACCTGACCGACGTGGACAACGCCCTGAATATTTTACAATACCTGTCCGCCAAACCCGCTGCGCTCATTCTCAAGCACAACAACCCCTGCGGCGCAGCCTGGACCGACGAAGGTGTGTTCGTTGCTCTGAAACGGGCCTTTGAAGCAGACCGCATCGCCGCCTTTGGTGGAGCCGTAATTGTCAATCGCAAGCTCGACCTTGCTACCGCCGAACTGATCAACTCCGTCTATTTCGAAGTGGTAGCCGCCCCGGAGTTCGACGAGGACGCTCTGGCTGAACTCAAGAAGAAAAAGAATCTTCGCATCCTGCAAATTCCCGGCATTACCGAATTGGAAAGCCTGGCCCAAACCCCGTTCCTGGACATCAAGTCCTTGTCGGACGGCGGCATGGTCGTTCAATTTTCCTTCCGCAACGCCATCCTCAAGACAGAGGACTTCATTCCAGCCACTGCGGAAAAGGACGGCAACCAGTTCGTGGCCCGCGCCCCGAACAAACAGGAAGCAGAGGATCTGCTTTTTGCCTGGGCTGTTGAAGCTGGTGTAACCTCCAACTCCGTCCTGTTCGTCCGTGACGGCGTAACCAGAGCCATCGGGACCGGTGAGCAGGACCGCGTCGGTTGTGTGCTTCTGGCCGTGACCAAGGCCTACATCAAGTACTCCGATTTGTTGTCATCCAAGGAACTCGGCATGTCGCTGTTCGAGTTGAAGCTGGCTGCCATCAAAGATCCCGAGATGAAGGCAAAGCTGGATGACATTGAGAAACGCACCGAAGAGGCCCGTGGCGGTCTGCCCGGCTCCGTGGTGGTTTCGGATGGATTCTTCCCGTTCCGTGATGGCGTGGATCTGTGCATGGACCAAGGCGTGACCGCTATTGCCCAGCCCGGTGGCTCTATCCGTGACAATGAAGTAATCACCGCCGTGAACGAAGCCAGCCCACAAGTGGCCATGGTCTTCACAGGACAGCGTTCCTTCAAACACTAAATCAGCAGAATGTGATGAGATACAAGGCTTCGTCGGACAAGAAATTCGGCGAAGCTTTTTCACGAGAATCGAGTCAGCTTACTGTCGGACCCGGTTGCGATACAAGACTTTCATGACAAGAATGGAAGACGTCAAAACCAGACTGACGCCATTGGTAAGAATGAGTGCTACCGACTGCATGCTGATGCCGTAATAAAGCCACAGCACAATACCGAAACAGAGCAGCAGGTACATGCGCAGAGAAATATCTTCCACGGACTTTGTTCGCCACGTTTGAATGACCTGAGGCAGAAAAGAAAACGTGGTACAAAAGCCAGCGATCAGACCTATTATTTCTATGGGTGTGATGTTCATGCATCCCCTTTACGCGCACCCTCTTACGCTGACAACCATTTCATGATACCCAAGCCGTTACATTGACGATAAAACTCATTAGATAGATATATGGCAAAAAAAACGACCTTCAGCCCCACAGTCCGTCCCGGCACAGTGGTGGAATTCATGCACGGCGACCAGCCGCAACTGGCCTGGGTGTTGGAAGAAGCATCAGGCAAGCTCCGCCTGCTGACCATCAACAAACGAGAAATGAAACTCCCGGCAGCCCGTCTATTGCCGTGGCATGGCCCAACCCTGTCCGCAGACATCTCCCGGCAGGATATTCAGAACACGCTCAACGAACATCAGGCAGCCCGCGGTGAAATTCTGGCGGGGCTCGACGTCATGGAACTCTGGGATCTCGCTCAGGGGGAAATGGAATCTGCTCCGCTGTCATGGTTTGCTGATTTGCTCTGGGAAGATGCGACTCCCGACCAATTGGCCGCATTGGGTTGTGCCATGCTCCAGGCCAAGACGCATTTTAAATTCCGACCTCCGAATTTCGAAATATGGTCTGCGGAAAAGGTTGCATTGAAAATGCAACAAAAGGCCGAGGAAAAAGCTCGCGAAGCTGTCACTTCCACAGGTCAAACACTTCTCCAGACCCTCTGGGCGGCGTATAGCCAGGGCCGCACGCCCAAGCTTCCGGCCATGGACCCGGAACTCTCCGTCAGCCTTGAACAGATACTCAAACACAAGGTCGGCGACTCCCTCGACGACACCGAACGCAAGGTATGGACTGCCATCAGCAAAGGGCTGCCCGATCAGCCGCACCTTGCCCTGCTCCTGGCCCAGACTTGGGGCATACTGCCACGCCATCACAACTACCATCTGGACGAAGCCGACTTTGCTTGGGGAAACGATTGGTCTGAATCATTCGCTAATGAAATTAGTAATATAAAGGATCGCTTTTCCAATCAAACAGCCCCATCTGAAGTTGACGATTTCATTTCCATCGACGCCATCACGACCCGCGACATCGACGACGCCTTTCGTATAGAAAAGGATGAAACGGGATACACTCTGTCCATTGCTCTGGCCCGACCCGACGCACATTGGGAATTCGGTTCCCCGCTGGACAAAGCAGTTTTATACCGCGCCACCAGCCTCTACCTTCCCGAAGGTACCAGCCACATGATGCCCGAGCAATTCGGCACCGGTCTGTACAGTCTGATTGAAGGTGAAACGCGCCCTGCCATGATTACAGACTTTTCCCTGAGTAATGAAGGAGAACTGCTCTCGATCACACCGCGCACCGCCTGGATCAAGGTAAAAGCCAACATCACCTACGAAAACGCTGACGCAGCCATAGCAAACGGCACCGATGACTCACTCGTTCTGGCGCACCAGTTGGCAGAAAAGCTCATTGAGCGCCGTATCGCATCCGGTGCATGTGTCATCCGCAAGCCTGAACCCATCGTCACCGTATCCGGCGAAGGCGCACAATCCTCGGTAAAGATATCACTCAAGGAGCCAAGTCCGCGTTCAGAGTTGGTGATCAGCGAATTCATGGTTCTGGCAAACGCCGGCCTCGCCTTGTGGGCCAAGGAAAATGACGTACCGCTCCTGCATCGCACGCAGGATATTGCCCTGCCGCAAGAATCCGCAGGTATTTTCACTGAGCCTGCAGCCATCCTGCGCGCCGTAAAATTGCTCCTGCCCCCGACCCTTGAGACTAATCCCAAGCGTCATGCGGCTCTCGGCGTTCCGGCCTATGCCCCCATAACCTCGCCCCTGCGCCGCTATACGGACTTCATAAACATGTCTCAGGTGTGCACGTATCTCGCGGATGGTGCACCCCGATTGAACAAAGAAGAATTAAAAAAGCTCATCATTCACTTGAGAATGCGCATTCAGGCAGTGAGTGCCGTCCAACGATTCCGGCCTCGATACTGGAAACTCGTATACCTCGCCAAGCAACGAAAAAAATACCAGTCCGCTGTTCTCGTGGAAGAAACAGGCCCCATGGCAACGCTGGCTATGCCTCACTTGCAAGTCAACGTGCGCGCTCCCAAAAAGATGCTCGGCGACAAGCTCTATCCGGGCCAGCAGTTCCAGGTCAATTTCTCACGTATCGATCCCCTGACCAACGAAATCAGGCTGGGCGAAGCTCTTGAGGAATAGACACTCTTTTCATCTGCCGACAAAATAGATACAGTCACCGCACACAGTGAAATTTCAGGAGAACTTTACATGTCTTTAATCATAGGCTCTTTGATCGCATATATCCTCGGCTCCATTCCTTTCGGACTGGTCATTGCAAAAATATTTTGCAACATCGACCCACGCGAGGACGGCAGCAAAAACACCGGTGCAACCAATGTAGCCCGCTTGTGTGGAACGAAATACGGAATCATGACGCTGGTTCTGGACGTACTCAAAGGTATGCTCCCAGTGCTGTTTGCAGCCACATGGATCGAATCTCATCTGGCCCTGAGCATAGTGGCATTGGCAGCCATTCTTGGCCACGTCTTTTCCTGTTTCATGCACTTCAAGGGTGGCAAGGCAGTCGCCACGACTGTGGGCGCTTTCTTCGCACTGGCTCCTTGGGCGACCATCTTTTCTGCTGCGCTGTGCCTCGCCATGGTAGCACTAACCGGCCATGTCTCCATGGGATCCCTGACTTTTGCCCTGGGCCTGCCTGTATTCATGATTCTGACCGGCAACTTCGGATACCTTCCCGTGGCCCTGATCGTCATGGTCATCCTGTTTTGGCGACACAAGGAAAACATCCGCAGACTGGCACGCGGCGAAGAGAACCCCTGGATCAAACCCAAGGAATAGGACATGTCCTCCGACTCCCCCAAACGGTACGCCATATATTCAATAGGGGCGTCAATCCTGACCCTGGCTCTCAAATTCGGAGCCTGGGCCATGACGGATTCTGTGGGGCTGCTTTCGGATGCGACTGAATCTTTCGTCAATCTCACTGCGGGCGTACTTGCGCTCACAGCTATCACCATCGCCATGCGTCCGGCAGACGATGATCATGCCTATGGGCACGGCAAGGCAGAATATTTTTCCAGCGGCATTGAGGGCGCCCTCATCATCGTGGCTGCGTTTGCCATCGGATATGCAGCCATCAACCGTTTCATATCCCCACAACCACTGACCAATCTCGGCCCCGGCCTGATCCTCGCCCTGCTCTCTTCCGTGGTTAACTATGTGGTTGCCAAGGTCATGCTCAAAGCAGCTTACCGTTTCGATTCCATTACCCTAGAGGCGGACGCACGGCACTTGCTAACTGATGTCTGGACATCAATCGGTCTGGTTGCAGGCTTGGCGATCATCATTGTCATGCCGGAGTGGAAGATCCTTGACCCAATCATTGCGACTCTCATGGCGGTCAACATCGTTTTCACAGGTGTGAGCTTGCTCAAACGGTCTGTCGGCGGTCTTATGGACGACGCCCTGCCAAAAAAAGAATTGAAGATCATTGCAAATGCCATCCGCAGTTACACAAACAGCGATGCAAGCTTTCACGGATTACGCACCCGAAAATCAGGTTCAAGACGCTTCATCGACTTCCACCTACTCGTGCCGGGAGACATGTCGGTCAAAGCATCCCACGACCTCTGCGGCCTCATTGAAGAATTGATCCAATCCAAGCTGTCACGCGCCGAGGTCACCATCCATGTGGAACCTCTGGAATGCGAAACTTCCTACGATGGTTGGAAGGTCGGCGGCACGTGTGCCGAAAAGGTGAAGAATCAGGAAGACTAAAAGCCCTGCTTATCCCAAGAGATGCCGTGTAATATTGCATCCACAACCGGCTCCAGGCTCGCCCTCTTCACAGCCATGGCAGGAATACCTTCAGGATATACATTCTGCATAGCCTCACGCCCTTCAGCGTCCAGCTTGTCCCACTTGTTCAGCACAAGGACAGACGGGATATCGTCCAATTCCATGTCATGCAGAATTGAACGCACGGCTTCCACCTGTTCTTCCACTTCAGGGTGGGACGCATCACAGACCAGCACCAGCAAATCAGCGGATTCCAGTTCTTCCAACGTAGCCCGAAAAGCCTCTTTCAAATCCGGTGGCAAACGACGAATGAATCCAACAGTATCTGTCAGCACGACCTCCCGTTCCTGCGGGAAACGAATTCGGCGGCTGGTGGGATCAAGTGTGGCGAAAAGTTTATCCTCAGCAATAACCTTGGATTGCGTCAACGTGTTGAGTAACGTGGACTTGCCCGCATTGGTGTAGCCCACCAATGAGACTATGGGGAGCCCAGCCTTGGCACGGCGTTCTCTGGTCTGGGTGCGCCGCTTGCGGACATCTTTGAGTTCTTTCTTCAGACGTGTCAGACGATCATTGGCACGACGACGGTCGATTTCCAACTTGGTTTCACCGGGACCACGTCCGCCGATACCACCCATGAGCCGGGACATGGCCCGGTTCTTTCCAACCAAACGCGGCAAAGTGTACTTGAGCTGTGCCATCTCCACCTGCAACTTGCCGGAACGACTCGTGGCATGCTGTGCAAAGATATCAAGAATCAGCTGTGTACGATCAAGAATCTTACGCTCTGTCACCTTGGCAAGGTTACGGATTTGTGTGGGTGACAACTCCTGATCAAAGATAATAACCGAGGCATTGGCCTGAAGTGCGCGGACTTCCAATTCGGCCAGCTTGCCCTTTCCCATGATGAACTTGGGGTTATGCTTACGCACCCGTTGGATCATGGTTCCGGCAGCAACAAGTCCTGCCGTATCGGCCAGTTCGGCAAGTTCTTCCAGAGAAAGTTCCTGCACGGGACGCGGTGTCTTGTCCACACTGACAAGCAGTACACGATTTTCATCGGATTCTGTGCCCAAACCATCCAGTTGACGGCTGAACTCGTCTTCCAACGCCTCCACAATGCTCCCCAGATCGAGATCAAACCGATCCCAACGCATGGGTTCGAAAACTTCGTAACTCTTCTCATCTGGATTAGGTGGCAACAAATGCGCAGCCTGGACCCCTTCGGGAAATCCATCGCTGACAGTCAGGGCAACCACGGAATCAAGACGCAGAAAAACCATATCCATAAGGTCTTCCTGCGACAGGGATTCATTTGAAAGATGTGTATGCAGTAAACGCAAGCCACGAAGCCGTCCTGAGGACAACCGTCTGCGCGGTAACTCCGGGATGTAGATAGAGCGATTGTCGCCCACCAAAACCATGCCGACCTTGCCTTGACGGTCAATGAGCAGCCCCAATTGACGGCCAGTGTCTGCACTCAACTCCGCCAACTCACGGGCCTGTTCATTCGTGTAGCAATCATCAGTGGGAAACTGACGTTGATACAGCCGCGAAAGACGCTTTATCTGGTTGGGCTTCAACCCTTGCAGGTTGCCCTTGGGCTTCTGAGCGATACCCCTACTCCTTTCTGATAGATGCCTACGGCGACCCTGCCGGGGGCCGCTTTTCAGCGGGGACCAAAGGGCGAGCCCCTTTGGAATCCTGTAGCCGATCTGAATACGAGAATCGGCCCAACCCGCTACGCTCTGTTGGGCCGATTCTCGTATTCAGATCGGAAAGTTTATAATATTATCAATGGAAACTCGACAAGTTTCGCTCACGCCATAAGATTTGAAAATCATACAGCTATCGCAAACAAAACATTAATTTCCCCGACACCGTAAGATTTGGGAGAATGGGTCAGATGTGCATTTTCTTCGGTACTGACCGACCGGAGGCGTAGCAACGCTACGGTGAGGATCGGGCAGTACCGGAAAAATGCACAGATGGCCCGTTATCACAAGCCGCCTCCGAGAATGAAGCTACGCTTCATTCTCGCTAAGATACTTGGTGATCATGGCGTCATATTCGCTGACCAACTTGAAGGTCAATGCCGCCATTTCCTTGCGGAATTCCAGAGAGATACCACCGTTCTCCTCGATTTCCTTCTGAACGACAGGGTAGTACTTGGGATCAGGCACTACACAGATGGAATGAAAATTCTTGGCAGTGGCACGCAACATGGTCGGCCCACCGATATCGATCTGCTCGACGGCAGCCTTGAGGTCCAGTCCCTTGGCCACGGCATCAGCGAAATTGTAAAGATTGACGCAGATAAGATCAAAAGGCTCGATGCCGAAATCACGCAAGGTTTCCATATGCCCTTCGTCATCCTTGTCAGCCAGGATGCCGCCATGGATGTTCGGATGCAACGTTTTGACGCGGCCACCAAGGATTTCCGGGAAATCGGTCACATCAGACACGGACGTGACAGACAATCCTGCTTCTTGCAGCATTTTTTTGGTACCACCAGTGGATACCAGTTCACAGTCATTGTCAGTCAGGAATTTCCCGAACTCGGCAAGACCGGACTTATCGGTTACGGACAATATGGCTCGTTTGACGGGCAACAATTTCATCACAGACCTCTCTTCATGTTTTGAGAGGCTGTGCCAGATTCACGCCGCAAACGCAAGTAAATAGAATCAGTGAAAAAGCGATAAAAAGGCTACAGGACGCCAAAAAACACGTCTTGCATACCATCGAAATTCTCGTCCATGACAAGATAGGATGCTATATCCCGACAGAATAATTGTGCGCGTGTGGCTATAATACAAAGATGGGGCGAAAAATGCGAACGCAAGGCGTAAGAAAAGAATGAGACCAACGCATAGTCCGCTACACGAGGGTTCAGCTTTTTGAAGCAACGCAGCAATCGTGCGTTTATGCACAGCCTTCCTCAGAGGCTGGTCCCCCGCTCCACCAACCATGTGTGGTGGCGGAACGGGAAACCAACGGGGAGGGGAGACCGTGGTTAGGACTGGAACTGTTCGAGCATTTCCTTGGCGGCTTCGTGATTCGGGTCTGCTTCGAGAATAATCTCAAGCTGCACCCGGGCCGCGTCCTTCTGATCGAGGCAGACGAGGCTTCCCGCCAGGGAATACCGCACTTCGTGCTTGCCCGGATCGATCTCAAGGTACGCTTCGAGATGAGGAATAATGTCTTCCAAACGCTCCAGTTCATGGCCGAGCCTGATCAGACTGAACAGGGCAACCATGTTTTCGGGATTCAGGGTTATGGCTTCGGTAAACAGGGAATATGCTTCCTCTGTTTCACCATTTTCCAGCCGAATAAGCCCAATCCCGGAAAGACTCTTGTCGGAAGGCTCAATGTTGTGAGCTTTCTCATACATGACCATGGCGTCTTCCAATTGACCGCGTTGAACAGCAACGGTTGCCAGGCCGAGATACGGGTCGGGATGAACGCCATTGGAGCTGACAGCTTTCTTGTAATACTCTTCAGCTTTGTCCAGCTCACCCATAAACAGGTAGCATTCACCGAGTTCCTTGTTGATTTCGTAATCCAGATGACCACTCATAATGTCCCCTCCATTTCTCCTTTACCCGATGGCCGGGTTGAAAGAATCTCCACGGTCACAGTTGACCGCACTGAATCTAGCAATGGCCGTGCCAAAGTCATGTATTTCCCGATAGAGCCATAACAACATATACATCTAACAGACTAACAAAACTTACTTTTTGACAACAAAGGCATACCTACACTCTACATCAAGGATGTGCAGATCTGTATGAATAGGGAATATTCTGCCTTTATATTCATTAAGAAAAATGACGCTCCCCCTCTGGTTACGCAGCCATTCAACACGCCAAAAAAGCGAATTACAATTAATACTCTTTTATTTCAAGATGTTATTTATTTGGAACGGGAGTTGCTTAACCTCTTGCGGACCTGACGGAAAAACATGCCCATCAGGAAACCGAACATCGCAGCGAATGCAGGAGGATCAAGGCATGAGAGAGCTTTTCGGACGACACATTCAATTGACAGGCAAGGTCATGGACCTTCGACTGCAACGTCAAAATATCGTCACGGGCAACATCGCCAACATAAATACGCCGGGTTACAAGGCGCGCACCATTGAATTTGAGGACAAGCTGCAAAAAGCTCTCAATCAAGATGGCATGGGCAAGATGACCCGCACCTCCAAATCACATCTTCCTTCTACATTCAGCCCTGATGGGTTTTCCGGCGATGGTTTAAAAGATTTCAAACCCAGGGAAATATACGGTCAGGACTCTGTTGATCTGGATAAGGAAATGGCAACCAATGCCAAAAACACCATGATGTACAACGCTCTTGCCATGATCATCAAAAAGAATTTCACAGGCATGGGCAAAGTCATAATGGATGGAGCGAAGTAATATGGATTTCATGACAGCAATGGACATCAGCGCATCCGGCCTCAAGGCCCAGCGTGCCCAGCTGAATGTCATCTCAATGAACATGGCTAATATCAGGACCACCAAGACAGAAGACGGCGGTCCCTACCAGCGCAAGTCCGTGTCTTTCGAGTCCACGCCCGTGTACTCCCCCTTCGCCCAGGAAATGCACGATCAGCTCAACCGCGATCTGCACGGCGTCAAAGTGCTCGGTGTGACCGCAGACCAGCGTCCATTCAAACAGGTCTTTGAACCGCATCACCCTGATGCCAATGACCAGGGATACGTCACCTACCCTGATATCAACGTGGTCGAAGAAATGACCAACATGATGCAGGCAATGCGTGGCTACGAAGCCAACGTTCAGACGATCCAGGGCGTCAAACGCATGTTCCAGAAAGCCTTGATGATAGGCATGGGCTAAGCCCGAAGGAGAATAGAGATATGGTCATCAAAAGCGTCGCAATCAATGCATATCAGAAT
>Ga0070728_10003843_pt1 | contig 16132 bp, 15 predicted proteins | sample tdDd471_FD_66723 | JGI IMG/M metagenome (GOLD analysis project Ga0070728, IMG submission 66723) | Marine sediment microbial communities from the Atlantic coast under amendment with organic carbon and nitrate - tdDd47.1 | ecosystem: Environmental > Aquatic > Marine > Coastal > Sediment | place...
CGCGTCGGCAACGACTGGATCGGCGGTAACGCTCCGTTCAACCAATACCGATTGGAGCGTCTGGGCGATGCCGTCGGCCGCTTCTTCGATCCGACGCGCCGTTTCTCCGGTCGGCTCCGGGACGACGCCGCGGAATAACCGCGCCGGGGTCAGGAAACGGAACCGGCGCCCTGCCTCTTGCCGAAGGGCATCCCGCAACAGCGACGTCTGATTAAGCACGGCGACAAGAGGGCGCCATGGCAACTCGATTCCTTGGTTGGCAAGAATGCCATGGGCGATCTTACGCGGAAGCCAAAGGGAATCGGTGGCCAGGCTCTTCTCCATGCGATCTAGGAAACGTCCGCTGATCATTTTGCCGTCCGGATTGCGGCAATTCAGGAAATGTTCCGTCAGGCTTGGAGACGAGTAAACGAGGCTTCGGCCCACATCGCGGCAGCGCATGGCGGTTAGCGCAGCCTGACCGAGCGAAAGCGTTTGGCTCAGGATCTGAGGTAATGCCGCGACCAGGACCGGCTCGACGCTTTTCTCGGCATTGTGGCGCGAAAACGCAATGAGCCGGTGTTTGAGGTCACGGTTCAAGTCGTCGACTTCTCGTCGTGCCACCGGCCAGCCGGGCAGCGGAACGCCGGGGCGGTAGGCGTCGATGTCGTAGGGGATGTCCAATGTCAGGCGTCCGCCGGCTTTTCGAACAGCCACCAGGTCGTGTCGTCGAAGGGGGTGGTCGCCGACCACATGAAACCGGTGGCGACGGGAACGAGGTCCGGCCAGCCCTCCAGATAGGCGCGGCCGAAATCGCGCTTGAACAGCAGCCCCGTCTCGCCCCGGTAGGGGATCTCCTCCGGCGTCTTGGCGAAATATTCGTTGCACAGGATATAGCGGCGGGCCACCCGGACGATCTCGCTCATCACCCGGGGCAGGTCGTCCGGCGCGATATGGATCAGCACGCCGGAAGTGAAGACCAGATCGATCTCGCCATCGCCATAGGGGAGGGCGTCGCCGCCACAATTGGTTGCTTGGGCGAGGGCGAGGTCGTCGCGGTCGGTCAGCGCCGCGTAGGCCGCCTCGAAGGGCTCGACCGCGTGCAGGGCCGCGTCGGTCAGTTGAGCGAACGCGCACAGGTTCTTGCCGACATTGGCGCCCACTTCCAGGATCGATGCCGGGGGCGTCGCGCAGGCGTCCAAGGCCGGGCGGAAGCAGGCCGCCCGGGCCGCGATTTCTCCGGGCGCCGCCGGTCCGTTTCGCTCCAGATAGGCGGCGCCGAATTCGCCGGTCCAGTGGGAAAGCTGTTTCGTGGTCGGTCGGTCGGTCATGTCTGGGTCCCGTTGATATCGAGGAGGTCGGGCCGGGCGGCGAACAGGGCCGCCATCTCGTCGAGGCCGAAAGTCGGGTTCGAGTCGTACAGGGCGTCGTAGACCGCGCTGGCGAGGGCGTAGTCCGCCTCGGTGTCGACGGTCAGCCGCCAGGACCGCAGGTCCGGCTTCCGGTCCAGATGCAGGGCGGGGAACCGGTCGGGCCGGCGCAGCAGGAACGGCGTCACATGCTCGCGCTCGTAGGGATCGTCCGCCTCCCGGTCCGCCGCGGCCAGGGCGCCGGCGGTGAAGACTTCGGTGTCGAAGCCGTGGGGAAAGCCGGAGTCCGGCGCGGTGCGGGCGTAGGGCGCGCCGGCGGCGTGGAAGGCGGCGATGACGGCGGCGCTGACCGCCGGATCGAACAGGGGGCAATCCGACGTGATGCGGACGATCGCGGCCGCGTCCGTCGCCTCCGCCGCGATGGCGAAGCGCCGCAGCACGTCGTCTTCCGGGCCGCGGACGACCGAAATGTCTCCCATGTCGGCGACCAGGTCGACGATCGGCGCTTGGGCGTCGCCCTCGGGGACCGCGACGCAAATGGCGTCGATTCCGGCGATGCGGCGGACGCGTTCCAGAAAGCGGACGAGAAGGGGCACGCCGGCCAGGGGTTTCAGCACCTTGCCCGGCAGGCGGGTCGAGGTCGTGCGGGCCTGGATGACGGCGACGGTGCGCGGGTCAGGCATCGTCCGGGCCTTCGTTCGCGGCGCCGGCCGGCGTTTCGCCCTCGATCATGTCCCAGGCCAGGGCGTCGCCACGCGCAAGCGGCCGCGTCGCGCGGCGGCCCAGAACCGTGTCCAGATGCTTGGGCGCGAGGCCATGTCCGGGACGGATGGCGCGGATATTGTCGCGGGTCAGCGGCGCGCCCGCCGGGATGTCGGCCACGACATAAAGCGAGCGGCGGAAGACGGCGCTGCCCGCCTCGCTGGGCTTGCGGGTATACGAAATCTCGCCCAATGCGTTCCAGGCCGTCCGGCAATCCGCCGCGAGACGGGCGAACTCCTCCGGCTCCAGGGAGAACGCGGCGTCCAGCCCGCCATCGGCGCGCGACAGGGTGAAGTGCTTTTCGATCACCGCGGCGCCCAGGGCGACGGCGGCGGTCGCCACCGCGGTGCCGAGAGTGTGATCGGACAGCCCGCCCACCGCGCCGAAACGTCGCGCCAGATCGGGCAGGGTGCGCAGATTGGCCTCCGCCGCCGGGGTTGGATAACCGCTGATGCAATGGAGGAGGACGAGCCCGCCCGCCCCGGCGTCGCGCGCCGCCGCGACCGCCTCGGCGATCTCGTCCAGATCGGCGATCCCGGTGGACAGGATCATCGGCCGCCCGGTCGCCGCCGCCTTGCGGATCAGCGCCAGATCGACGGCCTCGAAGGAGGCGATCTTGTAGGCCGGCGGGTCGAACCGCTCCAGAAAATCGACGGCGGTCTCGTCGAAGGGGGCGCTGAACACGTCCAGCCCCAGCGCGCGGCCCTTGGCGAACAGGGCCTCGTGCCAGTCCCAGGGGGTGTGGGCCTCTTCGTACAGGTCATAGAGCCTGCGCCCGTCCCACAGACCGCCGGAAATCCGGAAGTCGGGCCGGTCGCAATCGATGGTCATGGTATCGGCGGTGTAGGTCTGAAGCTTCACCGCGTCGGCGCCGGCGTCCTTCGCCGCCGCCATGATCGCCAGCGCCCGGTCCAGCGACCCGTTATGGTTGCAGGAAAGCTCGGCGATCAGATAGGGCGGCGCGTCGCCGCCGACCTGCCGGCCGCCGATGGAAAGGACGGGCCGGCCGGTCACGGCCGCCCTCCGACGATATCGCGGAAACGCGCTGTGTTGCTCATGGCTCAACTCTCGTCCGGCATCTTGTCGATCAGGAGCCGGTACCGATGACCGCGCCAGTCGAAGAATGCCGGATAGCGCTCGTTATCGACGATCCGCAGCAGGTCGAACTGGTCGCCAAGGCTGCGGTTGGGGTCGAGACGGCTGTCCGCGGGGCGTCGCCGGCGATAAACCGTCGGAGTCCCGGCTTGCGGCTCGCCCGGCGGCGGCGTCGGCGCGTCCAGGAACCGGCGGCATAAGGCGACGCACATATCCCCTTGCGCCGCCCGCATCTCGCCGTTCAGCTCGTGCCCCTCGAAAATCAGACGATCCCGATAGATGATCGGTCCCGCGTCCACCTCGTCGACCGCCTCGATCAGGCAGGCCGGAATCTCGTGCCGGCCTTCGAGGATCTGCCAGGCGAGCGGAGCGAATCCGCGCCCCTTCGGCAGTGCGCTCTGATGGACGACCAGATTGCGGCGATTTCGGGCCAGCACTTCGGGCGGCGTGATCTTGACGCAGCCGAGATAGAAAGCGATTTCGCCGGACGTTACCTCGTCATGGGTTCGGCACAGGCTGGCTTCGTCGCCGCCGTTGTTCGCGTGGGCGACCAGCCGTTCGGCGTGGGGCAGGATCCAGCTCGGATTGTCGACGACCACCGAAATCCGCCGCGGTTTCCGCCACCAATCGGGCGGCGCGGCGGTCATGTCGTCGTCTCCGCCAGGACCCGCCCGGCGCCAAGCCCGTCGCAAATCGTCGCGGCGCGGGCGGACATGGCGGCGCGGGCCGCCGGGTCGCCGTCCAGGTCGCGGAAGGCGGCGGCGACCTTGGCCACAGTCAGCTCGCCATGCGGCCCCAGACTATGCGCGCCGCCGGCGGCGCCCAGGCTGGCGGCGATCAGGCGTTGGTTGTCGGCGATCACCGTGACCAGGCCGGGCAGGCCCAGGCAGCAGCGCTCCCAGACGGTCGAGCCCGCCGCGCCGATGGCGAAATCGGCCGACGCCATCATGGCCGCCATGTCCTCGACCTCCGTATGGACGTCGACTTCGATCGGAAGAGAGGATGCCAACGCCTTGATTTTTCGCAGGTGCGGCGCGGCGCCGCCGAGCACCACATCGACCGCCGCGCCGGTGCCGGCCTTCGCCAGCCCTTCCAGGACGACGGCGGTGACATTGTCGGGATCGGCGGTGCCGAGGGTGACCAGGATCCGCCCGACCGGACCGTCGAAGCGCCGCGCCGCGAGAACGCCCGGCCGCAATTCCGCGAAGCCGGAACGGAGAAGGGCGTAAGCCGGGCCGAGCAGCAGACGGCAGGCGTCGGGCACGCGCTTTCCGTAATCGGCCTCGAGGCGGCCGAGAGTGGGATCGATGAGCAGATCGGCGTCATGGTCGCGGTCGGCGCAGTCGTCCAGGACCAGGATCCGGTCGGCCCAATCCCGGCAGGCGTGCTCGAACGCCGCGTCCAGCCCGTAATGATCGACCACCAGCAGGTCGCATTTCCCGATTTCGGCGGCGATCCGCGCCGGTGATTCCGTGTCCGGTCCGGCGATCTCGACGACCCGATGGCCGGCGCCGGCCAGCGCCGGGACCGCGCGGCGCGTGTCCGGCCGACAGGCGAACACGCATTGCCAGCCGGCGGCGCGCAGCGCCTCGGCGAGTACAAGGCACCGCCGGACATGGCCGCCGCCGATGGCGACCGAGGCGTCGGCGCGAAAGACGGCGCGGCGGGACATGGGCTAGGCAACCGCGCCGCCCAGCAGATCGCCGAGGGCCGCGACCACCCGGTCCTGGTCGGCGTCGCTCAGGGCCGGATAAAGCGGCAGGCTGAGGCAGCGGTCGTAATAGGCGCGGGCGCCGGGCAGATCGGCGCCGCCGGCCAGTTCCCCGCGCGCCCGGTAGTAGGGCTGCAAATGAACGGGAATATAGTTCACCTGGCTGCCGATCCCCCGGTCGCGCAGGCCCTTCATCAGCGCCGCCCGATCCAGGGGCGCTGCGGCGAAATCGATCAACACCGGGTACAGATGCCAGGCGGGGCGCCCAACGGCCACGCGCCCGACGGGACGCAGCAGGGGCGCCATCGGCGCGAGCAGGGCATCGTAGCGGGCGGCGAGGGCGGCGCGGCGGGCGACGAACCGGTCCAGCTTGGCGAGTTGGCTGAGCCCCAGCGCGCAATGGATGTCGCTGGCCCGGTAGTTGAACCCGACCTCCGGCATTTCGTGATACCAGGGGTTGGGATCGCCGGCCGGGTCGAAGGCGAGGTCCGCATTGGCGAAGTCGGCGGGCTCCCGGACGATGCCGTGATGGCGCAGCCGCCGCAGCCGAGCGGCCAGGGCCGCGTCCTGGGTCGTCACCGCGCCGCCTTCGCCCATGGCGATGGTTTTCAGGGGGTGGAAGGAAAAGACCGTCATGTCCGAACGACGGCAGGCCCCGACCGGCGTCGCGTCGTCTTCATGCGCGCCGATGGCATGGGCCGCGTCTTCGACGACGCGCAGCCCATGGGCGGCGGCGCGGGCGGCGATCTCGGCCATCGGCGCGCATTGTCCGTTCATATGGACGACGAACGCCGCGCGCGGGCGCAGGCCGGCCGCCTCGGCGCGGGCGACGGCGTCGTCCAGATGGGCCGCGTCCATCAGCGCCGTGTCGGCATCGACGTCGGCGAAGACCGGCTCGGCGCCGGTCAGCCGCGCGGCGTTGGCCGTGGCGACGAAGGTCTGGCTGGGGACGATCACGGCGTCGCCGGGCCCCAGATCGAGGGCGGTCGCGGCGAGATGCAGGCCGGCGGTGCCGCTGGCGCAGGCGACCGCCTCCGCCGCGCCGACCCGCGCGGCCAGGGCCCCCTCGAAGGCATCGACCGTCGGGCCGGTCGCCAGCCAATCGCCTTGCAGCACCTCGGTCACGGCGGCGATGTCGTCGGCCTCCACCAGATGCCGGCCGTAAGGCAGGAAGGGAAGGGTCTCCCCCATCAGCGGCGCGCCTCCGCAAGCAGGGCGCGGAAGCCGTCGGCGTCCAGCCAATCGGTGTTGCCGTCGCTGGTATAGCGAAAGCCCTCGGGCACCGGCTTGGCGCCGGCGGCGTCCAGATGGTCGCGGTTCCAGAAGGCGAAGGCGGGCTCGATGACGAACCGGTCGTCCATCTCCAGGGTGGTCCGCGAATCGTCCTCGGTGATCATCGCCTCGTGCAGCTTCTCGCCGGGGCGGATGCCGACCGTCCGCTGCGGCAGGTCGGGCGCCATGGCGCGGGCGACGTCGGCGATCGTCATGCTCGGGATCTTGGGCACGAAGATCTCGCCGCCGGACATCAGCGACAGGCTGGAGAGGACGAAATCCACCCCCTGCGACAGGGTGATCCAGAACCGGGTCATGCGCGGGTCGGTGATCGGCAGGCTGTCGGCGCCGTTGGCGATCAGCCGTTCGAACAGGGGCACCACGCTGCCCCGCGAACCGACGACATTGCCGTAGCGGACGACCGCGAAGCGGGTGCCGCGCGGGCCGGCCAGGTTGTTGGCGGCGACGAAGATCTTGTCCGAGGCGAGCTTGCTGGCCCCGTACAGGTTGATCGGGCTCGCCGCCTTGTCGGTCGACAGCGCGATCACCTGGCGGACCCCGGCGCGGAAGGCCGCCTGGACCAGATTCTCGGCCCCGTGGACGTTGGTGCGGATGCATTCGATGGGGTTGTATTCGGCGGTCGGCACATGCTTCAGGGCGGCGGCGTGGATCACGGTCTCGACCCCCTGCATCGCCATCTCCAGCCGGTCGCGCTCGCGCACGTCGCCGATGAAGAAGCGCATCGCCGGATGGTCGCGCAGCAGCGGGTCCTGCTGCATGTCGTACTGCTTCTGCTCGTCGCGCGAGAAGACGATCACCCGGGCCGGCGCGTGGCGCTCCAGCACCGTCCGAATGAAGCGACGGCCGAAGGAGCCGGTGCCGCCGGTGACGAGAAGGGATTTACCGTCGATCTGCATGGGTTGGGCGATCTGCATGGAATGGGTCATCCTTGGGCGGCGCTGGGCGCGGCCTGGGGCGCGGGCGTGTGCGCCTGTTGCTTGGCATGGGCCTCGGCGTACCAGCCGCCGCGGGCGAGAAGGTCCGCATGGGAGCCTGTCTGGGCGACCCGGCCGGCCTGGAGGACGACGATCTGGTCGGCTTCGCGCACCGTCGACAGGCGGTGGCCGACGACGACGACGGTCATGTCGGTCTCGGCGCGGATGCGGGCCAGCGTCGCGCGGAACCGGTCCTCGGCGTCGGCGTCCAGATTGCTGGTCGGCTCGTCCAGGATCAGGATCGGCGCGCCCCGCACCAGGGCGCGGGCCAGGTCCAGGCGCTGGCGCTGGCCGCCGGACAGGCGGACGCCGGCCTCGCCCAACCGGGTGGCGTAGCCGTCCGGCAGGCGGGCGATGAAGTCATGGGCGTCGGCCAGGCGGGCGGCGGCCTCGATCTCGGCCTCGGTGGCGTCGGCCTTGCCGTAGCGGATATGGTCGGCCGCCGTCACGTCGAAAATCTGGGGCTCCTGGGGCACATAGGAAATGGCGCCGCGCAGCGCCGCGCGGTCGTAATCGGCGAGGGGCCGGCCGTCGATCAGGATGCGCCCGCCGGTGGGCTCGCGCAGCCGGGGCAGAAGATCGATCAGGGTCGATTTGCCGGCCCCGGACGGACCGACCAGCGCGGTCAGCCTGCCCGCCGGAAGGACGAGGTCGACGCCGTCCAGCGCCGCCGCCGTTCCGCCCGGATAGGCGAAGGAGACCTGCGCGAAGGCGATGCCCTCGGTCAAGGCGGGGAGGGGCAGGCCGCCGCCGGCCGGCTCCTCGGCGTCGGCCAGGTCCCGCAGCCGCTGGTCGACCGCCTCCAGGCTGCCCAGATAGCCGAGGACGAACTGCCAGGTCTTGGTGATCTCCTTGGTCACCGGCAGCAGACGCAGGATGACGAGCATGAACAGCCCCATCATCTCGATCGCCACGTCGAACCGGTCGACCCCTACATAGAGCAGCAGAAAGGCGATGCCGACGACGACCGGCTCGATCACCACCTCGATATGGGAGCGGAGGATCCCGACGGTGCGCATCCGGTCGCGCTGGCGGGCGGACAGGCGTTCGAGCAAGGTCTGCTCCGCCGCCTCGGTCCCCGACAGCCGCACCAGCCGCGCCGCCGACAGCCGTTCGACCAGGAAGCCGGCGACCTCGCGCGCGGCCGCCGCGACCTCGCGGCCGGTCTCGGCCATCCGGTCATGCAGCCGGCGCAACGGCACCAGGGCGACGACCACCACCGCCAGCGCCGCCAGTGTCATGCTCCAGGACAGGAAGAACAGGAACCCGACATAAAGCAGCCCGAGGGTGACGAACCCGGCGACGCTGACGAAGCCGAGCAAGGCGAAACAGGCTCGCTCCAGCTCGGCGGTCAGATCGTTGACGACCAGGCCGCGGGCGGTCCCTTCCTGATAGTCGGTCCGCGCCCGCAGGAACCGGCGGAACCCGGCCCGGCGCACCCCATGGGCGAATTCCTCCCGGATAAGGGCGGACAGGATCAGCCGCGCCCAAATAAAAATCTGGCGCAGCAGCAGACACAGGAAGCTAGTCGCCAGCAGCGCCGGCAGGCCGACGGGCAGGCCGACGAACCCGTAGACCTCGATCAAAATCCGCCAATGGTCGGAGCGCGCCGCCAGATCGCCGACCGCGCCGCCTTCCTGGATGAACTGGAAGACCGGCATCAGCATCGCCAGCGCCAGGATCTCGAACAGGGTCGCGATCACATGCACCGCATAGACGGCGAACGCGGCGCGCCGGTCGAAGCCCAGCCGCTCGCCGATCCGGAACCCCTCGTGGACCTGGGCGGTCCAGGCGGCGAAGGGAAACGCCGCGCGCGTCGCCGTTGCGCTCATGGCGCCCCTCCCGCGGCGGCGGGCTCGATCCGTTCGAACAGCAGGAACAGGTGATGCGGAAAGAACGGGTTGTGTTGGGAGTCGATCAGGCGCAGCCCCTGGCCTTCGATTCGCCGCACCAGCCGGCGTTTGCTCAAACCCGGCCGGCCGGCTTCCCACCAATGCGGGGCGTGGCGGCGCTCTTTCGGGAGGGCGCGGAAGGGCGCGGTATCGATCCGCCGGCCGCCCAGAAAGTCGGCGGTCAGGCATTTGCGCAGCGTCCAGTTCAATCGCGGCAGCCGAAGGTTGACGGAAAAGGACAACCAGGCGCCGCCATAGGGCACGGACAGGTACAGGTACTTCCGCGTGAAACGGCGCATATGGGCGATCAGCGGGTCGACGTCCGCCAGCGGGTTGTGCTCCAGGCACTGGAAGCTGCAAACCAGGTCGTATTGCCGGCCGTCGAAGGGGTGGTCCAGGATCGCGGCGCGATGATCCGGATAGAAGCGGTCGGACAGGTCCACGGAGATATGGGTCAACCCCAGATGTCGGCTCAGCGCCCGGGTCACGTCGCGCCCGCTGCCGAATTCAAGGACGCTCTCCACCTCGGCCCGCTGCGCGATCGGCCGGCATTGCAGGAAGACGGACGTCCAGGCCAGCAGCCGGTGGTCGAGGAAGTCGTTGGCGTAATACCGCCAGTCCTCGCTGTCCTTGCCGCCATAGCGGGAAAGGGGCGGCTGATTGCGATCCGGTTCGGTCATCGGGCGCGGGGCTTTCGTTGGCCGCCGACGGAGAGGATGTCGGGCACGGCGATGCGGGCGGCGGGGACGCGGGCGGCGAGCCGGTCGTAGACGGCGCCGGCGTCGCGGCTCAAGGACAGGATCAACCGCTCGGCCTCGGCCGCCTCGTCCAGCCCGATGGCGGGGATGCCGCGCATCTCGCGCCGACCGCCGGTCGGGTCCCAGATGCCGATGACCCGGGTCTTGGCGTTCAGGCTGCACAGCATCGCGACCTCGGTCATGTCGTCGACCCCGCATAGCGCCACCGTTTCCACGCCCTGGCGATCCAGCTCCTCGAACAGCCGGTCGAAACTGCCCCGCGCCTTGCGGAACAGGCCGAAGGCCGAGGAGAAATACTCGGCGGTCAGCCGGCTTTTCTCGGCGAACCCCTTCGGGGTCAGGTAATAGCGGTAGCGGCGCGCCGGAACCTCGGCGACCTTGATCAGTCCCTTCTTGACGCAGCGCTTGACGTAGGCGTTGGTCATGCCGAGCGCGATCCCCAGCTCGCGGGACAGGTCGCGCTGGCTCAATGCCTCGGAGCCGTCGATTCGCTCCAACAGGCCGCGCATGATCTCGTCCTCGCGGGTGCTGCGCTGATCGGCTACGGTCGGTTCGGGCATCGGCGGCGCGGAGGGGCCGGTCCATCCTGGGACACGGCCCACTCCGTTCATGTCGTGAACGATGTCGGCGGCGCAATGTTCATGAAACAAACATCGTTGTCAACCGCGATGTTCATTTTGCGAACATCGCGGCTTCTTCCTATATGTGACGCCCGAGCTATATGTGACGCCGGGGGGATGACAGCCGGCCGGGACCGACCCGGACCAACGGCCAGGGGGAAATCATGATGGGAACCGGCAGGCGCGCGAGCGCCGCGATCGATAAAGGCGAGGGTCGGGGGCGTCGGTGTTTCGCGGACGCGAAACGATTGGGGCGGGGCGGGCGCTGGCGCGTTCTTCTCGTTGCCGCGCTTCTGACGGGATGCGGCTCGACCGGCCCGACGGACGATCCGGTCTCGCGCTCCCTCGGCTGGTTCAGCTATCTGAACGGCGACGATCTGCGGGCCGCCTGCCGGCCCGGCGCGCCCGAGACCTACCGCATGGTCTTCAACGGCGTTTTCGTCGAGCAGCTCCGCAGCTACGACCTGGCCGTCCAACCGGATGGCGGCGGCACCCTGCGCGCCTGGGCGCGGACGGCGGCCGACATATCGGAAGTCGAGTTGGGCGATCTCCTCAGGCCCTGGCGGGGGACCAGCGCGACGACCGACCTCGATGCCGGCGCCGTCGACGCGATCCGCGCCGCCCTGACCGAAAGCGGGGCCTTCGCTCCGGCGCCGCGCGGGCTGCGCCTGCCGTCGGATTCCTTCTATTGGATCGTGAACGCCTGCCGCGACGGCGAATTCAGCTTTAACGCCTTTCTCTTCCCGTCGCCGCGTTTCGAGGTCCTGACCTTTCCGGCCGCCCTGTTGGATCGGGACCGGACCGGCGTTCCCTACAACGTCCCCCGCGGCCCCGAAGACCCGCCCTACGGCAGCCGCAGCTTTCCGCCCTATGGCGAGGAATACGAGGACAGCCGGGCGTCCAGCCGTTTCGTCCTCCAGGTCGGCGAGAACGGTTTGATCGGATTGCTGCGGCTGTTCTGACCGGGGCGCGATCGGGGCGTCTTTCGGCATGGCCATGGCGCGCCGCAAAAAAAATCACTTGATTTTTGTGCAGCGCACAATAATATCTTGATCGAAGTTCAAACGCCCATTCGCATATTTTTTATCGGAGCGAGAGGATGCCTCAGAAAACCACCGCCAAGCCGGCCGCCAAAGTCTTCGAGCAGGATGCCGAGAAGATCATCACCGCCGGGAAGGAATCTTTCGAAAACAGCGCCAAGTTCGGCGCCGAGGCCGTCGAGATCGGCAAGGACATGTTCGAAGCCTGGACCGAGTCCGCGACCGCCCTGGGCAAGGGCGCCGAGCAGTTCGGCGGCGCCTGGTTCGCGCTGATGCAGCGCGGCATGGAGCGCCAGGTCGACGCCGCCAAGGCAATTGCCGGCTGCAAGACCCTCAAGGATGTTCTCGATCAGCAGAACGATTTCATCCGCCTGAGCTACGAGGATGCCGTCGGCGAGGCCGGCAAGCTGACCGAGATCGCCACCGACATCGCCCAGAAGGCCGCCGCGCCGCTGACCGAGCAGGCCAACGCCGCCTTCGAGAAGATCTCCAAGCCGCTGGCCGTCTAATCCGCCACCGGCATGGTACGCGCAAGGGCCCCGCGGCGTCGCCGCGGGGCCTTTTTCTTTGGTCGCGCCGTCCTTTTGCGGCCCTCGACGCGCGACGCCCCTTTTCGCATTTGCAAGAAACCCAATATACTTGGAGCGGCATGATTGGAGCGGTCGGGGCCCGCTCGGCGGGGCGCGGCCTTTTCGACGCGGACGAAACGGACGACGGATGAGCGACAACGACGGCGAGAATGACGGTAACGATGGCGGGCGGGCCGGCGAGGGCGGCACCGGCGTCGCCGTCAAGAGCCGGACGCGGACGCGCAAGCCGTCCATGTACAAGGTGCTGATGCTGAATGACGACTACACGCCGATGGAGTTCGTCGTCCATGCCCTGGAGCGGTTCTTCAACAAAAGCCGCGAGGAGGCGACCCGGATCATGCTCCATGTCCATCAGCGCGGTGTCGGCGTGTGCGGCGTGTATACTTACGAGGTCGCGGAAACGAAGGTGAACCAAGTCATGGATCTGGCGCGCAAGAACGAGCACCCCCTTCAATGCAGCCTGGAGAAGGCGTGACATGCTGTCGCGCAATCTGGAACGCAGCCTGCACCGGGCGCTGGAGATCGCCTCCGAGCGCCGCCATGAATACGCGACCCTGGAGCATCTGCTCCTGTCCCTGACCGAGGATCAGGACGCCCTTGCGGTCCTGCGCGCCTGCGACGTGGATGTCGACCGGCTGCGCGGCGACCTGATGGACTATATCACCAACGAGCTCGCCGACCTGATCCCGGTCGAGCTGGACGACACCAAGCCGACCTCCAGCTTCCAGCGGGTCGTCCAGCGCGCCGCCATTCACGTCCAATCCTCGGGACGCGAGGAGGTGACCGGCGCCAACGTCCTGGTCGCCATGTTCTCCGAACATGAATCGAACGCCGTCTACTTCCTGCAACTCCAGGACATGACCCGCTACGACGCCGTGAACTACATCTCCCACGGCATCGCCAAGGCGCCGGGCCAGAGCGAGGGGCGCCCGGTCACCGGCGCCGACGAAGACGCCGACGGCGAGAAGGTCGTCAAGCAGGGCGAGGAAGCCCTGGACGCCTATTGCGTCAACCTCAACCGCAAGGCGGCCGAGGGGCGGATCGATCCGCTGATCGGCCGCGAGGCGGAGGTCGACCGCACCGTCCAGATCCTGTGCCGGCGGACCAAGAACAACCCGCTCTATGTGGGCGATTCGGGGGTCGGGAAGACCGCCATCGCCGAGGGGCTGGCAAAGCGTATCGTCGAGGGCGAGGTGCCCGAGGTCCTGCGCACGGCGGTCATCTACGCCCTGGACATGGGCGCGCTGCTGGCGGGCACGCGCTATCGGGGCGATTTCGAGGAACGCCTCAAGATGGTCCTGGCCGAGCTGGAGGCCCATGACGATGCGATCCTGTTCATCGACGAGATTCACACGGTGATCGGCGCCGGCGCCACCAGCGGCGGGGCGATGGACGCGTCGAACCTGCTGAAGCCGGCGCTCGCCAACGGCAGCCTGCGCTGCATCGGCTCCACCACCTACAAGGAATATCGGAGCTATTTCGAGAAGGACCGGGCCCTGGTGCGGCGGTTCCAGAAGATCGACGTCCACGAGCCCTCGATCCCGGACACGATCAAGATCCTGCGCGGTCTGAAGCCCTATTACGAGACCCATCACGCCGTCCGCTATACCGACGAGGCGGTCCGCTCGGCGGTCGAGCTGTCGGCGCGCTACGTCCATGACCGCAAGCTGCCGGACAAGGCGATCGATATTCTGGACGAGGCCGGCGCGGCGCGGATGCTGTTGCCGGCCGGCAAGCGCCGCAAGACCGTCGGCGTCCGCGATATCGAGGCGACGGTGGCCAAGATCGCGCGGGTCCCGCCCAAGAACGTCTCGCGCACCGACAAGGAGGTGCTGCGCAATCTGGACGAGACCCTGCGGGCCATGGTCTACGGACAGGACGCGGCGCTCGCCGCGCTGGCCAGCGCCATCAAGCTGTCGCGGGCCGGCCTGCGCGAGCCGGAGAAGCCGATCGGCTCCTACCTGTTCTCGGGCCCGACCGGGGTCGGCAAGACCGAGGCCGCGCGCCAGCTCGCCCGCGCGCTGTCCATCGAGCTGGTGCGCTTCGACATGTCCGAATATATGGAGCGCCACACCGTCTCGCGGCTGATCGGCGCGCCGCCCGGCTATGTCGGGTTCGACCAGGGCGGGCTGCTGACCGACGCCATCGACCAGAACCCCCACGCGGTGCTGCTGCTCGACGAGATCGAGAAGGCCCATCCCGACCTGTTCAACATCCTGCTGCAGATCATGGATCACGGAAAGCTCACCGACCATAACGGCAAGAGCGTCAATTTCCGCAACGTCATCCTGATCATGACCACCAACGCCGGCGCCAGCGAGATGGCGAAGCCCGCCATCGGCTTCGCCCGCGACGAGCGCGAGGGCGAGGACGAGGAAGCGATCAAGCGCCTGTTCACGCCGGAGTTCCGCAACCGTCTGGACGCGGTGATCTCCTTCGCCAATCTGGGCGCCGAGGTGGTCGGCCGGGTCGTCGACAAGTTCGTCATGCAGTTGGAGGCCCAGCTTTCCGACCGTGGCGTCGCCATCGAGCTGACAGACGCGGCGCGCGATTGGCTGGCGGCCAAGGGCTACGATCCCCAATATGGCGCCCGGCCGCTGGCTCGGGTCATCCAGGAGCATGTCAAGAAGCCGCTCGCCGAGGAGCTTTTGTTCGGCCGTCTCGCCAAGGGCGGGGTGGTCCGGGTCAAGGTGGAAGACGGCGGCATCGCGTTCGACTTCCTGCCGCCGGCCCGAAAGCGCGCCGGCAAGCCCGCCCTCGCGCGATAGACCCGCCACGGCCCAGCCGGGTCGGCGATGACAGACGAAAGCGCCCCGCCGCTGTCGCCCGATGAAGACCGCCGTCTATGGCGGCCCGACGGGCCGCTGCGTTGGCTGGTGTCCCACGGGGCGCGATATCCGGAGACCGCGGCGCTGATGCAGGCGCTTTGCGCGCGCCTCGTCGCGGAGGGGGTGCCCCTGCTGCGCGCCTCCTGGGCGATCCGCACCATCCATCCGCAGGTGCGCGGCGCCACCTATCTGTGGCGCCGCGGCGGGGCGGACGTCATGGAAACACTGCGCCTGCACAGCATCACCGACGACCCCGCCTATATCGACAGCCCGTTCCGCACCCTGTTCGAGACCGGGCAACCCTTGCGGCGGAACCTCGCGGCGGGCGAGACCGATTTTCCCCTGTTGAAGGAAATTCGCGCCGAGGGCGGCACCGATTATCTGGCCCTGCCGATGACGTTCGAGGGCGGCTGGATCAACGCCTTGGCCTGGACCACCGATCGGCCGGACGGGTTTTCGGTTTCCGAAGTCAATCTATTCAAGGCGCTATGTCCTGTCCTTTCGCAATTGCTTCAGATTCGGGTGCAGCAACGCGTCACTCGGACCCTGCTTGCGACCTATCTCGGCCGTCATGCCTCGGACAGCCTGCTTGCCGGGCGGGTTCGCCGCGGCGACGGCGAGATCATCCGGGCCGTCCTGTGGGCGTCCGACATCAAGGGCTTTACCGAAATGGCCGAGGCCGCGCCGCCGGCCGAGGTCGTGTCGGCGCTGAACGACTTCTTCGAATGCATGATCAACGCGGTCCAGGGCCATGGCGGCGACGTGCTGAAGTTCGTCGGCGACGGGATGCTGGCGATCTTTCCGATCGAGGGCGAGGGGCGGCGTGGCGCGACCTGCGCTCAGGCGGTCGACGCGACCCGCCAGGCCCTCGCCGGCATGGCGGCGGTCAATCGTGCTCGAACCGGCGCCGGGTCGCGGGCGCTCGATTTCGGGATCGGCCTTCATGTCGGCGAAGTCATGCTCGGCAATATCGGCGGCCCCAACCGCCTGGATTTCACCACCGTCGGCGCCGCCGTCAACCAGGTCGCGCGGCTGGAGAATCTGAGCCATGCCCTGGGGCATAAGGCCGTGGTCTCGAAGGCCTTCGCCGAGTATTGCGGGCTTCCCTGCCGGTCGCTGGGCCGCCACGAGTTGCGGGGAATCGCGGCGCCGCAGGAGGTGTTCGCCCTCGACCCGGCGTCGGTGGAAAGCGCGGCCGGCTAGTCGGCCTGGCGGTAGGG
>Ga0070728_10003844_pt1 | contig 16131 bp, 9 predicted proteins | sample tdDd471_FD_66723 | JGI IMG/M metagenome (GOLD analysis project Ga0070728, IMG submission 66723) | Marine sediment microbial communities from the Atlantic coast under amendment with organic carbon and nitrate - tdDd47.1 | ecosystem: Environmental > Aquatic > Marine > Coastal > Sediment | place...
GCGATTGAGCACCAGGGTGAACGGCCGGCCACAGCAAATCGTGCTGGAAGCTTTTCGGGCCACGAGTCAGAACTCAAACACACCGTGAGCGAGTGTTGCGCAAAATGTTTCCACTGCAAAGGCACACTGCCCGACCAACCGCTTGTAGTTGATGTCGGCGGCCAAGCTGAACGCGTATGTTCAGCCGATTGCGCAAACACAATAAAAGACATCATCAAATCCGGACTGGGTGACTTCTACAAGCATCGTGAAACACCTGGCAATGATGCTGCCAAACCGCACAAGCCGGTGGAACATTGGGAAACCTTTGAGCGGCCTGCCGTCATGCGCGAATTTGTGCGCGAGGGTAACAACGGCGAACTGGTGGCCGATCTACTCGTGCAGGGTGTGCATTGTGCCGCGTGCACCTGGTTGATAGAAAACACACTTGGCAAAGTTGCTGGCGTCAAATCAATCGAAGTAAACCCGGTCACGACCCGTGGCGAGCTCTGCTGGAACCCACAAAAAGTGCATCTCGCAGACCTTCTGCGAAAAATTGAACATCTTGGCTACACACCGGTACCGTTTACAGAACATCAAGCGCAACTCGCAACCGAGCAGGAAAAGCGCCTGACATTGCGCCGGTTACTGGTCGCCGGACTGGGCATGATGCAGGTTGTAAGCTATGCGATAGCCATGTATGCGGGCGCATTTCAGGGCATGGACCCTGATATTCAGGAATTTTTCCGGCTGATCAGCCTGGTGGTAGCGACTCCGGTCGTATTGTACTCGGGAGCACCCTTTTTCACCGGAGCATGGCGCAATATCCGGTCCATGCATATGGGTATGGACGTTCCCGTCGCGCTCGCCATTGGCGCCGCGTGGTTGGCCAGTGTGTGGAATACTTTTGCGGGCAGCGGCGAAGTATTTTTCGACTCGGCCACCATGTTTGTATTTTTTCTCTCCGGTACTCGTTACCTCGAGGCCGCCGGCAGGCATCGTGCCTTCGACCTAACGCACTCGCTTGCACAGCACATTCCGTGCACAGCCATGCGCCTTACTGAGTCCGGACGGGAAGAAGTCGGTGTTATGGAACTGGAACCCGGTGACATCGTTCTGGTTGCTCAGGGTATGGCATTCCCTGCAGACGGCATGTTGCTTGCACCCAGCGCGCAGATAGACGAAGCCATGCTGACTGGGGAATCAGTTCCTGTGCGTCGAGCCAAAGGCGATGCCGTGGCTGCCGGAACTGTAAACGCGGGAACCGCCGTCAATATCTGTGTTGACAAAATTGGCGCTGACACCGTCATCGCGCAAATTGGTCGACTCGTGACTCAGGCCGGACATGACAAGCCCAGGCTTGCGCAACTAACAGATCGCATCGCCGCTGTGTTCGTCACTGCTGTTTTACTGATCGCGGTTCTGACTGGCATTGTTTGGTGGCAGACCGATCCATCCAGAGCATTTGAAATCGTCTTAACCGTGCTGGTAGTGAGCTGTCCATGCGCTTTGGCATTGGCCACACCCGCCGCTCTCGCAGTTGCAACCAGCACCCTGGCTCGACAGGGCTTCCTGATACGCCATGGCGATGCCCTGCAGGTGCTGGCCAAAGTTGAGCATTTCGTGTTCGATAAAACTGGCACCCTGACTGACAATGCCCTGGAAATACAAACGACGGCGGTGCGCAATAACATATCCGCAGAACAAGCTCGCGCAATAGCGGCATCGCTGGAGACAAGCTCTGCGCACCCGATTGCCCGCGCGTTTCGCAGCACCGAAAACGTTAAGCCCGCGACGCAGCTAAATACTTTTGCTGGTGGTGGACTGGAAGGCCGCATACAAAGCCGGCTGTTCCGCATCGGCACACTCGAATTCGTTACCGAATTGGCACCCGATAAGAACGATGGTGAAAGCGAATTAGGCAAAAGCAACCCGGAGCAACGCAACGTCTTCCTGGGCGACGAGTCTGGTCTGCTGGCACGATTCGAAATCTCCGAGCACCTGCGCGAAGGCGCCATTCCCGCCCTTGATGGGCTTCGATCCAGGGGCATTTCCGTTACCATCGCCAGTGGCGATCAGCCGGTGGCGGTTGAAAGGCTCGCCGATCGCATTGGCGTGACCGACTGGCGTGCCGGTATGCTGCCCGACCAAAAGCTCGCGCTAGTGCGTGAATTGCAGGCGGCTGGCACAACCGTTGCGGCTGTCGGTGATGGCATTAATGATTCGCCTGTGCTCGCGGGCGCCGATGTTTCTATCGCCATGGGCAGCGGCACTACCGTCGCCCAGCATTCAGCCGATTGCGTCTGGCTTGGCACTCAGCTCAACGGCCTGGATGCTGCGGTCGCCATGGCAAACAAGGCTATTCGGGTCGTTCGGCAGAACCTGGCCTGGGCGCTCTGCTATAACCTGCTGGCCATCCCGCTGGCTATGAGTGGCCTGATCGTCCCATGGATGGCGGCACTAGGCATGTCACTGAGCTCCATCTTCGTTATGTTTAATGCACTGCGGCTCGGGACGGCTGTGCGCCCCTTGGCGCCGCCGGCGACCAAGCCTGCCAACGGTGCTGCGCAGCCCGAACTGGAGCTGGCAACTTGAACATTATTTACGTACTGATACCACTGGGCCTGGTTCTTCTGATCGCCGCAGTCGCGGCCTTTTTCTGGGCTGTTCGGAGCGGCCAGTTCGACGATCTGGAGTCCCCCGCCTGGCGGATATTGCTGGATGATGATCGTGCCCCGCCGACGGATGAGGACAGGCCTGACCGCCAGTAAACCCGCCGAATCGCACGGCGGTGGCCACTATTCTGATTCTGTGGCAAAGGTCACAGTAATAGCCCCATCCTGATGGGATATTAGGCTCGCTGTCCAGACATTATGTTTGACCCTGTTTCTGGAAAACTACAGCTAAAGCTTAGGTCGGGAGCGGCTTGGTGCAACACAACGAAACACAGATAATGCGACTGCAGGATATTGCCGATAGCCCTGAGTGGACCGGCGGTCAGCAGTTGCGCATGGCGTTTCAGAATTCCCCGATCTCCCTTTCCGCCGGCCTTTTTTGCGCCTTTGTTATTGTTGTAATGCTATGGCCCGTGGTTGATAACCGCGGCCTGATACTCTGGCTCGGTTCCATATCGATGTTGACGTTATTGCGCCTCTCCATGCAGCAAACGTATGAACGCAGAGAGATAGGCCCAAACGAATACAAGTTCTGGCAACAAGGCTTTATCGCCACAGCATTTGCCTCGGGCTGTGCCTGGGGAGCATTGTCACTATTTTTGTTTCCTGAAACATCAGTTTTACACCAGGCGTATCTGACATTCGTGATTGGCGGCGTATGTGCAGGAGCCGTTTCCGTTTACGCGCCGCTCCCGCGTGCGTTCACGGCATTTTCGATCCCTGTGATACTCCCGTTTGCCTATCGCATCTGGTCGATCGGTGGGACTGAGGGCAGCTTAATGGCGGTTCTGGTTGCGGTGTTCATGCTGATTTTAATACGCACAGCCAGCCAGGCACGCAATAACGTACAAGATATTCTGGATCTGCAGGTTCGTAATGCGGGGCTGACCCGCGCATTGCACCACAGGGCTACGCACGACTCGCTGGTCGATCTCGTTAATCACGGCGAATTCAATCGTCGTCTGGAACGATTAACCAAGGACAACCGGCGTGAAGACGACGAGTACTCACTGATCTTTATTGATCTGGATCTTTTCAAAGAAGTGAACGACCGCGGTGGCCACGCTGCCGGAGACCTCATCCTGAAAGGCGTAGCCGATATACTCCGCGAACGCACACGTTCCGGCGACACAGCGGCGCGCGTCGGAGGAGACGAGTTTGCCCTGTTACTTGATGGCTGCCCGCACAAACGTGCGCTGCAAATCGCGGAAGCAGTCCGCGAAGACATCGCAGGTCTGACAATAGAATATGAAGGACTCAATTTCTCCGTCCAAGCAAGCATCGGCGTTTCATACGGGCAATCTGGTGTCCATAATGCTACCGGCATGCTTAAAGCGGCGGATGCCGCCTGCTATACCGCCAAGGAAGATGGACGCAACCGGGTCTGCATGAACCCCGCCAGCGATTTGTTCCAGACCACTGACCGGTTTGAGATAGCTCAGCAAACAGCCGAATATTCAGCGCGCCCTTAGCCGCAACCCGCCTTATTCGGACTCAGTACCGGCCTTTGCCGGAATGATATTCGGGCAACTCGACCCGCACTGCTGCAGCATTTTGTGGCAACCCCAGCATTTGGAGAAACTGCTCCTCTGAGCTAAACCTGATCTGCGCAGGCTTTGCCCGGGCTATCAGATCCGCCAGCCTGGCGGCTTTCGCTCGCAATTCCAGCCTCGTATTCGTGTTCATCTTGTTCTCCTGCTGTCTTGCAGATATTTCGCCACAGCGGAGCCGTTTCGTCGTGTTTCAGCGCATCAGATCCGGGTCAATTCGATTCAGGTGCATTCGCAAGGCATGTCAGCAGTTTTCAGAATCGCTGGCTAACTCAATACTTGCTGGCACAGGCTCTTCTGGGGCATTGCAGAACTGCGGGAGAGTATCGCTGTGGGGTGGTCCAACCGGGCTGGAATACTCAGATAGGGCGCAGAAACGCCTAAATCTATAATTGGCCTGGAAACCAGCGCGTGCAATTCAGTGTGCACCGTCACAATCAGCCTCCTGGCGGGTCCGTTACAAAATGTTACAAGGTGTTACTTGGGCCCAGAAAAACCCGTAAAACCGTCCTATCTAATTGTTATAAAAAGATATATTGCCCTGCCAAGTGTATCTGCCGAGCGCGGAAAAACACCAATTCAGGCTATCTGGAGACGCCTCCGGTGGATGGCAACCCACTACTTGCATACCATCTCATGCCCTCGGATCGATATATATCAGGGCGATCTTGAACAACTTATTGATTAGAAAGAAACTATGGATGTAAAAACACTCTGTTTAGGGCTTTTGACGGTAAATGAGGCTTGCGGGTACGACCTGAAAAAGACCTTCGAATCGTCTTTCAAGCACTTTTTCCCTGCGGGCTATGGCTCGATATATCCTGCGCTGGCTGATCTTGCGGAATCTGGCCTGGTTCGCTGCCGGGAAATCCCTCAGGTAGGTAAACCAGATCGTAAGGTCTACCGGATAACCGAAGCCGGTGAAAAAGCTTTCATCAGTTCACTCAATTGCACTGACCCGCAGCACAAGCTGCGCTCGGAGTTTCTGGCCATGATCTATTTTTCTGACCAGATAGAGGATGCGCGCCTGGCAGACCTGCTGGATGACCGGGTCCAAAAGCTGCGCGAAACCGTAGAACATATAGAAAGAACCACATCTACAGATAACGGTTCTCATTCTGCAGGGGCATCTTTTGTAGCTGGTTTCGGGGCCGTGATCGCTGAAGCAGCGGCGAAATACATCGAGTCTAACCGACACCTATTGACCGGGCAGCAAGAACCCGATCAAAGCATTACGCCAAAAATTGCGCACGGATAAACACGGTTACCAGGAACCTGCGAAACAATGAACATAAAAGCAACGATATCGCGCCGACCATGGATACTGGCTATTCTGGTAACCATTGCAGTCGTTATCTGGATGGCCTCCGGACTGAATGACAACCAGGAAATCACTACGGATACGTCGCAAATCTCTGCCCCTGGTGAAGCCGGGGAGATACTTAAAGTTCAGGTAGAAACACGACACGCAGAACCCATTACGCGCTTTATCAGCGTTTATGGACGAACGGCGCCAACGAGGACCGTGACAATCAGTGCCGAAACCGAAGGTCGGGTGGCCAAAATCAATGCGCGGCGCGGCGTTCCTATTACGGTCGGCACGCCTATCCTGGAACTCGACATGCGCGACAGGAAGGCCAATGTCGAGCAGTCGCGGGCAAGTGTTACGGAGCATAGAACTGCTTACCTGGCGCAAAGCAAACTCAAACAGGATGGCTATGTGTCTGACACTCAGATTGCGGAAACTCTGGCAAAACTGGAAGCAGCGAAAGCCGAAATGATCCGTGCACAGCTTGACCTGGCCAACCGCATTATCAAAGCGCCGTTTGATGGTGTATTGCAGGAACGAGAAGTTGAAATTGGCGATTTTGTCAGATCCGGCGACCCGGTTGCCACTTTCGTAGACAACATGACGCTGATAGTCACCGGCACCCTGGCCGAGCAGGAAATCGCCAATATCAGCGTTGGCGATGAAGCCAAGGCTAATCTGGTAACAGGCCAGATCGTAAAAGGTAAGGTGCGTTACCTGTCCGCGGTCGGAGATGAATCAACCCACACTTTCAATGTTGAACTTGAAATTAATAACAGTGACGGCAAGTTACCTGCCGGCGTAACAGCTGAGATAGTGCTTAGAGGCGGTGAAGCACAAGCACAGAAAATATCTCCGGCACTGCTTACACTGGATGCAGGCGGATCACTGGGCGTCTACATTGTTGATGAGTTTCAGCGTGCGGCTTTTATCCCCATTGAAATTGAGCGCTCTGAAACTGATGGCGTATGGGTCTCTGGACTGCCCGAGACAGCAAATGTGATTACCGTTGGCCAGGGATACGTCAGTCCGGGGCAAAAGGTAGAAGCAGTAAGAGCACCGACTGAAACTGCGGTGGCAGCTGAATCGCTTCGATGAATACTATAATTCAGGCTGCGACCAATCGCAGTCGCACCGTAATGATCGCTTTTTTTGTGATCATCGGTGCTGGAATCGTCTCGTATTATTCCATTCCGAAAGAATCCGAACCGGAAATAGACATTCCCTTTATTTACGTAGAGGTAACGCTCGAGGGTGTTGCGCCCGAAGATGCGGAACGATTGCTGGTGCGCCCTCTTGAGCAGGAGTTGCGTACGCTGGAGGGGATCAAGGAAATGGTTGCCTCCGGAGGCGAGAATCGCGCGACGGTAACCCTTGAATTCGAACCCGAAGCGGACGTAGACAAAGCGCTGGCCGATGTTCGTGAACGGGTGGATCTCGCCAAGGCAAAATTACCCAGCACGGCCGAAGAACCCCGAGTTATGCAGGTCAAGTTCTCCCGCTTTGACCCTATGTTGGTGATGTTACTAGGCGGCGACGCTCCGGAACGAACATTGTTCGCACTTAGCCAGGGCTTGAAAGACGAGATAGCCGGACTTGAGGGCGTTATGGAAGTCAACGTGGTTGGCGCCCGTCAGGAATTGCTGGAAATCATTATTGATCCACTCGCAATTGAGAGCTACGGACTATCCCCTGTCGACGTGCTGGCGTTTGTAGAGAACAATAACCGGCTGGTCGCTGCAGGTGCCATGCAGGGCGAACAAGGGCGCTTCGCCATCAAGGTCCCGGGTGTTATTGAATCACCCGAAGATGTACTGGGGCTCCCGATTAAGGTAGACCAGGGCCGGGTAGTTCGCTTTCGTGACATCGCGACTGTCCGCAGAACGTTTAAGGACACGGAAGGCTATGCTCGTTTGAATGGGCAACCTGCAGTAGCTATTGAGGTAGTGCACCGGGGGAATTCAAACGTCCTCAGGACTATCGCCGACGTCAAAGAACTGGTAGCACAATCATCGCAATACTGGCCGCCCGGGATAACGCTGACCTATTCCAGGGACAAGTCGTATTACATTAACAAGAATATTTCGACGCTGATGAATAACGTGGCCACGGCGGTCATACTCGTGTTCATTGTGCTTATTGGTATTTTGGGAATTCAGAATGCGTTACTGGTTGGCATAGCTATACCCGGTTCATTTTGCGCCGCTTTCTTTTTCCTGAATGCGACTGGAATGACCGTCAACATGGTGGTGCTGTTCGCTATGATCATGGCTGTGGGCATGCTGGTCGACGGTGCCATCGTAGTCACAGAACTGGCTGACCGAAGAATGGCTGAAGGCATCCACCGGAAGGTTGCCTATACTGAAGCTGCCCAGCGCATGGCCTGGCCTATCATCGCCTCCACTGGAACCACGCTGGCTGCATTTATCCCACTGATATTCTGGCCGGGCTTCACGGGGAAGTTTCTGGCGTTTATGCCCATCACTCTTATTTATACCCTTTCGGCTTCGCTGCTGATGGCGCTAATTTTTGTGCCGACGATGGGCACGCTGTTTGGCCGCCCCGGTTTGTTCAACGAGAAAATCCGCCGGGACCTGCTAGCTGCCGAAGATGGCGATTTATTCAGCATTGGTGGCTATACGGGAAAATACATTCGCTTCCTTGATCGTGTGCTGAATCACCCATGGATATCGCTCGGCGTTATTACACTAATGCTGCTATTGCTGTATGGCGCTTATGGCACCTTTGGCAAAGGCATTATCATGTTCCCGGACATCGAACCCAATAATGCCAGCATTGATATACGCGCACGCGGTGATTTGTCGGTGCAGGAAAAGGACAAGATAGTCCGGCTGGTCGAAGAGCGGGTTTACGGCATTGATGGCATCGATTACGCATATATAAAGAGTGGTGCCTCTGGTCGTGGGGCAGCAGCCGACCTGATCGGCTCTATTCGCCTCAACTTCCGCAGCTGGCGAACCCGCCGGCCAGCATCCGAAATTCTTGATGAGGTAAATGAACGCACCCAGGATATCGGCGGAATCATTATCGAAACGCGTGTGCAACAAGGTGGGCGCCAGGAAGGCAAACCCATCAATATTGAGCTTTCTTCACCGGATCTTGCTGCGCTTAAAGCGGCGGCAGACAAAGTGCGCGGCGCACTGGAGACCATTCCCGGCGTGGTCAATGCCGAGGACACGCGACCTATGCCGGGTATCGAATGGCGCCTGCGCGTCGACCGAACTGAAGCAGCACGTTTTGGCGCTGATATAAATCTGGTAGGCACCATCGTTCAACTGGTCACCAATGGCATCAAGGTCGGTGAGTATCGCCCGGATGATGCCGATGAGGAAATCGATATCCGGGTGCGGTTCCCGCGCGACAAGCGCAGCATGGACCGACTGGGTGAATTGCGTATACCAACCGCACGCGGCAGTGTGCCGATCAGTACTTTTGTTGCCCAGGAACCAGCGGATGCAACACGCACTATCATGCGCACCGATATGCGCCGCACCTTGCTCGTCCAATCGGACCTGGATAAAGGCGTTCTGATAGCCCCGGTTCTGGAGGAATTGCAGGCGCGTGTTGCAGACCTGGATCTGGACCCTTCTGTCGCATTCCGGGTCAAAGGTGGTGCACGGGATCAGGAACAAACCATCGATTTCCTCATCAAGGCGTTTGCGCTGGCTATGGCCATGATGGCGATGATCCTGGTAACGCAGTTCAACAGCATTTTCCAGTCACTACTGATACTTACAGCAGTCGCTTTTTCTACTGGCGGTGTGCTGCTCGGCCTGCTGGTCTCCAATCAGGCGTTTAGCCTGGTCAATTGTGGCATTGGTGCGATTGCACTCGCCGGAATAGTCGTGAACAACAATATCGTGTTGATAGACACCTTCAACCAGGTTCGCAAAAAGACTAAATCTACCCGTGAAGCCATCATGCGCACGTGCGCACAGCGAATGCGCCCGGTCATGCTAACCACAGTTACCACCGTACTGGGCCTTATGCCTATGGCGATCGGGATGAATATCGACATACTCGGCCGCGAGGTCTACTTTGGCGGACCCAGCACGCAATGGTGGAAACAAATGGCTTCGAGTATTGCCGGCGGCCTTGTGTTTGCGACTATCCTGACCTTGCTGCTAACGCCAAGCTTGCTGATGATTCAGGCGAATATTTCTCGCCGACTCCGTGAGCGCCGCAGACGACGGCGCGAAGACCAGAATCCTGCGACAGCCTGATCGACTGCCCCGAAAAAGGATTCATTCACCGGTCACTCCAGCCTGACACCGACTCACGAATAATGCCCGTCGGCTAGAATAACCGCAGGTGAAGCAATAGGGACACTGTCAGCGTGATACCAGATGTAATTCAGGCCTTTTATCAGGGCCACCAGGATTTACTGTGGCTGACTACGCTGGTTATCGACCTCGGCCTGACGGTTCTTATGTACCGGCTTTTCGGGCGAGAGGGTTTGCTGGGATGTATCGTCCTCGCGATACTCCTGGCCAATCTACAGGGTCCTAAACTTACGATAATTTTCGGACTGCAAACCAGTCTGGGTGTCATATTCTATTCTGGCATCTTTTTTGCCACCGACCTGCTTAGCGAAAAATATGGGCGCGCAGAAGCCGGACGCGCAGTACTCATTGGCTTTTCCGCAAGCTGCATTATTGTTCTGATGCTCAGCCTGGCATTAATGTTTGAACCAACCGACCGACCCGAAACCGCAGCATTCTCACAGCGGATTCAGACATCTTTCGAGAATATCCTTGATTTCACTCCACGATTTGTCTTTGGCTCCCTGTTCGCCTACCTGATTAGCCAGAGCCTCGATGTATGGCTGTTTCACTGGATAAAAAATAAAACCCAGGGTCGATGGCTTTGGCTCCGCAATAATCTGTCGACTATGACTTCCCAGCTCGTCGATACTTTTCTATATTCCTTCATAGTCTGGTGGGGCGTGGTGGACCTGCAGACAGCCATTCAGTTAGGCCTCGTAAAATACGGCTTCAAGCTAGCTATTGCCGCTATAGACACACCGTTTATCTATTGGGCACGAAGTTGGAAAAACGCACCGACGACGGAGAAAAGTTCGCATCCCTCATGAGCAAGCCCACAGGAATCATCACCCTAACAACCGATTTCGGACACGAAGGCCCTTACGTCGGTGTAATGAAAGGCGTGATTCTTTCCCGGCTACCGGATGCCCGGATCATCGATATAAGCCATACAATTCAGTCCCATTACCCCTCAGAAGCGGGTTTTTGGCTAGCCCGATCCTGGCGCTATTTCCCGGTCGGCAGTGTTCACGTTGCTGTGGTTGACCCGGGAGTCGGCACAGACCGGAGCATTCTCGTCGCTAAGAGTAACGGACATATATTCATCGCCCCTGACAATGGTCTGCTGCATCCGGTGCTGAAGGACTCGAACTCAACGCCCCTTGTCTACAGATTGTCTGAAGCATGGCTGAAAACCATGGACTGGCCAAAACCAAGCGCAACTTTTCATGGCCGCGACATATTCGCACCACTGGCTGCGGCTATCACGGGCAGCCAGGTAGAGCCTGCCGACATAGGCCCTGCTATAACCAATATCGTGCCCAGCGAGACAGGAACCCCTTTTCTTGAAGGCAACGAGGTTAGCGGCGTGATTATCGCAATAGATCGTTTTGGCAATTTAATTACCAACATAGATAGCGACCTGCTCAACGCATTCCGCATACCCGTTGTAAACGCCGCCGGAAGCTCGTTTCGATTCCACAAAACCTATGGCAGCTGCGAACCGGGTGAGCACATGGCACTGGTCAACTCGTTTGGCGTGGTTGAAATCTCATGTGTAGAAAGCAACGCAGCGAAGGCGCTTGGATTAGGACATGGCGAGCCGGTCACTATTACGGAAGCCGCTTAAACAGTAGCTAAGACCAGCCTTCAAAGATTGGCTGCCTGTGCCTTTTCTATTTTTGCCCAGGAGTCACGCAGTGTAACTATTCTGTTAAAGACAAGCTGCGAACTTTTTGAGTCGACAGAATCGGTCACAAAATAACCGGTTCTTTCAAATTGCACAGGCTGGCCCTCGCTATCAGCCAGGCCCGGCTCAATACGGGCCTCAGGCAAAACTTCCAGGGAACCGGGATTAATAAAATCGCTAAAGTTTTTGCCGTCACCTTCCTGATCCGGCCTGGGCACCGTAAACAAGCGGTCGTAAAGGCGGACTTCCGCCCTAATAGCATGCGCTGAACTTACCCAATGTATCGTGCCCTTTACTTTACGTTGCACCGACTCACTACCACTTCGTGTCTCCGGGTCATAAGTACAAAGCAATTCAGTTACGTTCCCGTCAGTATCTTTCACCACTTCTTCACACTTTATGATGTAGCCATAACGCAACCTGACTTCCCCACCCGGACGCAAACGGAAGAATTTACGTGGCGGCTCCTCCATAAAATCATCCTGCTCTATGTACAACTCGCGCCCAAATGGCACTTTCCGCTCACCCATCTCCGGCCGGTTGGGATGATTTTGCGCAGTCATCATTTCCGTCTCGCCTTCTGGCCAATTGATCAGGGTTATCTTAAGCGGCCGAAGCACCGCCATGGCCCGGGGAACTCGATTATCCAAATCTTCGCGCACTGAGTTTTCTAAGACACCCATCTGAATTACATTTTCTTTCTTGGTAATCCCAATACGTCTGCAGAATTCTCTAATAGAATCAGGTGGATAACCTCTCCTGCGCATGCCGGCTATCGTAGGCATGCGCGGATCATCCCATCCCGCAACCACGTTTTTATCTACCAGTTCAGCCAGTTTTCGCTTGCTGGTTACCGTATAGGCCAGATTCAGCCGGGAAAACTCTATCTGCCTTGGTCTGGCCGGCAATTCCAGATTATCAATTACCCAATCATAAAGTGGCCGGTGATCTTCAAACTCCAGCGTGCACAATGAGTGCGTTATTCCTTCCATTGCGTCAGATATTGGATGCGCAAAATCATACATGGGATATATACACCACTGATCGGCCGTGCGCTGATGACTGACTTTGAGGATTCGATACAACACAGGATCGCGCAAATTAATATTTGCCGCTGCCATATCAATTTTTGCCCTCAGTACATACTCACCTTCTGCAAATTCACCTGCCCGCATCCGCCGGAATAAATCAACATTCTCTTCTACGCTACGATCACGCGAGGGGCTGTTTTTACCCGGCTCGGTAAGAGTGCCACGATACTCACGAATTTCATCGGCACTCAGACTCTCAACGTAACTCATGCCCGCTTGTATCAGTTGTAAAGCGCAGTCATAAAACACCTGATAGTAATCCGAAGCATGCGTTAAGCGACTGCCCCAATCAAAACCTAGCCAGTGAACATCCTCGATAATGGCGTCAACGTAGGCCTGATCCTCCTTAAGAGGATTAGTATCGTCAAGGCGCAGAAAACAATGACCACCAAATTCATCCGCTATACCAAAATTAAGGCATATCGATTTAGCATGCCCAATATGCAGATAGCCGTTAGGCTCCGGCGGAAATCGAGTGACAATTGTTTCGGCATCAGCAGCATCCTGCAAATATCCCGCGACAGCTTGCCGAATAAAATCCGAACCTGTTTTTTCCATCATTTCAGACACTAATTGATCAATTCAATAATTAAAAAAAATATTGCTTGCGCCCATAAGCAGAATTCACACATCAATATGAGCGGGCGAATAATAGCTGCCCCGGCACAAAAATACATAACAACTGGCGGTGTCGGCTGACATAGACCGTTAAGACATAGACACTCGAGACGGCAACTGATAAATGCGCACTATTATGACGTTAACCGAGCGCGATCACAGCATGATCACCGGCGGCATTTTCCCTCAAATACTTCACATAACTAGGCTGCTTGGACATAACCACCCCGCTTAGCCGTCAGGCTATTGACCGTGTCACCCATTTACCGGTACCTTACGTTAAATAATAAGAATAATAAGAAAACCTATGGAATTCCTTACCTCGAGATTTCTCGCAGCCGTTCGCATCTGCAGTGGTGAATTGGCTATAAAGCAACGCTTAGCCAGAGCCTGGATGGAACATCTGGATGATATCAATGCAGATGACCTGCCCCAGTCCCAGCGCCAAAGCTTCCTCGAACTCCGCGAAGCGATGTATACAAGAAAACCGTTGCCTGACGAATCCGCACCGTGTGCATCTATACGGAAAATGTCCACACAGCAAGTGGCCTCATATACCAATCTCATCGTTGCTATATATGCAGGATTACTGAGATTTGAGAGCAGGCTAGCCTTCGCAGATGACAAACCAGGCACCAGTGTTGCACCAAGTGGAGTCAACCCCGCTGAAGATCGTACGCGGCAGCACCTGAACTAGCGCTGTTTACGCCTAGTCAAGTCCAAGCGCGCCAGGGTTCATTAGGCCTGCGGGGTCCAGGTTAGCCTTAATTTTTCGTACCAATCCCGCAAGTTCGGGTTTACGAGTCTCAAGGTACGGGTAGTCTTTGCCTATCTGCATATGACACGCGCCATTTTGAACGCATAGCTCAATGATGCGTTTCTTGATCTCGCTAACCAGTGCACGACCTTGTGGATTATCTTCGTGCACGGGAACCGCTGGCAACAATTCTTCCGGATACACGCGCTCATGATAGATAGTGCGCGCGTCATTCCAAAGGAAGGTTGGCTCATATATAAATCCGTTCGTGCTGAAAAACATCAACATACGAGTGAGCTGCACACCTGCGGCATCCATGCGCTCGCGATATTCAGCAACTAAAGCTTCGAATTCACTATGATGCTTAAGCAAATTTGAGAACGGAATAATCCCATGAGTGGGTTTCCAGCGCTCCCCATTCGGCCCAAGTATCGGCAGCAAGTCCATGAATGGCTCCGCGTTAAAATACGTCGGAATGGAATTAGCAACCTCGGCACCATATTGGCGACCGATTGCACGCACCTCCGCTATTTTTGCCCGCGCCTCACGATCGGATAGCCCCTCGACGCTGAAATGCGCGGAATAGTTCGCCTTTTTTAGGAAATTGCGCCCGGCAAGCCCCATCCTGGCAACCTGCAGGGCCCCATCCAGCGGATTTCGCGCTGATAAAAAGACCGATTTTGCGGCATCCAAAGGATTCGCCGACTGCATGCGCGTCAGCGCGGTTTTCTGCTGCCGGGGATCCAGGCCAAAATTCTGGGACACTACTCCGAGCTTGGCGATTTCCGTCATCGCCATGAGGGTCTGCTCGCCGTTTGGAAACCCGAAAGAGCAGGCTTGGAAAGCGGGTGGTCGCCGCATCAGCCGCATACTAACCCGCGCCTTTATGCCAAATGCACCCGCGTCACCAACAAAGATGCCCGTCAAATCCGGACCGTAGAAACGACAAAAAGCTGAGCCGCCCTTTCCGCCTGCCGAGCCCGTCGAAAGTAATTCGCCGCTGGCCAGAACAACATCGAGGCCGGTTAAAGACTCAGCAGATACACCGTACAGGCCTGAGCCATAATTGACAGCATAGGTGGACATAGAGCCGCCTACTGTCGCAGCCAGGCCCGAGAATGGCCCCCAAAAGGGTGTCCGCAGATTCTTTTCCCTGAGAGCCTCATACAACGCCGCCCACGTCACGCCCGCTTCGGCTGTGACGTACATGTCTTTTTCATTAATATCAATTCGCGTCAGACGGCAAGTATCAATACAAACTGTATTTTTTCTCACCGGCAGATATCCATCCGTATACGAGGCACCCCCACCTCTGGTAACCAGCGGTGCTGCCACTGCCGCGCAACAACGCACTATCGCCTGCAACTCTTCAACCGAGCCGGGGCGTACTACCAGCACAGCGATTTCATCAGCCTGACGATATACATCGGTGGAGTAAAATAGCAGGTCATCCGCATCAGTCAATACGCTACTTGCACCCACTATCGAAGATATCTGCTCAACCAGCTTCGTTGTATCAGGTTGCATTGACGGTTGCTTCATAATAGAGGGCGACTTTATATTGAAAGAATTGTTAACACACGACACTTGGCTATCAAATACATCACTGTTTATCCTTCCAAGGATAAACAGCTCACCTATATTAACTTTTAGTGGGCACGAGCGATAATTTAAGTAAGTGCCTGATAATTGCTAAATAGCGGCGCAAGGGTAAAAACGGATTATGCTTTATAGCGCTCTTAAATGATTCAATACCCTGACTATATTGACCGTCAGTAAAAAATGCCTCGGCCTGCACCAGGTCTCCCATGGCATAAACGTAACTACTCGGGAAAGATCCCAGCGACCCTATTAACTCGGTATGCTTAGCCAGCAAGATCTTACGGGATTCACCGGATATTTTTGCCAAATTCTTATTGAGCACGAGATAAATATTGACAAGCGGCTCTTCCATTGCAGCCATTTTATATTTTTCGAGCAGCCTAATATAAAAGTCAACATCCTGACTACGTACAAGCGCATGATCCATAAGCCCTACATGATCCAGACAGCTACGCCGGAACATAAAGGTGGGCGTCCAGACCACGAGCTTCCCCATCAGCAGATCTTTAACCAGGTAGCCCGATTTAGTCGGCTTAAAAACCCGGTGAGACGTAAGACCACCCACCTTGTTTACGTA
>Ga0070728_10003845_pt1 | contig 16130 bp, 15 predicted proteins | sample tdDd471_FD_66723 | JGI IMG/M metagenome (GOLD analysis project Ga0070728, IMG submission 66723) | Marine sediment microbial communities from the Atlantic coast under amendment with organic carbon and nitrate - tdDd47.1 | ecosystem: Environmental > Aquatic > Marine > Coastal > Sediment | place...
CAGGAGCCAGCGCGCGCGGCGCGCGTCGACCTCGGCCCCAGGAAGCTCCCAGAGCCCGTCGATCGCCGGCGGTCCGTCGATCCACACGCGCGCCCGCGAGGGCTCGGGCGACCCGCGGACGATCGCCTCGACCTCGTCGCGCGCCTCGCTCGGGTCTCCCGCGGCGACCGCCTCGCGCAGCCGCACCGCCACCCGCGCCAGGGCCCCGAGGTCGTCGTCGGGCTGCGCGCCGATCCCCGCGAGCTCGAGCGCGCGCCACGCGTCGGCGCGGACCCGGTCGAGGCGCACCGCGACGGGCCCGCGCTCGCCGCGACGCCAGAACCGCGGCGCGATCCCGCCGAAGCCCACCGGCAGCACGTCGACCTCCCCCTCGATCGTCGCGGCGAGCCAGCGGTCGACGTGTCGCCGCGCGATCCCGATCTTGCCGAGCGCCCGCGGCAGGCTCACCTCGTCGTCGAGCGCGGCGAGGAGCGCGCGCCGGGTGCCCTCGACCCGCTCGCGCCGCCCGGGCAGCGCGCGCAGCGCGTCGGCGGGATCGACCGCCTCGCCGATCGGCTCCACGTGGACCCACCCCTCGCCCCGCTCGATCAGCCGCGGCCGCAGCCCGGTGGCCTCCGCGAGCGCCCAGCCCTCGAGCCACGCGCGCGTCCGGGCGGGCGTCATCGAGAGCGTCGCGCCGTCGGCGTCGCGACGAACGCGCAGCGGCGGCCAGGCCTCCTCGGGGCCGTCGGCGGGGCGTTCGGACACTCCTTCCCGTACCCCTTTGCATGCGCGGCGACCAGTCCGCGTTATGGTGCTCGCCTCCGGAGGCTCACACACTGACCTGGCTCCTCTCCATCTCTGCGGTCGTCGTCGGCTTCATCGTCCTCGTGTGGGCAGCCGACCGCTTCGTCCTCGGTTCGGCAGCGCTCGCGCGAAACTTCGGCGTCTCCCCCCTGGTGATCGGCCTGACGATCGTCGGCTTCGGGACCTCGGCGCCCGAGCTGCTCGTCTCCGGGGTCGCGGCCGCGACGGGCAGCGCCGAGCTGTGCGTGGGCAACGCGATCGGCTCGAACATCACCAACATCACGCTGGTGCTCGGGGCGGCCGCGCTCGTCGCGCCGATGAACGTGATGGGCACGGTGCTCAAGCGAGAGCTGCCGATCCTCGTGTTGTGCATGCTGCTCGCGACGGGCCTGATGCTCGACGGCAACCTCGGCCGGATCGACGGGGTGGTGCTCGCCGTCGCCCTGTTCGGGATGATGGGCTGGGTCATCTGGCTCGGCCTGAAGTCCGACGCGCCCGCCCCGCCCATCGAGGTCGACGTGGACGAGATCCCCGACGACATGCCGACCGGCAAGGCGGTCCTGTGGATCGTGATCGGCCTCGTGCTCCTGCTCGGCAGCTCGCGCCTGCTCGTCTGGGGCGCGGTCACGGCGGCCCGGCTGCTCGAGATCGACGAGCTGGTGATCGGGCTGTCGGTGGTCGCGTTCGGGACCAGCCTGCCCGAGCTCGCGGCGAGCGTCGTCGCGGCGCGCCGGGGCGAGCACGACCTCGCGGTCGGCAACGTCATCGGCTCGAACATGTTCAACACGCTGGGCGTGATGGCCCTGCCGGGGCTCATCCATCCGCACGACGTGGACCTGTACGTCCTGCGCCGCGACCTGCCCGCGATGTTCGGCGTGACGCTGCTGTTCTTCGTGATGACCCGGTTCTTCCTCCGACCGAGCCACGTGTCGCGCTGGGAGGGCGCGGTCCTCGTCGCCGCCTTCCTCGGCTACATGGGCTGGGTCTACGCTTCGATCGCGTGAGCGACGACGACCCGTTCCTGCGGCGCGCGATGGCCGAGCTCGACGTCGACCCCGCGTACCTACCCGAGCTGCGCGTGATGGCGACCACCGATCGCTCGACGTGGCGGGCCTGCTGCGGGCTGCTCTGTGCTCCGTGCGTGCTCGACCTGGCGCGCGTCGTGGACCGGGCCCGCGCGCTCGCCGCCGAGGCCGAGTGACGCCCGGCGCCGCGTGGGCCCGTCTGCTATCGTCCGTCCCGTGAACCGTTGGCTCGGACTCGCGTTGCTCGCGTCGATCGTCGCCTCGCCCGCCGCCGCACGGGCGCAGGGCGACGACCTGCTCGTCCTCGTCGTGGATCCGGGGCCCACGCAGGTGAACCAGCCTCGGCTGATCCGCGCGATCGAGCGCGCGACGCACCGCAGCGTGATCCGGATGACCGACGAGCGGGCCCCGATGACCGAGCGCCGCCTGAGCATCGCCTTCGCGCGGCCCAACCGGTGGGTCGTGCGCTACGAGTCCGGCGGCCAGGTCGCGTGGGTCTCGGACCGGATCACGCGGCCCGGCCAGCTCCGCGATCGCCTCGCGCGCCTGAGCGAGAGCGTCGTGAACGTCATCGACGGCCCGGCCTCGGCGTCGGCCCCCGAGCCCGCCGCCGCGCCGCCGCGACGGCGCGAGCGGGGGAGCTGGGACGACGTGATCTACGCCCTGCAGGACGAGATCGTGGACCCGTTCGCCGACGAGCCCCGCGAGCGCCACCGGAGCGCGGTGCTCTGGAGCGAGGTCATCGACCCGTTCGCCGACGGCCGCGGCACCGGGCGCCAGGTCTGGAGCGAGGTCCTCGACCCCTGGTCGACCGAAGTCCGCCGGCGCCGCTGAGGCCGCCGGGGTGAGACCGCGTCGACACCGCGGGAAGGTTCACTTCCGCCGCGGTGTACGTATATCCATCTCGTGAAGGCGAAGATCTGGCAGGCGCAGTGGGTGCAGGAGAGGGCCCTGCGGTTCTGCGGCAGGCACGCCTGGGCCCTCAGCCTCCCGTTCCTCGCGTACGCCGCGATCGGCTGGTCGATCGACGGCGACGCCCGGTTCATCGTCGGGTACCTCGTCAGCCAGCTCGTCTTCTACGCGGTCCCGGTCGTGCTGCTGATCGCGCTCGCCGCCGCGTACCTCGTGTCCACGCGGCGCTTCGGCAGCGGCGAGATCGAGGTCGACGACGAGGGGCTGAGGCTCGCCGGCAAGCGCCTCGCGCACGAGGACATCGCCACCGCGTGGGGGATCACCGCCGAGGAGCTCGAGATCCTCACCCACGCCGGCGACCAGCTCCACGTCCGCTTCCAGGACCCCGAGGAGGCGCGAGCGGTCGGCGCCGCGCTGCGCGCCGCGAGCCCGCGCGGCAAGAGCTGGGCGCTGGACAACGGCGCCCACGTCGGGCGGAGCTTCCGCACGATCGCCGGCGCGTTCGTGCCGCTGACGATCGGCGCGGTGTTCGTCGGCGCGGTGTGGCAGCTGCTCCCGGTGCTGCCGGCGGCGGCGCTCCTGGCGTTCGGGATCGCGCGGGGCGTGCGGCGCGCCCGGTTCGGCGCCGACGGCGTGCACGTCGAGGGGCGCTTCCGCAGCCGGTTCATCGCGTACCGCGACATCGAGCGGGTCCGCATCGAGCGTGGGCCGCTGAGCTACGCCGTGCGCGTGTTCCTTCACGACGGCGCGAGCCGGCTGATCCTCCGGGGCATGAACCGGGTCCGCGCCCGCCTGCTGTCGGCGCTCATCGAGGAGGGGATGGCGATGGTCGGCGCGGGCGAGGACGCGGGGCCCGAGTGCACCGACCTGCGCCCGGGTCTCGACGACGAGCAGCTGCGCCGCCGCCTGCTGTCGGTCGCCAGGGCGGGACAGTACCGGGGCGCCGCGTTCGACCCCGAGCGCCTCGGCCGCCTCGTCCGCAACCCCGCGGCGCCGCCCGAGCAGCGCATCGCCGCGGCCTGGGCGCTGCGCGAGAGCCCGGGCGGGCGCGTCAAGATCCGCGTCGCGGCCGAGGTGAGCGAGGATCCAGCGGTCCGCGTCGCGCTCGAGGCGCTCGGCGAGGACGAGCTCGACGACCGGCGCGAGCGCGAGATCCTGCGACAGCTCGGCCGCTGAGCTACGTTCGCAGGGCATGCGGCTCGCTTTCTTCTCCTTGCTCGCGCTGCTCTCGATCGCCAGCGTCGCCCACGCGCATGGGCGCCCGCCGTTCCTCGGCGAGATCGCGTTCCACCCGACCGACCCCGACGTGATCGTGGTCCGGGCGACCTGGGGGCTGGTGATCAGCGACGACGGCGGCGAGACGTGGGGCTGGAGCTGCGCGGCGGTCACCGGCGCCGACCCGACGCGCGAGAACCCGCCGATCCTCGTCACGCCGAGCGGCGCGGTGCTCCTCGGGACCTTCGGCGGGCTCGCCCGCAGCTCGACCGATCGCTGTCAGTACGAGCGCCCCGCCGCGCTCGACGGCCAGTTCATCATCGATCTGTACGCGCGCCCCGACGACCCCGGCGTGGTGTGGGCGGTCGCCACCAGCGGGGTCGACCCGGACTCGGTCTGGCGCAGCGACGACGAGGGCGCGACCTGGGCGATGGTCGGCGATCCGATCGACGACATCCTGGTCGAGCGGGTGCGGGTCGCGCCCAGCGACGCGAGCCGCGTCTACCTGAGCGGGGCGATCCCCGTGATGTCGATCCGCTACGACGGCGGCGTCCCCGACGGAGGCCCGACCACCACCGAGCGCACCGGCTGGCTGCTGCGCTCGGACGACGCCGGCGAGACCTACGAGCGGCTCGAGGTCCCGCTGCTCGAGGGCGAGCGCAACGTGCACCTGCTCGCGGTCGACCCCACCGATCCCGATCGCGTGCTCGTGCGCCTCACCAAGCGGACGATCGACCCGACCGAGGAGCGCGTGCTGCTGACCGAGGACGCGGGCGACACCTGGACCACCGCCGCGACGGGTCGCCAGATCAGCGGCGGCGCCTTCTCCGACGACGGATCGAGCGCGTGGGTCACCGCCCGCGTGGTGGACGGCCTGTTCCGCAGCACCGACGCGGGCCGCAGCTTCACGCAGGTGCAGCGGCTGAGCATGCCCTGCCTCGGCGTGCGCGGCGACGAGGTGTGGGTCTGCGTCGACGAGCTCGCCGACGGCTACGCGCTCGGCCGCTCGACCGACGCCGGCGACGCGCTGACCGAGATGCTCGAATTCTCGGAGATCTACGACCTGATCGAGTGCTCGCGGTGCACCGACGTCGGCTTCGTCTGCCCGATGTGGTACCCGGATCTCGCCTACGATCTGCGGCTGGACGGGGGCTCGGCCGAGCTCCCCGACGGCGGGGTCACGGGGGCGCCCCGCGACGCGGGGATCTGCATCGAGGACGGCGTGGACGCCGGGCCCGGCCCGCCCCCGATGGACGGGGGGATGGACGGCGGGACGACCGGGGAGCCGCCCCCCGAGGGCTGCGGGTGCCGCGCCGCGGGCGGCGCCGGAGCGGGCCTCGCGCCGTGGCTGGCGATGGCGGCGCTGCTCTGGACCCGCCGCCGCGGTTGACCGGCGCCTCGCCGTCTACCTATGTTGTGCCGTCGCCTCCGGAGGGCACAGCACATGTTTCGCTTCACGATCGCCGCCGGCGCGCTCGCGCTCGGCCTGTTGACCACGCTCTCGGCCGCGCACGCGCAACAAGACCGCGAGAACGCTCGGATCCAGTTCGAGCGCGGCGTCGGCCTGTACGAGGCCCACGACTACCAGGGGGCGCTGACCGCGTTCCAGGAGGCGTACCGGCTCGCCCCGCACCCGACGGTCCGGGTGAACATGGCGAACTGCTACGAGCACCTCGACCGGCCGATCGAGGCGATCCACCACTTCGAGCGCTTCCTCGCCGAGTCGCCCAACGCCCCGCCGCAGCAGCGGCGCGAGGTCGAGGGCGCGCTCGAGCGGCTGCGCCAGCAGGTGGGCGAGGTCCGTCTGCACGTGGCGCCGGACGGGGCGACCATCACGATCGACGACGCCGAGACGCGGCGCGCGCCCGTCCTCGAGCCGGTGCTGCTGACCGCCGGGACGCACAGCGTCGTGGTCACGATGGACGGCTATCGGACGCAGCGGGAGTCGGTCGAGGTGACCGGCGGCTCGAGCCAGACCGTGGAGGTTCGTCTCGAGCGCGGCGCCGACGAGCCGGCCGTCGCGTCGACGGGGCCCGCGGACGAGCCGGTCGAGGCGACCGATCCCGCCACGACCGACGAGCCGCTCGCGGAGCCGACGCAGGACGAGCCGGTGGCCGAGGCCACCGGCGAAGGGGACGAGCCGATCGAGATCGACGAGGGCGACGGCGGCGGGTGGCAGTTCCGGCTCACCGTCCCGACCGTGATCTTCGCGTCGGTGGCGGTCGCCCTCGGCGCGGGCGCGATCGTGACCGGCTCGCTCGCGTCGTCGGCCAACAGCGACTTCGAGGACGCCGTCATCCGCGTCAACGGCGCGTCGACCGACGCCGAGCGCCAGGCGGCGCGCGAGGACGGCCGCAGCGCGGCCGACTCCGCGAACACGCTGTCGATCGTGACCGACGTGCTGTTGATCGGGACGATCGCCTCGGCGGGCGCGGCGCTGTTCTTCTTCATCGTCGACGGCCTGAACGAGGACGCCGACTCGCTCGTCGACAACGGCGAGGGCGTGCGGATCGTCGCCACGCCGGTGGTCTCGCCGAACGGCGGCGGCGCCGCCGTCACCGGGTGGTTCTGATGCGGGCGCGGCTCGTGGTCGTGGCGCTGCTCGCCACGGGTTGCAGCGCCCTGATCAACCCCGACGTGGACCGGCTCGGCGACGACGTCGACGCCGGCCCCGGCGAGGGCTTCGACGCCGGGCGCTCGGACGCCGGCGAGCGCCCCGACGCGGGCCCGGGCGACGACGCCGGGCCGCGCCCGGACGGCGGCCCGGGCGACGACGCGGGCCCCGCGTGCCCGCCGAGCTGCGACGACGGCGTGGCCTGCACCGTCGACGAGTGTGAGATGGGCGGCTGCGTGAACACGCCCGACGACGACGCGTGCCCCGGTGACGAGCGCTGCAGCGCGAGCCTGGGCTGCGTGCCGAGCCGCTGCAGCACCGACGCCGAGTGCGACGACGGCTCGATCTGCAACGGCGTCGAGCGCTGTGACCCGTCGGCGCCGGGCTCGGGGTGCGTCTCGGGCGCCCCGATGGTCTGCGACGACGGCGCGAGCTGCACGAGCGACTCGTGCAGCGACGGGGCCGGCGGCTGCGTGTTCGCCCCCGACGACTCCGCGTGCGGCGACGGCGTCGACTGCACCGTCGACGCGTGCCGCCCCGCCGACAGCGACGAGCCGAGCGGCTGCGTCACGACGCCCGACGACTCGCTCTGCGCGAGCGACTTCTGCACGGTCGGCGCGCGCTGCACGAACCGGGGCTGCGCGGGTGGGTCGATGCGCGACTGCCTCGACGGAGACCCGTGCACCGCCGACTCGTGCGACGCGGCGGCGATGATGTGCGTGAGCGTCCCGCGCGACGACGACGGCGACGGCTACCCCGCCGAGGAGGTCGTCGGCGGCGGCGGCACCGTCGTGAGCTGCGCGATGGGCACCGACTGCGACGACGGCGAGGGCTCGATCAACCCGGGCGCGACCGAGGCGTGCAACCTCGTCGACGACGACTGCGACGGCGACGTCGACGAGGGCTGCCCGGACACCTTCCCCGACGACTGCTCCACCGCCGGCGAGATCGCGCTCGGCGGCGGCTCGATGTCCGGATCGGCGCGCGGGAGCTTCGCCCCGCTCGACGACGACTACCGCACCAACCCGGTGTGCATGGCCCGGATGGGCGGCCGGGACGCGGTCTACTACGTGGACCTGCCGCGCGGGACCTGGGACGTCGAGATCGACACGCTCGGCTCCACGGCGGACACCGTGCTCGGCGTGGGCTTCGACTGCTCGACCAGCGGGCTGCAGGCGGTCTGCAACGACGACTACGACAGCCCGAGCGTGGGCACTCAGAGCCGCGTCTGGCTGCACCGCGTGGGCAGCGCGGCGACGAGCACTCGCTTCTACATCCTCGTCGACGCGTTCCGCGACACGACGATGGGCGACTACACGGTGAACGTGCGCGCCAGCCGCGCGCGCGACGACTCGTGCGGCAGCGCGATCGGCACGCCCCCGCTCGACATCACCGACGGCGGGTCGGTGCTGGGGTTCATCGGCTCGTTCAGCGGCTCGCAGAGCGGCAGCTGCGCCAGCGGCAGCCCGTTCAACCAGCCCGAGGCGATCTTCCAGATCGACGGGCCGCCGAGCGGCGTGATGGACATCGACGTCTACAGCACCGAGTTCACGCCCGACATCTGGGTGGACCGCGGCTGCGGCGGGAGCGAGGTCGCGTGCGACGCGGGCAGCGGGCTCGGCGGCGGCGTCAACGGCGCGTTCCTCGAGCCGTCGGTCACCGCGGGCACGAGCTACTACTTGGTCGTGGACGGCGGGCGCGGCGCCTACGCCGTCTACTACGACCCCAGCTGAAGCTTCTAACAGCCGTTGAAGATCGCGCCCAAATGGGCGATACCCGCCCACGATGGCGACCACCGTGAGCATGCCGCAGCTCGGCGAGAGCATCGTCGAGGGACAGGTCGGAGACTGGTTCGTCCAGGAGGGCCAGAAGGTCGAGCGCGACCAGCCCCTGGTCACGATCCTGACGGACAAGACCGACACCGAGATCCCGGCCCCCGAGGCCGGGGTCGTGGTGAAGATCCACGCGCAGACCGACGACATGATCGCGGTGGGCGCGCCGCTCTGCGACATCGACCCGGGCGCCGAGGCGACCGCCTCCGGCGACGACGCGGAGCCCGTCCCCGCGGCGCCGAGCGCCGGCGGCGGATCGTCGGACGAGCCGCCCGCCGCGTCCCCGTCGGTGCGAAAGCTCGCCCGCGAGAACGACGTCGACCTGCGCGCGATCTCCGGCAGCGGCGAAGGCGGACGCATCACCCGCGACGACGTCCTGTCCGCCGCCAAGGGCGGCGCCGAGCCCGACCGCAGAGCGGAGCCGCCGCCGGCGCCCGCGCGCGCCCCGGCGCGTCCGTCCAAGAGCGCGGGCAGCCAGGCGATGAAGTTCGACCCGGGCGCGTTCCGCCTGCCCCCGTTCAACGCCAAGCCGGGCGACGAGGTCATCCCGTTCAGCCGACGGCGACGGATCATCGCGGACCACATGGTCTACTCGAAGCTGACCTCGCCCCACGTGGTCACCTTCGCCGAGAGCGACATCCACAAGACGGTGCAGCTCCGCGACGAGCACAAGAAGGCGCTGCGCGACGAGGGCATCGCCCTGACCTACCTGGCGTTCGTCGCCGCCGCGACCGCCCGCGCCCTGCGCGAGCACCGGTCGATGAACAGCCGCGTCCTCGACGGCGAGTACGCGCTCATCAAGGCGATCAACCTCGGCATCGCGGTCGAGACCCCCGAGGGCCTCGTGGTCCCGGTGATCAAGAACGCCGACGAGCTCAGCGTGCGCGGCCTCGCCCGCGCGATCACCGAGCTGGCCACCAAGGCGCGCGACGGCGACCTCACGCCGGACGACCTGAGCGGCAAGACGTTCACGATCTCCAACCCGGGCCGCAAGGGCAACCTGGTCGGCGGCGCGATCATCAGCCAGCCCAACGTGGGCATCCTGCGGATGGGCGAGATCAAGAAGCGCGTCGTGGTGGTCGAGCACGACGGCGTCGACACCATGGCGATCCACCCGGTCATGTTCATGGCGCTCAGCTACGACCACCGCGTGGTCGACGGCGTCGAGGCCAACGGGTTCCTGTACCGGATCCACGAGCTGCTGGAGCTGGGGGACTTCGAGATCTGACCGCGGGCCGGAGGCCCGCCCCTTGCCCATGCGCCTGCGCATGCGCATGCCCCGCTCGAGGTGGGCAGGCGCATGCGCAAGCGCAGGGGCAAGGGAGCTTCGCTCGGCCGCCTTTGGCGGCCTTGCTACGCTGTGGCATGGCCGATCTGGAACAGGACGCGTTCCGGCGCGACAACCGCTTCATCGTGCGGCTCGTGCTCGTCCTGATCGTGGGGACCCTCGCCGGGCTGTGGATGTTCGCCGAGCTCACGGGCGACCGCGTGGCGGGATGCGCCGCGACCACCTTCGGAGGGGTTACGCAGGAGCCCGCTTCCGAGTAGGCTTCGCGCCATGAACGAGCTGGACAAGGAGGACCGCCTCCGCCTGATGAAGTTCGTGTGCTCCTTCGCCTGGGCCGACCTCCACATCGACGAGGCGGAGCGGAAGATGGTCACCAAGCTCGTGCGGCGGCTGAAGCTCGACGCCGAGGAGAAGGAGCAGGTGGAGCAGTGGCTCGAGCTGCCTCCGGCCGCCGAAGAGCTCGATCCGACGCAGATCCCGGAGGAGCACAAGCAGCTCTTCCTGAAGACCGCCCGCCAGATGATCGAGGTGGACGGCGAGATCGCCGAAGAGGAAGCGGAGAACTTCGAGCTCCTCGCGCAGCTCCTGACCTGAGGGTCGGGGTCACCGCATCTCCATGGGCTGGACGCCCGAGCTGGCCATCGTCGCCGGGCGCATCGACGTGCTGCTCGAGCACGCCCGCGACGCCTCCTCGATCGCGACGCGCCGGTTCGCGCTCGACGCGCTCGCGCGCGGGCTGCTCCTCGCCGATCCGGGCACCGTGGACGCACGGACCCGGGAAGCGGCGCTCGCGCTGCGGGTCGATCCGTCGACCGCGAGCGCGGCCGGCGCGCCCCGTCAGCCGCACGCCGTGTCCGTCCCCCTCGTGCTCCGGGGCGGAGGCCTCGCGTTCGTCCGGCAGGTCCACGTCGCCTTCGACCCCGTCGGCCTGCTCGCCGACGACCGGTTCCTGTCGCCGCGGGCGCGCCACACCATCGCCGACGCGATCCGCCGCGCCGCGCTGCGTGCGCCGCCGCCGTCGGACCCGTCGCTGCACCGCCTCGTCGCCGCGCGCCCGATCGCCCTGTATCGCGCGCAGATCGACGGCCCGTCGCTGGCCGCGGCCACCTACGCGTCCGCGGTGGCGCTCTGGTCGGGTCGCGCGGTCCGCGACGACGTCGTGGTCACCGGCGCCCTGCGCGACGACGCGGTCGTCTCGGTGGGCGCGATGCAGGACAAGGTCCGCGCCGCGCACGCGCACGGCGCGCGGGCCATCGTCGTGCCCGCCGCCGACGAGCCCGCCGCGCGCGCCGCCGCCGCCGAGCTCGACGACCCGCCGCGGATCGTTCCGGTCGCCGACGTCGACGCGCTGCGCGGCGCGGTGATCGCTTCGGCGGGGGGCCCACGCGCGCGGCCCGAGCGCGAGGTTCGCGACGCCCGGCGCGTGTTCTCGACCGGCTGGCGCGGCTACCGCTGGCCGTCGATCCGCAGCTCCCTGTCGCGGCTGAGCGGCACCTTGCCCACCGAGCGCGTCGACCTGCGGGTGGAGATCCTCTGCCGCCTCGCCGGCGCGCAGCGCCACCTCGGCGACCCGGTCGGCGCGCGCGCGATCCTCGAGCAAGCCGAGGCGATCGTCGACTCCGAGCCCGGCCGCGCCGGCGTGCCCGACGACAAGATCGCGTACCTGCTGCAGCAGGTCGCGATGACCGAGAAGCAGCTGTGCCGCTTCGAGGAGGCGAGCGCCGCCGCGCGGCGCGGCGTGGAGGTCGCGCGCGGCGCGCGCCTGCTGGGGGTGTTGATCCGGGCGCTCGGCGTCGCCGGGCTCGTCGCGCTGGCCGACGGAGACGTCGAGGCGGCGATCGCGGCGTACGACGAGTCCCTCGAGGTCACCCTGCGCTGGGAGCCGCACCGCACCGCGCGGACCCACGCCTACCTGATCGAGGCCCACGGCGCGGCGGGCCGCTTCGACGACGCGCGCGGCCACTTCGAGGCGGCGATGGCCGAGCTCGACGCGGCCGATGACGACGACGACCGCCGCTCGCGCGAGAGCTGGGTGCGCACGAGCTGGGGCGGCGCGCTCTACGCGCTCGATCGCCCGGCCGACGCGGTCGCCGCGCTCGACGTGCCCAGCGTCCGCGCGAGCCTCGAGGACGAGCCGCTGCCCGGGCTGCTCGCGCGGCGCTGGCTCGGTCTGGCCCTGTGCCGCGACGACGCGACCGCGGCGCGCGGCTGCGAGATCCTCGCCGCCTCGCCCCTCGTGCACGGCCGCGCGCTCGCCCCGCACCTGAGCTTCCTCGCGCACCTGAACGTGCTCTACGAGGCCGCGGTGCGGCGCGACCGCGGCGAGTGGGGCCCCGACATCGCGGGTCGGGCCCGGCGCGCCCTCGAGCACCTCCCGCGCTACGGCCGGGTCGAGCAGTCGGTCGGCGACGCCCGCGTCGCGGTGAGCGAGGCGCTCGAGCGAGGCGAGCCCCCGCCCGGCGACGCGCTCGACGCGCTGCTCGACCGCTGTCGGCGCCTCGGGTGAGGCGCTAGACTCGTGTCCGCATGGGCTTCCGCGACGAGACGCAGGCGCTCCGGTCGAGGATCGAGATCCTCGAGTCCGAGCTCGAGGACGCGCGCGCGCAGGTCGAGGCGATGCGGGCGTCGCACCAGGAGGCCGAGCGCCTCCGCGAGCGCGTGGCGGAGCTCGAGGCGCAGCTGCAGGGCTACCGGGAGAAGGCCGCCCCGGCGCGCGCGAGCGCGGCGCGCAACCTCCGCCGCGTCGCGCTCGCCGGCGCCGCGGTCGCGCTCGCCGGCTTCGGCTACTTCTGGCTGGCCGTCGGCGACCGCGTCGACGTAGACGCCCCGCCGCAGCACGGCACGATCGACCTCGCCGCGATCGGCGACCGGCACACGCTGCGGGTGAGCGCCCGCGGCGAGCACGACCTCGACGACTGCCCGGGCCACGTCCCGAGCCAGCCGACGGTGACGCTGCGCACCTCCGAGGCTCGCTCGCTCCAGGTCTGGACCGAGTCCTCGAGCGACACGGTCCTGTACGTGCGGACCTCCGACGGCCAGACGCTGTGCGACGACGACTCGGGCGACGGCTTCAACGCGCGCCTCGACCTCGCGCTGCCCGAGGGCGAGCACCAGGTCTGGGTGGGCACCTACGCCTCGGGTGGGTCCGCGAACGCGACCCTGGTGGTCGGCCATCCGCGGCCGTCGGCCATCGAGCTCGGGGCCGAGCCGTCGATCCGCGGGCTGACCATCGACGGCGGCGGCCAGCACCGCGTGACCGGCAGGACCGTGGGATCGCTGCCGGCCAACCGCCCCGCGCCGGCCTGCATCGGGCACGTCCCGCGCCTGCCGCACGTGACGCTCGACGTCCGGCAGCCCACCCGCGGCTCGCTCGTCGCGCACGGCGAGGCCGACCTCGTCCTGCTCGTCCGGCGCCCCGACGGGACCTTCGCGTGCGACGACGACTCGGCGGGGAGCCTCGACCCGCGCGTCCTCGAGACCTTCACGCCCGGGATCTACCGGGTCTGGGTCGGCACGTACGCGCAGGATCGGAGCGCCGAGTTCGAGCTGTCGTTCACGGTGGACACCGGGCCGCCGCCGAGCGACCCGAGCGCGCCGCCGCGGCTCGGCCGCTGGGACCTCGGCGCGCAGTCACTGCTGTCGTTCAGCGATCGCGTCGACGGCCGCAGCCCGATGAGCAGCACGCAGCCCGAGTGCCGTACGCTGTATGGCTCGCCCGCGCCGGATCTCGAGCTGAGCCTCACCGCGGCGCAGACCGTCACGCTGTCGCTGACCAGCGACGCGTTCCTCGGGATGCTCGTCGAGCACCCCGACGGGACGCAGAGCTGCGGGGCGCCCATCGACTCGCAGCCGGCGGCGTGGAGCGCCGGCCGCCACCGAGTCTGGGTCGGCGCCCCCGAGCCGGGCGCCGGCACGCGGTTCACGCTCGTCGCGCAGACGCAACCGAACGACTGAAGGAGATGACCGCGCGCGAGTTGACTCGCGCCGGCCGCGCGCGGACGATTCGCGCGTGCCGCTGCCGCCGGTCGAGCCCCTGTTCGAGCACCTCTGCGCGCTGCGCGACGCCGAGGATCCGACCGATCCACGCCACGAGGCGCGCTGGCGGTACGTCTCGGACTGGATCGCGCGCGCCTTCCCGGGCGGCGGCGAAGAGGGCGAGGACGCCCGGCAGGAGGCGATGATCAGCCTGCTGCGCCACGTGGGGCGCATGGAGGCGGTGGCGCCGCTGCAGGCCGCGAAGTGGATCTCGACGATCCTCAAGCGCAAGCGGATCGACGCGATCCGGGTCAAGCAGGCGGATCCCGTGCGGCAGGCGCTGCGCTCGGAGTCCCGGCGCGCCGACGCGACTCCCATGATCGATCGGCTCGGCGGCGAGGGGCTGCGCGAGCTGACCCCGGCGATGCTCGACGGGCTGGTCACGATGGTGCTCGACCACGTGCACCGCGCGCTCGACGAGCAGGTCAAGAGCGCGCGCAAGCGCCAGCTCCGGCGGACCCAGGCGCAGGCCACGCTCCTGCGGCTGATCCGCGGCTGGAACGCCGAGGCGATCATCGAGCTGCTCGACTACGGCGAGCCGATCGCGAAGGACCGCCTCTACAAGTGGATCGAGCGCGGCCGCAAGCCCGTGCTGGCAGGCCTGGACCGCTGGGCCTCCACCGCCGAGGGCGAGGAGGTCGCCGTGATCGAGGTGCTCCGCGAGATCATCGAGGAGCGCCGCGCGGACGCCGGCGTGCCCCGGCCGGATCGGCGCAAGGAGCACGCGGGGGACGGCCCTCAGTGAAGTTTTTCGTGTGCAGGCAGCGAAACCGTCAGTCGACCCGGATCCGGCGCGTCCAGCCCCTCGAACGGGACCCGACCGCGGGTCCGGGCGGCGCTGGCGGGACGTCGGCGCCCGACACGAGGTGAGCGAAATCATGACGGAACGGCTGATCGAACGGTGGAGAGACGACGCGGGGCGGGCGACGCGCTGGGAGTCCGGGGAGGACCCCGAGCCGGTGCTCGAGGCGCTCGCGCTGACCGTCGCGCTCGAGCTGACGGGCGACCTGGGCCGCGTCCCGCGCGGCGAGCGGGACGCGCTTCGCAAGGTCGGTCAGCGGGCGATGCTCCAGCTCGGCGGCGCCGACCTCGATGAAGAGGATCTCGAGGCGCTGCGGATGTGCGCGGCCATCGCGCGCGATGGGCTCCGCGCGCTCGGCGGCCGCCCCTTGCCCGAGGAGCCGGCGCCCGCCGAGGACGTGCGGGTGGTGATCCCGGCGGGGGACCTCTCGCGCCTGCTCGGTGGGGACCTCGACGGGTTCGCGGCGGGCTCGCTCGCGCTGAAGGCCCGCCGGTCGGAGGCCGCGATCGCCGAGCTGCGGACGCTCGCGCGGCTCGCCGAGCCGGCCGGTGAGGCGACGTTCGCGCTCGCCGCGGCCGAGGCGGCGGCGGTGCTCGATCCGGCGGAGGGTCGCCCGCTCGGCGTGCATCCGTCGCTCGGGGTCGAGGCGATCGTCTTCGAGGCGGAGGCCGACGGAGTGATCCGGCTCGCCCTCTACGCCGAAGAGCCCGCGCCGCTGCGCCTCGTCGCGCCGGAGCTGACCACCGAAGACGTGCGGGAGGGCTACTGGATCGGGCGCGTCGAGCCCGGTCGATCGGACGTCGAGGCCGTCCTCCACGTCGGCGAACGCAGCGAGGCCTGGCACTTGCGCTGGTGAGCACGCCGGACCAGGTGTTATATGCTGACCCCTCAGGGGGGAGACCACCACGATGCCGTCGAGGCTCGAGCGACTCTGTCAGGACAAGGGGCTGCGAATGACCGGCCAGCGACGCGTGATCGCGCGCGTCCTGTCGGAGGCAGACGACCACCCAGACGTCGAGACCGTCTACCAGCGCGCGTCGGAGATCGACGCGAAGATCGGCCTCGCCACCGTCTACCGCACCCTGCGCCTGTTCGAGGAGGCGAACATCCTCGAGCGGCACGACTTCGGCGACGGGCGCGCGCGCTACGAAGAGGTCCCCGAGGAGCACCACGATCACCTGATCGACGTGAACTCCGGCGACGTCATCGAGTTCCACAACGCGCAGATCGAGAAGCTCCAGCAGCAGGTCGCCGAGGAGCTCGGCTACCGCCTCGTCGACCACCGCCTCGAGCTGTACGGCGTGAAGCTCGACAAGGACAATCGCTAGCGCTCCTCGTCCTGCAGGATCCGCACGTAGCTGTCGTAGCGCGCCTCGGTGATCGCGCCGTCGGAGATCGCCTCGCGGACCGCGCAGTCCGGCTCGCTCAGGTGGCGACAGTTGGCGAAGCGGCACCGATCGAGGAACGGGCGCATCTCGGGGAAGCACGACGCGAGCTCGTCGGCGGGCAGGGCGAACGACGCCGCGAGCTCGCGGATCCCCGGGGTGTCGGCGATCCAGCCGCCGCCGCCCAGCGGGTGCAGCTCGGCGACGCGGGTGGTGTGTCGCCCCTTGTCGAGCGC
>Ga0070728_10003847_pt1 | contig 16126 bp, 17 predicted proteins | sample tdDd471_FD_66723 | JGI IMG/M metagenome (GOLD analysis project Ga0070728, IMG submission 66723) | Marine sediment microbial communities from the Atlantic coast under amendment with organic carbon and nitrate - tdDd47.1 | ecosystem: Environmental > Aquatic > Marine > Coastal > Sediment | place...
GCGCTGCGTCCGGCGGCCCTCGATGCCGGCCGCTACGACCGGTTGGCGGGCTTTCTGAAGGAAGCCGGCCTGATCAAGACCGTGCCGCCGGTCGAAAGCTACGCCGTCGCGGTGCGTTAGGCCGCGCCGCGTTCCACCGCCGGCTCGTCGACGACCCGGCAGGTCTCCAGGAACTCCCAGTAGAGCTTCCGGGCCTGCCGGAACACCGGCCCCGGCTGCAGCTCGCGGCCTTCCCAGCCGGTCACCGTCTGGATCTTGCCGGCGTTGCCCGACATCCAGATCTCGTCGGCATCGTCCAGGTCGGCGACGGTCAGCGTGCGCTGCTCGACCGGCACCCCGGCGGCGGTCAGCAGGTCGGCCACCCGGTTCTTGGTGATGCCGTCCAGGAAGGTGCCGTTGGCCTTCGGGGTGATCGCCACCCCGTCCTTGGCGATCCACAGGTTGGCGTGGCTGAACTCGGCGACGTTGCCGTCCGGATCCAGCACGACCGCCAGCTGGAAGCCGCGGCTCATCGCCTCGCGCCGGGCGCGCTGCGAGTTCGGGTACAGCGCACCGGCCTTCGAGTCGGTCGGCGCCTGGTCCGGCGCAGCCCGGCGGTATGGCGACAGCGTGGCCTTGCCCGCGCTCTCCGGCGGCAGCGGCATCTCGAAGACCGACAGCGCGAACAGGGTCTCGCCGGTCTCCGGCAACAGGCTGCCCTCGCGGCAGAAGAACATCGGCCGGACGTAGTACTCGCCGTCGACCGGCAGCATGCGGATGCCCTCGACGCAGAGCGCGTGGACCTCCTCGGCGGTCATGGTCGGCTGCAATCCGATCGCCTTGGCCGAGCGGATCAGCCGGGCGCAGTGCCGGTCGAGGTCCGGGGCGCAGCCGTGGATGGCGCGGGCGCCGTCGAAGACGTTGTTGGCCGACCAGAAGCCCAGGTCCATCGGCCCGGCCACCATCGGCGGATCGTTGCGCCAGGCGCCCTCGTAGAAGTGCACGGCTTTCATCTCGTCCTCCCGAATTGAACGATCGTTACAAGGACAGCTTTTCTGACCTATTTTAGGTCAGTATTCCATACCTATTTTTGCAAAGACCGTTGCGCGGACGCGGTGTCACCGCGACAAACGGATGGCCCCGCCTACTCGCCGACCGGGATGTCGGCGCGAAAGATCGTCTTCTCGAAGTCGTTGACCAGGACGTCGACGCGCAGGGACCAGTTGCCGGCGATCGGCAGGTCGGCTGCCTCCAGCACGTAGGTGCCGTCGCCCCCGGGCTTGAGCTCCCGGGTGATCGGCTCGATTCCCAGCGCCGGCAGCGCCATCTCGATGCGCGCCGCCTGCGTGGCCAGAGCACCGCCGTCCCCGCTCGTAAGACGCACCGAGACGGCGTTCGCCCCGCGGCGCCCGGGGACGATGGACACCGTCGCCACCCGGCCCAGGACCTCGATCACCGCCGCCGCTCCGGCCGCTGCGTGGTGGCCGGCATGCGGGTCGGTGCCGTTGTCGACGCCCGCCTGCCGCGCCTGCGACAACGCCCGCGGCGGCGGCTCCAAGGCGAAACTCGCGGTTGCGACGGCGATCGCCACGGCAAGGCCCGCCTCCATGGCGACACTCCGGCGGAGCCGGTTCGCCGCCCCCCGCGCCGCCCTCATGAGCGCGGGCGTCAGGATCTGCCGGTTGACCGCCGCCAGCGCCAGCAGCGCCAGCACCAGAGCGAGCTTGATGAGCCAGACCCGGCCGTACCAGGTCCCGAGCAACGCCGCCGGCGATCCGACCTGCAGCAGGGTGAGCGCCGATCCCGCCAGCGCCAGCAGCACCACGACCGCGGCGGCGATGCGCGCGAACCGCCGGACGATCGCCAGGGCGGCGTCCGGCGACTCGACCCGCAGCACCACGGCGAGCGGCCAGAACGCGCCGATCCAGTAGGCGGCGGCGGCACCGTGCAGGACGACCAGCGGCGCCGAGAGCCAGCGGGGCGGTGCCGTGGCGGCGTGGCCGCTGGCCGCCAGCGAGAGGAACGCGGCCAGTGCGCCGGCGACGAGCAGCACGGGTGCGGCCGGTCGCCGCAGGGTGCGCAACCCCAGGACGATCGCGGCCATGCCGGCGGCGGCGGCAATGCCGCTCTGCGCGACGGACGCTCTGCAGCCGGCGACCCAGGCGGCGGCCTGCCACACCCCGTCGAGGGTACCGTCGACCAGCTCGGCACCGGTCAGCCCGACCCGGCCGCCGGCGCTGGCCACGGCCGCCAGGGCAGCGAAGACCATGACCGGCGCGAAGCGGCCGGCACACGGGTGCCCGGGCCCAGTCACCAGCAGGATGAACAGGGCGCCGCCGGCGGCGACAAACAGCGACAGGTAGAATGCCGCACGGACCGCCACGCCGGCGACCGCGAGGCTGGCCGAGCGGTCCGCCGGTCCTGCCGCGACGTTCCCGGCCGCCACGTCCCCGGCCGCCACGTCCCCGGCCGCCACGTCCCCGGCCGCCACGTTCCCGGCCGCGCCGACCAGGAACACCGTCGACCCGACGACCGGATGCCCGTCCAGCGAAACCACCCGGTAGCTGACCACGTAGCCGCCGTCGCGCAGGTCCGCCGGCAGGGCGACATGAACCATCGAGCCGTGCGCCATGACCGCGTCCGGCCCGGCGACCTCGACGCCGTCGCCGTCGAGGATCCGGACCCGCGCCGGAGTGACCGGCTCGTTGAACTCGAGGCGGACATCCGGCGGCGCGGTGTCGAGTCGGGCACCGTCCTGCGGCTCGGCGGCCAGCAGGACCGCGTGTGCCTGCACCGGCACCGGAACGAGGCAGGCGGCAAGCATCGCCGCGGCCGCGCTCAGGAGAAGGAATCGCAATTGCACGGGAGCAGCCCTCCCGCCCGGCGCCGGCCGTGACCGGCGCCGGGCCGCCGGTCAGTGGCTCTTCTTGGCGCCGAGGGTCACCCCGGGAGCCGGCTCCTTGTAGTCGTGCGCTGACTGTCCGGGCTCCGGGATCTCGATCCAGCGGTGCACGCCGGTCGCGCACTCCTGCACCACCGGGAAATAGACCACCGTCCCGGCCTCGCCCTCCGGCAGCCGGACTCGGAACACGAACTCGTCGTACCAGGCGTCCGGCAGCTCGCCGCCACTCCAGACGACCTCCACGACGCCCCGGGTCAGTGTCTGCTCGAAGTACTTGTACGGCTTGGCGTAGTCGGCCTCGCGGGTCGTCAGGGTCCAGCCCGGCTTCGGCATCGGCTTGGCGGCGATCGCCCCCTCCGGGATCAGCACCCGGATAGTGCGGGTTGCCGTCCCCTCGCAGCCGTGGCCGACCCGCAGAACGGCCTTGTATGTGCTGGCTGCCGGAGCCTCGGCGGTCTCGAGCGTGATATGGGCTTGGGCCGTCGTCGCGGTCACGGCGTTCAGCGCGGCGACCAGCGCCGCGGCATAGATCGTTTTCATGACAGTCTCCGTGGGATCAGATTCAGCTCGTCGCTCTATCCGAAACCACGGTCCAAGGCGGCGCCCGGCACCAGGCAGAACCGGGCATTCGGCCGGCCCCGGCGCTCCCGTCCTGATGCGTCCCGGCGGGTGCGACACGGAGCGCCGGCGGTATCGCTGCCGGTGCCGGCACGCCGCCCGAAAGCAGGATTCCCGTGCAGGTCAGGCAGTCCTGGCAGCCGCAGCACCGGAGCCCGTCGGCCTGGCTGTGGTCGGAGTCCGCGTGCGCGGTCGACTCGCCGAGTCCGTGCGACGGCGACGGATCGATGCCGGCCACACCGCCCGCGACTCCGGCCCAGACCCATGCCAGAATCACGATCCGCACGGCAAAGCCGTGCGGCCGCGCAATCCCCCAGCGTCTCCGAGCCCAGCCTGCGATCGAGGTCAACGCGTGTCCCCAAGCCAGTCGCCCCGCCAAGCTAGCACCCGCATTGCGCGTGAGAAACTCCCCCGTGCGGTTCGCCGAAGACTCCGGTCGGCAAGCGGGCTTGGCTCTCGCGTCGGACATGTGGCATGAATCGCCGCTCCGACGCGGCCGGCGTCGGCGGACTTCGTCGAGAGGGGGGACAGCGGCGGGATGCTTCACGCATTGGCCTTGGGAGCGAGCCTTGCCGCCTTCTGGCTGCTCCTGTCCGGCTATTTCCACGAGCCGCTGCTGCTATCGCTCGGCGCGCTGTCGGTGCTGGTCACGGTCTGGCTGTCGCTGCGCATCGACCGGCACGACCAGGAGCGGGTCCGGCTGAAGGTCGACCTGCCGATCGTCCGCTACTGGATCTGGCTGCTGATCGAGATCATCAAGGCCAACATCGACGTGGCCAAGTTGATCCTGGCGCCGAAGCTGGCGATCAGCCCGCGCATGATCCGGGTCAAGGCGACCCAGACCAGCGACATGGGCGTGGTGATCTACGCCAACTCGATCACCCTGACGCCGGGAACCGTGACCGTGGACATCGACGGCGACGAGCTGGTGGTCCACGCGATCACCCGGGACATGGCCGACGGCCTTGCCGACGGCGACATGGGCGACCGGGTCACCGCACTGGGTGAGCGCTGATGGACTACTCGCTCATGATGCTCGCCGCCGCCACCGCCGGCCTGCTGGTCGCCATGCTGATCACCCTGGCGCGGACCATCGCCGGGCCCAGCCTGTACGACCGGGTGCTGGCGGTGAACAGCGTCGGAACCAAGATCGTCCTGCTGATCGCGGCCATGGGCTTCCTGGCCGGCCGGCCGGACTTCCTCGACATCGCCCTGCTCTACGCGCTGGTCAACTTCATCGGCACCCTGGCGGTCCTGAAGTTCTTCCGGTACCGCCATCTCGGGCTTTCGGGCGCGGCCAGCGGCAAGAGGGAGGGTCCGCAATGACCCTGATATCCCACATCCTGGCCGGGGCGTTCCTGGCGGCCGGCGCGATCTTCGTGCTGATCGGCTCGTTCGGCCTGTGGCGCCTGCCGGACTTCTACACGCGCCTGCACGCCGCCGGCATCACCGACACGCTCGGGCTGTCGCTGCTGCTGGTCGGGATGATGTTCCTGGCCGGCTGGACGCTGGTGACGGTCAAGCTGCTCTTCATCCTGCTGTTGATCCTGCTGACCAGCCCGACGGCGACCCATGCGGTCGCGAACGCCGCCTATACGGTCGGCCTGCGGCCGTTCGGGGTACCGGCGGAAGACCTTCCGGAAAAGGACGGCTGAGGCATGGAACTGCTGATCGACATCGTCCTGCTGGGCATCCTCGGCATCACCGCGGTCGCGATCCTGTGGACCCGCCACCTGTTCGTGGCGACCATGCTGTCGGGCGCCTACAGCCTGACCTCGGCGGCCCTGCTGGTGGCGCTGGACGCGGTCGACGTGGCGTTCACCGAGGCGGCGGTCGGTGCCGGCGTCTCGACCGTGCTGATGCTCGGCGCCCTGACCCTGACCCGGCGGCGCGAGAAGGCCGCGAACCGCCGGATCGGAGTCGGCCCGCTGCTGCTGGTGATCGTCACCGGCGCGCTGCTGATCTACGGCACCGTCGACATGCCGGCGTTCGGCGACCCGAACGCGCCGGCGCTCATGCACGTGGTGCCGGAGTACATCGCCGGCACCCGCGACGACATCCAGATCCCGAACATCGTCACCGCGATCCTGGCCAGCTACCGCGGCTACGACACGCTCGGCGAGACCGCGGTGATCTTCACCGCCGGCGTCGGCGTGCTGCTGCTGCTCGGGCGGCGCCGCGAGGAGGACGAGGAAGCCGGGACCCGCCGGCCGGAGCGTGAGGCATGAGGCATCATCTGGTCCTGCGCGTCGTCTCCAAGCTGCTGATCCCGTTCATCATCCTGTACGGGCTCTATGTGCAGTTCCACGGCGACTTCAGCCCGGGCGGCGGCTTCCAGGCCGGCGTGATCGTGGCGGCGGCGATCATCCTGTACGCGCTGATCTTCGGCATCGAGCGCGCCAAGCAGGTGTTCAAGCCGCAGATCCTGATGGTGCTGGCCCCGCTCGGGGTCATGGTCTACGCCCTGACCGGCTATGCCGCGCTCGCGCTCGGCGGCACCTTTCTCGACTACGACTTCCTGTCGCAGAACGACACCGGCGGCCAGCACCTCGGCATCTTCACGGTCGAGCTGGGCGTGTTCCTGACGGTGGCGTCGGTGATGACCCTGATCTTCCTGGCCTATGCGGGCCGGACCCACGAAATCGACGACGACGACTGGTGACGATGCTCGAGCTGATCCTCGCCAAGTACAATTACTGGATCGTCATCGTGCTGATGATGGCGGGCCTGTATGTCGTCGTGGCACGCGGCAACCTGGTCAAGAAGATCATCGGCCTGAACGTGTTTCAGACCTCGGTCTTCCTGCTCTACATCTCGATGGGCAAGGTCGCGGGCGGCACCGCCCCGATCCTGACCGGCAAGGACGAGGTGTTCTCGAACCCGATCCCGCACGTGCTGATCCTGACCGCGATCGTGGTCGGGATCGCCACCACGGCGGTCGGCCTCGCCATCGTGGTGCGGATCCGCGAGGCCTACGGCACCATCGAGGACGACGAGATCGACGAGGCGGAGAACCAGGACATGGCCGCCGATCTCGCGGGGCGGCGCCGATGACCGCCGTCGCCGCCGTGCTTCCGCACCTGCCGGTCCTGCAGGTCGTCGTCCCGCTGATCTCGGCGCCGATCTGCTTCCTGCTGCGGCGCGGGGACCTGCCCTGGGCGTTCGCCACCCTGATCAGCTGGCTCGCCTTCGCCACCTCGGCGGTGCTGCTGAGCACCGTGATGGCCGACGGCCCGATCCACTACGAGATCGGCGGCTGGGCCCCGCCCTGGGGCATCGAGTACGTCGTCGACGCGACCAACGTGCTGGTGCTGCTGCTGGTGTCGGGCATCGGCGCGGTGGTGTCCACCTACGCGCGGCGCAGCGTGCTGGCGGAGATCCCGGCCAGCCAGCGCGGGCTGTACTACACCGCCTACCTGCTGTGCCTGGCCGGCCTGCTCGGCGTGACGATCACCGGCGACGCCTTCAACGTGTTCGTGTTCCTCGAGATCACGTCGCTGTCGTCCTACGTGCTGGTGGCGTCGGGCGCCGGAATCGACCGGCGCGCCCTGACCGCCTCGTACAACTACCTGGTCATGGGCACGGTCGGCGCGACGTTCTTCGTGATCGGCGTCGGCCTGCTGTACATGGTCACCGGCACCCTGAACATCGCCGACCTGCACGAGCGGGTGCCGCCGCTGCTGCACAACCGCACGATCCACGTGGCGTTCGGCTTCATCGTGGTCGGCCTGGGCCTCAAGCTGGCGCTGTTCCCGCTGCACACCTGGCTGCCGAACGCCTACACCTATGCGCCGTCGAGCGGGACCGCGTTCCTGGCGGCGACCTCGACCAAGGTGTCGGTCTACGTCCTGGTGCGCTTCCTGTTCGTGGTGTTCGCGCCGACCTCCGGGTTGATGGCGCTGACCATGGACTACGTGCTGTTCCCGCTGGCGGTGATCGGCATGATGGCCGCCACCATCGCCGCCATCTACCAGTACAACCTGAAGCGCCTGCTGGCCTACTCGTCGATCGCCCAGCTCGGCTACATGGTGCTCGGCATCTCCTACGGCACCGTCGACGGCCTGACCGCGGCGATCCTGCACCTGTTCAACCACGCCCTGATGAAGGGTGCGCTGTTCCTGGCGCTCGGCTGCGTGATGCTGCGGGTCGGCGACGTGACGATGCACGGGGTCAGAGGTCTCGGCCGGCAGATGCCGTGGACCATGGCGGCCTTCGTGGTCGGCGGGCTGAGCCTGATCGGCGTCCCGCTGACCGTCGGCTTCATCAGCAAGTGGTACCTGGTGACCGCCGCGCTCGAGGACGACCGCTGGTGGGTTGCCGGCTTCATCATGGCCAGCTCGCTGCTGGCGGTGATCTACATCTGGAAGGTGGTCGAGGCCGCCTACCTCCGTGAGCCGCCGGCCGGCCGCACGATCCGCGAGGCGCCGCTGGCGATGCTGGTGCCGACCTGGATGCTGGTGCTCGCCAACATCTGGTTCGGCGTCGACGCCGACCTCACGGTCTCGGTTGCGCGCACGGCCGCCATGAGCCTGCTGGGAGTGGCGCCATGAACCCGTCCTTCCTGCTCGCCGCCACCCTGCTGCTGCCGCTGGTCGGCACTCTGTTCATCGCGCTGACCGGCAGCCGGCCGAACCTGCGCGAGGCGGTGACGCTGGTCACCGCCGGCCTGCTGGCCGTGATCGTGTACTCGCTGCTGCAGGACGTGCTGGCCGGCGCCCGCCCGGCGGTCACCCTGGTCGAGGTGATCCCCGGACTGCCGATGCGGCTCGAGATCGAGCCGCTCGGCATGCTGTTCGCCTGCGTCGCCAGCGGGCTGTGGATCGTGAACTCGCTGTATTCGATCGGCTACATGCGGGGCAACCACGAGCACCAGCAGACCCGGTTCTACATCTGCTTCGCGGTCGCGATCTCCAGCGCCATGGGCATCGCCTTCGCCGGCAACATGTTCACCCTGTTCATCTTCTACGAAGTCCTGACGCTGTCGACCTATCCGCTGGTCGCGCACAAGGAGACCGAGGAGGCGAAGCGGGGCGCCCGGGTCTATCTCGGGCTGCTGATCGGCACCTCGATCGGCTTCCAGATGGTGGCGATCATCTGGACCGAGCTGGCGGCCGGCACCCTGGACTTCGCGGCCGGCGGCATCCTGCGCGGCAAGGTCGACCCGACGATGCTGCCGTTCCTGCTGGCGCTGTACATGTTCGGGATCGGCAAGGCGGCGCTGATGCCGTTCCACCGCTGGCTGCCATCGGCGATGGTGGCGCCGACCCCGGTCAGCGCCCTGCTGCATGCGGTGGCGGTGGTGAAGGCCGGCGTGTTCACCGTCCTGAAGGTGGTGGTCTACATCTTCGGCATCGACCTGCTGGCCGAGACCGGTGCCTCGCACTGGCTGATCGGGGTCGCCTCGTTCACCCTGATCGTCGCCTCGCTGGTGGCCCTGACCAGGGACAACCTGAAGGCCCGGCTGGCCTATTCGACCATCAGCCAGCTCGCCTACATCGTGCTCGGCGCGGCACTCGCCAGCACCTACGGGATCCTGGGCGGCGCCCTGCACATCGCCACCCACGCGCTCGGCAAGATCACGCTGTTCATGTGCGCCGGCGCGATCTACGTGGCGACCCACAAGACCGAGATCAGCGAGATGGACGGCCTCGGCCGCAGGATGCCGTTCACCTACGGCGCCTTCCTGATCGGCGCGCTCAGCATCATCGGCCTGCCGCCGTTCGCCGGGGTGTGGAGCAAGTGGTACCTGGCGATGGGCGCGGTCGACACCGGGATGTGGCTCGTGGTGGCGATCTACATGATCAGCTCGCTGCTGAACGTGGCCTACCTGATCCCGGTGGTGGCGCGCGGCTTCTTCCGGCCGTCGGCCGAGCCGGCGCCGCAGTCGGTCGGCGCCGCCGCCGCGCCGGCCAGGAGCGGCATCCAGGAGGCGCCGCTGCTGTGCGTGCTGCCGCCCTGCCTGACCGCGGCCGGATGCATCGTGCTGTTCTTCTACGCGGACGAGGTGATCGCCCTCCTCCGCCCGATCGTGCAGTGAGGGTCGCCGGATGAGCGAGCATTCGAAACCCGCCGGGTCCCCCACCCTCACAGGTTCTGCCCCGGCCGGACCGTTCGTCCGGCTGCTGGACCGCCTGGTCGGGCGACCGATGCAGCTGGTGGTCGGCCTCGTGGTGGTCTGCGTGTTCCTGGCGGTCGGCGACCTGCTGTACCACAAGCACGCCAAGTTCGAATTCGAGGAGTGGCCGTTCTTCTTCCCGGTGTTCGGCTTCGTCGTGTACTCGGCGGTGATCTTCGCCGCCAAGGCGCTGCGGCTGGTGATCCGCCGGCCCGAGGACTACTACGCGCCGTACTCCACCGACGCCGAGACCCCGAACCGGCACGTGACCGGCGACCCGGCGACCGGAGGGGGCCGGTGATGCTCGAGACCCTGCCGCCGTTCCTGCCCTACCTGGTCGGGGCGCCGCTGGCGCTGCTGGTTCCGAACGGGCATCTGCGCTCGGCCTTCCTGTGCCTGGTGCCGGTCGCCGCCGCTCTGATTCTGCTCGGGCTGCCGGACGGCAGCCACCTGACGACCGAGGTGGTCGGCTTCCCGGTCACGCTTCTGCGGGTCGACCAGCTCAGCTTCGTGTTCGGCCTGATCTTCAACATCGCCGCCTTCCTGTCGCTGCTGTTCGCCTGGCATGTCCGCGACCCGATCCAGCAGGTGGCGACCGTGCTGTACGCCGGCTCGGCGGTCGGCGCGGTGTTCTGCGGCGACCTGATCAGCCTGTTCGTGTTCTGGGAAGCCACCGCCATCACCTCGGTGTTCCTGATCTGGGCGAGTCGGACCGAGGGTGCCTACCACACCGGCATGCGCTACCTGATCATCCAGGTCGGCTCCGGCGTCATCCTGCTGTCCGGCGTGCTGATCCAGGCGTCCCAGACCGGCTCGGTGGCGTTCGACGCGATGAAGCTCGACGGCCTCGGCACCGGGCTGATCCTGATCGGCTTCGGCATCAAGTGCGCGTTCCCGCTGCTGCACAACTGGCTGCAGGACTCCTACCCGGCCTCGACCGCGACCGGCACCGTGACGCTGTCGGCGTTCACCACCAAGCTGGCGGTCTACGCGCTGGCCCGCGGCTTCCCCGGCACCGAGCTGCTGATCTACGTCGGCGCGGTGATGACGGTGTTCCCGATCTTCTTCGCGGCGATCGAGAACAATCTGCGCAAGGTGCTGGCGTACAGCCTCAACAACCAGCTCGGCTTCATGGTGGTCGGCGTCGGCGTCGGCACCCCGCTGGCGCTGAACGGCACCGCCGCCCACGCGTTCTGCCACATCCTCTACAAGGCCCTGCTGTTCATGAGCATGGGCGCGGTGCTGCACCGGACCGGCACCACCAAGGCGTCGGAGCTCGGCGGGCTGTACCGCTCGATGCCGGTGACCATGGTGTGCTGCGTGGTCGGCGCCGCCTCGATCTCGGCGTTCCCGCTGTTCAGCGGCTTCGTCTCCAAGAGCCTGATCCAGTCGGCGACCGCCGACACCGGGCACTGGGTGGTCTGGCTGGTCCTGCTGTTCGCCTCGGTCGGTGTGCTCGAGCACTCCGGCATCAAGATCCCGTACTTCACCTTCTTCGGGCACGACAGCGGCATCCGCTGCCGCGAGGCGCCGTGGAACATGATGTCGGCGATGGTGATCACCGCCCTGCTGTGCGTCGGCATCGGCGTGTATCCGGCGCCGCTGTACGCGATCCTGCCGTACCCGGTCGACTACGCCCCCTACACCGTCGGGCACGTGGTGACGCAGTTCCAGATGCTGCTGTTCGCCCTGCTGGCGTTCACCTGGCTAATGCGCAAGGGCCTGTACCCCGCCGAGTTCCGGGCGACCAACCTGGACTTCGACTGGATCTACCGGCGCCTGCTGCCGACGGTCCTCCGAGCGCTCGGCACCGGGACCGACGCTGTGTGGAGCCGGTTCACCGGGGGCTGCGTGTCGCTGGTCGGCCTGACGATCGACGCGTCGTCCCGCAATTTCGGGCCGAACGGGCTGGTCGGGCGGACCGTGCGGGTCGGCAACGGCGTCGCCTGGGTGACCGCCCTGCTGCTCGTCGTCCTGCTGGTCAGCTACCTGGCGAACTGAGGGTCGGTGTCAGCGGTTCTGGCAGTGATCCCGTGAATTTGATAAGCCGTACCCATCTCTGATCTCGCCCAGGAAAGGCCCATCGCGATGGACATGACCGGCCAGCACACCATTCCGGCGCCCCGGCAGACCGTCTGGGAGGCGCTGAACGACCCGGAGGTGCTGAAGCAGTGCATCCCCGGTTGCGAAGAGATCGAGAAGACCGGCGACGACGGCTTCGCCGCCAAGGTCTCCGTCAAGGTCGGCCCGGTCAAGGCCAAGTTCGGCGGCCAGGTCACCCTCTCGGACATCGATCCGCCGAACGGCTACACGATCTCCGGCGAGGGCAAGGGCGGCGCCGCCGGCTTCGCCAAGGGCGGCGCGAAGGTCCGCCTGGAGGAGGCCGAGGGTGGCGCCGCGACCGTCCTGAACTACGAGGTGAACGCCTCGGTCGGCGGCAAGCTCGCCCAGATCGGCGCCCGGCTGATCGATTCGACCGCCAAGAAATACGCCAACGAGTTCTTCGCGACGTTCAGCGAGATTGCCGCGAGCCGCGCCGGGGGTGCGGGCACGGGTGAACAACAGAAGCCGCAACCGGAGGAAACCAGCATGGCCACCGCCAACCCGCTCAAGGAAGAGATGAAGCGCCTCGGCATCCCCGAGGAGAACGTGTACCCCGGCCTGCACTGGTCGGTCGCGCTGATCTCGGTAGCGGTCCTCGCAGGCGTGGTCTGCTTCCTGATCTTCGCGCACAGCTGACCGATCCCGGCGCTCGCCGCCGGCCACAACCCCGGGAGGATGCCATGAAGGCACGCGCCGCCATCGCCGTCGCGGCTGGCAAGCCGTTGGAGATTGCCGAGGTCGACCTGGAAGGCCCGAAGGCCGGCGAGGTGCTTGTCGAGGTCAAGGCGACCGGCATCTGCCACACCGACGCCTTCACCCTGTCGGGCGGCGATCCGGAAGGCATCTTCCCGTCGATCCTCGGCCACGAGGGCGCCGGCGTGGTGGTCGAGGTCGGCCCGGGCGTGAAGGGCCTGAAGGCCGGCGACCACGTGATCCCGCTCTACACCCCCGAGTGCCGGGAGTGCGAGTACTGCCTGAACCCGAAGACCAACCTCTGCCAGGCGATCCGGTCGACCCAGGGTCAGGGGCTGATGCCCGACGGCACCTCGCGGTTCTCGCTGAACGGCAAGCCGCTGTTCCACTACATGGGCTGCTCGACGTTCTCGAACTACACGGTGATGCCGGAGATCGCGCTGGCGAAGATCCGCAGCGACGCCCCGTTCGACAAGGTCTGCTACATCGGCTGCGGCGTGACCACCGGCATCGGCGCGGTGATCAACACCGCCAAGGTCGAGCCCGGCGCCAACGTCGTGGTGTTCGGCCTCGGCGGCATCGGCCTGAACGTCGTGCAGGGCGCCCGCATGGTCGGCGCCAACATGATCGTCGGCGTCGACCTGAACCCGGCCCGCAAGGAACTGGCGACCAAGTTCGGCATGACCCACTTCGTGAACCCGAAGGAGGTCCAGGGCGACCTGGTCGGCCATCTGGTCGAGCTGACCGGCGGCGGTGCGGACTACTCGTTCGAGTGCATCGGCAACGTTAACACTATGCGACAAGCCCTTGAGTGCGCACACAAAGGCTGGGGCGAAAGCATCATCATCGGGGTCGCCGGCGCCGGCCAGGAGATCTCCACCCGGCCGTTCCAGCTGGTCACCGGCCGGTCCTGGCGCGGCACCGCGTTCGGCGGCGCCCGCGGCCGCACCGACGTGCCGAAGATCGTCGACTGGTACATGGACGGGAAGATCAATATCGACGACCTGATCACCCACACCATGCCGCTCGAGCAGATCAACCACGGCTTCGACCTGATGCACGAGGGCAAGTCGATCCGCAGCGTGGTGGTCTACTGACCGCCGGCATCTGAGGTCCGGCTCACGGCCCGCTCACGGGGCCGTGGCTGGACCGGATCCGGCAACTTCCCATCTCCGACGACGTAACGCCCCGACCGGCAGTTGCATTCTGGTTGTCCGACGCCGGGCACCGGACCAGCCGCCCGGGACATCGACCACGTCGATACGGAGAACCTCGATGGATCTCGCTCAGCTGCTGACGGGCTGCCGGCTCGCGACCGCCGAAGACCGCCTGGACCTGCGGACCGCCTGGACCGGCCATGTGAAGGCGGTGCTCGACCCGGCGCTGCGCGCGACCTGGCGGGCGTGCAACGGGCACCCGGCCCTGCGGGCGTTCCTGTGGGGCCAGGACGAGAACACCTGGACCGCGGCCCACACGGCGCGCTGGCAGGCGGTGTTCGAGGCCGGGATCGACCAGGCTCACTACGACCGGGTGCTGGGGTTCGCCGAGGGCGACCTGGAGGCCGGTCTCGACCCTGCGGTGTACGGCATGTTCTTCGCCGAGCTCGCCGACCAGATCACCGCCCGCATCCTGGCGCTCGACCCGGTCGGCGACGGACAGCGCCGGGCGGTTACCGCGGTCGCCCGGCTGATGAGCGCCGAGGCGGTGGTCGCGACCACTGCCTACGACCAGGCGCTGCGGCGGCGTTCGGCCCGCAGCGTCGCCGACCTGACGGGCTCGCTGCGCGACAGCGTCGGCGCGACCATCGACGGCGTCGCCGCCGCCACCGAGGAACTGTCGGCCAGCATGGCGACGGTCGAGGCGAACGTGACGCGCAGCCACGGCCAGGCCCGCACGATCGCCGGCACGGTCGGCGATTCGGTCCGGCAGATCGACGACTTCCGGCGGGCGATCGGCGAGATCCTGGCCCTGCTCGGCTCGATCAGGTCGATTGCCGGCCAGACCAACATGCTGGCCCTGAACGCCACCATCGAGGCGGCCCGGGCCGGCGATGCCGGCCGCGGCTTCGCCGTCGTCGCCCGGGAGGTGAAGGAGCTGGCCAATGCCGCCCGCAGCGCCGCCGACACCATCGGCGTGAACACCGACCGGCTTCAGGCCTCGCTGGAGGTGGTCAACGGCGCCTTCACGGACGTGACCGACAAGGTCGCCGTGATGCTGGCGCTGATCGACGAGACCGGCGAGGCCACCCGCGAGCAGCAGCGTGCCACTGCCGAGATCGCCGCCCGGATGACCGGGGTCTCGGGCGAGGTCGAGCAGGCGATCTCCGGCATCAACCGCCAGCACGCGGTCGATCCGGAGGCGGCGGCGGCGTAGCCGGCTGTCAGTCGGCGACCGCCGCCTGCTCCATGCTGTCCAGGTAATCGCCGATCGTCCGGGTCATGTGGTGAACCAGCAGATCGCGCGCGGCGTCCACGTCGCCCGTCGCGATCAGGTCGCGCAGCCGGCCGTGGTCGCGCAACGACACCGCGTTCAGTGCCGGATCGCTGCACAGCCGGGCCCGCAGCGCCTGGATGCGGAACGCGAAGCCGGCATAGCAGTCGGCGAGGTAGCGGTTGCCGGCGTGCTCGAACAGGGTGCGGTGGAACTCGGCGTCGAGGATCCGGTAGCGGCCGTTGTCGCCGCTCCGCACCGCCTCGGCCATGGCGTCGACGATCACCGTCAGGGCGGCGACCAGCGGCTCGCGCCGGCGCTTCATCGCCCGCTCCAGCGCCGTCACCTCCAGGGTCTCCCGCAGCTCGCCGAGCTGCTTGATCTCACCCGGAGTCATGTCGAACACGAAGCTGCCGCGCTGCGGCTGGATCGACACGAGCCCTTCCATCTTGAGCTGGAGCAGCGCCTCGCGGATCGGGGTCTTGCTGACCCCCAGCTCGAGGGCCAGGGCGTTCTCGGAAAGCGGCGATCCCAGCCCGAGCTCGCCCCGCACGATCCGGCTGCGGATTTCGTCGGCGGCCAGGGCGGTCAGGGACTTCGGTCGCTGCAGGATCCGGAGCGGTTCAGCCATGCGTTCGATCTTCTCCAGTTCGTCTCGGCGGGCGGTCTGCCCCCGCGCCATGCGACGCGGCAGGTGCGGCATAAAAGCCACCGCCTCCGGCCGCAGTCTCGCCGCGGTCCGCACCCCGCCCGGTCGTTCGACGCATTTATGCCACAAAATCGTCGATTTTGCTGCCTGGAACGCGCGGGTCGGCGCGCCGCCGGTGGTTCTGGATATCACCCGTGAGTTACCTGGACGTAAACGCCGGTCGGACGACCGGCTCGAGGGGGCTCCCGCGGCCCGATGCGCCGTGGTTAACGGTCGCGCCCTCGCCGCTTGACCTGCGCCCGGCTGGGAAAGAGACTGGAGCCGAAAGGGGCGGCGACCGGCACGGCTCGCCTGAGCTAGTACCCTGAAACACAGACAATTCGGATTGCACGCTTCACGAGGGAGATGAGGGCATGCCCACGGTTACCATGACGGTGAACGGCAAGAAGGTGTCGGGCGAGGTCGAAGCCCGCACCCTGCTCGTTCAGTTCCTCCGCGAGAACCTGCACCTGACCGGCACCCATGTCGGTTGCGACACCAGCCAGTGCGGCGCCTGCGTCGTCCACGTGAACGGCGATTCGGCCAAGTCCTGCACCATGCTGGCGGTCCAGGCCGACGGCGCCGACGTCGTCACCAT
>Ga0070728_10003848_pt1 | contig 16124 bp, 14 predicted proteins | sample tdDd471_FD_66723 | JGI IMG/M metagenome (GOLD analysis project Ga0070728, IMG submission 66723) | Marine sediment microbial communities from the Atlantic coast under amendment with organic carbon and nitrate - tdDd47.1 | ecosystem: Environmental > Aquatic > Marine > Coastal > Sediment | place...
ACCGTATCGCCAAATCGGTTGGATCCTCGAAAACGTACCCGACGAATACCACGTAGCACCCTATCTGGGGGCCTATTACTACGGCTATAATGTCCTTAAAGCGCCCTTTAAGGATTCTCCACAGCTACGACAGGCTATGGCTTTAGCGATAGACAGAGACATTATTACCGGCAAGCTCACCCGCTCGGGAGAGCTGCCGGCCTACAGCTGGGTTCCACCGGTACAGGGCTATGCACCCCAAGAACCTGAGTGGGCAACCTGGACTCAGGAACAGCGAAACGCCGAAGCAAAACGTCTATATGCGTTGGCCGGATACGGACCCGATAACCCACTGGAAGTGGAGATTCTTTACAACACTCAGCAGAACCACAAACAGTTGGCTGTTGCGATCAGCTCGATGTGGAAACAAACGCTGGGTGTTAAAACGACATTGCGAAATCAGGAATGGAAAGTATTTTTGCAAACACGTTTCGATAAGATTAGCACCGAAATTTTCCGCTCGGGTTGGATCGGCGACTACAACGATGCGTACACATTTCTGCAGTTGATGATTTCCGATAACGGCCAAAACGATTCCGGCTACTCGAACCGCGAAGTTGATGAGCTGTTGTTTAAAGCGAGCCGTGAAACTGATATGCAGCAACGTGCGTTACTGATGCAAAACGCAGAGAAACTTATTCTGCAGGATATGCCGGTTATCCCCATCTACTTTTACGTCAGCAAGCATTTAATCAAGCCGCGCGTGAAGGGCTTTGTTCCGAACATCATGGATCACGTGTACACCAAGGACCTGTCATTGCAGAATTTCTGAAGAAGGCGCTAAGCCCGAATTAGCCGGCCTCCCGCCACTTTGTTATTGCTTCCATCAGCCTGGCTAGCCACAGCGGGGTTATTTGGCCGGAAACCCCGCCATCCTTAGGTTTTGCTACATATCTTGGTTATACTGAATGGACGCTTCAGGGAGATAGCGCATGACTTCTGCAACAGCCACTTCTGACAATCAGCCCCGGAAAACGCCTTTGGCGCCGGCAATCTTTATCATCGTGATGTGTGTGTTGTTCAGCATCGGCGCAATTTTCTTTAAACACATGGATCCATACGGCCGCTATCAGGGTGAGTCCCGCCCCGCGGCATTGCAGGAACTGCAGGACAAGGCCGGCCAATAACTTTAGACTTAAGCGATGCTTCGCTTTGCGTTTAAGAGATTACTAACAGCAATACCTACGTTGCTGATTTTGATCGCCCTCGCGTTTGCACTTATTCGCGTAGCACCAGGTGGCCCTTTCGACTCCGAGAAAAAACTTCCTCCTGAAATCGAAGCCAGACTCAACGCCGCCTATCATCTTGATGAACCACTGTGGCAGCAGTTCTTTCGCTATCTGGGGAATATTCTTCAGGGCGATTTTGGTCCCTCGTTTGCCTATAAAGACTTCACCGTTACCGAACTGATCGCGACCGGCTTCCCGGTGTCGCTGAAGATCGGTGTATGGGCCATGGTGGTTGCACTACTTATTGGCGTATCGCTCGGCACATGGGCTGCGCTTCGCCAGAACAAGCGCACCGACCACGCGGTCATGGCAACAGCAATGGTGGGCGTGTCGATCCCTAACTTTGTAGTCGCCCCTCTCGCAATCCTTTTGTTTTCAGTACTTCTGGGCTGGCTCCCGGCCGGCGGCCTGGGGTCCTGGCAGAACCTCGTGTTACCCGTTTGTGCCCTGGCCCTGCCACAGATTGCGTATATCGCGAGGCTCACCCGCGGCAGCATGATTGAAGTGTTGCGGTCGGATTACATTCGTACAGCGAAGGCACAAGGCTTATCAGAGAGAGACATTATTCTTCGCCACGCGTTGAAGCCTGCCATGCTCCCCATCGTTTCTTATTTGGGGCCGGCAACCGCAGCCATTATCACCGGCTCGGTGGTTATCGAACAGATATTCGGTTTACCCGGGCTGGGGCGTTTCTTTGTTCAGGGTGCGTTGAATCGTGACTACACATTAGTGATGGGTGTCGTCGTGTTTTACGGCGTGCTGATTATCCTGTTTAACTTCCTGGTCGATATTGCCTATCGCTGGTTAGACCCGCGGGTGAAGTTGTGAGTCGCTCTTTAACAGCTGATGCTTTCGACACGCTGGTTAAAAATAAAGCAGCGATGACCGCAGTAACTTTAATGGCACTGGTAATCGTGTTGTGTATCGCCGCTCCGCTGCTCTCTCCGTGGAGCATCGATTCAACCGATTGGGACAATATCGTACAGCCCCCGTCGCTCGCAACATCTCATTATTTCGGTACCGATGACGTCGGTCGTGACCTGTTTGTACGCACCCTCTATGGGGGACGAATCTCTTTGCTGGTGGGGGTTTCCGCCACTTTAGTGAGTCTGCTGATCGGCATTAGCTGGGGTGCAATTGCCGGATATGCCGGTGGCCGGGTAGACCAGATAATGATGCGGTTTGTTGATGTGCTTTATGCGATGCCGTTTATGTTCTTTGTGATTCTGCTGATGGTATTTTTTGGCAGAAACATATTTCTGATCTTCGTAGCTGTGGGTGCGGTTAACTGGTTAGACATGGCGCGTATCGTTCGCGGCCAAACTCTCAGTCTTAAACAAAGAGAGTTTGTCGAAGCGGCGCGCGCCGGTGGTGTATCCAATTTCAATATTATCCGTCGCCATATTATTCCTAATCTTTTAGGTGTCGTAGTTGTCTATGTGACCTTAACGATCCCGCAGGTTATTCTTGTTGAATCATTTTTAAGCTTTCTTGGTTTGGGTGTTCAGGAACCCATGACCTCATGGGGAGCGTTAGTAAACGACGGCGCGGCACTCATGGAAAGCGCACCCTGGGCGCTCGTATTCCCCGCCAGCTTTCTTGCCCTAACGTTGTTTTGTTTCAATTTTGTGGGTGACGGTTTACGCGATGCCCTGGACCCTAAAGACCGCAGCGGTGACGACCAGTGAGTGGGGATGACGTCATTCTCAATGTCAGCGATCTGAGCATTGCATACCCCGGGAAAGGTGGCCTGTTGCCCGTGGTAAACGGTCTCGATTTCACTCTGGGGCACTCTGAAACCCTTGGTATTGTTGGGGAATCGGGTTCCGGCAAAACTCAGTCGGTGCTGGCCCTGATGGGCCTGTTGCCGGATAACGCAGCGGTCTCCGGTAGCGCCCGCTTCGCCGGCCAGGAGCTCATCGGCCTGTCACAACAAGCGCTGAATACGATCCGGGGCAACCGGATTGCGATGGTGTTTCAGGACCCGATGACATCGCTGAACCCTCACCTGACTATCGGGCAACAAATGTGCTTTGTGCTCAAGACGCATCTGGGTTTAACCACAAGAGACGCGACGGCACGCGCTGTAGATATGCTCGACGCTGTGCAGATACCCGAAGCAAAAAAACGCATCAATCAGTATCCGCATGAACTATCCGGTGGCATGCGCCAACGGGTAATGATTGCTTCGGCGCTGTTGTGTAAACCTGAATTGCTAATTGCCGATGAACCGACCACGGCGCTCGATGTGACCGTACAAGCGCAGATACTAAACTTGTTAAAGAGTTTGCAGCAGGATTTCTCCACATCAATTCTTTTGATCACACACGACATGGGTGTGGTTGCAGGAAACTGTGATCGCTTGTTAGTGATGCAATCGGGTAACCGCGTTGAGTACGGCAACGCCGATGACGTGTTCTATTCACCGCAGCACAGTTATACGCAAGCGTTACTGAAAGCGGTGCCTCGTCTGGACGCAGCATCCACCGATTTGAGCCCACCCGAACAGGCTGAAAATCGCCTGAAAGTGGATGATCTGGAGGTCGTTTTCAAGCTCCCCGGCGACGGTATTTTTGCTCCTGATGAGGCCCTAAAAGCCTTACGCGGCATAGGCTTTACGCTAATACCCGGCGAAACCCTCGGGGTGGTCGGTGAGTCCGGCTGCGGCAAATCGACTATGGCCCGTGCGGTACTGCGATTGCTTGAGCCTAGTGCTGGTTCGGTGGACCTGTTGGGTGATGACTTGCTTGAACTCGACGCACGGGAATTGCGTAACCGGCGTACTGATATACAGATCATTTTTCAGGATCCGCTCGCATCGCTGAACCCGCGTATGACGATTGCCGATATTCTTTTAGAGCCGCTTGATACGTTTCCACAGGGCTTAACTAAAAAAGAAAAGTTGGAGCGTGCGGGAGCTCTGCTCGAGAAAGTGGGCTTGCAGCAAGAGCACCTTGATCGTTATCCGCATGAATTTTCCGGCGGCCAGTGTCAGCGTATCGGCATTGCACGTGCGTTGATGTTTAACCCGAAAGTTTTGATTTGTGACGAAGCAGTCAGTGCGCTTGATGTGTCGGTGCAAGCCAAGATAGTTCGCTTACTTATAGAGCTGCAAAAAGAGTTAGGGCTATCACTAATATTTATTGCCCATGATCTGGCAGTGGTGCGACAGATCAGTCACCGGGTAATGGTGATGTATCTGGGTAAAGTTGTTGAGGTTGCCGACAGAGATGCGCTCTACGACAACCCGTTACACCCGTACACCAAAGCCCTTATCTCGGCAGTTCCGGTGCCCGATCCGGACATCCAGAAACAAAGAAATCACATCCCTTTGGAGGGTGACCTGCCGTCGCCTCTGAACCCGCCTTCGGGCTGTGCTTTTCGCAGCCGCTGTTCTATTGCAGAACCCCGCTGTGCCTCTGAAAGCCCCGATTTAAAAGGCTTTCAGGATTCTTCAGTAGCTTGTCATTTGGTCGGTGACTAGGCCTGCAGGAACCCCGTTTAGCCTATTAAAGACCAAGCCGCACCACCAATCCCGCCCAGCAGCAAAACCAGAGTTGGCATCATGGTCAGGCCATAACCAATACCGCGCTTCTTCGGTTCGGCGACATACATCTTCAAATACACAAACCGGCCAATGATAAATACAACGCCAAGTCCGGCCGCCCAGTTAACGCTGATGTAAGTCGCGTACAGAAGTATTGCCGGGATAAAGATGACGAGCATCTCCATCGTGTTGTAGTGAACTCGGTTATAGCGCTCAAACAAATCATCACCGGTGATCGCCGGTGCTTCGACACCGCCCTTTACTCTACGCACGCCGGCAAGCATGCCGAAACTAAAAAACTGCAGCAGTGCACAACCGATAACGATGTAAACAAGTTCCATGTTTGGTTCTCCGAAAAGGGGCTATTTATTGGTGGCTATCGTAGCAGAGGAGCAACGCTTGCGGATGCGTGAATGCCGGAAGCTAGTTTGTGCCCTCTTCATGCGTCTAAAGGCAGGCACCTAGTTCCTGCACTAACGGGCCGTAAACGGAAAGCGACTTTGGCCGCTAAGGACAGCAATGTTCTCTAAATCAAAAATCAGTAATCGAGGACATTGCTATGACTGCACGAATTTCATTGTTGATATTGTTTCTGGCCGGGTTCAGCTTGCCGCCAGTGGCTTTGGCCAGCGTGTCAGATAATCAGGGTGGTATGTATATTGGAGCCTATTCGGTCGGCAACAACTTGCTGGGTAACTCCAATGTCATTATTGAGGCACCTGCAGGCGAGTACTACACAGATTCGTTGGGTTGTTCGAGCGGGCCTCTGTCGAGACTGATGCTGGTGGATACCGGTGACGGAACCTACAAGCTGATTCTTTCCCAGATTATTGCGGCTGCAGCGTTAGGTCAGAAGGTTACGTTCTACCTCGCATCAGAATGCGCCGATGTAGGCTGGAACCTCCAGCTTCCACGCGTGATTGGCGTTTCAGTACCGGTACGCTCATGAATGCCCTGGCTTTTTGCGGTGCTGTTTTGCTCGTGGCCCTCTCCTCGCAAGACGTAAATGCGGCTTTTCCGTCCGGGCTGTTCGCTAACGACATTGAGACGCCTGTATTGCCTACACCAGAGGGCACATCTGAATGGACGGAACCGCTGCAGTCCGCCTCCACTCAGTACCTTCAAAGTAATCCGGCGCCTGCGCTTATTGACCCTACAGCGCTTTCGTACTCGGTCGGTAAGCTGGACGGTGAGCATATTGATCCACGCTCTCTGCAACTCTATTGGGAAACCACAGACTTGGTAATACCCGGCAACGCTGGCTTTGATCTTGAGATAAGTCGTTCTTACAACAAGACGCCTTATGCCTTCCAGCAAATGGGTAACTGGGTTTTAGGTTTACCAAGACTAATGATTCCGACCGCACCTATTTTTCTGGCGACAGCCTATCCTGATAATCCATGGCTCGCCTTCTTTAAGGAGGCGATTGCAGATACCGGCGCAACAGGCTTGTGTGATGCGGCACCCAACCTTATTCCCTATGACGGTGAATACTATGTAACACCCTGGCAGCTAAGTATTCCCGGAGACAGTCCCCGTGTCTTGATGGAGCCTAATCAGGCGGTCGTGTCAGGCTCGGTTCCTGAAGATGCTGTTTTGCTTACCGCGGATAACTGGGTTGCTGAATGCATTCATCCTTCAGACTCCCCGAAAAGCTGGGGCGGTCTCGGCTGGGGTGGTTACAAAGTTACCTCACCCGCCGGAATGAGCTATCACTTCGATGTGATCTACGGGGTCATGCCGGGAGAGCTGGGGTTGGGTACTCACGGCGGCTGGATGGAACTGGTCCCCTCCCGTATAGAAGATGCACATGGCAATTTTTTTGAGTTTGAGTACGTCACATCTTTAAACAATCGTTATGGCTATGCGGCTTCGCAGCTGCTGTATCGAATTGTTGCGTATCAGCCCGACGGCACCCCCGATGGCCGCGCTGTTCAGTTTACTTATGACCCGTACTTTGGATTTGACCCTTATAACTTCCGTAACTTCTATGGTTGGAAGCATCAATTAAGTTCGGTTTGGGTTTCTGATCCATCAACACCCGGTCAGCCGAATACCGCTGACCCGAGAGAGGTGAGCTATCACCCGGAAGCAGATGTATTTGGTAATACGCTGCGGTCGGTCAGCCTTCCTGAAGGCTTGGACTGGCGATACGACTACGACGCCGACGGAGGCCGGATACTGCTGCCTTCGGCAGTTGACCACAGCCCATTGGTAGCGTTGATGGAGGTGACAGTGCCAACCGGCGGCAAGGTTTCCTATGACTACGAACATGCCGGTCAGAATCCCGGTGAGCATTGGTTCCCAACGCGTTTAAGTGGTCGAAGAACTTCCGGCAGCGATGTGCCGACAGGCATCTGGTCTTACACCTATCAGCTTTCCGATCACCTTGAAATCACGACGGTTAGCGGGCCGGATCGCATTGACGAGTATGAATTCTATGAAGGCGCCGGTACATACGATCTGGAGCTACTTAAGTCCCTGATGAACGGCGGCAACTACGACTCTCCTCTGGATAACGGAGCGTACATGGGGCGCTTGCGTGAGCACAGAGTGAAGGCGCTGGACGGCACGCCGCTGCAAACTGCATCCACAGTCTGGGACGCGCGTGAGGAAATTGGTTTGCTGGCATACGGGCATCAGAACTACGGCCCGTACAATTTAAACTCTGTTGGTTATTTCAATGCCCGGCCTCCGGTGCCGGTATTGCGTGAAACGATCAGTCACCAAACTAATGCTGTTTTTCAACAACAGATGCCGATTGGTCACCGGGATACCTATGGTCACCCGTTGCGAGTGATAGAAGCGGGTATTAATGGCGCCACGGCGCAAACCACGACCAGAACCACTGACTATAGGTACTTCAATACCGTTTCGCCCTGGATAAATGGTTTGCAGGCAGAGAAAGCGGTAGAGGGCTATCCATCTGTCGCCGTTGATTATTCACCAAGCGGGTTGCCGACAAAAGTTGATCGTTACGGAATTGAACGAAGCTATGAATACCATCCGGATGGCACGCTGGCCCGGGAGTTCTGGTTGCGCGGCGAAGACGAATACTCGATTTCCTATGCGGACTACAAACGAGGAACAGCCCGTTCCGTCCAGATGCCGGAAAGCATAGAGCTGGCATTTGAGGTTGCAGACAGCGGTGTAATTGCATCAAAGACAGATGGCGGCGGTGCTCAAACCCGGTATACGCATGATCTGCTCGGCCGTTTGACGGCCGCGGCTCTGCCCGATGATTTTGTTGCAGATATAGCTATCGACTATCCGACGGCGAATGAAACAGTGTTGACTCAGGCAGATTATGAACAGCGTCATTATCTTGATTCATTTGGCCGGGAAACACTTCGGGTTGAGAAAGATGTCAGCGATTCATCGTTGTCAGTCTATACCCGTACTTCCTATAGCCCTGCAGGTCGCGTTGCCGCAGTGTCTTTTCCTGAAAGCTCTTCGAGCTTAACCGAGGGAACGGGTACAGCGTACCTTTACGATGGTTTGGGCCGCTTAACAAAGCGGACGAATCTTGAAACCGGCAGTGCTGCGCAGTTCTGCTATGAATCCGGTTGCCTTGTCGGGAATGGCTACTCTAAGCCCTTATACAACGGCTATGGAGTGATCAACGAGCGGGGCTATTTGACCGTGTTGGAGTTTGCGTCATACGGCGATGCACAACAGCGCGAGCTTACAAAAATAGCCCAACAGAGCGCCGGTCCGGATGGCGGAAACACATATGTTGAGACTGTTGTTAGCCGTGATGCTTTGTCGAATATCGTAGCTATTGAGCAGGACGGGTTCTTCAGGACTTACTCCTATACTGCCGGCGATCTGGTTTCCCGAGTGAGCCACCCCGAAGCATTGCCTATTAACTATACGTATGACTCCGCGGCGAATCTGACCGATGTTCTACAGGGAGACCGGTTGATTTCTCTCGACTATGACGGAAAGAACCGCCGCACTGCTATACGATATTCTGATACAACGCCCGCGATAAACATCAGCTATTTTCCAAGTGACTATATTGCATCGGTGTCGAATGGTCTGAGCCAGTGGGACTACACGTACAGCCCGGGAGGCTTGTTGCTTAGTGAGAGTCTGCAGATTAACGGCTCCGGTTTTGGCATGTACTACAGCTACGGCCCCCGCGGCCATCTGAGCCAGCTTACCTATCCCTCCGGCTACTCGTTTTCACTTGAGCCGAATGCCCTTGGTCAGGCAAGCCAGGTCGGCACATTAGCAACCGATATAGAGTGGTTCGCCAATGGTGAATTGGACACCGTGAATCTGGCTAACGGCCTAACAGTTAGCTACGAGCAAACGCCGGACCAACGGCTGAAAGATATCTCCATAGATGCGCTTGCCGGCCAGTTGTCCGCCATTGCATACAGCTATGACGCTATAGGCAACCCGGTGTCTATCGTTCATACCGGCGTGGTTGATCAGCAGATGAATATCTCTTATGACGGCTTGAATCGTTTGAGCTCTTCGAGCGAAGCCGGTGACTTTAGCTACTCCCCGGGAGGCAATATTCTTAGCCATCCGGACCGCGACAACCCGTTGGAGGCGGAGCAAACGTTTACATATGACTCTATGAATCGGCTGGACGTAGTTGTCGATACTTCCTTCTCTTACGATGGGTTCGGAAACACATTGAAAACCGGCACAGATACCTATCTCTACGATGCGAATAATCTGATTAAAGCAGTATCTAGTCAGCCCGGCACCACGTATTTCTACGATGGCAATCTACGCCGTGTTCTGTCGACACGTGCCGGTGATGTTTTCTACAGCGGCTACGGCCGAGGTGGTCAGTTGCTTTTCGAGACCAACGCAACATCGGGTACGGCATCCGAGTACTACTATTTAAACGGCATGCTGGTGGCGAGTCGTGACTTTGCGGTTGCGCCGTCGGTGGTCGCGGATCAGGACGGAGACATAGTGCCGGACTACGTTGAACACCTCGCCGGCACAAACCCGATAGTAGCTGATGGATCAGATGATCCGGATGGCGATGGTGCAACGAATCTGCAGGAGTTTCTTAGCGGTAGCGCCCCGCATGTCAGAGATACCGATGGCGATGGCATGCATGATGGCTATGAAATTCTGCACGGTTTGCATTCGCTGGATAGCTCGGATGCGGCAGAGGACAGTGACGACGACGGGCTGCTGAATCTGGACGAGTTTCTACTTGGCACGAATCCGCTGCAGATCGACACAGACGGCGATGGCTTGCCTGATAACCAGGATGGCCAGCCGTTAGTGCATCGTGCGGCTGGTTTGATGCCCATACTCAATCTGCTGTTGGAGGATTAGTCATGCGAGCACTATTCAAGTTGACGTTCCTGTTTATCATTCCTGTTCTACTTCAGGCTGCGGCTGCAAATGACCAGGTAACTTTCTATCACCACGATGCTCTGGGCTCGCCGGTGTTCGCGACCAATATGGCTGGCGATGTTTTGTGGCATGCGGTGTATGCACCTTACGGTGCGGTAACTGTGCAAGGCGATAACCCGGTTGACGTCGACGATAGCAAGAGCCAGTTTGCCGGGCATCGTTTCGATAAAGAAACGGGCCTGGTTTACATGCAAGGCCGTCACTACTCGCCACTGCTTGCCCGCTTTATGTCTATGGATCCCAAGCCTGTTGAGGCAGCTAACCCCTACTCATTTAACCGCTACGCATACGCGAACAACAATCCGTATGTGTTTATTGACCCGAACGGTGAGGACTCGTTTCTGGTTAGCCGGCCGGTGGCCGGAATAATAGGAATGTTATCGGGTAAGCGGCATAACTTCATTGTGACCCATGCCAATTATGTGGGTGACCCCAAAGCAGACATATGGTCATACGGCAAAAACAACTTTGGGAATACTGGTAGGGTCGATGGTGCAACGTTTGGTTCTTCTGATGGTACTCATGCAGAGGACCTCACATTCTGGAAAGAGTTGAACGGACTTGTCGTCGATGATCCCAACCGATTTACCCAGATAGCGGCATCCGACGATGAAGTTGCTCAGTCCGCGCGCCTGTTGCTGGAGAATACTGATTATATGGCAGTGCCATTTGGCGACAGCACCAACAGCAATAGCGCTGCATCAGCGGTTGCGGACCGCGCTCAGGGTAGTCCGGTTCTTGTGCCTGACGGGAAAAATGGTGGCAATAGTCCGGGATTTGATAAAGCGGATAAAATGGAGTTTATGGAAGCTCAGGCATACGGCATTTTTCAGTAAGCCTAAGCTACTTCTCATGGGGGGGGGTGTTTGATGTTTGTTGAATCACGTTGGCATCGTGTAGCTACCGTTTGTTCGATTGCTATTTCAGTCTGCTTCATAGCCGGGTGTGAATATCGCGGCGATGGCGAGTATAAGGCTCATGATATATGGCCACTGGAATGGTTTGAGTTGACTCTACCTGCTTTTGAATTACAGGAGGGCCTGCATAAGCGCTTTACGATTGACGGTTACAGATCACACGGCACATCGTATCTTAAGCTGGTGATTACCAACCCCGAGTCGATTGATTTTTCCAAAATTGACGCCGAGTTGGATGTAAAAATTATGGACACCATAGCAACGTCGTTCTTTCACAGGACCGGACCGTTGAATAAGCACTTACTGCGTGCTCGAGAGCTAAAAGAGAATGTTGAGCCGAATCCTGATGAATGGGATTGTCATTACTTATATGCAGCCGATTACATCAATCGTCAGGCCCGGGCTTTTTCGCTTGAGGTGCCAATTGTGGAAACGCCGACATTGACTTGCTACCACTTTATGCCAAGCGGCAAAACGGAGTATCAAGTCATTATTAACGTGGGGCATGTGCCACCGGAGCTGGCAGGCGCAACCGCTCAGATCCGGCTGCACAGCAGTTGGAAATGACCCCTCGGTAGCCTGTTCCAACCGGTTCTAATTGATCCTATCTAAGTTCAAACGTCGCGTTGGTATTGACCGTAATGCTGATATCGCCTGCGTTATAGCTTTCCTTCGGCGCTGCGTCTGCAGCCATCGCCATTTCCATTCTGTACATGGGGCGAGGCATATTCTGGCGTGCAGAAGAAATCGTAATAACGTTGCCGAGTTGGGCATCCAGAGCTACTGCTATAGCGGCGGCATTACCCCTGGCATCTTTTGCAGCAAGCGCCAGAGCGTCTCGATAACTCTCTTTTTCGTTGCTGCTGCTCAGCTGTGGCGGACTGACGTTATTGATCCCAGCTTCAACTGCGCCTTCCAGCAGTGCGCCTAGTTTGTCCAAATCCTTTAGTTCGACTTGCAGGCGCCGCTCAGCAATATGGCCAATCAACTCTTGTTGATTGCGTCCTTTATTCCAGCGGTATTCGGGTCTCACGGTTGCGCCAACCGTTTGAACATTCTTGCGATCAATGTCCAGTTCGTCAGTTAGTTCCAGAAACCGGTTAGCGATTCCGCCGACCTGTGCTTGAGCATCTTGCAAATCTTTACTGCGAATCTGGATGCTCATGTTGATGCTGGCCTGGTCGGGAATCATGGAAACCGTGGCCGAACCTGAGACAGCAACAGCTCTGGGCGCAGGGCCGTGATGCCTGGCGCCGCCGTGCTTGCCGGAGTGATTGTCAGCACAGGCACTGATAGATAAAAGCGCCAGAGTCGCTAAAAGAGTTTTCTTGATCATCGTTATTGTCCCGCTAAAGGCTTATAGGCGTTGACTGATGCAAATAGTGAAAGTTCGCGTGTTTCAGTTGTTTTTGGGTTCTCGGGCAAGGCGAGAGGATACGAGTCTGTTAAGGCTTACACCTTGTTCAGCCGCTTCAATCGTTAAATCTCTATGAACGTGCGGCGGCACTCTCACCAGAAATTTCCCGCTGTACTCATGGAGCGCCAATGCCTCGGGAATCTTCTCACTATTCTCGAGCATATCGGCAACCACCTCGTTAACGAGATTAACAATCCCGTCCAGAGCGCCCTGCATGGTGGGTTCAAGCCAACTAAGACCGGGGAACTCAGAGCACAATCCGACATACTCTGAATCCGGCTCGGACCAAACTACCCGGTAAGTAAATTTATCAGTGATATTTTTCATCAAGTTGCTCGAGTTTTTTGATTGCTGCGATGACTTGAATTACCTGATACCGTTTAGCCATCTTGCCATTTGGCTGCAAAACTACGCGTGGATCATTTGGCCAGGGCGTGCGGTATATGCGGTGACTGCTCCGCCGCTGTCTGGCTTTTCCGAAATAGAAGTCGCAAACTTTGCAAAGATCGCTGAACCGCACCCCCGCGGGGTTTCGATTCATTAGTTCCAGAGTTTTTTCTATAGATGCCACTATATTATGGTATCTATAACGATACTAGTATTCGCAGGGTATAAATGCCCTAAACGAAGATAAATCCACATATAGAAGCCGGATGAGCGGCCGGGACAATTACATGACAGCTATCCCTGATTCTTTCAAAGCATTCCGTGTGCACGCAGATAAATCCGGTGTTTCTGCCGGTGTTGAGCAGTTAACCCTGAATGACCTGACACCCGGCGAAGTGATCGTTAGGGGTGAGTGGTCCAGCATTAATTACAAAGACGCGCTTGGTGCCACCGGGGCCGGCAAAATCCTGCGGAGCTCGCCTTTAATTGGCGGCGTCGATATCGCCGGTACCGTTATTACCTCTTCTGACCCGTTAGTGAAAGAAGGCGACAGAGTCTTGATGAATGGCGGCGGTTTAAGCGAAGTTCGCGACGGTGGCTTTACAGAGGTGGCCAGTTTGCCGACCGGTGGCCCCATCGTGATCCCCGACGGATTGAGTTCACGCGACGCGATGTTGGTGGGTACGGCAGGTTTCACCGCGGCTTACGCTATCCATCGCATGCAGCTCAACGGCCAGAAACCGGAAAACGGTACGATTGCAGTAACGGGTGCTACCGGCGGTGTTGGCAGCATGGCTGTCGATATGTTGTCGGGAATTGGCTATAACGTGTCGGCTATTTCCTCGAAAGGCGGCGAACAGGCGGATTACTTGAAATCTTTGGGCGCGAGCGAAGTTCTGACTCTGTCGGAGGTTGATTTCGGCAGCCGGCCGCTGGAAAAGGCGGTTTGGGCGGGTGCTATCGATAATCTTGGCGGAGAAACCCTTGCGGGTCTGCTCCGGACAGTTAAACCCGACGCAAATGTTGCTGCGATTGGCCTCGCGCAAGGCTTCAAGGTCGACACCACCGTGATGCCGTTCATCCTTCGCGGCGTAAATTTGCTGGGGATCAATTCCGTTGATGTCCCCCGAGAGTTGCGCACCGAGATCTGGGGCCGTGTCGCGACAGATCTGCGCCCGTCTCACCTTGATGAGATTAATGCTCAGGAGGTCACGCTGGACACCTTGGGTGAAGCGATGCAGCCGTATATAGATGGCAAGGTTACAGGCAGAACCTTAGTTAAAATCGCTTAACTATGCGTGAAAAGCTGTTAAAAGGCCTTAAAAGCCAAAAAATAGATGAATCCGCTGCTGATGGCCTGCTCGCCTATGTTGAGTTGCTCAACAAGTGGAACAAAACCTATAACCTCACCGCTGTGCGTGACCCCGGAGAGATGATCACGCTGCATATTCTGGATTCATTAACCGCCCTGCCTTACTTGAAAGGTAGCCGGATTCTGGATGTCGGCACAGGTGCGGGCTTGCCGGGCATCCCGCTGGCCCTGGTGCGCCCCGATATCAATTTCACTTTGCTTGATACAAACGGCAAAAAAACCCGGTTTGTCGAGCACGCGGTCCGACAGCTTGGATTGGGCAACGTAACCGTTGTGAAATCACGAATAGAAGAATACCGGCCAGACGATGAGAGCGGTTTCGATACCGTGATATCAAGGGCGTTTACGGCACTGGATGGTTTCGCTGATGCCTGTGGCCGCTTCCTGAGTGATGGCGGTCAGTTAACGGCCATGAAAGGCCGCTTACAAAATGAAGAAATTTCATGTGTAAATGAGGCACAATGGAGCATCACTTCCAGTCAGGTTGTTGTGCCCGGTCTCGAGGCCGAGCGGCACATGATAGTTCTGACTCCGAAGTAAACCGGCTAGAGAGGCAGCCGGCCCTAAAGAACTAAAACAGTACGAATAAGAACCGCTGCCTTAAATGGCACACTCAACGGTATAAACAAAAGAGCTAATAATGGCCCGAATCATTGCAGTATCGAACCAGAAAGGCGGCGTAGGCAAAACCACCACCGCGGTTAACCTCGGCGCTTCGCTGGCAGCCGGCGACCAGAAAGTATTGGTTGTGGATCTTGATCCGCAGGGCAACGCGACTACCGGCAGCGGTATTGATAAAAACAATCTGGAGCGCACCAGCTGTGAGGTTTTGCTGGCTGAATGTTCCGCAGCCGATGCCATCGTTCATTCCGAAGCCGGTGAATATGACCTGATGCCTGCTAATGCTGATCTTACGGCTGCCGAAGTCCGGCTGATGCAGGAGCTGGGGCGTGAGACCAAGCTGCGTACAGCATTGGAAAGCGTGCAGGACAACTACGATTTTGTACTGATCGATTGTCCGCCCACTATTAACATGCTGACGCTCAACGCAATGACCGCCGCAGATGGCGTCTTGATACCGGTTCAATGCGAGTTCTATGCGCTGGAAGGTTTGTCGTCACTGCTGGAAACAATTCGCCAGGTGCGTAACTCGGTCAATAACAAGCTGGGCATCGAAGGTTTGTTGCGAACCATGTATGACCGCCGTAATCGTTTGTCGACCGAGGTCTCGACACAATTAGCCCAGCATTTCGCAGACACTATTTATTCGACGATCATTCCACGTAATGTGCGCCTTGCCGAGGCTCCAAGTTTTGGCGTGCCGGCATTGAAGCACGATGCCAAGTCTCCGGGTGCGATGGCCTATCTGGCACTTGCCAGCGAGGTGATCCAAAGGCAGCAGGTCGCAGCAGCCTAGTGTTGTTGCTAACTAATTAAGAAGCTTTATTCATGTCAGCAAAGAAAACAGGTTTAGGTCGCGGTTTAGATGCTCTGCTTGGTGGCGCCGATGCTCCGCCAGCAGCACCTCCGCAGCCGGTTAAGCAAACCCCAAAGGCAGGCGCCAAGCCCGCTGAATCCGCAGCACTCGTTGCTGCGACTCCCGAAGAATTGCCGGGCGATCGTTTGCAGTCTCTATCGGTAGACGTCCTGCAGCGTGGTGAATATCAGCCGCGCCAGGATATGCGTAAAGAGGCGCTGGAAGAATTGGCCGAGTCCATCAGTGCTCAGGGCGTTATCCAGCCTATTGTGGTTCGACCTCTCAAGGGTACCGACACAGGGCGTTATGAGATTATTGCCGGCGAACGTCGCTGGCTTGCAGCTA
>Ga0070728_10003849_pt1 | contig 16118 bp, 12 predicted proteins | sample tdDd471_FD_66723 | JGI IMG/M metagenome (GOLD analysis project Ga0070728, IMG submission 66723) | Marine sediment microbial communities from the Atlantic coast under amendment with organic carbon and nitrate - tdDd47.1 | ecosystem: Environmental > Aquatic > Marine > Coastal > Sediment | place...
CTGGCGAGTGATTCCTCGGCGATCTATATCAATAATGCTGTTGATTTGTCGCTATCGATCCTCGAAACGCGTTTTTATAGTATCAAAGATACCATTCCAACCAGTACAAATTTACCTGATCTTGCCAGTCGAGTAGGTGCAGAGCTGTTTCATACCGCAACGGATACACGGGTGAGTGGTACACCATATTTAAGTTGTGCGAGTTGTCACTTCGACGGAGAATCTGATGGTCGCAATTGGTTTGGAAAAACGACCCCCATATTGGATAATGTGTCAGATGAATTTGAGTTGAATCAACATATTTCTACGATGAACTATGGGGCAGGATTTGGTGATAAGGATGATTTTGAAGTAGGCGCAATTATCGCTTTTTTACGGAATTTATCGGATCGTTAATTCTATAACTGATTATGTTTTTCTGAGAATCTACGATTGAAAATCATCTTAAATGCACAATGCTGTTTACTTCATCTAAACTTGGTTCTCAATAAATTGAAAATTGGGATAATTGTTGTACATAATTGTAAATACCATATTAGAATTATGTTTAACATAGGGTAAATTCTGAGTTAACGGTTGCGAACTGTGGAGTTTGTCTAGTATATTTATGATATATATTTAGTTTATTATTTGCGGCAGATCGAGGATAGCATGACCGCCACTGATTCGATGCAAGAATATCTTGCTGAAGCCTATCGTATTGCATACTATCAGTATGATAATCCTTATGTTTCCACCTCATCCCTTGCGGAAGAGCTTCATGTGTCTGCCCCTGCCGTAACACGTATGGTTCAACGATTGAAGGCAGCAGGGTTTTTGGAGCATGAACCCTATCGTGGGATTCGGCTGACACCCAAAGGTGAACAAGAAGCCTTAATGAGCATCCGCCGCCATCGCTTAGTTGAGCGTTTTTTGGTTGATGTGATGGGGTTTGGTTGGCATGAAGTCCATGATGATGCCGATGATTTAGGTGCAGTCGTTAGTGATAGCCTCGTAGACAAGATGGATGTTATGAGCGGTTTTCCTAAGCGCTGTCCGCATGGCGAACCAATCCCAAGCGCAGATGGTAATATGCCTCGTGTGATTGATCATTCACTTGCAGAAGTCCCTGTTGGTGTAACTTATTTGATTAGTCGTGTGCATACCCATGATGCTGAAAAACTCCAATATTTTAGCCAACTTGGATTGCAACCCGGTAAAGAATTTCGACTTGCAACCCGTGCCCCATTTAATGGTCCGCTACAACTAGAAGTGAACGGACACACGCATTTTATCGGACATGAATTAGCCGATACCTTACGTGTTTGTAGCGAGGAAGAGTATCAACTGGCTTAATCTCCAAGCGATACTCTCGAATCTGATTAGGCAACAACTTCAACCTGAAATTTTGCAAATCCCCGTGTGAATGCGCGTCGAATGATGGCAGGTTTTGATGCTGATGATAATATCCGTTGTTCACCTTTACGTAAGATGAAGTTACATCTTTCGGTAAATACCCATGCATCCCCCTGTAACACCGTAAGTTTTAAGTTCCCTGTTGGCAATACATGTGAATTGTCAAATACATAATCATTCTGGATAGTTGTTGGCTGACTCATGATTGGGTTGCTCCTATTCACTCGGTAGCTATAGCCTATGCGATTTGGTAACGAATTGTCTTGTATTTATTTGCGGATGAGATGATAACCCGATGCTTACTAGCTGGAATATGGATGGTCTCGCCACTTTCGACAATCACATCGTTATCATCATAGGTGATCCATGCACGTCCTTCTACGAGATGAAATTGCATACTGCTCTGTTTTACACGCAAGCTGGTAATTTCCTCACTAGAAAGGCTTAACATAGCGGATTGGTTAACTTTCGACTGGCTATTGTTTCTTATGTTGCGTCGTAATAATCCCATAACAGACCTCCATACATGACCTTATAAATTAACATATCGCAATTTAATGATACGTTGTCTCAAAAAAAACCTTATAGGCTTTCTTTGATTAAATCAGCAAATTTTGCAATAGCTTCTTCATTCCTGCGGTAGTACGTCCACTTACCGATGCGTGTGCCGATCACAAGGTCTGCACTTTCTAACATCGACATATATTGCGATGTGGCTGATTGTGACAATCCCGATTTATCTTGAATATTCGATACGCACACCCCTTGTTCAAATCCCGGTACATCATTATGTGGTGGGAAGTTATCCTCAGGGTTTTTCAGCCACTCCAAAATTTGGAGTCGTTTTTCATTATTGAGTGCTTTGAGTGTTTGTATTAAGTCCATATCTCTATCATATCGACAAAATGCGATATGTCAATATATTTGTGAGATTCTGATAAACCTCTTACAATACTTATTGATTGCTCAATTGTCCAAAAGACGAAGGGAAATAGGATGTTTGATGGACTGGATGACATCGATTGGGAACAATTTGGAGACTGTCACCTTGGCGTAAGCATGAAAACCAAAGATATACCAACGTTTGTACGGAAATTACGTGCTGAAGATGCCGAAGAGCGTGAATATGCCATTCAATGTTTGCTTGGAGAAGGTCAACATTTAGGGTTAATAGGTGATGCGACTCCCGCAATTATTCCCTATGTTCTGGAAGTTCTTGCGGATGAGACCTATCTTGAACGTGGCTTTATAGTATTAGGTATCTGGCTGATGTGCGAGAATTTATATCGGTATCAGTCAATTTCTTATCTGCGATTGGCATTGAGGACATTTGATGCCCTGAAACAAGGCTTTCCCATATACAAACGACTCCTCAATGATATGGAACAAGAAACGCGCTTATTTACCGTGTCAGTCATGGGATTTATGCAAGATCATGCAACCGAAGCATTAGGGTTATTATTGCAACGGTTAAAGATTGAACAAGATAGTAAAGTCCGCAAGGAAATTATCGAACGTATGATAACCTTAGTGAACAATGCACTATCACCTTATATTGGCGAAGGTATAGACACTCTAAAATCTATGTATGTTTATATCAAGGATCAGGCAACTTATGATGAGCAACTGACTTATGTTCGTGCCTTAGATGGGTTACATTTTAAACATGATCCTGAGATAAAAGACTTTATGACACATATTTTAACAACATCCTCACAAGAGAAGAATTAGATAATCGTGATTGGGGAAATAAAACGCAACACTTTTAACGGTGTTGTTGCTGTTATTTCATTATGTGCACCTCATTTATCATCTGATAAATCATCTTACAGAGCTGATATGACATTTGTCAACTTTCTAATGTGGTTCATGATAAAATAGAATCAGGGTGCGAGTTTTGTATACCAATACTTATTAAAATTAGGCGAGTACCTGAACAATCAAAAGGCTAATTGCCATTTAATATTTTTATTCATTTTTCAGAATTGAAGGTTGTCTACTTAACCAATAGGGGAGCAAACTTTTATGTCCGAACATGGACGTTACAAAAAAATCGTTGTACCGATTGATGGGTCTGGGTGGAGTGAACGGGCTATTCCTCATGCTGTGGATATTGCTCGTATCAGTAATGGTGAAATTATTCTGCTTCATGTCTTTAAGCCCCCACTGCATGAATACCAAGATACTTTGGCATTAGCAGGAGAAGCCGAACAAATCTCACGGATTCGAGATAATATCAAGCAACATCTGATGGCTATACGCGGTCAATTGCGTGGTGAAGGGGTAGAGTGCCGTGTGCAGGTGATAGAAGCGGTTGGGATTGCGGCACAAATTTGTGATTATATCAATGAAGAGGATGTTGATCTCGTTGTGATGAGTACCCATGGTCGCTCAGGTCTGGCACGTTTTGTTTTCGGAAGTGTCACACATAAAGTGATGGAAAATGTTAAAGTACCTGTGATGCTCATTCGTCCTGATAAAGGCGAATAATATCTCTGATAAGTTAATTGAGAATCGTAGGGCGAACTCCCAAGTAGACACAAATACTGCTAGGTCCTTACGATTTCTCTGTTTCAAACTTTACATATGATTATTGTGTAGGGGTTGAAATCTCGTCAAAAGGGGCTTCTCGATGAGCAACCAATTGCTTGATGTTATCGACTGCATCCCAAGCTGATTGCTTGTCTGATTGGGATAATTCTAGTTCTTCAAATTCGTCTTCATCTAGCAATATGGTAAGACCGTCAGGAGAAACAAACACATCTAATGCTAAATCATCTGCTGCAACTTGATGCGGTTCGATCATGGCGGGACGTGTGATATTGCAATACCAGCCTTTGAGTTGCTGACTGTTCACATCCTGAACGCGAAAAATGTTATACCAGCGGTCATTGTAAAACCACTCTGTAAACAAGTCTCCTTGGCGCAGATAGACATATCCTAAGTCGCGGTCTGAAAAAGTAAATCGGGCATCTATGCACACAAAATTTGTACCACGCTCACGGACAATCCCCATATAAGAAAGCACCTGTTTGCCAAAAGCATCACACTTAATCACCGTGAAATCTGACATTAGGCGCGTCCGATGGTATGTACCATAATCAGTAAACCTTTATCGATGCGAATTGTTGCTGTGTTATCGAGCATAACATTACTGACACCCCGGGCAGGGCCTATCACAAGGGACTCGTTACTCAGCGGATATTTTAGTGAAGTTGTTGTGATGCCTTCTACTGTATCACCAAGAGGCAGTAGAGAAATTGTATCGCCAGCATGTCCGTCAATATGATGTTCACCCGCTTTTAGTAGACGGATAGACTGTTCGGCTTCAATGACTTCAACGTGTATGTCATCTAATTCGGACAAGGACAATAAATAGATATTGGCAAGTGTTTGATCAAAACGTCCGCCTAATCCACCGAGAATGTGGATCGTTTTTGCCCCCTGCTTGGCACACCAATATAAGGCTAATTCGAGATCGGTTTCATCTTTTTCTGAGGGATAGCGTAAGATCGTCGCGCCCTGTTGTTCAAGGTCTGCAACTTTTTGAGGCGGAATAGAATCTAAATCTCCGATGATGGTCTGAGGGAAAAAGCCGAAGTCTAGCGCATGATAAGCACCACCATCTGCACAAACAATAGTTGGTGATTGTGTGACAGTTAAGACACGCTCAACCATTGTGCCACGGTTCGCCAATCCATTAGCAAATAATAATACGTGCATGATTGTAATACGCTAACGACTGCGCCGCCGCCATCGTTCCTTTACTTCAATATTGGTAATTTCAGGCTGGCTCAAGAAGTCACCAATAAGGCGGAAGAATGGATCATGTCCTAACATTGGGAAGTGATGTACGCCTCCCAACGGAATTGGCACAAGTTTATCTTCATTATCCACTGTCAGATAATCCCACACTTCTTCACCGGGATTTGGTATAACGGGGTCTGTTTCCCCATGCACAACTACCGCAGGTGATTTAACTAACCGCAACATATCGAGCATCTCACCTGCATCAAATTGCATCGAGCTACTTAATAAGGTTTGAGCATCGGTTTTATCAACATGGACTTTGAGCTTATCATAAGAGGGATCACTACGCTTGAAGCACTTGTTGAGTAGCGCATCTAAAGTATTATCTTTAAAGATTGTATAAAGTGGGTTTTTCCCACTGCTACGTGGCGTAAGTGGTATAGCTGATTTTAAATCATCGTTGTCACCGGCTTCTGCCGCCCGTGATAAAAACTGTGCACGATCAACCCCACCTAAACGCGGTACAGTTGGCATCTCGTTAAAGGTTTGTACAGGACGGTTCGGAACAGTTTCTTCCTCATGAATGGGTGGTGCTTTGAGTAGGACGCGGGTTCCCGCAGGATTACGTGTTTTAAGATCGCCGGGGTTAAATAATGGGGCACTTACAGTTAGCATACGGGCAACACGGTCAGGATGCTCACTCGCAAACTTGATGAGAACCATTGCCCCTAAACCATGCCCAATAAAAGCGGCTTTTGGCAAACCCATCTGCTTCATAAATTCGAGCAGTAGATTGACCTGTTGTTCATAAGAATATTTCTCTGGATTTTTGGCAGAATCTCCAAAGCCAAACAAATCGAGCGCATACACACGATATTTTAAGTGGATTTGTTGCATCATTGGCACCCAATACTGCCATGCCCCAATCCATCCATGAATTAATACGACAGGACGACCTCGCCCTAAAACCTCGTAATGAACAAGGTCACCGCCAATTGTAATCGCACTCATATCTGTTATCTTTCACAGCCGAATTATTTATTGCTAACTTGTTCCAAAATTTCACCAATGCGCCGCGTCAGTTCATCAGGGGCAAATGGCTTAAGAATATACGCAACAGCCCCTGCTTCGATGCCGTTGGCAACTTCGTCATCTTGTCCTTTTGCAGATAAAAAGACGACGGGTATATCTTTGACTTCATCAATTTCTTTTAATGCCTTACACGCTTCGTACCCCGTCATTTTGGGCATCCGAACATCCATCATAATCAGATCAGGCTTGACCTGTGGTGCAAGTTCGACAGCGATAGCTCCATTTGCGGCTTGTGTGATCTGGTGTCCAGCAAATTGGAGTGTAAACGCAATTAATTCTCGAATATCACGTTCATCTTCTGCAACTAAAATACTAGCCATATTAATCCCCTGTATCCAATTGTGGCATTTCCATTGTGTCAGTGATAAAAGATGGTTGTTCAACTGGTAGTTCGACATAGAATGTCGTTCCAACACCCACCTCAGAGTCAAACCTTACATTGCCGTTATGTAAACTAACAAGCTCTTTTACAAGCGATAATCCTAAGCCTGTTCCAGCAATATCTAACTCTAGCGCATGATCGTCATAACGTTCAAAGCGTCGCCATACGGCTTCACGGAAGTGTTCTGGAATACCAACACCTGTATCCGCAATGCTTATCAATATTGTTCGTCCGGTGGGTTGAAGGGTTACATGAACCGTAATCTTACCATTGGCGAGGGTATAATTAAAGGCGTTCTCCACCAAGTTCGAGAAAATTCGAATCAACTTTTCCCGATCAGCCCGTATGAGAGGAACATTATCATCAATGGATACGTTGGATTCAATATTTTTGATGGCATTGTTAGATCGTCCCGAAATCTTATTAAACTCGCTTGGGATAAAATCATGTAGGTCAACAAGATTCATTGCCAAACGTTCAATTTGTGAGTCAATTTTAGCAATGTTTAAAACATCATTTACTAGAATCGTCAGACGCTCTACATTCTCTTTAATGGTCCCAAGCATCTCAGTTTGTGAGTCTGTCAATTCCCCACCTGCACCCATTAATAACAAATCGGTATACCCCTTAATGGGGGTGAGTGGGGTACGGAATTCGTGTGACACATTGGTGATAAATTCACTCTTGATTCGGTCAACTTCAATATCGCGGGTAATGTCACGGAAGACAGACACGGTACCAAGGAATTGTTCACCAATAAACACTGGTGATAAACTCATACTTACAATTAAGTCACCTAGCTCAACTTGTTCTGAGATAAAATCACCGCCAGCCATCGGGTCAGCAATATTGTCGCCAGTCCAATTTTCAAGCATTTGAATCCACTTATATGCAGACCCGCCGTATAGGATCGAAATATCGGAGAGCAGTTGCCCTTGTACTTGATTACGCGGTAACTTCAAAATCCGTTCTGCCGCTGAGTTAAACAGAATAATTCGTCCCTCAGCATTGGCAAGTAGCACTGCATCGGCAATGGATTCCAAAATAGCGGTATTTTTCTGCGCGTCTTCTTGCTCGGCACGGAGTAATTTACCCAAGCGCTCTGCTTGATCTCGAATCAGTTGATACAAGTCCGCACTATTGATCGCCGACGAGACCTGATTGGCTGCTGCTACTAGGAGCTTAAGTTGTGTTTCTGTAAACGCATCTCGACGACTATTAAGGAATACCATAACACCCATTGGGTCTTCGTTGGTTTCTAGCATAACGGCTAGCGCACTTTGCCATTGTTTTGCGTGGGGTACTGTATTATCCCAATATTCGACCTCATCAAGATTGGGTACAACAACCACATGATCGTTATCCGCTTCATTTTGAATGAGCCAAGATGCTAAGACTTCTGCTGGATGGGTATTACGTCCTGTTTCGTCTTGGTAAATTGAATTTGGTGTTAATGAAGCACGGCAGAATAATTTGTCTGTTGCAGGGTCGCTTAGCAAGATGACACCATCTTCTGCACCAACTGCTTTACTGACCATGCCCAGTGCACGACCTAGCAATTGATCCATATCGAGGGTTCGCATCAGTTCAGACGTAATCTGATACAGGGTATCCAAACGGTCACGCTCATTTTCGAGTTCTTCTGTTCGATCTTCTACCATGATGTTCAATTCATCGGCAAAAGAGGTCACTTGGTCAAACAATCGCGAATTCTGGATGGCTGCTGCCAGTTGTGTACTAACGGTTGTCAAAACCCGCTCATCATTAAGGTTAAAAGCACGCGTCCGCTCTTGATCACGTACAGCAAGTACTCCTAAGACCTCATCACCTGCAATGAGCGGAACACCCATATAACTCTTTGTTTCATCTTCTCCATTAGTGATCCCCATACTTTTTCGGAGTGCATCAATGCTGAAGTAATCTGCACCTAAACTCAGCGGACGACGTTTCTTGATAATATAGGAAACTTCATCTGTATTTAATGGACGTGAATCTCGATTGATGATTGCACCTTTAGAAACCGCTAACGGGAAGTGGATCATATCTGTTATTTTGTCATAAAGGGCAAGATACAATTCTTCCGCACCGGTCACAGCTGGTACCTGATCACGGATAATTTCAAACATATCGTCTAATTTCAATGTCGATGAGATCGCTTGACTGAGTGAGTTGATCGTGAGCAATTCTTCAAACCGCGAAATGGTTTCTGTTGAGAGTCGTGCGTTTTCGATCGCAATCGCAACCTGTGAGCCTAACGCTCGTGCTAACCGTACTTTTTGTTGAGTTATGGTCGCTTCATCATTGGTGAATTGTTGTAATTGAATCAAACCAATTGATGATTCGCGGACAACTAAGGGCACTAGCATTCTTGCACCATAGTCTGACGCGGTAAGTTCCTCTAACTCTAATTGATAAGGGAGGTCTTGTCCTTCGACAATCACAATCACTTCCCGACTTTGGAGAGATTCTCGTTTTGTTGTGTATTTGGACAGGTCATAATTTGCACGTTCAACAGAATCGGTATCAAATACACCATCCCGTGTGATCCGAACCTGAACATCTAGCGAACTATCGACTTCATCCCAGATCATGATCGAACATTCGTCCATGTCTAAGGCACTAAACATTAATTCTGCTACTGTACGGAACACATCGTTTAATTCACGGGTTAAGGCTGTTGCTTGCGCCGCATCCAATAGCGTGCCTAATTCATTCGTCCGTTCAAATGTCTGTTCAAACAATTCTGCATTTGCCAGTGCAATGGCAACTTGGCTCGCAAATGCAAAGGCAACGTGTTGTTCTGAGCGTGTGATATACAGGTCACGTTCATATTTAACTAGAATAATCATCCCCACCACATGCCCTTGGTTCACCAACGGCACACCCATCCAACTTTTTGCATTTTCTTCACCGGGTAATGGTTGCGATATAATGTCGGACATATCTGTGATGGCAATGACACGCTGGCTATCAACCAACTCTTGCACCCGTGATTGTCCAGAAATCAGCATCCGGTATTTTTCGTTTGGATTTTCTGATGGATTTTCGATTCCAGAAATGCCTTCTAATACCATATACGAACCAGTACGTCGCCACATGGTCATCGTATCAAATGAGATTATCCAGCCCATTTCTTCGAGCGCAAGATCAACAATTTCCTCTCGTTCTAACGAGGCTGTAATCCGCGAGGAAACTTCGGTTAATGCCGCGAGCTGATTGGCACGATTCTCAATCGCACGCTCAAGTTCAGCACGTTCTGTAACATCTTCTACTAGAAGCACAGCACCGCGCACAACATCGCCATACCGCAAGGGATAGAGGTACAGATTGATGATATAGTCATCATCAGAATCAGGAGGGCGATAACCGATTAATTGAGCAGGCTGGCCATTTTCAAGCGCATCCACTAATTCGTGTTTAAGCGCACCAGCAAGCGATGGACGATATTCAAACATATCCCGACGGAGGGCATCATCTGTCCAGCCATACCGCTCGACCATAAATTTATTCATATTGATAATGCGTCCGGATTGATCGAGTACCACAATACCTTGCTGAATTGACTCGACAACGGACTGATTTAATACTTGAAGGGTTACAGCTTGATTGAATAGCCGTGTGCTTTGGATTGAACCAGCAACGAGTTGTGCCATACGGTGTAGAATGGGCAGGGCATCTACATAGTTATCGATGTCATATTCGCTCATACTGCCGATATGGATTGCTCCGAGTAGTTCGCCCCCCGTCATTAAGGGTAAAACTAAACTAACTTTCTCACCTTTTGCTTGCCAGCTTAATACATCAGCGAAACGGTGCTCATCCTCTTCACCGACGATATACAGATGTTCCTTACGTTCCTTTAGCGAGTGACCCAATGCCGTGTTTTGAAGGCTGGAAGGTCGTTCTGTCGAAAACTCTAATTCGCCACCGCCGACATACGCTGCCTTAATCATCTCGAAATCTTGGTTTTCTGTATCGGAAACAACAATAGACATGATCGAGAAGGGCACAATATTGAGGGTGCCTCTTGCAACGGCTTGTACCAAGTCATCAAAATTGAGCGTACTTGAAACCGCCTCTGAAATATCATTAAGTCGGGCTTCTTGTTCGGCATTTTTCTGGCTATCACGGAACAAGCGGGTATTTTCGATCATGGATGCTGCTTGATGGGCGAAAATTTCTAAGACTTCTAATGTTTGTCGGTCAGGGCGTTTATTGTCATATGGACGGTCAAGGCTAACGGTCCCTAACAACTGGTTGCCAACTGATCCCGCAATCCGTACAACCAGCATATCGCCATCATGCCACTGATCACTGTTTGTTGCGTCAATACTGCGATTACTGTCAAAAGCGGTACTTAACACACTTAGTTCAGGGAAATACCAATCACCTGCTTTTTCAATCGGGTAGAAATAACATTCACCTGTACGGTAGGTGTCGTTTTGGAAAAAGGTTTCTAACTTATCGAGCGAGATGACCCGTCCCTTTGTTTCTTCAAATGCGATAATCGGTAAACCAGCATGGGCTACACGACTCACTGTACCGATACGACGGTCAACCATCGTCATCAGCACGGTATCGAACCCAACACTCTGTTGAATACTATAGGCAATTGCTTCTAAGACAATTACAGGGTCTGTATTACTCTGCACCATTTGCCCTAATTCAAAGATACGATTCAACTGCTCAACACGACTGCGCAACCGCTGACCATGCTCAAGCTGATCGGTATAACGTATCCAGTTTTGATACCCTAATGATGCCTTTGTAGAAAGAGTCATCAAGAACGCCGCCGCCCGTTCATCAAAACGGTTTGAATCAGTATGATGAACATGAATGACACCAACAACTTGATCAAGATAGAGAATTGCTGCTGCCGCTGCCGATTGAACAGAAGGCACAACGGATTTCATCTCGGTGTTATCATAATTTGTGACCAATACTGGATCAGCCCCACGCATGACAGCTTCGCGCTCAATATCTGCGAGTTCGTACATCATATCGGCATCACCGATACGCCGTTCCATAAACGGTTCATCCGGTTTGCGCCATTGTTCTTGGGGTTTTAATAACACCACCGTACTCCCACTGGCTTTTGTCGCATTCATGGCTTCAAGGCGAATGACATCTAAAATTTGATCCAGATCGAAAGTTAGCGTGAGTTCATTACTGATGCGGGAAATGGCATCTAGCTCGTCCATACGACGACGTAAATTCTCACCTGTTGCTTCATATAGCAAAAGACGATCTACTGTAGCCGAGATTTGTGCCGCAACTGTCATCAAGGCGCGGACATCATCTTCGTTGTATGTGCCGTTGGTGCGGTTGCCAACACCTAGTTCACCTAATTTTTTATCACCCACTACTAAAGGCACAAGCAACGTGCTTGTAAGCTCAAAGCGTGATGCAAGCTGTTTATAACTTTCGATAGTCACCCGTTTATCGGCGCTAATATTATCCGAGTAAAATGCACGACCTGATATTGCCACACTTTGTTCAAAGTTGTCGGCATATATATCTTGGACGATGGGGTCTTGAACATCTACTCCATAAATCCAACGTGGGTAGGTAATCAAGCTACCTGCGGATTGATCCAGTACATTAATGAAGACAATTGGACTGTCGATAAATTTGCCAATTTCCGTGAGTATGGGTTCAAAACTTTCATTGGTGGTGACTACTGAACCAGCTAACTCTGCGATCAGTCGTAAACTATTAGATTGATCTGCTCGTAACTGAACCTCACGATAAAGGCGCGCGTTCTCGATAATAGCAGCGGCTTGTGTTGCGAAAATCAACAACAGGCGAGCGTCATTATCGTCATAATCAGCATTCTCTAACTTGTTAGAAACCTGAACCACACCTAATCGTCGTCCACCAGCAGACATCGCCGCAATCAATGTTTTGTTGATACCAACCGCTTCTGCTAATTGGTCGAGTCCAGCTTCAAATACCAATGTATCACTCACAACACGATTGCTATACCAATAGTCATCATCGTCCCACAAGTCTGCAACCACGGTGCCGGGGGTTAGATTAATCTGATAATGCTGAATCAGGCTGTCATCAACACCATAAAAAGGTAACTGACTTTCCAGACGGTGTTGGGCTTCGTTATAGAGCAGAATACCGCACATGTCAGATTCCATCAGCCGTGCGATGCGGTCTGTAATTTCGGTATAAAATTCGCTTTCGTGGCTGAGTGAACCAATGGCATGGGTCATCTCCTGTAGTCCAACGAGTTCGGTATCAATACGCCGTTCGCGCTGATACAAGCGGACATTTTCGACAACAATTGAGGCTTGAGCAATTAACATCTGTAAGTTTTGGATGTCCCGCGGTGTAAAGCCATCTTCCCCTTGTTTATTACTGACTGTCACAACACCGATACGTTCACCACCAATTGCCATTGGCATAAGTGCTGTATTCCGTATACCTGCAACTTCCACGAGTGGAGCAAGACCAAGTGCTTCTAATAAAGGTTCACCCACAACATCATTTGTAAACCAATATGGTTGGTTTTCCCAAATATCGCGCTGTGGCGTATCGTAGGGAAGCTGTAAAAAGATGGATTGTGCAATACTATCGGGCATTCCATAAAATGGTAACTCTGGAACCAGTCCAACGCGATCTTCGTTATAGGTAAACACACCGCACATATCAACATCGAGCAAACGAGCGATACGCTCTGTTAATAATCCATAAATTGGAGCGGCATCTTCTCCAGAGCGGGGTTGCTCTGCGATATCTTGTAAACTGGCAATGTCCCGAATTCGATTCTCTTGATCGGTATAAAGTTCTGCGTTTTGAATCGCAATCGTAATCGAACTTGATATGGCTTGGAGTAATGATAAGTGAGATTGTTGATAATGGTTTTCTGCTATTCCATAAAATGCTAGTGTTCCAAATAATCGGTTGGTGGTCTGTAACGGTATAACAATGGCACTACGATAATTCATATCACGCATCATTGGCGCAATATCAACCAGTTCCTGAAAGGTATTAACGATTAATGCCTTCTGATTTTGTGCGACCCAACCGACAATACCTTCGTCAATGGCATAGCGTCCACCACGTTCTGCCATCGAAATCAGGTATAAAGTATCACCGACCCAACCACGTTGTACCATCGTTTGGTCACTAGCATTCCAAATACAAATTTCACCCGCTACTGCGGGGAATTGTTTAATCACGGTATCTAAGATCACTTGCGAGACTTGTTCGATATTCATGCTGGCATTTGTCAAGTCACCGATTTTATTGATCGTAGACATCGCCGAGGAAAAATCAACACTCGCGCCATTCGAGGCACTGGTCGACATTTCACGCATGACAATTACCATCCGTCGCCCTTCATCGGTGGGAATCCCATGAGAGCTTGCCTCCATCCACTTATCATTGAGTTGGAATGATGTTTGAGTCGTGGAATTGAACAGCGCAAAAAAGTTTTCTGATGGTTGGATATGACTTGCGATATATTCAAGGCTGGGGGTATCCCCATTCGTGCCAAATAATCGTCGGGTAGCATCATTGATATGTACCAATTGACCATGCATGGTTGTTACCAACACAGCGGAGTCAGTATCATCAATCATTGACATTTGGTCAAATAAGTTTTCCCTATCAAGGGCAATACCTAATGTCTGACGGGATCGTGTCCAAACATACAATCCGATCAGAATCAGTATTCCCATGATGACCATTACAATTGCAAACGTCGCAACGCTCATAATCTTTTTTAACCTGCAACTCTATTTAATTCAGGAAGGCAATCCGTCCACCACATCGTTACCATGATGTCAAAATGTCAGAGGCGGAATCGCTACTGGCATGTCCTCTGCGGTCTTCTGCCGCGAGTTCTGTAATTTCACGAATATCGGAGAACTGATGGGTACGGGTTGATACCGAGCCAATTGCTAAATTCATCAATTCGACTTGTTTTTCGCCACCATCGCCATCAGGCACTAACATATATCCGCGTTCTCGATCAATAAATGAATAATGTTGTTGAACCCGTTTAGCGAATTCATCAACGAGTTTATCAATCAATGATGTGACATTCGGTGTATGCGTAATAACAACAAAATTATCGCGTCCGGGGTGACCGATGAAATCCGCAGGTGTTCCTTGTTGGTCAGTGATTTCGCCTGTCATGATGGCGGTAAAGCGCAAGACTTCATCACCAGCTGTCCAACCGTACACATCTGCAAATGAATCATAATTGTTAATTTTGACATCGATATACGTCCAATCGGTATCACTACGCATGAGATCGCGCAGGTGATCTTCAATCAAACGCCCTGTAGGTAAATTCGATTTCGGGTCAAGATTACCAACCCGTGCCGCTGCTTGAATCGAATTGGTGACGCGGAGTTTCAATTCTTCAATATCAAATGGCTTAGTAATATAATCGTCTGCCCCTAATTCGAGACCGATGATCTTGTCACTGCGTTCATCTTTTTGTGTCAAGAAGATAATCGGGACATGGCTGGTACGTTTGGTTGTTCGCAATGTGCGACACACGTCATAACCACTCATGTCTGGCAAATTGATGTCTAATACAATTAGATTTGGTATTTTTTTGTTAACACTCGCCAGTGCTTCTTCGCCTTTTGGTGCGACTTCGACTTCATAACCTTGTCCGCCAAAGTAGATGCGTAACATGTTAGAAATATCAAAATCGTCTTCTACCACTAATATGCGTTTACTCATGCTGATACCCTCACATTATTATCGGGGTGAAATTATCAAGATTTCACAATCTAAATATACTCACTATCTTATACTCTAACTATACATCATAAGGACACAGGTTGCATCATAAGGTTCATTGAGGTTTTGATATGTTAACAGATTGATGGCAATATTTATGTCTGAAATAGGGCAAAGTCGATCTTTGCCCCCCACCGACAGATATTCAGTCTAAAACCTGATTAATGCCCCAATGCTGGTGACCATGTTTTACGACGAATGGCGGCTTGTTCGCACACAGCATCAATTTTATGCTGTGTTACAGCATGTTCAAAACTTCGTAAGCCAGCTAATTTAAAGCCGTGCCGTGATGCAATGCCCTTGATTTCTTGTATACGTGATAATTCAATATCGCGTCCCACTGTATAATCTTCATAGCGTCCATCCAATGCCAGCATGATAGTCTCTGCCATACAGGCGAACACCTTGCGCTCTGGAAAACCAAAATCAAAGTGAAAGTCTGGATTTGCGCCGGGGACTTCGACCATACCACCTTCAATTACTAGCACATCATTCCGTTCTTGTGCCACCCGTACCGATACATCCCGTGGACGAGCCACATCTAACACCACTGCTCCGGGCTTAAGATGTTCAGGTTCGATGATGGCATCAATCGCACTAGTCACAGTTAATATCAGATCGGCTGTATAAATATCTTTCATTTTGGTTGAAGCAATAACTTCGGCATGATTACCTGTACATTGTTCACGGACGGCTTCGGTAGCATCGGCGCGTCGTCCGACTACAA
>Ga0070728_10003850_pt1 | contig 16112 bp, 11 predicted proteins | sample tdDd471_FD_66723 | JGI IMG/M metagenome (GOLD analysis project Ga0070728, IMG submission 66723) | Marine sediment microbial communities from the Atlantic coast under amendment with organic carbon and nitrate - tdDd47.1 | ecosystem: Environmental > Aquatic > Marine > Coastal > Sediment | place...
CTTCGGTTTCCTGCGGATGAAACACCCCCATTTCGGTGGCGTGGATGCAGGAGCCGTCAGCTTCCTGCAAAGCTTCGGGCTGGCCGTATTCGTCGGTGTCGTGGGACTCAATGCGGGTGCAGAGGCTCTGACAACCATCCAGAAACACGGTGTCACCCTTCTGTTACTGGGCGTAGGCGTCACCATGATCCCACAATTCGTGACGTTCCTGTTCAACTACTATGTATTGAAGATCAAGAATCCGGTCATAGCCCTTGGCGTGGTCACTGGCAGCCGAAGCGCAAACCCGGCGTTTTCCGCACTACTCGACAAGACACAAAACGCCACCCCCGTGGCCGCGTTCACCGTGACCTATGCCATTGCCAACATCATGCTGACGCTCTGGGGTCCGGTCATCGTCACGATTCTTCACTAACAACAAAATACGATCACAATAAAGCTACTTACAAACTCGCAGGAAGGAGAAAATCATGAGTCCCAAATTGAGTCCTTTTGAATTGAAAGATACGTTGATCGAACTCGCTGGAAAGGCCAAAAACCACGTCATGCTCAACGCAGGGCGCGGCAACCCCAACTTCCTCGCCATCCAGCCCCGCCATGCCTTCATCCGCATGGGCGAATTCGCCCTTGAGGAATCCAGCCGTTCTTACGCATATCTGTATGGCGGATTCGGCGGTGCCAGTGACAAGAAGCACATCGGCGCACGATTCACCGAATTCCTCATCCGCAATGAAGACAGAAAGGGCACACACCTCCTGCGCGCCGCTTTCTCATACATGCGGGATCAACTCGGCCTCGACTACGACGACGTGGTTTTTGAATTCTGCGAAGCCTATCTCGGCTGCAACTATCCTGTCCCGCCCCGGATGCTCACCTCCATGGAAAAAGTCGTGCGCGAATACCTGGTCAAGGAAATGTACGGCGGTAAACATGCCTTGAATGAATTCGACATTTTCGCCACCGAGGGCGGCACTGCGGCCATGACCTATATTTTCCAATCCCTGAAGCGCAATCGTCTGCTTGCCGCCAAGGACAAGGTAGCCATTGTCACGCCGATCTTCACGCCGTATCTGGAAATTCCGGTCCTGCCTGAATATGGGCTGGAAGTCCTGACCCTTGAAGTTGAAGAAGAGCTGGGATGGCAGTTGAGCGAAGAAGCGGTCAAACAGTTGGAAGATCCGGCTATCAAGGTTTTGTACGTGGTCAATCCGTCCAATCCCCCGTCTGTGAAGATGAGCTCCTCCGTGCTCGAATCCATCGCAAAGCTGGTCAAGGAAAAGCGTCAGGATCTCATGGTCATCACCGATGACGTGTACGGCACCTTTGCCGACGATTTCCTGTCCCTGGCCGCCATGGTCCCGAAAAACACGTTGCTCGTATATTCCTTCTCCAAATACTTCGGTGCAACAGGTTGGCGACTCGGTGCCATCGCTCTTGCGGAAAACAATATCTTCGACGAAAAACTCGCGGCCCTCGGCGATGCTGACAAGGCAGTGCTAGCCGAACGGTACAGTTCTCTCACGGACGATGTCCCCGGCCTGAAATTCATCGACCGCATGGTAGCGGATTCCCGGGCCGTGGCACTGAACCACACTTCGGGCATATCCCTGCCCCAACAGTTGCAGATGGCCTTCTTCGCCCTGTTCGCATTGGTAGACGCCCATGACGAGTACAAACAGGCCACCAAGAACCTCATTCGCCGCCGTTATGATCGCTTGATGGGCAGCATCGGTGTTGAGATCGAAAAAGATGAAAACAGCGTTGAATACTATACCTTGCTCGATTTGCAGGTACTGGGCGAATACTTCTACACCAAAGAATTCGGCCAGTGGGTCGTAGACAACAATCAGGATATGGAATTCCTGTTCACCATCGCCAGAGAGTGCGGCATTGTCATGCTGCCTGGTAACGGATTCGACGATTCCCATCCCTCGGCCCGCGTTTCTCTGGCCAACCTCACGGAATGGGAATACGAAACCATCGGCAAAATGACACGTCAGGTGCTTGATGAAATGTACCAGACATATAGCGCCAAAAAATAAGAACTCCCTCAAAAATCAACGGGCTACAGCGATTGCTGTAGCCCGTTTTTCATTTTCGAGGTGTATTCTGGTCCCTCACAGAACATATTACGGCACCGTCTGTTTACAGAGTCTTCTCCGTATTGTATCTCGACTATAACTCGTACCGAGGAGCCAGACACGATGCATTCCAAAGACGTGAACCCGGAAAGGACCGTTACCGACCTTTCATATAGTTTGATCACATCGGGTTATTCCACCACAGGCGTTGCCAATATCGTTCTGAATTACGCCAAGAAAATCACGGATAGCACCATTGGCTATGCCTCGGTTATTGATCCGCTCACCCGAAACAATATCTGCCACACGCTCACGGGCATGATCGGCGATTCCTGCGAAATCCCTCCCAGCAAAACCGGCATCGTCTTCCCGGTCGGCTCAACCGGCGAATATCCGACCCTGTGGGGTCACGCCCTCAACACGCGCACGCCCTTTTACAGCAATTCCCCCCATAAGCATCCCGCTTCAACGGGGTTGCCGTCCAACCACGTCACCATTGAACGATTCCTCTCCGTCCCGGTTATGCTGAAAGACAATCTGTGCGGACAGATCAGTCTCGCAAACGCAACCCGCAAGTATGACGATGACGATCTGGAAATAGTCTCACAAATAGCCCTGCTTTTCGCGCATGCCCTGCAACGATTCCTGCTGGATGACTCCCCCTCCTTGAGAGCTCCGGTCGAGCAAACACAAACCCCAGAAGAAACAACTTCCGAGAATACAGACACGGTGGAAGAGTTACCCCATAACATCCAGACCACCATCAAGAGTAATCTCAAACGACTGACCACGCCATACATAGAGCAGTTGATGCAGACGGAACTGACCAGTACCCAGCAATTCCTGCTCGAAAAACTGCAAGAAAATCTGGAAGGATGCGCATCGTCGCTTCTTTCCCATACACGACTCCTGAATGTCACGTTCACGCCTCAGGAATTTCAGGTTGCGGTCCTGATCAAGTCCGGCCTGAAGACAAAAGAGATATCCGACCAGCTCGATATCTCCATCAATGCCATCAACTTCCACCGCAAGAACATCCGCAAAAAGCTGTCCATCAGCAACAAACAGGTCAACCTGCAAACCTATCTGCTTTCCCTTGAGGAGTGGTAGGAAGAGACTACCAGTCAACTCCTATTCATTCCCATTGTTCTCCCCCTGATACTCTCTATACTTCAGCATATCGAAGACTCACACTAACTTGATAGGAGTTGTGGTATGCTAAGTAAGACCCTGATTGTAAATGGGATTGCCAGAGACATCGTTGCTGACGGCGAGACGACACTTGCCGATATCCTGCGCAAGAATCTGTCCCTGACCGGCACCAAAGTGGGCTGTGACACCGGTCACTGCGGAGCGTGCAGCGTCATCGTTGACACCAAGCTCATCCGTTCCTGCTCGTACAAATTCAAACGGCTCAAGCAACACGCCACGATCACCACCATCGAAGGCGTCGGCACCCCGGACAACCTGCACCCGTTGCAGCTCGCCTGGATTCTCCACGGCGGCGCCCAGTGTGGATTCTGTACTCCCGGCTTCATCGTCTCTGCCAAGGCGCTTCTGGACCTGAACCCCAATCCGACCCGCGAAGATGTCCGCGACTGGTTCCAGAAACACAGAAACGCCTGCCGTTGCACGGGCTACAAGCAGCTCACCGATTCCGTCATGGATGCAGCAGCCGTCATGCGCGGAGATAAGGACATCAAGGCCCTGTCGTGGGAACTGCCCGAAGACCAGCGCATCTGGGGAACCCGCTATCCCAAACCGTCTGCCGTGGCCAGAGTCACCGGCATGACCGACTTCGGTGCGGACAAGATTCTCAAAATGCCCGAAGACACCCTGCACATGGCACTGGTTCAGGCAGAAGTCTCTCACGCGAACATCGTATCCATCGACACCACTGAAGCTGAAAAAATGGAAGGCGTGTTCAAGGTTGTCACGCATAAGGATGTACCGGGCAAAAATCGCATCACCGGTCTGATCACCTTCCCCACCAACAAGGGTGACGGCTGGGATCGCCCCATCCTCTGTGACGAAAAGGTATTTCAGTATGGCGATGCACTAGCCATTGTCTGTGCAGACACCGAAGCACACGCAAAGGCCGCGGCAGCCAAGGTGACAGTCGTTCTCGAACAATTGCCTGAATATATGAACGCACCGGCTGCCATGGATGATAACGCCATGGAGATTCACCCCGGTACGCCGAACATCTATTTTGAACAAACCGTCAAAAAAGGTGAAAGCACTGAAACCATCTTCGAAAAGGCTCCGGTCGTGGTCGAAGACGATTTCTACACCCAACGCCAGCCGCACATGCCCATTGAGCCGGATGTCGGATTTGCCTACTTTGATGACGAAGAGCGTCTTGTCGTCCACTCCAAATCCGTTGGCCTCTACCTGCATCACGCCATGGTCGCCCCCGGTATCGGCATTGAGGCGGACAAACTCGTATTGGTGCAGAACCCCGCTGGCGGCACTTTCGGATACAAGTTCAACCCGACCATGGAAGCACTGCTTGGCGTTGCAGCACTGGCAACAAAACGCCCTGTTGCGCTCTGCTATGACTACGTGCAGCAACAGATTTACACCGGCAAACGCTCGCCCTGGTTCTCCCACCTCAAGCTGGCCGCCGACGAATCCGGCAAACTCCTCGCCATGGAAAGCGACTGGACTGTGGACCATGGACCGTACTCGGAATTTGGCGACCTGCTGACCCTGCGCGGTGCCCAGTTCATCGGTTCCGGCTATAACATTCCCAGCATCAACGGCATTGGCCGCTGCGTTGCCACCAACCACGCCTGGGGCGCTGCCTTCCGTGGCTTCGGTGCCCCCGAAGGCGAATTCGGTTCTGAAGTGCTCATGGATGAGCTGGCTGAAAAGCTTGGCATGGACCCACTCGAACTGCGGTATGCCAACGTATATCGAAAAGGGTCCACGACCCCCACAGGTCAGGAGCCGGAAGTATATTCCCTGCCTGAGATGATCGACATCCTGCGCCCGATATATAAGGAAGCACAGGCAAAAGCGGCAGCCAATTCCACAAACGAAGTCAAGCGGGGCGTCGGCGTTTCCATCGGCGTACTCTGCGCCGGACTGGATGGCCCGGACCACGGCTCGGCAGATATCGAACTAAATGAAGACGGAACCGTCACCCTGTACTCCACATGGGAAGACCATGGACAGGGTGCCGACAGTGGTATGACTTGCACGGCTCATGAAGCCCTGCGCCCGCTGCAGCTCGCTCCAGAAGACATCCGACTCGTGATGAATGATATGAGCCGTTGCCCTGACAGCGGCCCTGCCGGTGGCAGTCGTTCACAGGTCATTGTCGGCCGCGCCGTCATGGACGCCTGCGAGAAACTGCTGGCCGCCATGACCACCAAGGACGGCAGTTTCCGCTCCTACGCCCAGATGGTGGAAGAAGGCCTCCCGCTTCGTTACAGCGGCTCCTGGACCATCCCAGCCGAGGCCTGTGGCGAGAACAGTCAGGGCAAACCCTTCATCTTCTACATGTACGGTCTGTTCATGGCCGAAGTCGCCGTAACACTGGAAACCGGCGTCACGGAAGTTGAAAAAATGACGCTGGTCGCTGACATCGGCACCGTAGGCAACAAGCTTATTGTTGATGGTCAAATGTACGGCGGTATCGCCCAAGGTATCGGCATGGCTCTGTTCGAAGACTTTGAGGACATCAAAAAGCATTCGACAATGCTCGGTGCAGGTTTCCCCTACATCAAACAAATCCCGGATGACATGGAATTGATCTACGTGGAAACCCCGCGCAAAGAAGGGCCTTTCGGCGCATCGGGCATGGGAGAACTCCCCCTGACCACGCCTCATGCCGCAGTCATCAACGCCATCACTCAGGCGTGCGGTGTCCGCATCACCGAGCTTCCGGCCCGACCTGAAAAGGTTCTCGCCGCATTGAAAAACAAATAGCACTCACAGCCAACAGGGAGGGGCATCATTGGTGCCCCTCCCATCATAAAACAACCGGTACGGCCAATATTTTTTGCACAATTCAATAAAATACGGGGTTGTTGACTCATGAAAACTGTTCCTGTTCAAGAAGCCGTCGGCATGGTCCTGTGTCATGACATGACTCAAATTATTCCCGGTGAAGTCAAAGGGCCAGCTTTCAAAAAAGGACATGTCATTGCCGAGGAAGATATTTCCAAACTTTTGGAGATCGGCAAGGAGCACATTTATGTGCTCAACATGGAAAAAGGACGCATCCACGAAGACGAAGCCGCCGAGCGCATCGCCAGAGCCACAGTCGGTCCGGGTATTTCCCTTTCGGATGTCAGCGAAGGGAGGGTCAACTTCATCGCCTCACCCGGCCTGCTCGATATCAACACCGAAGCCCTGAATCGCATCAACTCCATTGAAGAAGTCGTCCTCGCCACCATGCACGACGGTCAACAGGTCACGGAATCACATCCAGTTGCCGGGACACGCGTGGTCCCACTGGTCATTGATGAAAAGAAGATCGAACAGGTTGAAGCTATCTGCGCCGAATATCCGTATGTGGTCGGTATCCGCCCCTTCCAGCATCACAACGTGGGGTTGGTAACAACGGGGAGCGAAATCTATCACGGACGCATCACAGACAAATTCGGCCCGGTCATCCGCAAGAAATTTTCCAAACTCGGCTCCACGGTCATGGACCAGCGTCTGACCTCGGATGATCCGGCCATGACCCGTGACGCCATTCTCGCCTTCATCGCCGAAGGCGCTGAAATGGTCGTGGTAACCGGCGGCATGTCCGTGGACCCGGATGACCAGACACCGACCGCTATTCGCTCCACGGGTGCGGAAGTCATCACATACGGTTCCCCCACATTCCCCGGCGTCATGTTCATGCTGGCCATCAGGGACGGCGTGCCCATTCTGGGATTGCCCGGATGTGTCATGTATTACCGAGCCAGTATTTTCGATCTCGTGGTGCCTCGTCTCCTGGCCGGAGAAAAAGTCACACGGGAAATGATCGTTGGCATGGGACACGGCGGATTCTGCGCAGGCTGTGACGTCTGTCGCTATCCGACCTGCCCCTTTGGCAAATAATCTTTCAAAATACTTCTGAATTCGCTGTTCCCGGAAACGGGAAATAAAAAAGGCCGACCAACGATACTCGTTGGTCGGCCTTGAATGGTTGTTAGGCCTTTTTAACGTAGATAATGGACTGAGTGCTCATTTTCTTGATCACCTGTTTGCCCTTGGCCTCGGCCTGCATCAGGAGAACTTCCTTTTCACCAAAGCTGAGTGCGCCTGTCAGGCAGACCTCGACACAGACCGGGTCCAGCCCATGAGTGACGCGGTCATAACAAAGGTTACACTTGTGCGCGTAGAGATCTTCCTTGTTGAACTGGATGACATTGTACGGGCACTTTTCGATGCATTCACCACAACCAGTGCATTTTTCCTTGTCGATAAGCACGATGCCGGTTTGTGGATCTTTGGTGATGGCGTCATATTCGCACGCCTTGGCACAAGGATACTTCTTACAGTGCTGGCACATGACGACCCAATAGTCTTCCCGCAATTCAGGATACGTGCCTTCCAATTTACTTTCCACCCGGAGGTAATTGGCCATGGCTCCGGGCTGGTCATTCTCGTGGTCGATTATTTCGTGATGATTCCGGCAGGCCACGATACAGGTCTTGCAACCGATACAGCGGTCCAGATCCACCATAATGCTGAGTTGTCTCATTTCACACCCCTCTTATTTGTATATCTTGACTCGAGTCGAGACATGCGCCTCACCGCCGCGCATGTCCTGTTCGTCCAGCGTGGAGCCGGCATCGGCAATCAATTCATTGTCGCCAATCCACTTACCGCGAGATGCCACCTTGCCCATGGTCTGACCAAACCCGTGAATGATGCCAGCGCAACCGGGAATAATCTTTTCAGTCAGCATTACAGGGACCTCGACTGAACCAGTGCTTGATGCCATGGTCACGGTATCGCCGTCGGCAACGCCGAGCTTTTTCGCATCAATGGGATTCAGGAGACAGGGGTTGGCGTCCAGACCGGATACGGGGTCACGAAGCTGTGCGTTGTTCTGGGACCACGCGCCGGTATTGTTTAGGAAGATGGTCCTGAAATTGACGAGAATAAACGGGAATTCATCTTCACCGCGACGGTATTCCAGCGGCAGTTCGGGGCTGGGCCACTTCTGGTCGATATCCTCGTACATCTGCCATTCCAACTCGATTTTACCAGACGACGTGTTGAACTTGCCGTCGTCCTCATACTTACGGAAACCAGCAGTTCCGGGAGACCAGAGGCCACCGTTCTCCTGCAGTTGCTTCACGGACATGCCCACACCGGACAATTCGATGTCGTAGTATTCAACATCATCCTTGAAAGCGAAGTACTCGGGGAACATGCGCTTACCGAGCTCGATAAAGACACGGTTGGCATGTCTGGATTCGCCGATGGGATCAACAACAGGCTGGCACAGGGCCGTACCGTGACCGAAGTTGTACCACCACGGCATGTAAAGCAGTTCCCACCGCTCGAAGTTGGTCTGATCGGGCAGAACGAGGTCGGCCCATTTCATGGTTTCGGACGGCATGATCTCGGTTACGACGAGGAGTTCCAGCTTGTAGTCGCCGTTCTCGTCCTTCATGGTCACAGCCTTGCGCCATTCGCCGGAACCCATCTCAGACATGGCCGGGTTGCACTCGGAAGCGAAGAAGACCTTGAGAGTATCGTCCTTGATGGCCTGCGCCGCGTACCATGTGGGTTGCAGGAAGAAGTTGTAGTTGTCGAATTTTTCCCTGTTGTTGCCGGAACGGTGATAGCCAAGCTCCGTGACATCCGGTGCCGGAGGAACGGGTTCCACAGGTGCCATGGGTGCGATATCGGGCAAAGGCTGACCACCGGGGTTGTCCAGATTGCCTGTAATAACAAGGAAGATTGACCATGCCTGGCCCCAGTCCATTGCGTTGCCGTACATAATGGACTTGAACGCGTCGATACAGGCACTGGGAGCCTCGGCAACCATCTTGGCAAGCTTGATGATATCCTCGGCCGGAACTTCGCATATCTTGCTCATGGCTTCCGGCGTCTTGTCCTTGATGTATGCCATCAGGCCGTCCATGTCGCCTTCGCGAACCCACTTGTCACAGAACTTCTTGTCATGCAGGTCGTTCAACAACAAATAGTTGCAGACACCCAGGAACAGGGACGCATCGCCGCCGGGTTTGATGGGAATCCACCAATCCGCCTTGGACGCTTCCGTGCGGTAGATGGGATCGATGACGATGAGCTTGGCCCCGCGCTCCTTGGCGTCGAGGATGTAACTGGGTACTGCGGCATCGTCCAGACAACCGAAGGGATGACGACCGGACAGGATCATCAGACCACCTTTGGGCACGGTATGATACATGGGGGCGATGTGATGATTGGGAAAACAGCCGAACGTATGCATCATGGCCATGATTTTTCCCGAGTCGCAATGAGGCAGACCGGTAGAAATGAAACCGCCGGCCGCATTGACGAAACGCCATTTCGGATCGGTCACGGAATGCGGGAACATGGAATAGGTGAACTTGTGCGCCTCACCGCGATCACGCAGTTCGGTCAGCTTTGTTTCCATGATGTCCATGGCTTCGTCCCAGGTGATGCGCTCAAATTTGCCACTGCCACGTTCTCCCACGCGCTTCATGGGATGCTTGAGACGCTCGGACGAATACAATGAGGTGATACCGGCCATCCCTTTGACGCAGGCCTTGCCGCGCCCACGGGGATTTCCCTTCACTTCTTTGACGACACCATTTTCTACACGCGCCAAAATGGCACATTCAGCTTTACACTGATAGCAGACAGTTGGAATCCACCCATCTTGATACATAACGTTCTCCTGTTGTTATCGCAGAAAACACATTCTCATTTACTTTTTTTGACTATCTTCTTTGAACCGGTATTTTTTTCTATACGCATTTCCAATGATCCAAATAAACGCCCACACAACGATGAAGACGCCCCAGATCAACGGGTTGAACGGGCTGTAATCGAAGTTCATTCCACCTCCTTGAGTTCCCCGTCGGCAGCCATGAGTTCATGGCGTTTGCGATACAAATCCTTAAGCTTGAGGGGGTCTGCCACCAGTTGGAACACAACCGCCACGAAAAGCGTTCCGCCGATGGCATTTCCCATGACCGTGAAGAGCTGATTATGTGCCCAGCCGAACTTGCCGAACCCCCAATGCATCAGCACCGGAGCAACGTTGTTCATGCCGGAAACGGCCTCAACCCATATGTCCTGTTGAAAAAGCGGCACGGCCAGAAAGCCGATGTTCGCTATACAGTGCTCGTTCATGCCTGCCACAAAGGCCAGAGGGCCATATGCGGTCAGGACGATCTTGCTCATGTCGTCATTGGTTTTCATGAAAAGGATGGCTGCGGATTGCAGGGTCCAGGTACAGATGATGCCCATGACAAAGATTTCCATGGCGGTCTCGCCAGTCTTTGCCAAGCCTATCTCATGCGCTCGCATGAGCCAGGGCAGGGCGTGATAACCGCCGCCTTTACTCATGATCCACATGAAGGTCATGGAACCGATGAAGTTGCCGATATAGCCGACAAAGACACCCCAGACGAACTGTCTCCATGTGATGCGGTCCTGAAACACCCCAACCAAACCATAGGCCATATCCGCAGTGACAAGGGTCATGCCGCTGAACATGATGATGACCAGCGAAAACATGAACACGAGTCCCATAAGCAAATTAGCCAAACCCGGTGCCAGATTGCTTGGCACTCCGGCCGAAACGGCCAATGCCAGCATGGCACCGAAGCAGACGAATGCCCCTCCCGCAAACGCCGAGAGCAAAAAGGCCAACGGCCTTTTCCGAAGCATTCCCCACTTCTTGTCGCACACATCGGCGACTTCCATCAGATGTTTCTCTGGACTCAAAGGCATCCAATTCTCCCATTCGACGGAACGCGTCTTCGCATTGACAACGCATCCCCTCACTCTCTCCGCAATGGCTTGCATGGTTATCCTATCTTTCACCAGCCAGCGCCGTGCACTGCGCGCAGACGTTTTTTGTCGTCCACAAAGATAAGAGCCATGAATGGCAGGAAAAGTTACCTGTTTGAGGAGAAAATATGCTTTTTTATAAAAAACCGAATGAAACAGGAGGATTGAGAGGGGGTCTTTTTTTGGGGATATGACCGAGAAAGAGAACACGGCCCCTTCTTCAACTAAAGTCGTCACACACGAATTCGTCAAGATTGCACGCGCTGGACAAGACGCCACTGGCAATAGCCAATTGCATGAATTCTTCCATACGCCCTTTATCCGGGCTCAAATCATCGAACGTCACGATGCCTTCTTCAAGGACTCTGGCGGCGAGTTCACGCGACACACCGGTATACACGGCCTGCGTTGCGGCACAGTAATCAATGTCCGTGTGAATCTTGTCTCTGGCCTGATAGAGAATGCGCACATAGTCGTTCAGCAGTTCAGGGTGGGCCAGCGCAAAATCTTCACGCACGGCGACCACGCAACAGATATGCCCTGGCGCAATCTCCTTGGAACGGATCTGCACATCGGCTCCGCCTTCACTGACGCACTTAGTGCTCCACGGCTCGGCGCAAAAAAAGGCGTCTATCAACTGTCGCTTCAAGGAACTGATGACATAAGAAGGATTGGTGTCGGCAGTGCTGACGTTACCCCAATCCCCAGGCTGATCCTGAGCCAACTTGCCGAGCAAGACACGATGCGTGGAATATTGACCGGGAACGCCTACAAGCTTCCCCTGCAATTTTTCGGCAGACGTAGTCAGGGCACTCCCATCATGATGCCCATCCATAATGTATTTGAGCGGTGTCCCGGAGTTGCACAACTGCATGGCCAGCGGTGCCATGATGAATGCCGCGTTGATTGTTCCCTGACGAAGCGCATTGGCGAGGGCAGACCAGGACAGAAAACGCTTCATGTGAATCCTGGAATTGCGCCCCATGCTCATCCGGTGGGCCACCATGCCCAGCAGATGATCCGATATGGGAAGATAGCCGACCTTGATGGCAGGTTCACCGACGTGACACGCCAACATATCCGAAAGCAACGGTTTGGCACTGTGCAACCGTTTGCGTACGGTTCCCCGTTTCAAAGCGAGTGCGTCAGCTATTTCACCCACCGAATATCCGGATTCAAAATAGAGTTGGCAGACATCCCTGAGAGGTGGAGACAGCTGCAAAATGGCATTGCACGCCGCAGCGCGAAAACAACTGGATTCATACCTCAATGACGGGTCGAACAACTTTGGAGCAAGTGGCTCGAATCGCTCCAAACCATCAAGAGATATTTCCCTACCACGAACCCGCAACTGACGATGGCACTGAGACACGACAATGGCTTTGAGCCATGCCGGAAAACGATCCACATCCCGCAATTGGTCAAGTCGGGTAAAAGCTATGAGCAGGGATTCCTGAACAACGTCTTGAGCTTCGTCATTCGAGCCAAGCATGCGATAGGCATGCGCAAGGAGCCCCGGCATCACCCCGGAAATAAGCTCGTTCATCCCGCGAGCGCTCTTTGATTCTTCAAAGTATCCCATGACTCGGGCACGCCGTGTGTTCACTTACTCAACTATTCAGACCTATTACCTTTATCGGTATATCAAGAAAAATGAATAGTCGAGAAAAAACGGCGAGACCTGTCCTCCATCCGACATTCATTAGTGCACACACAGAGCCATGCACGATACTTCTCTCATTATTTCAAGATGATGTTTAAAAAAAGATGCACTTTTCCGGTCTCCCCGGCACCTACCAAAATGATAAATATATAATATCACTAAAAGGTTCACCTGAGTATCTTGAGCAAGAATAAAAACTTCAAGGGAGTATCCTATGGCATTCAAAGACTTATCTCTTCGGATCAAGATTGGAGGAAGCGTTTGCCTCGTTGTTTCGCTCATTCTCGTGGTGTATACCGCGATTGTTGTATCGAAAACGCAAACCATTTCCATCGATTCCGCAAAGGAAATTGCGGAAGAAATGGCCAACCGGTATGGCAATCAGGTCAAAAACGACATTGAAAAAGCACTCGATGCCAGTGTCACCACAGCCGCAATATTCGGAGGCATGGTTAAGGACAGAAGTATTATCGACCGTAAAATTGTCGATGATATTCAAAAACAGGTCGCCCTTTCCGACGATTCTTTCTATGGAATTCAGTCCTGCTTTGAGCCAAATGCCTTAGACGGCAAGGACGCAGAATTCAATGCCACAGGCGATCCCATGTGGGAACATATGGGCGGCGCATACGGCAACTACTGGTGGAAGGAAGGCGGCACACTGAAAGTCGTGAACCTCACCAAGTATGATTATCCGAACACGCGCCTGTGGTATAAAGGCCCCCGCGACAAGGACGGACCGTTTCTGACAGAGCCGTATTACACCGAAGTTGCCAAGACCAATATGTCCACAATCAGTGTTCCCATCCGGGAAAATGGCAAATTCATCGGCATCGTCGGCATTGATTTTGTCCTGAGCGCCTTCCAAAAAATGGTGGACGGCATCAGGCCCATGGAAAGTGGATACGCATTTATCGCCTCGAACAAAGGCTACTGTGTGGCGCACCCTGACAGCAATGTCGTGGGCAAAAACATCACAGAAGCGTTCCCCCCGGAACTCAAATCCACCATTTCTTCCTCTCTTGAGAATGGTAAAAAGTTCGAGGAATTCATCAAATCTCCTCTGGACGACATGGAATACCTGTTCGTTTTCCAGCCCATTCTGGTTCGTGGAACGGGTTCTCCCTGGTCCATTGGCATCGCCATCCCAAAAGACAAAATATATGAAGACGCCGATGCATTCCTCTACCTGAGCGTCATTTTGACCATTGCTGCGATCATCCTAGTCGTGGTTGTCATCCTTCTGCTCGCAAGAGCCATCACCAGCTCCCTGATCAAGGCCGTGGAATTCGCCAAGGAAATAGCCGCAGGTAATCTCATGGCACGACTCGACATCGACCAAAAGGATGAAATCGGCGTCATGGCTTCGACACTCGCGGAAATGGGTGCAAACCTCAGAAACGTGGTTGGCGAAGTCCGAGGCGTTACCAACAATGTAGCCTCTGGGTCCGAGGAGCTGTCCTCCACTTCCATCGCGCTGTCGCAAGGAGCCACCGAACAGGCGGCCTCTATCGAGGAAGTCTCTTCCAGCATGGAAGAAATGGCTTCCAACATCAGCCAGAATGCTGAGAACGCAGCCCAGACTCAAACATTAGCTGATGGTGCCGCCAAGCAGGCTGAAGAAGGTGGCGAAGCCGTATCCGAAGCAGTCACAGCCATGCGGGAAATCGCTGACAAGATCAGCATCATTGAAGAAATAGCCCGACAGACCAACCTGCTCGCCCTGAACGCTGCCATTGAAGCAGCCCGCGCAGGCGAACACGGCAAGGGCTTCGCGGTTGTCGCGGCTGAAGTCAGAAAACTGGCAGAACGCTCCGGTGTCGCAGCGGGTGAAATCAGCCTGTTGGCAACCGAAAGCGTTGACGTGGCTGACCGTGCTGGCGAACTGCTCGGTAAATTGGTCCCGGACATCCAGCGCACAGCCGAATTGGTCGAGGAAATCACCACTGCCAGCAATGAGCAAAACGCAGGAGCTTCCCAGATCAACACCGCTATCCAACAGCTCGACAGCGTTGTGCAGCAGAACGCTGCGGCCTCGGAAGAGATGTCTTCGACATCAAGCGAACTGTCCGGTCAGGCTGGTCAGCTTCAAGCCACGGTGTCCTTCTTCAAACTCGATGATGGCGGCTACCGTCAGCAGGTTGTGGCTACCAGACAACCTACTCAGGCTCTGAAAGCAGCACAACCGACTCCCCAGGCTCCGACACAGAAGGCACAGGGCGGCGTTGCTTTGGAAATGAATGAAGACGAAGACTTCGAACGGTTCTAAATACAACGAGCCGGATGCCTGCAACGGTATCCGGCTCTTCCCTTTCACGATTTACATTCCTCTTGAATGCCAACCTCCTCAATCCAACTAAAACAAAGAGCCCCCTGCTATTGCAGGGGGCTCTTTGTTTTAGGGATAACCCCGGTTATGCCTTCTTTTCCCATTCCTCCACTTCAAAGCCCTCGGGTACTTCTTCCCAACCGGAGAACATGGCCGCGATATGCGCGGTGACAGAATGTCCGGTGGTCGTCATGTAGATATGGACAATAAGGAAGATAAGGATGGAGAAACCGCCAATCAGGTGTAGCAGCCCTATCACTTCAAGCGAAAGGAATGACAGCCCCCAATTGGCCCAGTCGTTGTATCCCCAGTACAGGAACCCGGTGACCATCTGGAACGGCAACAGCATGGCCGTCAACGCCAGATAGGTGAGCCTCTGCATGGGATTGTGTTTGGCGCTCTTGGACTTGTGCACGGGGTGCTCTTCTCCCTTGAAAATGCCGGACCCATAATACATGGCCACCTCGAAAAGCTTCCTGGTGGTAGGAATGTACTGCTTGTATTCGTGGGTCACGAACATCCAGAAGGCAAAGAAGAAGAACATGCCGAGCCACAGCAGCCCCAAGGTGTTGTGCAGATCGACCGCCCCCATAAAGCCAAACAGGGTAAAAGTCCCATGCACTTCAAAACCGGTGGTCAGAAGCAAGATAATCATAATGGCCTGAAACCAGTGCCAGAACCGCTCGAACTTGGAATACAGATATATTTTTTTCATTGATTGTTGACTCATGGACTAATCCTCCTTCCTTCTGAGGCCGGAAACGAAGCGCATGATACCGTGAATGATGACAGCCAGCAGGGCCGCTCCTGCGCCGAACCAACCCGCTGAATCCACAAGCTCATACTTGTCCCTGCCCGGCATGTAGAATCCAGTCAGGTCCTTGAGTCTTCCTTCAGGATTATGGCACTGGGCGCACTTGAGGGCGTTCTCACGGGGCGCAACCATATGCGTGATCGGGAAAGCGTAGGTCGTCTCCACGAATCCGAACTCACCACTGTACTTCTGTCCGGCATATTTCATGCCCACTTCAATGGCCTTTTCCCAATCAAAACC
>Ga0070728_10003856_pt1 | contig 16102 bp, 10 predicted proteins | sample tdDd471_FD_66723 | JGI IMG/M metagenome (GOLD analysis project Ga0070728, IMG submission 66723) | Marine sediment microbial communities from the Atlantic coast under amendment with organic carbon and nitrate - tdDd47.1 | ecosystem: Environmental > Aquatic > Marine > Coastal > Sediment | place...
CTCCGCGCCTTTGGGAGAGAATTCGCGCCCCGACCCGCTCGCGACCCGCCCGAACGGCAGGGTGCCCCCGCCTCGCCCCCTTCGCGGCTCCGCGCCTTTGCGAGAGAATTCGCGCCTCGACCCGCTCGCGATTCGATCGAGCCGTCGGGTGCCCCCACTCCACCCACCCACTTTCTTCTTCGCGTCCCTTCGCGCCTCCCCGTCTTCGCGTGAAATGACCCCGAGCCCCAGCGCGCAGCGGCACCCGGAGAACTCATGTTGGAAAACTCACGCGCCCGAGGCGACTGACCCATGAGGCCCGAGGGACGGGCCGGTTCAGAGGAGGCGAATCATGGTGAGGAGCGGTGTGCTCTCGGTGGTGGCGTGCGCCCTGGTGTTGGGCGGGTGTCTGGAGCGCAAGAGCGCGCCGGTCGGCCCCAACGTCGGGTACGGCCAGGAGGTCCAGATCGGCCAGGGCGGCGTGAGCGCCGTCGACGTGCTGTTCGTGATCGACAACTCGGGCTCGATGGCGCAGGAGCAAGACAACTTGGCGGTCCAGATCCCCTCGCTCGTGCGCGATCTGGCCAGCCCGCCCGACGACGACGGCGACGGGAGCCCGGACTGGAACGCGGCCGAGGAGCTGCGCATCGGGATCGTCACGACCGACACCGGGACCGGCTCGCTCACGGTCGACGGGAGCGGGTGCGTGGCCGGGGGCGACGGCGGCGCGCTGCAGGGCGGCGTGTTCACCTGGCGGGAGGGCGACGACCCCGACGCGTTCGCCGAGGGCGTCCGCGCGGCCGTCGCGGGGCTCGGGACCTCCGGGTGCCCGTGGGAGCAGCCGCTCGAGGCGGCGGCCCGGGCCATCGAGCGCGCGGGCGAGACGGGCTTCCCGCGCGAGGACGGACTGCTCGCGCTCATCGTCGTGACCGACGAGGAGGACTGCTCGGTCGACGACGACGACGCGTTCTTCAGCTCGATGACCGCGTCGAGCTACAACGTGTTCTGCGGTCGCAACGCCGCGTCGCTGACGACGGTGCCCGAGCTGCTCGAGCGCATCCGCGGCGATCGCGACGAGAACGAGCTCATCTACGCCGCGATCGCGGGCGTGCCGGTGGACGTCGCCCCCGACGCCGACCCCGCCTCGTTGCTCGCGCGCTCCGACATGCAGTTCCGCGAGGGCGGCGACCCGCGCAGCCCGCGCGCGGCGGCGGTGTGCGGCTCGGACGACGATCTGGGACGCGCCGATCCCGCGCGCCGGCTGGTCGAGATGGCGGGGTACGTCCCCTCGAGCGTGCTGACGACGATCTGCACCGACGACTTCGGACCGGCCATCGCCGAGATCGGTGCGCGCATCGGGAGCCAGATCCCCGGCGTCTGCCTGGTCCGCGAGCTCCCGATCAGCCTCGGCGAGCGCGTCCCCTGCGAGGTGTCCGTCCAGCTCCCGGCGGGCCGGGGCTGCGACTCGATGCCCGGCTACGCGTACCTCGAGCCCGGCGACGACGGCGCCGAGGTGTGCGCCGTCGCGCAGGTCCCCGGCGGGGACGGCAGCGGCTTCTACTACGACCCGGGCCACGCCGAGTGTCCGCAGCTGGTGATCACCGAAGACGCGCAGCCTCCGATCGGGGCCGTGCTCTCGGCGGAGTGCTTCTTCCCGCTGCAGATGGAGCTCGGCGATCTCTGCGCCCGCTCCTCGCAGTGCGGCAGCGGCTACTGCGACCCCATCACCGACGCGTGCGCCGAGCTGCCGCCGCCCGACGGCACGACCGGTCCGTAGCGCCGTGCCCATCCTCCCGATCGAGCCACCCAGAGCTCCCGTGTAGCCAACATAGTTGGCACGGCCGCCAATGGAGTTTCCGTTGGCGGCCGTCTTCGCAGGGTGAGCGAGCCCCTTGGCCGCACGGATCCGCGCTTGCTACGTGTGCACCCGAGGCTCGGCATTGATCCTGGGGCACGGTCCCGAGTAAAGTGCCGTCGCCGCTGTGGACTTCCCTGGAGGAGAGAGAATGAATAGCCGCCGCTGGTTCTGGGCTCTACCGGCGCTCTGTTTCGCGATCGTCGCGTTCGGGTGCATCGAACGCGAGGGTCGGCCCGTCGCACCGTGTACGAACGTCACCATCGGTCAGGCGATCGCGGTCACGAACGTGGACAAGGTCGACCTCCTCTTCATGGTCGACAACTCCAACTCGATGACCGAGGAGCAGGCATCGCTGACGGCCGAGTTCCCGCGGATGATCAACATCCTCGCGTCGGGTGACTTCGACCAGGATGGGGACTTCGCCGACGACGGGGAGGACGGGGACGAGGACTTCGATCCGGTCCGCGACCTCAACGTCGGCGTGGTCACGTCGGACATGGGCACCGGCGGCTTCACCGTCCCGACGTGCGCGCGGAGCGACTTCGGTGACGACGGCATCCTGCGGACCCAGGGCCGCACCGACCTCACCGGCTGCATGGCGACCTACCCGTCGTTCCTCAACTTCCGCCCCGACAGCGGCGGCGACCCGGCCGCGTTCGCGACGGACGTCGCGTGCGTCGCCAACGTCGGCACCGGCGGCTGCGGCTTCGAGCAGCAGCTCGAGGCGATCCTGAAGGCGACGTCGCCCTCGGCCCCGACGACCTGGACGGCCGACGGCTACACCGCGCCGACCTTCTTCCGGAACACGTTCGGTCACGCCGACACGAACAACGACGGCTTCATCCGCGACAACGCGGTCCTCGCGATCATCCCGGTGACCGACGAGGAGGACTGCTCGGCGCGTGACCCGGAGCTGTTCAACCCGTCGAGCGCGACCTACGGCGCGACGGACCTGAACCTTCGCTGCTTCGCGCACGCCGACGCGGCGCTGCACCCGATCAGCCGCTTCGTCGACGGACTGCTGCAGATCCGCACCCAGCCGGGCCTGCTCATCTACGCGCCCATCGTCGGCATCCCGACCGACCTCACGCCGATGTCGGGCGCCAGCCCGAACTACGACGCGCTGGTCTCGGAGGATCCGGCCATCCGCGACGACCGGATGGAGGAGCGGGTCGATCCCGCGATGCCGAGCCGCCTGCAGCCGAGCTGCAACGTGCCCGGCCGCGGCGTCGCGTTCCCGCCGGTCCGCCTCGTGCGCGTCGCGCAGCGGCTCGAGGCCGCGGGCGCGGGCGTCACCGTCCAGTCGATCTGTCAGGAGTCGTTCCGCGGCGCGCTGACGGAGATCATCCGCCAGATCAAGAGCGCGCTCGGCGCGGCGTGTCTGCCGCGTCGCCTCAACCTCGAGGCCGACGGCAGCGTGTCCTGCGACGTCGTCGTGGTGCAGCCCGCCGGCATGACCTGCGACATGCTCGCCGGTGGCTCGCCCAAGATGGAGGGCGGCGCGCCGGTGTTCGAGGGTGACCGCCCCGTCTGCGTGCTCGCGCAGCAGGTCCCGGCCGACCGCAGCCTGGGCGCCGCGCCGCCCGGCGGCGCCGGTTGGTACTACGACACCTTCACCACCGACGGTCAGTCGAACTGCGGCGAGCCGACGGGGACCATTCCCTGGCAGCGCATCGCCTTCACCGCGCAGCCTCCGTCGGGCGCCGAGGTCCGCCTCGAGTGCTTCCAGTCGGTCCAGGAGGGCGGCGAGGGTGACGTGGCCATCGGCACCTTCTGCGAGCCCGACACCGGCGCGACCCCCAGCGGCGCGATGTGCAACTCGGGCTCGGCCCCGGACGGCATGACCCGCCTCGGCTGCGACCCGAACAACCGCTCCTGCGGCGTCCCCTGCACCGTCGACGCCGAGTGCCGCAGCGCGGGCCTCGTCGGCTTCGTCTGCGACACCCGCCCCCTCGAGCAGGTCAACCCCGACCAGTTCCCGGGCAACGCCAACGCGTACAACTTCTGCGTCAACCCGACCTGCGGCTGAACCCCGCCGATCGATAGCAGAGAGGGCCGCGTCTTCGGACGCGGCCCTTCTCTTTTCGAAACGAAGGTCTCTCGCAAAGCCGCGAAGGCGCAAAGAGATGCGGGGTGGCGACCGCCGCGCGTTCGGCTGTATCGACGGTCAGAGGCCGTTGACGACGCGAGTAATCCCGTCGCGCATCAGCGGTGCGCCGAAGTTCAGGAGTAGCCCTAGCCTCAAGTCGGCCAGCCGCACGTAGGTGAGCGTCTGCTTCTTGTGCACGGGGAGGCTCCGAGCTACCGACTTCAGCTCGACGATTACCCGACCCGCCACGAGGAGGTCGGCCGTGAACCCCACACCGAGCTCGATGCCGTCGTAGACGACGGGAATCGGGACCTGGCACCTCACCGCGAGGCCACGTCGACGTAGCTCGTGCGCCAAGACCCGCTCATACACGGACTCGAGGAGCCCCGGTCCGAGCGCTCGATGAACCTGTAGCGCGGCGTCCACGACGACCGTTGCAATCTGGTTCTCCGTCATGCGGCCTCCATCCCGTACACGCTTGGCGCCTTCGCGGCTTTGCGAGAGAACTTGAAGCCCCTCCCCCCGGCTCGAGGGGAGGGGCCGGGGTTCAAGCCGCGTCCTTCTTCGGCGCCGCGGCGTCCGCCGGGGACGGGAAGGTCTTGGCGCGGATGGCGTCGTAGAGCTTGCGGTCCTCCTTGAGCTTCAGGCGCGTCTTCTCGCGGCCGTGGCCGATCGCGTCCTTGCCGAAGGAGTAGTGCGCGCCGCTCTTGGTCACGACGCCGGCGGCGAGGGCGAGGTCGAGCAGGTCCGCGACGGCGTCGACGCCTTCGCCGTAGCGGACGTCGACCTCGACGATCTGGAACGGCGGGGCGAGCTTGTTCTTCACCACCTTCACGCGCAGGCGGTGGCCGACCACCGCGTCGCCGACCTTGATCTGGCCGATGCGACGCACGTCGAGGCGCTGCGACGAGTAGAACTTCAGCGCCTGGCCGCCCGTCGTGGTCTCGGGGCTGCCGAACATCACCCCGATCTTCATCCGCAGCTGGTTGATGAACATCAGGCACGTGTGGCTCTTGTGCGTCGCCGACGTCAGCTTGCGCATCGCCTGGCTCATCAGGCGGGCCTGCAGGCCGACGTGGCTGTCGCCCATCTCGCCCTCGATCTCTGCCTGCGGGACGAGCGCCGCGACCGAGTCGACCACGATCAGATCGACCGCGCCCGAGCGCACGAGGTGCTCCACGATCTCGAGCGCCTGCTCGCCCGTGTCCGGCTGCGACACCAGCAGCTTCTCCGCCTGCACGCCGAGCGCCTGCGCGTACTTCACGTCGAGCGCGTGCTCGGCGTCGACGAACGCCGCGATGCCGCCGGCGCGCTGACACTCCGCGATCGCGTGCAGCGTCAGCGTCGTCTTGCCGCTGCCCTCCGGGCCGTAGATCTCGACCACCCGACCGCGCGGGTAGCCGCCGCACCCCAGCGCGATCTCCAGCGACGGCGAGCCCGGCGCGATGGCCGGCACGTCCTCGGCCGTCCGCTCGCCGAGGAGCATCACCGCGCCCTTGCCGTACGCCTTCTCGATCCCCTTGAGCGCCTCGTTCAGCGCCTTCATCTTGCCCTTGCTCATGTCATCGTTCCTTTCTTTGTTCATTCATGGAGAGACCCGCCGGTGCGGTGAGGCCGCCTCGTCGGACCGGTCGAAGATCCGGTAGCTGAGCGCCTCGGCCACGTGGTCGGGCCGGACGCGCTCGCTGCCCTCGAGCGCCGCCACCGTCATCGCCACGCGGGCCGCGCGCGCGAAGCCGCGCATGCTCAGCCCGAGCGCCTCGGCGGCGTCGATCATCAGCTCGCGCGCGTCGCGCGGCAGCGCGTCGAGCAGGCGGGTCACCGTCGGGTCGCGCCGCAGGCCGCTCGAGTCGATCCGCAGCCGCGCGTGCTCCACCCGCGCGCGCACCACGGCGCTCGTCTCGCAGCGCGGGCGCTCGCCGGACAGGCGGCGCAGCTCCACCTTGGGGAGCCGGACGTGCAGGTCGAACCGATCGAGGATCGGCCCGCTCACCCGCGTCCGGTAGCGCTCCACCTGCGCCGGCGTGCACCGGCACATCCGCGTCTCGTCGCCGTCGTAGCCGCAGGGGCACGGGTTCATCGCGGCGACCACGAGCGCCCCGGCCGGCATCTGCACGCGGCCCTTGGCGCGCGCCACCGTCACCCGGCCGCGCTCCATGATCGTCCGGAACGACTCGATCGCCGCGCGCGCGAACTCGGGCAGCTCGTCGAGGAACAGCACGCCGCCGTGCGCGAGGGTGACCTCGCCCGGGCGCACCGGGTCGCCGCCGCCCACGAGCGCCACCGCCGACGCGGTGTGGTGCGGGGCGCGGAACGGCCGGTGGATCGTGCGCCCGACCGGCAGCCCGGCCGCGCTCGCGATCGCGACGACCTCCATCGCCTCCTCGCGCGTCGGGCACGGCAAGATCCCGGGCAGGCGCCGCGCGAGCATCGTCTTGCCCGCGCCCGGCGGGCCGACGAGCAGGAGGTGGTGGCCGCCGGCGGCCGCGATCTCGAGGGCGCGCTTGGCGGTCTCCTGCCCCTGCACCTCGGCGAGGTCGCGCACGTCCCGCGGTGCGATGGAGGTGCCGTCGCCGCGCGCGACGGGCAGGTCGAGCTCGCCCTCGAGGTGCGCGATCACCGACGCGAGGTCCGCCGCGCCGCGCGCGTCGAGCCCCTCGACGAGCGACGCCTCCTCGAGCTGCGCGCGCGGCACGATCGCGGCGCGCAACCCGCGCTCACGGGCCGAGACGAGCTGCGGGATCAGTCCGCGCGCCGGCCGCAGCTCCCCGGTGAGCGACAGCTCGCCGAAGAGCAGCGTCTCCTCGAGCCGGTTGGGCGCGCAGCTGCGCGCCGCCGCGAGGAGCGCGACCGCGATCGCGAGGTCGAGCGACGAGCCGCGTTTGCGCAGGTCCGCCGGCGCCAGGTTCAGGATCGCCCGCCGGGGCGGCAGCTCGAAGCCGCTGTTGAGGATCGCCGCGCGCACGCGCACCCGGCTCTCCCGGACCGCCGTCTCGGGGAGCCCCACGATCTCGAACCCCGGGAGCCCGCCCGCGAGGTGGACCTCCACGTCCACCGCTCGCGCCTCGACCCCCACCACGCAACCCGCTCTCGTTCGTGCCAGCATGGCCGGCGCCCAGCGCAAGGCGCGCGCCGGAGATCGGCGTCAGTGATCTCGCGCACTTACGGGCGCGGATCGGCGAACTCGGCGCCGCTCCGCCGGCGATCGCCGCGGCGGCGCGTGAGGAATTGCCTTACGCGCCACCTGGAAGTGGGCGGATAATGACGCTCCCAGCCGAATCCCAGGAGCCCGTTTGTTTCGAACCCTGCTCGTCGCGTCCCTCATGGCGGCCGTCCTCGCGCCCGACGCCGCCTCCGCTCAGCCCGACCTCACCGTCGACCGCACGCGCCTGGTCCTCGGAGGCGTTCACCGCTACGGGACCGTCCGTCTGATCAACGGGGGCCGCATCGTCGTGCCCCCGTACGACGGGGCCGACCGGGTCAACACCGGCAACCTGGTGATCGTCGCCGAGAGCATCTTCATCGACGAGACCTCGAGCATCGACGCGCGCGGCGCGGGCTATTCGACGCCGCGGTGCGCCGACGGTCAGGGCCCCGCGCCCGAGAGCGGAGGGCAGGGCGGCTGCGCGGTGCGCGACTCGGGCGGCGGCGGCGCGCACTTCGGGCGCGGAGGCCGCGGGACGACCGACTGCTTCCTCTGCGGCAGCGCGACGAGCTGCCAGTTCCCGAGCGAGTTCGAGACCGACTGCGGCAACTCGCTCAACGCGGCCGGCAACGCGTGCACGACGACCACGGACTGTCGCGGCGGGAGCTGCTCGGTCTGGGACGGCGAGCCCTCGGTCGCGGGCGTGGCCTACTCGCACAGCATCTACGAGATCGAGTTCGGCGCGTCCGGCGGCGACAAGGGGTGTCGCGACGGCGACGGGTTCTCGGGCTCGCCCGCCGTCGGGGGCGCGGGGGGCGGCCGTGTCGTGCTCGTCGGCCTCGACGCCACGGGGACGGGGACGGTCCAGATCGACGGGCTCGTGGACGCCAACGGGCGGCGCGGCTGCGGCATCGGCAACGACTCCGGCGGGGGCGGCGCCGGCGGCTCGATCCTGATCGTCGGCGACCAGGTCACCGTCGGGCCGACGGCGGAGGTGGGCGCCGCCGGCGGGCTCGGGGGCGACACGCTCGCCGCCGCGCCCGGCCAGCCCGACTACCTCGACTGCCCCAGCACCGCGCAGAGCAGCGGCACGTGCGACGACTGCGGCGGCGGCGGCGGCGGCGGGATCATCAACGTGCTGTCGCGCAGCTCCACGATCTCGTACGAGGCCGACTTCGACGTCGGCGGCGCCGACGGAGGGGTCTGCCCGATCTGCCGCGGCGAGGCGGGCGGCGGGGCGGGCGAGCTGCTCATCGACGGCGCGTACGTCGGGGAGCTGTGCGATGGCTACGACAACGACTTCGACGGGACGGTCGACGAGGGCTTCGGCACCACCGCGTGCGGGCTCGGCACCTGCGAGCGCACGATCGACGAGTGCAGCGCGGGCGAGCCGGTGACCTGCTCGCCGATGGTCGGCGCGGACCCGAGCTGCCTCGCGCCGCCGTCGGGCGCGCGCCCGCGGGTGGCGGTCGTGCTCGACACGTCCTCGTCGATGCTCCTGAACCTCGACGGCTACCCGACCTTCGGCGACGGGAGCGTCGACCGGCCCGGCCTCGACCTCGACGGCAACGGCCTGCCCGACGACTCGCGCCTGTACCTCGCGCGCACCGCGCTGGCCGAGGTGATCAGCGCATATCCGGAGATCGACTTCGCGCTCGCGCGATACCACCAGGACCAGGGCGTGGACCGGTCGTGTCAGACCGCGAAGTGGTTCGAGTGCCAGGACCTCATCGGCACCTACGACGACCCGACCGACAACACGGGCGCCACGATCTGCTCGGTCGACATCGGGCCGAGCTCGACGATCGCGGTGCGCGAGGTCAGCACCGCGGGCGACGAGTGCATCAACTACGTGGGCACGTGCGGACCCCCGCGGCGCGGCGCCGACATCCTCAGCGGGTTCGGGTCGGCCACGCGCGACGTGGTGCGCTGGCTCGACGGTCGCGAGACCGCGTTCTTCGCCGACGCGACGCCGGGCGACGTCTGCCGCCACAGCACCGGGGGCGACTGCGAGGTCCGCGCGAGCGGGCAGACGCCGCTCGGCGGCTCGCTCGAGGCGGTCGAGGACTACGTGATCCCGATCCGCGCGACCGACGCCGAGACCGCGTGCCGGACCTACTCGGTCATCCTCGTCACCGACGGCGCGGAGAGCTGCGACGGCGACCCGGTCGCGCAGGCGGGGCGGCTGTTCGGCACGTTCGGGATCGAGACCTACGTGATCGCGGTCAGCGTCCTCCCGGAGGAGGAGGCGTCGCTCAACGCGATCGCGAACGCGGGCTCGGGCGGCGCGCGCCCGACCGCGACGTTCGTCCGCAACCCGGCCGACCTGGTGCCGGCGCTCTCGGCGATCATCGAGGGCTCGATCCGCACCGAGCGCTGCAACTCGATGGACGACGACTGCGACGGCCTGATCGACGAGGGCTTCGCGACCGGAATGGCCTGCGACGACGGCGCCATCGGGACGTGCCGCGGCACGGGCACCACCCGCTGCGCGGCCGACGAGCTGACCGTCGAGTGCGAGATCACGATGCCCGGGATGCCGCCGGGCACGGAGGACTGCGACGGCCTCGACGACGACTGCGACGAGGCGATCGACGAGGGCCTGAGCTGCACCGACATGTGCACGCCGACGGGGCCGGAGGTCTGCAACGGCATCGACGACGACTGCAACCGGCTCGTCGACGAGGACGACCCCGCGCTCGGCACGCCGTGCGGCGAGGAGATGGGCACCTGCGAGCCGGGCATGATCCGGTGCGTCGGCGGGATGCTCACGTGCGTCGGCGGGATCGGGCCGCGCGAGGAGGTGTGCAACGGGCTCGACGACGACTGCGACGGCGTCGGCGACGACATGGCGCCGTGCCCCGCGGAGTCGCTGTGCATCGAGGGCGCGTGTCGCCGGCCGTGCGATCCGCTGATGGAGTTCTCCTGCCCGATCGGCTTCGAGTGCGCGGTGCCCGAGGGCGGCACGGGCACCTACTGCATCCCGACCGCGTGCGCGACGTGCGCGCCCCACGAGCGGTGCGAGGACGACATGTGCGTCGATCCGTGCGCGGACGTGACGTGCGACGCGGGCGAGACGTGCGTCAACGGGGACTGCCTCACCTGCCGCGAGCTCGGCTGCCCGGACGGCCAGCTCTGCGTCGAGGGAGCGTGCACCGCGGACCCGTGCGGCGACGTCACGTGCGGCGCGACGGAGGCGTGCGTGGGCGGCACCTGCCAGGACGCCTGCGGCGCGGGTGACTGCGCGGCGGGAGAGCGGTGCGCCGCCGACGGAAGCTGCGAGGCCGACCCGTGCGCGGACGTCGACTGCGAGGACGGACGCGTGTGCGCCGAGGGGACCTGTCGAGACGACCCCTGTGATGGGCCTCGGTGCCCGTCGGGCCAGATCTGCACGGCGTCCACCGGCTGCATCGACGATCCCTGCGACACCGTCCGGTGCCCGAGCGGTCGGACGTGCGCGGTCGATCCGAGCGGGGTCGCGCGGTGCGACGCGCCGACGACCGAGATGCCCGACGCCGGCGGGGCGCCGGAGTTCGTCAGCGGCAGCGGGGGCTGCGCGGTCGACCCGACGGCGCCGACGCCCTGGTGGATGCTGCTCGGGGCTGCGCTGCTCGCCACGCGGCGCCGGAGGCGCTCGTGATCCGCGGCTGGATCGTCGGGCTCGGCGCGCTCGCGCTGTGCGCCGCGTGCGACCGCGACGGCGTCTGCATCGACAACTGCCCTCGTGACGGGATGGTCGACGCCGAGGACGCGGGGTTCGACGCGGGGTTCGACGCGGGCATGGCCGAGCTGCCGGACGCGGGCGGGTCGTGCGTCCCCCGCGACGCGTCGATGGGCGAGCTGTGCGACGGCGAAGACGACGACTGCGACACGCGGATCGACGAGGACACCGACTTCATGACCGACCCGCTGAACTGCGGGACGTGCGGCAACCAGTGCCGATACCTCAACGCGGACGGCGCGTGCGTCGCGGGCACGTGCGAGATGACGACGTGCCTCGACGGCTTCGTCGATCTCGACGGCGAGCCGGGCTGCGAGTACGCGTGCCCCGTCTTCCCGATCTCGGGGGAGATGTGCAACGGGTTCGACGACGACTGCGACGGCGAGGTGGACGAGCCCGCCGAGCTCCCGGCGCCGCCGTCGGACCTGTGCCGGACCACCGCGGGGACGCCGTGCGAGGGCGTGGTCCCGATCTGCGTCGAGCGGGAGGGGCGCACCACGTGGTTCTGCGACTACCCGGCGGAGGTGGAGTTCGATCCGGTGGTCCCGAACGGGATCATCCTCGAAGAGCTGCGCTGCGATGGGTTCGACGGCGACTGTGACGGAGTCGCCGACGACTCGTTCCCGTCGCTCGGCGACACCTGCGACAACGGCGACCGCGGGCTGTGCCGGGACATCGGCGCGATCGTCTGCGACCCCGCCGACGACACCGCGGTGGTCTGCGACCTGTCCGTCGCGCCCGACCCGCCGCCGGGCGTGCCGCTCGCCGAGGTGTGCAACGGCGTGGACGACGACTGCGACGGGATCGTCGACAACAGCGACCCGACCGATCCCGGCCGCGTGATGGACGACATGGTCCGGATCACCGCGGGCGGGCTCGACTTCTGGATCTACCGCCACGAGGCGTCCCGCCCGGACGCGTCGACGGGGGGCACGGGCTCGTCGACCGCGCGGGCGTGCGGGCGAGACGGCGTGCTGCCGTGGACCAGCGTGGGCTACGCCGAGGCGCAGGCGGCCTGCGCGGCGGCCGGTCACCGCCTCTGCTCGGCCGCGGAGTGGCTCGCGGCCTGCACCGGGGGCGATGGCCGCGACTACCCCTACGGCGCGAGCTACGAGGCGATGACGTGCAACGGGGCGGATCGCGACGCGGTGCCGGGCGGGCCGATCGACTCGCGGGTCGAGCCCACGGGCGCGCTCGCGATGTGCGCGAGCCCCGACGGCGTGCTCGACCTGTCGGGCAACGTGAAGGAGTGGACCGCGGACGTGCGCGGCAGCGTCGTCGTGATCCGAGGCGGCTCGCACGAGTCGCCCGAATTCGGGCTCACGTGCGGGACGGAGCTGTCGCGCGCGACCGCGGACACGATCCTGCCGACGCTCGGGTTCCGCTGCTGCGACGACGACGGCCCGTAGGCCCTAGCGACACATCGCGTCGGTCTGATCGATGAACACGATCGACCGCCCGCCCGCGCCGACGTCGTTCTGACAATCGAACGGGTCGAGCGAGTCGATGGTGAGCGTGTCGGACGCGCCGAGCGGCGCCATCACCTCGCGCCGGCAGTTGCGCGTGCCCTCGGCGAAGTCGACCTCGATCATGTGCGGGCTGCCCGCGTCGAGGATGCCGGGGATTCGGATGTTCACCATCCCGCCGGTGACCGCGCCGACGACGCCGATGCCGACGACGGTGCGCTGCAGCGGGCTCTCGAGCGTCTCGCGGAACTGGCGGGACACCGTGACCACCACCAGCTGCCCATCCGCGGCGTCGAGCCCGGTGAGCGCGAGCTCGATGTCCGGGCCGACCCGGCTGATCTCGATGTCGTTCAGGTCGTCGAACATCACGTCGTGGATGAAGCGGAGCGAGCCCTCACCGGTGTCTTCGTCGAGCTCGAGCTCGCGGATCCACAGGTGGTCGTCGCCCGGGTCGCTGACCACGCCGTCCATGTTGAGGTCGGCGTAGAAGTCGACGCGGTTGGCGGAGAACGACGCGCCGTTCTCGAATTGCACCGTGAAGCAGGGGACGGGCAGCGGGTCGATCACCGCCCGCGCCTCGAGCTGCGCGTCGCCGAGCGGCTCGTTGACCGGGTCGAGCGGCCGCACGATCGCGATGTCGTTGCGCTGCCCGACGTGCGGGTCGAAGTCGAAGAGGGTGATCTCGACGTCGCGCTTGGCGTTGAGGTTGACCTCGAGGTCTCCGACCTCGCCGTCGATCACGAGGCTGCAGCCCGTGAGGGCGGTGACCAGGAGCGCGAGAGAGAGGCGGCTCACAGCGTGCCTCCGATCACGGCGTGGCAGCCGTCCTGGGTACAGAACGCGCCGGCCTGTGGGGCGTCGTCGCCGTCGCCGCCGCCGAGCCCGAAGACCAGCCCGAGGATGAGCCCGACCGCGGCGACGCCGATCCCGCCGAACAGCATCACGTCGCCGACGAGCGCGAGGGTCTGCGCGTCGGAGCGCCGCTGCTCGAGGCCGACCTGCGGCAGGCACAGCGGCGGGTCCACGGACGTGTCGCACTCGCCGCGCAGCGCGCTCGCCTCGCTCAACGCGAGGCCGCCGACGATGGCGCCCGCGATCGCGGCCGCGCCGCCGATCCCGAGGATCACCCACGGCCACGCCTCCGGCGCCGCCTCGGCCTCGCGCCGGGCGGCCGCCTCCTGCTCGGCCCGCCGCGACTCCTCGAGCGCGCGCCGCTCGGCCTCGCTGAGCTGCTCGGCCTGCGCCTCCTCCTCGGCGATCACGCGGCGCAGCTCCTCGAGGCGCGCGGCGAGGTTCACGCGGTCGGGCGCGTTGGGGACGCTCTCGAGGTAGCCCTCGAGCGCCGCGGCGGCGCGGCGGTTCTGGTGCGCCTCGCGGTACGCGATGTAGGCGTTGTACTGCAGCTCGGGGCGGCCGCTGAGCTCGAACGCCTCCTCGAACTGTCGCGCCGCCTCGATGAACCGACCCTCGTCGTAGTAGCGCGTGGCGATCTGGAAGTGCTCGCGCGCTCGCGCGTCGTCGAGCTCGCGATCGTTGGTCATCCCGCCGCCCTGCATCGCCTCTTCGGCGGTCTGGCCGCTCTGCTGGGCGAGCGCGGGCGACGCGAACAGCAGCATCAGGGCCGCGGCGGTCGTGGCGGTTCGGAGGCTCATCGATGGGGATCCTAACTCAAGCGGGGGGCAGGACCGACAATCCCGGCAAGGGAATTACGACGCTTAACCCCATTCGGTTCAGTCCGGGCCGGGGCACATCCACTCGACGCCGACCCGGCGGACCCGCGGAGCCCCGACGCGCCCGTCGACCTCGAGGGTGAGCCGCAGCTCGACGAAGCCGCCCTGGGGGAAGTCGAGCGTCCACGGCGCCGGCGTGTCCGGGATGACCCCGAGCGTCTCCCAGGCCGCGCCCGCGAGGCCCCCCTCGGTCGCCGCGTGGCGGGCCTCGACGGTCACCCGGCCGTACGCGCCGGGGTCGGCGGACACGTGCACGGTCAGCCACTCGGTCGGCTGGTCGAGCCCGCAGCCCTCGAAGCGCTCGGTGGCGCTCGCCCGCTCGACCAGTCCGTAGCGCACGCGGTTGCCGATGAGGTCGCCCTGCACGTGCGGCGCGCGCCCGACCGGCACCTGCGCGGTCACCTCGCCGGTCGCCGGGTCGACCCGCGTGGCGATCCCCAGGGGGCCGGGGCTGCCCTGAGAGCTCGCGGCCCAGACCTGGCCGAAGGGGTCGACCGCGACGCCGATCGTCTCGAGCGGCCGGGTCGTCTCGTCGACGAGCGAGAGCGTGTCGATGACCCGCAGCGGCGACAGCGATACGGCGCTGACCATCGAGGCGGTGTGCGCGATCCAGACCGTCGCGTCGCCGTCGAAGGTCGCGGCGCGCGGGCTCGCCGGGGCGTCGCGCGTCTCCCATCGATCGAGCGCGGGGTCGTAGCTGACCACGCGGTCGCACGAGAAGCCGGTCATCAGCAGCCGGCCGTCACGATCGGACGCGAGCCCGTAGAGCAAGAAGCACGGCAGGGGCACCTCGATCAGCTCGACCGTCGGTGTCGCGGGGCGCGGATCGATCCGCGCGAGCACGCCGTCGCGCTCGATCATCCAGAGCGTCCCCCACGGGTCGAACGTCGCCGCGTACGGCTGAAAGCCGGGCGTCTCGACCCGCCGCAGCTCGGCGCCGGTGAACCCGTCGAGCTCGACCACCGCCTCGGCGTCGTGCAGCCCGATCCACGGGTCGCCGCCCGACACTCCGTCGAGCCCGGTGTCTCCGTCGATCGCGATGGCCCGCGCGACGGCCCCCGCCTCGCCGACCGGGACGTGGACCGCAACGCACTCGTCCTCGCCGATGGGGCGCACGTCGGTCGGCCCGGTCGACGTCTCGAGCCCGTCGCCGTCCGCGTCGACGCACCGCGACGGCTCGCCCCAGATGCGCGTGGCCGAGGGGACACCGTCGAACTCGCGGTTCACGACCCAGGCGTCGCCGAGGTAGTCGACCGCGACGCGGGTCGGCTCGGCGCCGCCGGTCGGGTAGCGGGCGGTCTCGACCGCGTCGACCACGTCGATCCGGGAGACCGTCGCGTCGGCGGTGTTCGCCACCCACAGCCGCCCGAACGTCCGCTCGGTCGTCGCGAGGGTGAGCTCGCCGAAGCGGGTCAGCGCGAAGCCCTCGCTGGCTTCGAACGGGTTGGGCTCCTGCCCCCACACCCCGCCGACGCAGCCGGGGGTGCAGCCGCCGCAGGGGCTGACCACCCCCTCGTCCACGATTCCGTCGCAGTCCTCGTCCTCGCCGTCGCAGCGCTCGCCGGACGGGCCGTTGCCGCCCTCGCACAGCCCCCAGTGCTCGTTCACGCAGCGCGTCTGCCCCGCGACGCAGACGCCGATCCCGTCGTAGTCGTCGAGGCACGTCGAGCGGCTCCCGAGCAGGCAGGGGCACCCGGTCGCGCTCGGGTCGGCGGCGCAGTCCGGCGGCGGTATCGACGCGCAGTCGACGTTTCGGGCGGCGTTGTCGACGTCGCAGTCCTCGCCGAGCTCGCAGCCGGGGCCATAGCCGTCGAGGTCCCGGTCGTCGCAGACCGAGGACCCGTCGCAGGACGCCAAGAGCAAGGCGAAGAGGAGACCGCGCAGCGCGCGCACGGGCCCAGTGTAGCCTCGCTAGTCGCCGCCGGCGGCTTCGACCTGCGCGTCGACGCTGCGCGCGTCGGGCGGAGGCTCGACCCACTTCGAGACCGCCTCGACTCCCCCCTGCGCCTCGACCCACTCGGCCAGGGCGGTCAGCCCGTCCTCGAGCTGCACCTGCGGGTCGTAGTCGAGCCGGCCGCAGGCGGCGGAGAAGTCGAAGAGCGTGTTCTTGCCTC
>Ga0070728_10003857_pt1 | contig 16099 bp, 13 predicted proteins | sample tdDd471_FD_66723 | JGI IMG/M metagenome (GOLD analysis project Ga0070728, IMG submission 66723) | Marine sediment microbial communities from the Atlantic coast under amendment with organic carbon and nitrate - tdDd47.1 | ecosystem: Environmental > Aquatic > Marine > Coastal > Sediment | place...
CGTGCTGGTCGCACTGGGGCTTACCTGGTTATCCGGATGTATAAAAGCAGGCGCACTGGACACCACACACATCCGCAAAGGCCTGATCATATTCAGTGTGCCCGCACTGTTTCTGGTGTGGATCTACCTGTATTTTTACGGCCAGACGAGCGCGGGTGGCGGCGAGACCAGCCTGAGGCTGCTGCCAAACTTGCTGGAACTCGGGCGCTACAGCATGGGAGCACCGCGAATCTTCGTGCTGGAAGCGGCAGCCAGCGCGCTACTCCTGGGCATGATGGGTATTGGCCTCTGGACACTGGGCGGGGCGCAGCGGCTGTTTTTTAGCCTGGTTTTGCTCCTTCCGGCGCTACTGCTCAGCCTCTATCAACCTGATTTTTTCTACCCCCGGTATCTGCTGGTATGCATGCCTTTCATCTATTTGCTCGTAGCGAGCAGCCTGAGCAATGCGCTCAGGCTGCCAGGTCCGCTGCGCGTTCTGTCTGCGGCAATTGTTCTGGCCATGGTTTGCGGTAGCGCAATGCAATACCGGGAACTGGCCAAATGGGGCAAGGGAGACTACCCACAAGCTATCGAAGACCTGTTTAATGAGGCGTCCGGAGAGCAGTTCACCGTCGGCAGTGATTTTGACTTTCGCAACAGGGCCCTGCTCGATTTCTATAGCCGTTACCGGCCGGATTCCAAGCGCCTGCTTTATGTGCCACTAGCCTACGAGCAGGCGCTACCGACGGATTATTTTTTCGTGCACAACCAGGAGCCTGATCATCAGCCTGCAGCTTTTATAAAACTAAAAAGCGGCACCTACCAGTTGCTCAGGCAATACCCCTATTCTGGCCTGTCCGGCTGGAACTGGTATCTTTATGCTCACGAGAGCAACAGCAAGTCCGGTAAAACCGCGGCGGATACCGCAAGTACGATCCAAACCGATACAGTAGCGGTGATACCCACTAACTGATCAACGACCTGACGAAGGCAACTGTGACTGAATTCGCCCCAAAGAATAGCTACCTGCGTGTAGGCCTGACCGGCGGAATCGCCAGTGGCAAATCGGTCGTAGCTGACATGTTCAGTGCACGCGGGGTTCCAGTCATCGATACGGATATTATCGCCCGGGAGGTCGTGAAAGCGGGTGAACCCGGTCTGCAGGCGGTAATCAGGGAATTTGGCCCTGAATTCCTCGAGGCTGACGGCACGCTCGATCGGGCACTTTTGCGCAAAAAGGTTTTTGCCGACCCCTGTTCCAGAAAGCGGCTTGAAGAAATATTGCATCCGCTGATTCGTGCCAAGGCCTTTGCACAGGCAGAGAATGCCGGCGGACCCTACCAAATATTTGCAGTTCCATTGCTGGCGGAGACCAACTTCGCCGATTTCGTCAACCGGATACTGGTCGTGGACTGCCCACTGGAGATTCAACGCAAGCGTTTAATGGCCCGCGACAACGAGTCAGAAGAAACCGTCAACAACATATTAAATGCCCAGGCCAGTCGCGCCGAGCGACTTGATTTGGCTGATGACGTCATTGTAAACGATGGCTCTCTGGAAAATACCGAACGCGCCGTAGAGGAGTTGCACCAACGCTATCTGGCGATGCTAGCAAGCGCGTAGCTATCCTCCTGCTGGTTTGCAGCGGCAAGGAGCAGCCGACCGCCGTTGCGGTCGCTGACAGACTAACGCAAAATAGTCTGCAACCCGCCATTCTGCGGGGGTACTAAAGCGAAGGGTCTATGAGTCAAGCGGCCAAAACCGTAGCAAGTTCTTCTGAATCAGAATCAGCGATACTCTATGAGCACCCACTTAACGAGCGGATGCGGACCTTCCTGCGCCTCGAGTTTTTGTACAAGCAACTCCATTACAACTCCGAGCAGGAATCATCCTGGTCGAGCCGCGACTCGATAACGTGCCTGCTGGACGTCGTGGCCATCATGTCACGCGGTGACGTACGTGGCGACGTCCTGAAAGAACTGGAGCGCCAGCTGTTTTTGATGGACCGGCTGCAGCAGACGCAGGATGTTGACAACACGCGGTTAAAAGAAGTGATGGGAAAACTGCAGTCTCTGCGGAGCGAACTGAATGCGGTCGGACCCAAATATTTGCAGGCGTTACGTGACAACGAATTCCTGAATGCAATTCGCCACCGCAGCAGCATTCCAGGTGGTACGTGCGCATTCGACTTACCGGATTACACTCACTGGCTGCGACAAAGCTTTAAGCGACGCTCTACCGACATACAGAACTGGATGACAGTGGTTAGCCCTCTTTGCGACAGTGTTATCGCATTGCTTTGGCTGGTTAGAAACAGCAAACAACCTACACGGCAGGTCGCCGTTGCCGGCGTCTATCAACATTCAATGAATCGTGATAGTGCGAACGCACTCATCAGACTTGGCTTCCCTGCCAAGTCAGCGTTGTATCCTGAAATTAGTGGCGGCCAGCACAGATTTACCGTGCGCCTGATGGAGTGGGATTCTGGCGAGCACAGACCGGTACAGATCAAGCACGATGTGGAGTTCCGTTTAACTGTTTGCTGATAACTGGCTTTTTTCGTCAACTTACGCGTGTGCACGCGTCTAACGATCATCAATCACTTTCATTCCGGCACCACCAAATCCAGTTCGCTAGCTCTGGAACTCCTCATCAATAGCGACGCTATCCGCTCGTCCGCCGGCAACAGTCCAGCCTGCATAAGCTTTGCAGGCTCAACCCACTGCAGGGCCTGACCTTCTGCGCCGTCGGGAACATCGCGCCAGGCCAGCACTTTCCAGACATACAGGTGTACCCGCCGGTCAGGGTATTCATGAGCGTAGTGAACCAGGTGCCGCGCATAGCGCACAGTGATAGACAGCTCCTCGCGCAATTCTCGAACGAGCCCCTGCAGCGGCGTTTCGCCGGAATCGATCTTGCCGCCGGGGAACTCCCAGGCACCCGCCATATGCGAATCACGGGGCCGCTGACTAATCAGCACCCGCCCGGACCGATCCTGCAGCACACCAGCGGCCACATGCAAAACCATTCGATTGGCGGAGGCCGCAGCCATTGCTGCCAAGCCTTAACTCAATTTACCGTGACAGTGCTTGAATTTTTTACCGGAGCCACAGTGACACGGATCGTTCCGTCCGACCTTGGGCGCTTCCCGAACAAAAGGTGTAGCCGGGTCGGCTGGGGGCTTGGGAGGAACGGGTGGGCGACCGGCCTGAATCGGCTGAGCACCCTGACCAGCCGGCGACGGTGCAGCGGCAGCAAGCGGTGCAGCCTGCGCATGCTGGAATTGCATTTTATCTGTCGCGGCCCTTTGCTGCGCAGCCTGCACATCTTCCTCACCGCGAACTTTTACTCGGGCAAGGAAACTGATCAGTTCATGCTTGACCCGGTCGAGCATGCTACTAAACATTTCAAATGCTTCGCGCTTGTATTCCTGCTTGGGGTTTTTTTGTGCGTAACTGCGCAAGCCTATGCCCTGACGCAGATAATCGAGCGCGGCAAGATGCTCGCGCCAGTGCATATCAAGAAACTTGAGCATGTACTCTTTTTCAATGATGCGCATTAGTTCCGGACCGACCGATTCAGCCTTAGCGTCGTACTCTTCACCAATGCTATCTATAATCCGGTCTCTCAATGCAACCTCGTCCAGGCTCGACTCTTCTTCCAGCCAACGCGCTATATCCAGGTGGGCACCAAATTCGCGCTCTAGTGTCACGGAAAGACCGGGCACATCCCATTGTTCTTCCATGCTTTGCGGCGGAATATGCTCGTCGATAACAGTATCCACCACTTCTTCGCGAATACCGGCTATAGAATCGGCGATTTCCTCCGCTTCCATCAATTCGTTGCGTTGCTGATAAATGACCGTACGCTGATCATTGGCAACATCATCGTATTCGAGCAGCATTTTTCGTGCATCGAAGTTATGCGCTTCGACTTTGCGCTGGGCACGCTCGATCTGCCGCGTCAGCAAACCACTCTCAATCGATTCGCCCTCGCGCATACCCACCCTCGACAGGAGCGACTTGGTCCGCTCGGGATCGCCAAAGATACGCATGAGCGTGTCTTCCATCGAAAGATAGAAACGGCTGGAACCGGGATCACCCTGACGGCCCGATCGCCCACGCAACTGGTTATCGATTCGCCGTGATTCATGGCGTTCGGTACCTATAATGTGCAGGCCGCCGGCATCCAGTACTGACTGGTGACGCTGTTTCCACTCTTCGCGGTGGGCATCACGCCCGGACTGATCGACGTCCTCACCCAGGTCAGCTAGTTCTGCATCGACGTTACCGCCCAGCACGATGTCGGTTCCGCGACCGGCCATGTTGGTAGCGATAGTCACAGCTCCGGGACGACCCGCTTCTGCGACAATATGGGCTTCCCGCTCGTGTTGTTTGGCATTCAGCACCTCGTGCCGTAAGCCCTGCTTCTTTAACTCGTTTGCGAGCAGTTCCGAAGTCTCAATGGAGGTGGTACCAACCAGCACCGGCTGGGTGCGCTCCACGCAGTCTTTGATATCTTCGATAATCGCTTCGAATTTATCCTGCTGCGTCAGATAGACCAGGTCGGGTTGATCATCACGGACCATGTCGCGGTGAGTTGGAACAACCACCACTTCCAGGCCGTAGATAGTTTGAAACTCGTAAGCCTCTGTATCGGCCGTACCCGTCATGCCGGACAACTTGCCGTACATGCGGAAATAGTTTTGGAATGTTATGGATGCAACGGTCTGGTTCTCTTCCTTGATCCGCACACCTTCCTTTGCCTCAATGGCCTGATGCAGGCCATCAGACCAGCGCCGCCCCGGCATCGTGCGACCAGTAAATTCATCGACGATGACGATCTCGCCGTCATTGATAATGTAGTCCACATCCTTTTTAAACAGCGCATGAGCCCGCATGGCCGCCGTCAGATGATGCATCAGGCGAATATTTGCGGCGTCGTACAGACTTCCGCCACGCTCCAGCAAACCTTCTTTAGCCAGCAGTTCTTCAACCTTTTCATGACCTTCTTCAGTCAAAAAAGCCTGCTTGCCCTTTTCATCAACCGTATATTCACCCGACCCCTCAAGGCTGCAAACCGGCACACTCGCGTTGGGGGTAGTCTCTACCAGGTCACAATCAACTTCCGCTGCCACCGCAATGGCTTCATCCAGAGACATTGTGCCCAGCGCATTACCGCCCCGGTCCAAGACTGTGACCTTTGAAGCGCTAATTTCATGGTTACGGGCTGCATTTTCGTAGCCTTTGCGCAGCTTCAGCTTTGGAATCAGCTTGTTGATGCGCCCATACATCTCCGTGCTTTCTTCGGAGGGGCCGGAAATAATCAGCGGGGTCCTGGCTTCGTCGATGAGAATGGAATCGACCTCATCAACGATGGCAAAAGCAAGGCGACGCTGCACCTGGCCTTCCTTGTGGTATTCCAGGTTGTCACGCAGGTAATCGAAACCAAATTCGTTGTTGGTACCAAACACGATATCGGCCTGGTACGCAGCCGCCTTGTCTTCCTTGCTCTGGCCGGAGGAAATAACGCCAACACTCATCCCCAGAAACTCGTAAACCGGCTTCATCCATTCAGCGTCGCGGCTGGCAAGGTAGTCGTTAACTGTAACGATATGCACGCTATCGCCACTGAGCGCATTCGCGTAAGCCGGCAGTGTTGCCACCAGTGTTTTACCCTCACCGGTGCGCATTTCAGCTATTTTGCCTTCGTGCAAGGTCAGGCCACCCAGCAACTGCTCGTCGTAATGCCGCAAACCCAGCGTGCGGCGCGCACTCTCACGCACGGCCGCAAATGCTTCTGGCAAAAGCGCGTCAAGTTCTTCGCCATCCTTGAGTCTCTGACGAAATTCAGCCGTTTTTGCCTGCAGTTCCTGATCGGAAAGCTGCTCGAAGCTATCCGAAAAGCTGTTGGCGGCCACCACGATTTTTCTGTAGCCACGCAGCAACCGCTGATTGCGGCTGCCAAAAAGTTTTGTGAAGACGTTTGCCATCAGGTTTTTCCTGGCCCGGCGCGTCGCGGAATATCCGTCGGCCGGCTCAGACTCTGTTTGCGTTTGTTTAGGTCAGCGAAAGCCCGGTGCAAGCACCGCGACTACCCGCGCGAAAGCTGGGTATTCTACTGGTATACAGGCATGGCTCCAATGCCGGGAACAGCATAATTGCTGCCCAGGTAATGAATAATACTTGAATGGGGCCGAACGAATGGCTGGGTGCCAAGGCACCCTATCAGCTAGATGCTAGTTACTGCGGATATATTTTGCCGGATCGACAGCCTGGCCATTACGCCACACTTCGAAATGGACATGCGGACCCGTAGATCGGCCGGTAGACCCCATCAGGGCGATCGTCTGACCCTGCTCTACCTTGTCACCGACAGCCACCAGGTTCGCCTGATTATGCGCGTAGCGCGTAACGTAGCCGTTGCCGTGCTTAATTTCGACCAGATTGCCGAATCCGTAACGGTCACCGGACCAGCTGACGACACCGTCGCCAACCGCGATCACTTCATTACCGTATTTGCCCGCAAAATCGAGGCCACGGTGAAGCGCAGATCTACCGTTTACCGGATCAGAACGGCGGCCGAAATATGACGATATCCAGCCAGATTTGACCGGCCGACCGCTTGGGCTGACACGCTCGTTGAGCTTGCGGTTCAGCATTAAGCCTTCAAGTGCAGCGAGTTGTTGTTCCTGAGCATCCAGCGTCGCAGCCAGAGTATCGAAATCTGCCAGCAATTCAGGCAGTTGCCCTTCACCGTCTGCGATGGCGAGCTCTTCATCAACGGGACCACCAACGGCTGGCGGATTCTGAAAATCAAATTCGCCATCATCAAGTTTTGCCATCCCGGTCAAACGGCTTCCGAGTGCATTCAGGCGAATAACATTCGCATTCAGATCACCCATCCGCAGTGCAAGGGCATCGATATGCTCATCCGCGGTCGCGCTAAGGCCGTCCAATACAGTGCGTTGTGCCGCCAAATCCGCACGCATCGCGGCGATTTCATCAATGCCCACCGTATTATCCTGCACGGCAGCAGCGGAGTAACCAATAGCGACTGATATGCCAAGCACGGCCACGAGGGCACCACCTGCAAACCAGGAACGGTAAGCTGTCAGGTCGAGACAACGAGCGGCTCGCCCGTTACGATTAAGAATGATAATTTTCATTAATTCCGCCTAGTTCCTCATGTCGCGCACAATACCCACCTAAGGCGGTTCTGATAATGGTGGGTTCAAACGGTTCCAAAGAAAAATCAGCTGAAATCCGTTTCACACTGGCTGCTAGTAGTGCTGGTAACCCCGCCATCATAGGTTTAATCCCTTAGATCGGTGGCTTTGCGTCCCCGCCTTTCAGCGGGTTTGCCCTTATCAATGGGTGTAGGATAGGAACAAAACGCATATGCAACAAGGAACGGGTCACGAAAAGCGGATATTTTTCGAGAAATTATGTCAAATAAGCACGCTAAGTCATTGGCGCAATTAATAGGCTCATCCGATACGGCATTCGCCGGTTTGGCGGATGCCGCACGGCTCAGGGCCGATTTGGGCGACTATTTGCGCAAAAATCTGGATCCATCCCTCGCGGGCGGTCTATCGCACTGCAACATCCGCGATGACGACACCCTAATCATCATTGCGACCAGCCCCGAATGGGCTTCCCGACTGCGTTTCGAAAGCCAGCAATTCATCGATCTATGCCGCAAACGGGACATGCTGGTCCGCGCAGTAAAAGTACGCGTCGGCACTTAAAACCAGCAATTTCTGGGGGGGGTTAACGCAAGCGGGCAGCGGCCCGGGGCTGCAGTACGAATCAGGCGTAACTGGTTACTGACTTGTACGAGATGGGCGCGTCCAGATCGTCCGCAAAATTCATTTCTTCCCAGGCGTCAGGCTGGGCAAGTAATTCGCGCACCAACTTATTGTTTAAATCGTGGCCGGACTTAAAGCCTGTAAATTCGCACAAAAGTCCGTGCCCAATCAGATAGAGATCACCAATTGCGTCCAGTATCTTGTGACGCACAAACTCATCTTCGTAACGTAAGCCGTCTTCATTAAGTACACGGAAATCATCGAGAACAATTGCATTATCGATGGTACCGCCCAATGCCAGACGATTCGATCGCAATGCTTCTATATCCCGCAAAAACCCGAACGTGCGGGCGCGGCTAACTTCACGCAAAAATGAGGTAGTCGAAAAATCGATTGCCGATGTCTGCAAATGTGTCTTGAACACGGGATGCTCAAAATCGATACTAAAATTGACCTTGAAGCCTTCGTAAGGCTTGAACTCAGCCCATTTCCCATCTTCCTCTACCCGAACCTTTTTGCGCACACGAATAAATTTCTTCGGCGCTGTCTGTTCGGTGATTCCGGCGGACTGAAGCAGGAAAACGAACGGTGCAGCGCTACCGTCCATGATCGGCACTTCAGGCGCGCTCAGATCAACGTACAGATTGTCGATGCCCAGTCCGGCTAATGCCGACAAAAGGTGTTCGACCGTCGCCACTTTCGTGTCGCCCTGGATAAGGGTTGTGCCGAGCATCGTTTCACCGACAATAGTAGCGTCCGCGGGAACATCAACAGGAGGATCAAGATCAACACGGCGGAAAACAATGCCCGTATTAACGGCTGCGGGACGCAAGGTCATAAATACCTTGCGGCCCGTATGCAATCCAACGCCCGTGGCACGAATCGCGTTTTTCAACGTCCGTTGTTTAAGCATATGCCGAGCCACCGCAAAGGGCGACTTACCTCAATCCGTTAATGAAACCAGCAGCGCGCCCGGGTCGTACCGACCCAAGGAACCCCATTACCGCATATGAGCCAACCTCGCTCTGCGACGTCCAACTCCTGCACTGGTTGTCAGCCGGAATCCCTAATAATCCAGCCTTGCACACAACCGGGGTCTTGTGATGGCGCGAACGCTATCACAGCCCTCGATCATTTGGCAAGAAAACAGCCGCTGTTTTTAGTCCGCCTGTCTGCGTAAAAATGCTGGAATATCAAGCAAATCAAGATCTTCCTGAGAATCTACTACATCATGCCCAACAGCCCTTTGCTGCTGCCGCTCAACCGGAGGACGATCAAATCCACGGTAATCCGGGGCTTCATTTGCTGCACCTGCGGTACGCGGCACTATCGTCTCCTGGGTCACCGCAGGCTGCTCAGTGGGTTGCACCAGGCGCAAACCTTTACCCAGACCAGTCGCGACGACAGTCACCCGAATGGTGTTGTTCATATCAGGATCAATCACGGTACCGACCACGACGGTTGCATCATCCGAGGCAAATTCCTTAACGGTATCGCCAATCTCATTAAACTCGCCAATAGACAGGTCCATACCGGCCGTAACATTGACGAGAATACCGTTAGCACCGGCAAGATTGATGTCTTCAAGAAGCGGGCTGGAAACTGCAGCTTCCGCTGCTTCCCGTGCACGATCCTCACCCGCTGCAACTCCGGTGCCCATCATCGCCATACCCATTTCGCCCATCACCGTGCGCACGTCGGCGAAATCGACATTGATCAGCCCAGGCCGGGTAATCAGTTCAGCGATACCCTGAACAGCGCCCTGCAATACCTCGTTGGCAGACTTGAAAGCGTCCAGCAAGGTCGTTTCGCCACCCAGCACCGTCAGTAATTTTTCATTGGGGATCGTGATAAGCGAATCAACACTCTTGGCCAATTCCAGCATGCCCTGTTCCGCGATACTGGAACGCTTGGCGCCTTCCATTTCGAAAGGCTTGGTTACCACTGCAACTGTCAGAATCCCCAGTTCCTTGGCAACCTGCGCTATAACAGGTGCTGCACCTGTGCCCGTACCACCGCCAAGACCGGCAGTAATAAAGAGCATGTCTGCGCCTTCGATGAGCTCCTGCAAACGATCACGATCTTCCATTGCAGCCTGATAGCCCACATCCGGGTTTGCACCAGCACCAAGTCCTTTGGTGATATTGCAACCGATCTGCAGCGTGGTTTTTACATTGGCATTCAATAACGCCTGCCGGTCGGTATTGGCGCAAATAAAATCCACACCTTCTATACCGGAACTCGCCATGTGTTTAACCGCGTTACCACCGCCACCACCTACTCCAACGACCTTAATAACTGCGCTTTGGCTATATGCATCCATGAGTTCAAACATCTTCTTCACCCCTTCATCCGTAAAAGTAATATCTAAATATTGCCCTTAAACCAGGCTTTCATTCGCGACCAAATTTCCTGCAATCCGCCCCCTACAACAATTTCACCACCCTGTTCCGCCTTATCTCTGGCGTATATAAGGATGCCTACTCCTGTCGCATGAATCGGATTTCTGACAACTTCACCCAAACCCTTGACGAACTGCGGCAAACCCAGCCGCACTGGCATATGGAACACTTCTTCAGCAAGCTCCACTGCACCTTCCATCTTTGAACTGCCACCCGTCAAAACGATACCGGCGGCAATAATTTCTTCGAAATTGCTACGCCTGAGTTCATTGGCAATCAATGAAAACAGTTCTTCGTAACGCGGCTCAACAACCTCTGCCAGTGTCTGTCGAGCCAATCGTCTTGGCGGACGATCACCGACACTGGGCACTTCTATCGTTTCATCGCGATTCGCGAGTTGCGAAAGCGCGCAAGCATACTTAATTTTTATTTCCTCCGCGTACTGCGTCGGCGTACGTAAAGAAATCGCGATGTCATTGGTAACCTGATCACCCGCAATCGGAATGACGGCCGTATGTTTGATTGCGCCATCATGGAATACGGCAATATCGGTAGTACCCCCGCCGATATCAACGAGACAAGCTCCAAGCTCCTTTTCATCGTCGGTCAGGACAGAAAAGCTGGATGCCAGTTGCTCGAGCACGATGTCCTCGACTTCCAGACCACAACGCTGCACACACTTGACTATGTTCTGTGCGGCACTGGCCGCGCCGGTCACCATATGCACCCGGGCTTCCAGCCGCACGCCACTCATGCCGATCGGATCGCGTATGCCCTCCTGACCATCGATAATGAATTCCTGCGGCAACACGTGCAGGATGCGCTGATCTGCAGGAATCGGCACCGCGCGAGCCGCGTCGATAACCCGCTCAACGTCACCGGGCCCCACTTCGCGATCACGTATACCCACGATGCCGTGCGAATTCAGGCTACGCACATGACTGCCGGCGATACCGGTGTAGACAGACTGGATTTCACAGCCCGCCATCAGCTCGGCCTCTTCTACCGCTCGCTGAATCGAGTGCACCGTCGATTCAATATTGACGACCACACCCTTTTTCAGACCCCGCGATGGATAGGAGCCAAAGCCAATGACTTCGAGCTCGCCATCATCCTGGACCTCGCCAACAATCGCGACAATTTTCGAAGTGCCTATATCCAGCGCAACGATTAATTCCTTGTCCTGCTTGCTAGGCATGTGGGTCGATCTCCCGCTGTTCCGCCAGCCGGGTTTTTACACCCGGCTTCCAGCCAATCGCAAATCCATTTGTGTAGCGCATATCAATGTAATCCACTTTGTCAGCTACCGGTGCCAGCAATTGGTCCAGCGCTTCAAAAAATCGTTCAGTGCGTGTTTCCAGTGCGACCGCACCAAATCGAATCTGAATCCCGTTACTAAGCCCCAACTCCCAAGACCCGCGGGCATCAACGGCAAGCGATACAGCCATCAACCCGCGCTGCTTCATCTGATCGTCAAGCTCGAAAAATCTCTGCGCAACCTCCAACTCGGTTCCCGCCGGGCCTTTCAAATGGGGCAGCTCCGCAGGAATGTGCGTTGTATGCTCCACGAACAGCTCGCCGTATACATTCAGCAAACCGTCTTTGCCCCACCGCGCAGCCGCGCGCTCTTCCGAGATCGACACAATCAGTGTTGATGGCCAGCTGCGGCGCACACTGGCCTGTTGAACCCACGGCAAATCTGTAATCGACCGCTGCAAGGTGCTTAAATCAGCACCCAGAAAACCCTGGTTCATAAATGGCGTGATAGCAGCTTCTACCTGCAATGACGACACTCGCTCAAAGCGGCCTTCAATGCGCACGGAGTTTATCTGCTGATCCAGCAACCACAAGGTCCCAAAATAGACACCGGCCACCGCACCGAGTAGCAGCCCACCATTGCTGATCAGGCGCCAGTTAATATTAATGGTTGGCAAGCGTAATTCGCGCCTCGCCGGCGCGGAAGTTTTGCGCTTATTGGCTCGTTTACGCGGCATCATCTTTCTCCTGATCGGCCGTGACTGTGCCAATCTCATCCGCATTACGGGCCACAAAGCTGGTTTCCAGAATTCTCCAGACCAAGCCGCCAAAATCTATGCCCGCCTGGTTAGCCGCCATAGGAACGAGGCTATGACTTGTCATACCCGGCACTGTATTAACCTCCAGTACCAGCGCCTCGCCCGAGGCCTCGTCAAGCATAAAATCAACCCGGCCCCAACCTGCGCCGCCGATGGCTCTGAAGGCATCAAGTGACAGCTTGGCCAACCGCTGCTCTTGTGCCGCCGGCAAACCGCAGGGGCAAATATAGCGAGTGTCATCACTGAAATATTTAGCTTCGTAGTCGTAGAACGTATTGCGCGCATCAATTTGAATGAGGGGCAGAACCTCATCATGCAATACGGCTGCAGTGTACTCCGGACCGCTTACCCAAGCTTCCGCAAAAACGGCAGTGCCCGATTTTGCCGCCTTCCGCCATGCAGCTGGCAAATCTGTCGGGCTCGCCACCTTGCTCATGCCTATACTGGAACCTTCAAGCGAGGGCTTCACGATCATCGGACAACCCAGTTCATCAGCCACTTCGGCGCAAGCTGATTCCTCTTCTATATGGCGCCAGGCCGGTGTCCCGATACCGACTCCCTGCAGCAACTGCTTGGTCCGCAGTTTGTCCATGGCCAGCGCAGACCCCAGAACCCCGCTTCCCGTATAAGGGATACCCAACATCTCCAGCAATCCCTGCACGGTCCCATCTTCACCGCCGCGGCCATGCAGTGCGATCCAAACTCGATCGAAGCCGCCGTCCATTAAAGCGTTAATGTAATCGCCGGTGGCGTCCACCGCGTGTGCATCTACGCCTCGATCCAGCAAAGCCGCATGCACCGCCTGTCCACTTAGCAGAGAAATTTCACGCTCGGCCGATGTTCCGCCCAATAGCACAGCAACCCGGCCGAATGCATCGGGGTTTGAAATCTGCCTGTAGGAAGTATTAGCCATTGCAGTTCTCGCTCTCCACCGCAACAGCCTCGCCAATAATGTGCACTTCAGGCGTCAACCGGATTCCATGTGTATCGCTTACAACTTGCTGCACATGAAGAATCAGGCCTTCAATATCTGCCGCGCTGGCATCGCCCTGATTAATGATGAAGTTGGCATGCTTTTCCGACACTACAGCACCACCGATCGCAAAGCCTTTCAGTCCTGCCGATTCGATCAAACGTGCGGCATGATCGCCCGGCGGGTTGCGGAATACGGAACCGCAACTCGGTAATCCCAGGGGCTGTTTCTCGCGCCGCTCATTTACCAGCGTTCGCACCTTATCCATGCTGGTGTCGTAGTGCTCGCTAAATTTGAACCGGGCACCGAGAAACCATTCGTCCTTTGGTCCGTCCACCTGTCTGTATGCGACCGTGTAGTCATCCGGCGCGCGGGTGTGCACTTCGCCATGGCGGTCTATCACTTCAACCGACTCGACCTGCTGCCAGGTTTCGCCGCCAAAGGCACCCGCATTCATCGCCAATGCGCCACCGACGGTTCCGGGTATGCCCGCGAAAAATTCTGCCGGGCCCAGTTGCCGGCGCACGCAATAGCGGGACAAAATGGTGCACGCAACACCGGCACCGGCCGCCACCCGACCATTACCCATATCTTCGATATTGCTCAGCGCATCCTGCACAGCGACCACCACACCGCGTATACCGCCATCGCGCACCAGCAAATTGCTGCCGAGCCCGACCCAATGCAGCGGAGTACCTGGCTCCAGCTCGCGCATGAATGCCAGCAACTCGGCACGATCAGCCGGACGGAACCAGGTGTCCGCAACGCCGCCCGCGCGCCATGAAGTATGCCGCGCCATAGGCTCTGCCTGCCGCAATCGATCGGCAAAGCGGTCACTGCCGTTGCGCTCTGCATTCATCACATTTCCACCGCCTTAAGGGTGCGCAATGCGGCAGGGAGATTAAGCGCTGCCGCACCGATGCTGCCGGCACCCAGGGTCACCACGACATCGCCATCTTTAAGAACCGCAGCCAGATCATCGGCCAGAGATTCAATCTCGACCACGAAAACGGGTTCTACCTGGCTGCGGCTGCGCACCGCGCGGCAAATAGAGCGGCCATCCGCATTCAATATGGGTTCTTCGCCCGCAGCATGGACTTCAGTAACCAGAAGTCGATCCACACCGGCAAGCACTTCGGCGAAGTCATCCAACAAATCGCGGGTGCGCGTATAACGATGCGGCTGGAACACAACGACGTGGCGTCGGTCCGGCCAGGCCTGCCGAACCGCATCGAGCGTGGCAGCAATTTCCGTTGGGTGATGAGCATAGTCGTCAACAAACAACACACTCCCCGCTTTAGTGTTTTCTTCGCCAAGGATCTGCAACCGACGATCAATACCCTCAAATTCAGCCAGGGCTTTTTTCAGTGCCCGGTCTTCCAGGTCAAGTTCCCAGGCAACGGCTACCGCGGCCAAAGCATTCAGCACATTGTGATGCCCCGGCATGCGGAGCGTCACTTCCAGAGCGTCATCAATGCCGGGCCGCTGCACGGTGATGACCGAAGAAATGCCTTCGCTGCGGATCTCAACAGCCCGGATATCCGCATCCTCATGTATTCCATAGGTCAGCGTAGCCCGTTTCAGTTCGGGAAGAATGGCTTGTACGCCCGGGTCATCCAGGCATACGACCGCGAGACCATAAAAAGGCAGGTTGTGCAGGAATTCGATAAAGGTCGCGTGCAAACGACGCACGTCGTTCCCATAGGTTTCCATGTGGTCTTTATCGATGTTCGTGACCACGGCCATCATCGGCTGCAGATGAGTGAACGACGCATCACTTTCATCTGCCTCGGCAACCAGGTAGCGCCCGGACCCGAGCCTGGCATTCGAGTCCGCGCTGACGAGTCGCCCACCGATAACGAAGGTAGGGTCTTCACCTGCCTCGGCCAGTACACTGGCGATCAGGCTGGTAGTCGTTGTCTTGCCGTGCGTGCCGGATACGGCAATCCCGTGCCGGAAGCGCATGAGTTCAGCCAGCATTTCCGCACGTCGCACAACAGGAATACGCTGCTCGCGGGCTGCCGCCGTTTCCGGATTGCCGTTGTCTATCGCGGTGGAAACCACCACTACGTCCGCGGCCCGGATATTCTCGGCCTGGTGGCCTATATATATGTGGGCGCCCAGTTTAGCTAGCCGCCGGGTCACACGTGATTCTTTAAGGTCGGAACCCTGCACCTGGTAGCCCAGGTTTAGCAACACCTCGGCAATACCGCCCATGCCCACGCCACCGATACCAATCAGGTGTATGCGGGATATTTTTCGCATGCGATCAATCATGCTGCCATCTCCTGTGCGACACAGACGCCCGCCAATTCACGGGTAGCGTTCGGTTGTGCCAGACTGCGCGCGTTAATAGCACGCTCGGTAACCAGCGCCCGGTCCTGCGCCCATGAAGTCAACACGTTCGCGAGTGCCTGCGCGGTCAGTCGGGCCTGCGGGATCAGCACCGCCGCACCAGCATCCACCAGGAAGCGTGCATTCAGAGTTTGATGATCGTCAACTGCGGACGGATACGGAACCAGAACCGCACCAAGCCCGACAGCGGCTATTTCGGAAATCGTCAGCGCGCCCGACCGGCAGATCACCATATCGGCCCAGCCATAAGCCGCAGCCATATCATCAATGAACTCATCTACCCGAGCTTCGATGTCGCTGGCACGATAATTACTGAGCGCCTGCTCCAAAGTTGCACTTCCTGCCTGATGCCAGATATCGAGTTTCAGTTCCGCTGGCAACAAGGCTGCAGCGGCTGGCACGGTCTCATTCAGCACCAGTGCGCCCTGGCTGCCGCCCAGCACGAGCACCCGCAGTGCTCCATCATGGCGGGCTACCCTTAGTTCCGGCGCAACCAGATTAAACA